>OLFX01000206.1_pt1 | contig 103451 bp, 94 predicted proteins | sample 1605091 | NCBI WGS metagenome assembly OLFX01 (sample SAMEA3888906, study PRJEB22519) | human gut metagenome | biome: human gut; feature: human-associated habitat; material: faeces | place: Denmark | collected 2012 | reverse complement strand
TTTCCAAGTTTTATTCCGGTTCGGGTATCCACAGCCTTCCTGAATTAAATCCCAAACAAATTTAATAGCCCACCACCCGGCTAAATGCAACCACGCCGAACAGCATAAACAACACCAGATAAATCCCCAGTAATACTGCGAATATGATCAGCTGTGCTCTGCAGAAGTTTCTCCGGTTAATATTACCGTTACTTTCGAATGCCCATACGAAATACATGACTATTCCAACACACGGAATCAGTAATACGATCAATGTCAGTATCCAGTCTTTTAAGTCCATTGGAGAGTTGTCTGACTGCTCATTTCTGTTCCGGCTGTACTGCTGGCTGTAATCGTATTGATTGTCCTGATATACGAATTTATTATCCTGTGAATCCTCTGATCCGGTTGCTTCCGGCTCTGGTTCCGCCTTCTCTTCCGGCTCTCCTGCCGGTTCTTCTGTTGATTCACCGTAACTGTAGACCTCGTCAGCGGTTACCTGCTTATTTTCTTCATCCATCTGTCATTCTCCTTTGCCTTACTTATTTTTGCGTCTATCTTATCATTTCAGAGCTCCAAACGCAACATCCATGAGCAGTCGAAGCAGATTATAGTGGTAATAACTCATTGGCGGCTGGTCCGGAAAATACCAATACATACGCCACACGTAGTAAATCACCATAAGAACCACACACACGACACAGCCTGTCTTAAACCATTTTCCAATCGGCTTCTTACAGATATAGCGCTTCCATGCAAATATCATCACACCTGCTGCGAATGCATAGATAAACGGATGCATCTTCCATGCTCCTTTGAAGTCCAGATGCAAAAGCCGGATTCCTGCTCTTGTAAGTCCGCATGCCGGACAGGGAAATCCCGTGATCCAGACCATAGGGCAGATACCCGGCAGAAATTGACTTCCAAATACAAAATAGGCGATTATAAATATAACCGCCCATTTTGCCTTCTTTATATCATTTTTTAATAATACAAATCCGTCTTTCAATATCTTTTTCATCCTGTTATGAGATAACTTTCTTCGGACATTTTACTGCACAGGCACCACAGTCTTTACATTTCTCGTAGTCGATATGCGCAATGTTATTTTCCACTGTAACAGCTTCAAACTTACATGCTTTCTCACACATCTTACATCCGATACATCCGGCTGTACATGCCTGCATAACTGCTTTACCTTTGTCCTGTGAATTACATTTTACCAGATGCTTCTGATCATATGGCACGATCTCGATCAGGTGTTTTGGACATACAGCTACACATTTTCCACATGCTTTACATGCTTCTTTATCTACAACTGCCACACCGTTTACAATGTGGATCGCATCGAACGGACATGCCTGAACACAGCTTCCGTCTCCAAGACATCCATAAGAACAGGCTTTCGGTCCGCCGTCCTGCATCATGTTGACCATAGTACAGTCGCTCAGTCCGTGATATTCATATTCCTGTTTTGCTTTCTCACAGTCTCCGCCACATTTTACAAATGCAACTTCGTGTACCTGTGCACCTGCAGCAACGCCCATGATCTCTCCGACTTTTGCTGCTACCGGAGCGCCTCCGACCGGACATCCGCCGACTTCAGCTTCTCCTTTTACGATTGCTGCTGCAAGTCCGGAACATCCGGCATAACCACAGCCACCGCAGTTATTTCCAGGAAGAACGCCCAGGATGGCTTCTTCTCTTTCATCTACCTCTACCGCAAATTTCTTACCGGCAACGCCGAGGAATACACCAATGAATAATCCGGTGCCTCCTACGATAACTGCCGCAAGAATAATACCTGTAACACTCATTGTCTGCCTCCTCCTAAATTAATCCTGAGAATCCACAGAACGCGATCGCCATCAGACAAGCTGTGATCAGTACGATCGGAGTTCCCTGGAAGGACTCTGAAATATCATTGTATTCCATCTTCTCACGGATACCGGCCATGATCACGATCGCGATCAGGAATCCGACAGATGTACCAATACCATTGACAACACCTTCTAAGATAGAATATTCTTTCTGAACATTTGTAAGTGCCACACCAAGAACCGCACAGTTTGTTGTGATCAGTGGAAGATACACACCAAGTGCATTGTAAAGGGATGGCATACTCTTCTTCAGGAACATTTCTACAAACTGTACCAGAGCTGCGATAAACAGAATGAATACGATTGTCTGCAGATATTCAAATCCCAGCGGAACCAGGATGAATTTATAGATCAGTCCCGTAAAGAATGATGATAATGTGATAACGAATACAACTGCTCCACCCATACCGGTTGCAGTCTCAACCTTCTTCGAAACACCCAGGAACGGACAGATTCCAAGGAACTGGCTGAGTACAACGTTATTTACGATAGCTGAACCAATTGCAATAATCAATAACTCTTTCATACTATGTACTCCTCCTACTCTTCATTCCCTGTCGGGAATACTTTGCTTCCGCATCCGCCGCATGATGCACAGTCTGTGCCGCATCCCTGTGGCTCGGCAATCTTCTTGCCTTTCTGTGCTGCGTGTCTCTTCAGTCTGTTCATACCTGCAACCAGGAATGCAAGAACAAGGAATGCTCCTGCCGGCAGGATGAAGATTGTTACCGGTACATATCCGCCTTTTCCTGCTGCTGCGTCTGCAAGTGGAAGAATCTGAACACCGAAGATTGCTCCGGTTCCGATAAACTCACGCACGATCGCGATACAGGTCAGACCAAATGTAAATCCAAGTCCCATACCAATACCATCAAAGATAGATGGAAGTACCGGGTTCTTGGATGCATAACTTTCTGCACGTCCAAGGATAATACAGTTAACAACGATCAGCGGGATGTAAAGTCCAAGTGAATCATACAGACTTGGAACGAATCCCTCTAAAAGAAACTGTACAATTGTTACGAAAGATGCTACGACTACGATGAATGCCGGCATTCTGACTGAATCCGGAATCACCTTACGTAACATAGAGATCAACATATTCGACAGTACAAGTACGACTGTTGTGGACAGTCCCATACCTAAACCGTTAATAGCGGATGTTGTTACCGCCAGGGTCGGACACATTCCTAACATCAGAACGAAGGTAGGATTTTCTTTGATCAGACCGTTATATACTCTTTCAGTACATTTATTCATGACTAACTACCTCCTGTTTATTTAAATGCATTCTGATAATATCCGAGTGCTGCATTGACAGCTCCTGTTACTGCTCTTGAAGTAATGGTTGCACCACTTAAGGCATCGATCTGTTCTCCGTCTCCACCGTCTTTGGAAACCACGAATTTATCAGCCTGTTTATTTACATACTGGTTATAGAATGAAGGCTCTGTAGCTTTCATACCAAGACCTGCTGTCTCGCTGATAGAAAGAATAGATACACCGTTGATCGTACCGTCTTTCTTAATACCAACTGTAATCTGGATATTGCCGCCGAATCCGTCTTTATCTGTTGTTGTGATGACATATCCTGCATCACCTGCTGTACAGACTTCGTCGATCGTTGCATTGACGCCCATATCTTTTACAGCTTTGTCTGCAGCCTTCTGATCTACATCTTCTGCTTTGAAATCATCCAGTTTTACATCTGAAAATACTGCCTGCCATGCTTCTTTTTTGGCTGTCTCCTGTGACTGTGCGATTGGAGCCTTGGTAACTTCATATACCGCACCAAGAAGGACTCCTGCAATTACAGTAATCAGTGTAAGGATCAGTGTATTCTTAACAATCTTATTCATTATTTTTCTCCTCCTTTACCAAATGGTTTTGGAAGAGTAACTCTCTCGATCAATGGCACCAGAAGGTTACTGATGATGATCGCATAAGAAACTCCTTCTGCGGAACCGCCAAACAGACGGAACAGACCTGTTAACACACCAAGGATAATACCGTATACAAACTGTCCTTTCGGTGTGATCGGAGATGTTACATAATCGGTTGCCATGAACCATGCACCAAGCATCAGTCCGCCTCCGCAGAGATGTGCTGTGATGTACTGTGGATCAAAGAATCCGACATCCGGATTTGCAATATGTCCGAAGATTCCGACAAAGATCACAAATGTAACAATGTATGTTCCAGGAATTCTGAGATCAATTACTCCCATAAGGATCAGGAAGATTGCTCCGATCACGATTGCGATCACGGATGTCTCACCGATTGTTCCAGGAATTCTACCGATCAGCATATCCATCGTATTCACTGTATTACCTGCTTTTAACTGTGCAAGTGGTGTAGCCCCTGTCACACCATCATATACAAAGCTTGTCATCTGGCTTGTAAATGAAAGCAGAAGGAAGCATCTTGCGCCGAGAGCCGGGTTCATAAAGTTCTGTCCCAGACCTCCGAATAACTGTTTTACGATCAGAATAGCAAATACACTACCGATTGCTCCCATCCACCACGGAGCTGTAGGAGGCATATTCAGTCCGAGTAACAGTCCTGTTACTGCTGCACTCCAGTCATTGATCGTAATCTTCTTGTGCATTAATTTTTCGTATATGTATTCCGTCAATACTGCTACAACCGTTGTTGTAACCAGCATTCCGAATGCCGGCAGTCCAAAGTTCCATACACCAAATGCAGATGCCGGCAAAAGTGCGATGGCCACCAGCATCATAATATTACTGGTAGTCGCTTTGGAACGAATATGTGGTGAAGATGACATTTTCAAATTGTTCTCACTCACTTTTGTTCACCTCTTCTTCTTTCTTGTTTTATTTTTTCTTTCTGCGGTTCGCTAAAGCAATCTTTCTCATAGATCCGATTGCCTGTTTCAGCGGCCGTTTTGCCGGACATACGAAACTGCACGAACCACATTCCATACATTCGAGTCCTTCATGTTTTGTAAACTTCTCTTCGTCATGATGTTCTGCATAATCCGCCAGTCTCGATGGGATCAGGCGGCTTGGACAGGCTTCTACACAGCGTCCGCAGTTGATACATGCAGACGGCTCCATCTTAGCCACTTCATCTTTGGTAAATCCAAGAATTGATGAAGATGTCTTTGTTACAGGTACATCTAATGAGAACATGGAGAATCCCATCATCGGACCACCGGAGATGAGTTTCTCAGGCTCTGTCTTAAATCCTCCTGCGGCTTCTACCAGTTCCTGCTGGTTCATACCAAACGGAACTCTGAAGTTACCTGGTTCTGCAACCGCATCACCACTGACTGTCACTACACGCTCCATAGAAGGCTTTCCTTCTACCACTGCCTGGTAAACACTTACCATTGTAGCCACGTTATCTACAACGCATCCTGCATCTGCCGGAAGCATTGCAGAATTGATCGCACGTCCTGTTGTTGCATAGATAAGCTGACGCTCACCACCCTGAGGATACTTGGTCTTCAGAGCCATCACCTCGATACGTGGTTCATCTTTCGTCAGTTCTTTTAATTTTTCGATACAATCCGGTTTGTTGTCCTCTACGCCAAAGATTCCTTTTGCGTTGTCGAACAGACGGAGAATGATCTTCATTCCTCCGACCAACTTTTCCGGAGTCTCGATCATTGTTCTGTAGTCAGCGGTGATATATGGCTCACACTCTGCACAGTTTGCAATGATATAATCAATCTTTTCCGGTTCCTTCGGTGAAAGCTTTACTCTGGTAGGGAAACCTGCACCACCCATACCTACAACTCCCGCTGTTCCAATCACATTCAGAATGTCTTCTTTGCTCATATCTTCTAACGGAGTCACTTCCGGATATTCCACTTCTTTGTACTCGCCATCATTCTCGATCACGATACTGTTCACTCTTCCACCTGTCGGGTTCAGATGCGGTGCAATAGCCTTTACTGTTCCGGATACAGATGCATAGATCGGAGCAGACACAAATCCTCCTGCTTCTGCTATCATCTGGCCTTTTAAAACATGATCGCCAACAGCTACCACAGGATTTGCCGGAGCACCGATATGCTGTGATACAGGATACACCAGATCGCCCTTAGGTTTTACTTCGACAATTGCCTTATCTTTAGCCAGGCTCTTGCCGTCATCCGGGTGGATTCCACCCTTAAATGTTAACAATGCCATCCTTTTTTCCTTCCTTCCTATTTACTCTTTATATAATATACAGGAAAAATAGACAATTTTCTATAGAAAGTGACTAATTCCATTGTATATTTTCATGAACATCTTGTCGCATTTTTAACAAATGCATATACGCACAGAAAACCTGCCATAGGCAGGTTTCCCAAGATAGTACATCATTGAGCCTTTTTACTTATCCCGGCTCATTGTTATCTTTAGCTTCAGAAAGGATAGAGGAAATCACCTCTATCCTTGTATATCTGTCACAATATTATTCAGCGTCTGTCTCTTCAGAAGCTTCTTCCGGCTGCTCTAATGCTTTCATGCTCAGGCTGATCTTCTTCTCAGCTTCGTTCAGGTCTACGACCTGAGCTGTGATCTCCTGTCCTACTGAAAGTACATCCGACGGTTTGTCAACATGAGCTCTTGAAATCTGTGAAACATGAAGTAATGCATCTACTCCAGGAGCTAATTCAACGAATGCTCCGAAGTCTGTCATTCTTGCAACTTTTCCTGTGATTACTGTTCCTACTGCATAATCCTCTGCTGCATTTGCCCATGGATTTGTCTCCGGGAATTTCAGGCTGAGTGCGATCTTTGTATCATGGATATCTTTGATCATCACTTCCACTTTATCTCCTACCTGGAATACTTTCTTAGGATTCTCAACACGTCCCCAAGACATTTCGGAGATATGAAGAAGACCATCTACTCCTCCAAGATCGATGAATGCTCCGAAATCTGTAACGTTCTTTACAGTTCCTTCCATTCTGTCTCCTACACTGATCTTTGCAAACAGTTCTTTCTGTTTTTCAGCACGTTCAGCAACAAGAAGCTGTCTTCTGTCACCGATCACGCGGTTTCTTCTAGGATTGAACTCGCTGATCACGAACTCGATCTCCTGTCCCTGATATTTGCTCAGGTCTTTTTCATATGTGTCAGAAACAAGGCTTGCAGGAATGAATACTCTTGCTTCGTCAACTACTACGCTTAATCCACCGCCAAGAATCTGAGTTACAGGAGCTTTTAATACTTCATGATTCTCGAATGCTTCTTTTAATCTTTCATTTCCTTTTTCTGCTGCAAGTCTCTTGTATGTCAGCAGAACCTGTCCTTCTCCGTCATTTACCTTCAGGACTTTTGCGCTCATCTGATCACCAACAGATACAACTGTTGTAAGATCAACATTTGCCTCGTTAGTATATTCGTTTCTTGTAATGATACCGTCTGCTTTGTAGCCTATATTCAAGATGATTTCATCAGGTTTAACGTCGATGACTGTACCATCTACAACCTCTCCATTTCTTATTGTCTTAAAAGACTCTTCTAACATTTGTTCAAAAGTTAATTCTGACATTATTTTGAACCTCCTCAATTATTTTATTGGGCGTGGATGCCCCTGCTGTAATACCTACTGATTCCACGGACCTTAATTGATTAATATCCAAATCGTCAAGTGTCTGTATATAGTACGTATTCAAACATTCCTCTTTGCAGATTTCAAATAGCTTCTGAGTATTCGAACTACGTTTATCACCTATCACAACCATAGCATCTACTCTCGCTGCAATTTGACGGGCTTCAGTCTGCCTTTCTTTCGTCGCATTGCAAATCGTATTTAAAACAACTATATCATACCTCTTTTTCGAAATAATTTCAACTAATTCTTTGAATTTATTGTAGTTAAATGTCGTCTGGGCCACGATACATACTTTCTGATCTTTATCCGGCAATTCAAATCGTTCTGCATCTTCCGGTGTCTGCACCACCGTCACCTGTTCTCCTGCCCAGCCGCGGATTCCCTGCACCTCCGGATGCTCACCGTTTCCGACAATCACAATGTATGACCCCTCTGCGCTTTTTTCTGCAACGATCTTATGAATCTTCTTCACGAAAGGACACATTGCATCCACACAGGTGATTCCACGTTCTTCCAGGATATCGTAGATATATTTCGCCACACCATGAGACCGTATCACTACCACATCCGCATCTGCCGTTTTCAGTTCTTCTTCATCATTCAGGACTTCTACACCGTGGCTTCTCAGATCCTTGATCACTTCTTCATTATGGATGATCGGTCCGTAGGTAAATATCTTCTCTCCCCGGTATTGTTCTATCTGTTGGTATACGGTATCTACCGCACGCTTCACTCCGAAGCAGAATCCTGCTGTCTTTGCAAGTTCGACATTCATATCATGCAATTCCTTTCTCTGCCAACTTTATCTATCTGCACAGATCTACGATTGTTTTCACCACTTCGGCGATCGTCATGTCCGAGCTGTCTACAAGAACCGCATCCTCCGCCTGCTTCAGCGGTGCGATCTCACGCGTCATATCTCTGCGGTCACGCTCTTCAATGTCATGTGCGATCTCTTCCAGATTACAGTCTTCCCCTTTTTCCTGCAGTTCCTGGTAACGTCTCTTAGCTCGCGTCTCAACGCTTGCCGTCAGATATACTTTCACATCCGCATGCGGAAGAACACAGGTTCCGATGTCTCTTCCGTCCATGATCACATTCTGTGTCTTTGCAAGATTCTGCTGCAATTCCAGCAGTTTCTTACGCACTTCCGGAATTGCGGAGGTTACAGATGCCATATTTCCCACCTCTTCATTTCTCAGACGTGATGAAATATCCTTTCCGTTCAGGTATACATGCTGTACGGCATCTTCATATGCGATCGTCACTTCCGCATCCTTGCATGCTTCGATTACTTTCTCTGTCTCTTGCGGCTGGATCCCTTTATCCAGAAAATGAATCGCAAGACCTCTGTACATGGCTCCTGTATCTACGTAAATGTATCCTTTTTCCTTTGCTACAAGCTTCGCAATCGTGCTTTTTCCGGCACCTGCCGGTCCGTCTATCGCCACATTATATCCCATGGTATCTCTCCTCTGTTTTTATTTTCTATTTTATTCATCTGCGCTTTCTATTCCGGTTCCCGCCGCATACGCTGTAGACCAAGCGATCTGAAGGTTAAATCCACCCGTCACTGCATCCAGATCCAGAACCTCTCCGGCAAAATGCAATCCTTTCACAAGTCTTGATTCCATCGTTCCCGGATCGACTTCTTTGATCTTGATTCCACCTTTTGTGATGATCGCTTCATTGTAATCTCTCAGACCTGTAAGCGTACACTCAAGATTCTTGATCAGTCTGACAAATCCCAGACGTTCTTCTTTTGTGATCACATTGACTTTCTTTTCCGGATCGATCCCGCTCAATTCGATCATAACCGGAATCAGTTTTGACGGGAACAGCTTGTGTACCGCATTCTTAAACTGACGGTTCTGATTCTCCTCAAATTCACGGAGCACCCTGTGATCCAGCTGCTCCTCTGAAAGCGCCGGTTTCAGATCGATCTTAAGAGTCAGTTCTTTTGCTTTCAGTTTCTTTCCGACATAACTGCTCGCACTTAAGATCAGCGGTCCGCTCACACCATAATGCGTAAATAACATTTCTCCGAAATCGTCGTACAGCTTTTTCTTTCCGTCACAGATCGTCACATTGACATTCCGAAGAGAAAGTCCCTGCAGTTCGGGCACCCAGTCCTCTTTGCATTCCATCGGTACCAGCGCCGGCATACATTCCGTCACGGTATGACCAAGGCTTTCTGCAAAGCGGAAGCCATCACCGGTGGATCCGGTTGACTGATAAGACAATCCGCCCGTTGCCACGATACATGCATCTGCACAAACCTGCGTCTGGTCTCCCAGTATTACTTTTTCAAAATGTCCGTCTTTTTCCACTATTTTTTTTACTGCCGTGCGCAGATGCACTTCCACGCCCAGACGGTCCATCTCCCGTTCCAGACCACGGATGACATCCGAAGAACGATCCGACACCGGAAATACACGGTCTCCACGTTCAATCTTCACCGGCACATTGATCCGCTCAAAGAAATCGATCACCTGCTGATTCGTGTATCCGTAAAAACTGCTGTATAAGAACTTTGCATTTGTTCTGACTGCCTCAAATAATCCTTCCATATCGCAGGCATTGGTTATATTGCATCTTCCTTTTCCTGTAATATACAATTTTTTTCCAAGCTTTTCATTCTTCTCATATACTACAACCTGATGTCCGCATTCGGCTGCTGCGATAGAAGCGAACATTCCTGCCGCTCCTCCTCCAACGATAACTACTTTACTCATCTTCCATTATCCTTCTCTGGTTTTCCATTTTCATTTCCGGAAAGTTCAACTCGATCCCCCACCATATTCAGTTCATCCTTACTGTACACCTGATATTCATCCCATATCTGTTCCAGTGTCTCAAGCGTTGTAATAACCTCTTTCTGCTTCTTCATGCAGAGCGCTACGACCAGTGCATTGATCACACTCAAAGGTGCCACCAGTGAATCTACAATGGATGCCATATCGCTTCTTGCGATCAGGTTGCAGGAAGAATACAACGTCATCGGAGAATGTACACTGTCTGTCAGTGTGATCACCGTAGCTTTCCGATTGCTTGCAAATTCCAGTGCTTTCAAAGTACGCATGGAATATCTCGGAAAACTGATTCCTATCACCACATCATCTTCACTGACACGGATCAGTTGTTCAAAAATCTCGCTGGAACTGTTCGTATTGACAGCCGTTACATTCTCGCATATCAGATTCAGATAAAAGCTTAAGAAGCTTGCGAGCGGCGAGCAGCTTCTGATTCCGATCACATAGATCCGTTTTGCTTTTAAGATCGTATCTACCGCCATTTCAAATGCCTCATGGTCAATTGCTTCCATCGTAAGCTTGATCTTTTCAATATCCGAATGTAGAACCGAAGCAAGGATCTCCCCCTGGCTGATCCGCCCATACGTCACTTCCATACGCTGGATGGAATTCAGCTTCATCCGCACCAGTTCTCCCAAAGCCTTTTGGAACTCCGGATACCCGTCATATCCAAGGGCAGTTGCAAATCTCACAACTGTCGATTCACTGACACCAACCTCTTCCCCCATCTTCGCAGCCGTCAAAAAAGCCGCTTTATCATAATCCTCACGGATAAAATCCGCCAGTTTTTTCTGTCCTTTGCTGAATTTCTGATATCTTTCATCGATCATCTTCAGCAGTTCATTTTTTACGCTCATGCGATGTACCTCTTTTTCAAACAATGGTTTTATTATATAGCTTTGTGGGGGAATAGTCAATCGGATGTCGGTGTCAGGGTGTGTGGGGACGGGAGATGTGGAGGTTTGGGTGGATGGGCGCTTATGGACGTGAAGAAGATGTAACAAAGAAAGCTTGGGTAAAATCAGGCACCGAATACATTCGGCGAGAAATCTGATGATTTCTCACCTCAGGTATTCTTTCGCTCTGTGCCTGTAGCACAGCTCGAATCCTGATTTTACCCAAACTTTCTTTTAACATCTTCTACTCCCGCCAACGGATGCCCATCCACCCAAACCTCCACATCTCCCTCAGCCATACACTCCGACAACCGAAAGTGAATTTACTGTTACCACCAAGCTATTGGGGCTCCGCCGGAAAACGTTTTTCATCTCGCTTTTTCCACTACTTCCTGAGAAGCCACACTCCCCGCTATCCTCGTATATTTTCGCGAACAGTCAAGTGTAGAAGTTCCTGGTTCAATGCATTCGCAGGGTGCTTTGCAAGGAGTTGGTGAAAAAAAGACGATAAAATAAGATTTGGGATGTGCTACAAGCACATCCCAAAAGAATACCTGAGGCGGAAAATCATCAGGATTTTCCGTCCGAATGTATTCGGTTCTTATCTTATCGTCTTTTTTTCGCTTACGCCTTGCAAGCACCCGAAGTCGCATTGAATCAGGAACTTCTACACTTGACGTCCTCTCGAAAACCTATACAGGATAACTTCCGTTTTCCGTATCCGCTACTGTCGCATCCACCTTTGTCTGCTGTGCTTCTCTATACTTGAAGAAGTCTACAGCAACCTGTGGGAACAGTGCGTAAGACAGTACGTCTTCATCCTGCTGGATCCACTGTTCGCATTCTTTGCGGAGTGTATCTAATTCGTCCGGAATCAGGTCTGCAGGACGGCATGTGATGATCTCAGGATCGTCTCCAAGTACTTTCTTGATCACGTCTGGATTCATAGGTTTTACTGTCTGTCCGTATTTTCCGCTTAAGAGGTCTTTTGTCTCTTTTGTTGCTACTTTGTAACGTTCTCCCATCAATACATTGAATACAGCCTGTGTACCAACGATCTGTGAGGAAGGTGTTACAAGCGGTGGTTCTCCAAGATCTTTACGTACTCTTGGAACTTCTTCAAGTACATCGTAGAACTTGTCTTCCGCACCCTGCTCTTTTAACTGTGATGTCAGGTTCGAAAGCATTCCACCTGGTACCTGATACAGAAGAGTCTTGATGTTAACACCAAGGTTCTTTGGATTAAGGAGTCCGCTGTCAAGAGCCTCGTCACGGATTGGACGGAAATAGTCAGCGATCTCTGCCAGAAGTTTCTGGTCTAATCCTGTATCATAAGGTGTTCCCTTGAATGTCTCAACCATAACTTCTGTTGCAGGCTGAGATGTTCCAAGTGCGAATGGTGAGATTGCGGTATCAATGACATCTACACCGGCCTCTACTGCTTTCATGTAAGTCATAGAAGCAACACCTGATGTGTAGTGTGTATGAAGCTGGATCGGAAGATCTACCGCTTCTTTCATTGCTCCGATCAGCTCTGTTGCCTTATACGGTGTCAGAAGACCAGCCATATCTTTGATACAGATAGAGTTTGCACCCATCTCTTCAATCTTCTTGGCAATGTCTACCCAGTAATCCAGTGTATAAGCATCACCTAAAGTGTAAGATAATGCGATCTGAGCTTCTACTTTTTCTTTGTTTGCAGCCTTAACTGCTGTCTTCAGGTTACGAAGATCATTTAAGCAGTCAAAGATACGGATGATGTCGATTCCGTTCGCAGCAGATTTCTGTACGAAATATTCTACCACATCATCTGCGTATGGACGATATCCTAAAATGTTCTGTCCACGGAATAACATCTGAAGTTTTGTATTTTTGAATCCATCACGGAATTTACGAAGTCTTTCCCATGGATCTTCTTTTAAGAAACGAAGAGATGCATCAAAGGTAGCTCCACCCCAGCACTCTACGGAATGATATCCAACCTTGTCCATCTTATCAACGATCGGGAGCATCTGCTCTGTTGTCATACGGGTTGCGATCAGAGACTGATGCGCATCACGCAGGATCGTTTCTGTAATCTCTACAGGTTTTTTTACTATATCTGCCATTTTATTTCCTCCTAATTATATATCGCTTAAATTCCTACGCCAAAGATCGCCATGAATGTTCCGGCAGCTACGGCTGTACCGATAACACCCGCAACGTTTGGTCCCATAGCATGCATCAGAAGGAAGTTTGTCGGGTCTGCCTCAGCTCCGACCTTCTGTGATACTCTGGCTGCCATTGGAACTGCAGATACACCGGCAGAACCAATCAGTGGATTAACCTTACCATGTGTTGCAACACACATCAGTTTACCGAACAGTACACCTGCGGCTGTACCGAATGCGAATGCAATCAGACCGAGAATTACGATCTTGATCGTATCCATATTAAGGAATGCCTCGGCACTCGTTGTTGCTCCTACGGATGTTCCCAGCAGGATAACTACGATGTACATCATTGCATTGGAAGCTGTCTCTGTCAGCTGTCTTACAACTCCGGACTCACGGAACAGGTTACCAAGCATTAACATACCAACCAGTGGTGCTGTTGTAGGAAGGATCACGCACACAACGATCGTAACGATGACCGGGAATAAGATCTTCTCAAGCTTGGAAACAGGTCTTAACTGTTCCATCTTAATCTTACGTTCTTTTTCTGTTGTCAGAAGCTTCATGATCGGTGGCTGGATGATTGGCACCAGTGACATATAAGAATATGCCGCTACCGCAATCGGTCCAAGCAAAGCTGTCTGCTGTAACTTACCAGCAAGGAAGATAGAGGTAGGTCCATCAGCTCCACCAATGATTGAGATCGCTGCTGCCGCTTTGTCAGAGAATCCCATAGCCATCGCTCCAAGGTATGCTGCAAAGATACCGAACTGAGCAGAGGCACCAAGAAGGAAACTCTTAGGGTTAGCGATCAGTGGTCCGAAGTCTGTCATCGCTCCTACACCCATGAAGATCAGGGAAGGGAGGATTGACCACTCATCCAGTTTATAGAAGTAGTAAAGCAGTCCGCCTGTTCCATTTGCCGCATCTTCTGCATGAAGCATGATGTCCGGATAAATGTTAACCAGTAACATACCGAATGCGATTGGAACAAGAAGCAGAGGCTCGAATCCGTGTCTGATTGCAAGATAAAGGAAAACACATGCAACCGCGATCATGACTACATTGCCCCATGTAAGACTGAAAAACGCCGTCTGATGCACGAGGTTTCCTAATGTTGTCGTTATATATTCCATTTTTTAACCTCCAGTCGTGTTAGATAAACACCATATAAATGATGTTAGTTCAATGTAGCAAGAACAGCGCCTGAATCAATTGCATCGCCTACTGCTACATCAATGCTTGCAACGGTTCCGTCTTCCGGTGCTACAACTGGAATCTCCATCTTCATAGCCTCGATGATGACAACTGCATCACCTTTCTTTACAGCCTGACCTACATTTGCTTCGATCTTGAATACTTTTCCTGCTGCTCCGGCTTTTACTTCGATGGATCCTGCTCCACCTGCAGGTGCTGCCTTTGGTGCTGCTGGTGCTGCCGCAGGAGCTGCCTTCGGTGCTGCTGCAGGTCTTGCAACCGGTGCTGCACCTGCTCCGTTTTCTTCTACTGTTACATCATATACATTGCCATTCACTGTGATTGTATAATTTTTCATTGAATTCATCCTCCTAATTAATTATGCGTGCCACTTATTTGATGGACGACGCTTGATGCTTCTTACTACGAAGCCGTCTGTGCTTCCACCGGCTTCTGCTTCATAAGCAGCGATCGCTGCGGAAATAACTGCTGCCAGTTCATCATCATTCGATGCTTCTTCTACTACAGGTGCTGCAACTGCTGCCGGAGCCGGAGCTGCTTCCTGTGTGCTTTCTGATTTTCCTTTGTTCTTGAATTTTTCTTCAAGTGCAGGAATGTATTTGAACAGGGAGATCAGAATTGAGATAAAGATCAGGATTACGAATACGGTACCCATTCCAAGGATTGTATTCAGTCCTGCTTTTTCCATGATCTCACCGATGCTGTAATGTGCATCGATCGTTGTACTGTCCAGATAAAGGTCCTCATCAAAAACAAATGTAATATCTGCATCACGGTCTTTGAATTTTGCACTGGTCGTTACTTTCAGTTCATCAGAGGATGGTTCGAATTTGTAATCACCGTGGCTTACATATTCCCCACACTCTTTTGTTCCCTGCTGCCATGCATCCAGAGCTGCAAGGAAACTATCTTTTGTAAATGGAACACCTGCCTGATTCAGCTGAGACTCGATCTGGAAATCTGTCATCTTGTTCCACTGTTCGATAGTATCTGCATCTGCACTGTTGCAATACTCGATCAGAAAATCTGTTGCCTGTGTGATCGTTGATTTATCATACTGAAGATTTTCTTTCTTACTTCCGCAAGCGGTAAAGCAGAGCATTGCGACAAGCACACAAAGTAATACGCTTATTTTTTTCTTCACTTTGCCTCACCTCTCTAAACCGTACCGTGTTTCTTTGCCGGACGATCCTCTCTTTTTGTGAATAACATCTCAAATGCGCCGATCACATATTTTCTTGTATCTGCTGCTTCGATGATCGTATCCACATATCCTCTTTTCGCTGCTGATAATGGGCTTGACTGCAGATTCTTGTATTCTGCTGCTTTCTCTCTGATGGTTGCTGCATCAGCGTCCGCATACATGATCTTAGCTGCCTGGTTTGCATCCATCATTCCGATCTCTGCATCCGGCCATGCATATACCATATCTGCTCCGACTGCTTTGCTGTTCATTGTCACATAAGCGCTTCCGAATGCTTTACCGATCACAACATTTACCTTCGGTACTGTTGCATCTGCAAATGCATAAGTAAGTTTTGCTGCTGATTTTGCGATACGTTTCTCATCGTATTTGCTTGCTGTAAATCCACTTACGTTTGTAAGTGTCAGTACAGGGATGTTGAATGCGTCACAAAACTGTACGAATTCTGCAGCCTTTTCAGCTCCGTCAGCAGAAAGTGAGCCGTCAAATTCAGCCTCCACTTCAGCTTCTTCATTATATACTTTCGAACGGTTAGCAACTGCACCAACAGTCATACCATTCAGTTTGATGAATCCAGTCACCATATCTTTTGCATATGCTTTCTTCACTTCGCAGAAGATGTTGTCATCAGAAATCATTGTAAGAGCGATCGCTGTGTCTTCTTTTGCATTCGCAAGGTCTGCACATACACGGTTCAGATCATCGTTACATTCTTCATAAGAAGAATCCTCTTCATTGTTACACGGTAACATACATACAAGAGAACGGATGTCTGCAAGGATATCTTCTTCTGACCCTGTTCCGTCCACAAGACCTGTTGTCTCGCTCTGGAATGCCGCAGAAGATGTATCACATTTGGAAATGTCATTTCCAGGAATTGCATTCGGAGTATTGGTAAATAATTTACCGTTCTTTGCTTCCATAAATGTAAAATCTGTCAGAGCCGGTACGATAGAAAGTCCACCACCGCATGTTCCGAAGATTGCTGTGATCTGAGGGATCACTCCGGAAGCCATTGACTGCTTCTGATAAAGCTTTCCAAATGCTTCTAATGCATCTGTTGCTTCCTGAAGTCTGAATCCTGCACAGTCAACCAGTCCGATGACCGGTGCTCCCATCTTCATTGCCATATCATAGATATTAGAAATCTTCTTTGCATGCATCTCGCCGATCGCGCCATTTAAAACAGTGGCGTCCTGGCTGTATACGTATACCAGATTTCCATCGATCACTCCATATCCGGTGATCACACCGTCTGCCGGAGTTTCTTTTTCCTGCATGTTAAAATCAGTCGTTCTTGCTGTTACTGCTCCACCGATCTCAACAAAACTGCCTGCATCAAGTAAACTGTTGATTCTCTTACCTGCTGCATTGTCTGCTGCCATGTTGCCCATAGTCTAGCCCTCCATTTTCATTATTTCAAATTGGGTTTTTCCGTTTTTCCATGTTGAAAAGTAAAACCAAATTTTTTCCAATTATATTATACTGTTTTTGGCACTTTAACGCAATACCTTACATTGTTTTTTGTTAAATACTTGACGACCCATATAAATCCTGTATAAATATAAAAAAGCCATGTGTCCCCGTACTTCTTCCGTACGCACATAGCCTTTTCATCTGCAACATTCCGTTCTAAAACTTCTTCACTTTTTTTCTCTTCATATTCCTGCATCTTTCCAGAAGAAATTCTGCCAGTTCGTCCGTATTGTTTCCTTCCAGTGCAGTCTTTGGAAATCCGATCATCGCTCTCGCCGATCCGACTGTCTCGGGATCTGCCTTCACAACTACACCGAATGCCTCTTTCGTCTCCAGTATCTTGGTGACATCTTTGTACGAGAATGATCTTGTCTTTTTCGCAGTTACACTGTCAAAGTGATCATCAAAAAAGTGGATTTCGGAACTCACCGGTCCACCGTTTAATCTGCATCGTCTGTCAAACTGATCTTCTGCATCCCCGACCGCCGTTGTCGATAACACCTTTCTCCAGATTGTTCTGTTCAGTATCACTGCCGCAACAAATGCCAGTGCCCAGACTACAATATACTTAATGACAAAAAAAGTCATTCCTCCCGGCGTACCGCCTCCCGGGTTTCCATATTTGCACATAAAATAGAACACAAGCGGTCCCATCACCGTCACTATAAACTTAATCGTAATATCACTGCTGTCTACGCGGAAAAGTTCACAGATCTGTTTCAGCGTGTTCTTTGACTCCTTATAAGCCACACGGTAATAATTTGCCATATCATTTTCCCCTTTACAAAATCTGTGTCTTATTATATCCTTATATAGTTGATTATTCAAGAATATCCTTTATATTATTTGTAAATAATCTATAAACTCGTCTATGTGTTCTATCTATGTAGTTTCTCTATAAGCGATCCTGTTTATTTTTGATTTCTATTATCATTTAGTGATTTTTGCTTACATTTTCCGGCTATATATGGTCGTTTTATTACATTTCAACATACATATTCCTAACAAAGCATAAAAAACCTTAACTTTTTCTTAAACAATTAGTTGTACTTTGGTCTAGTTTGTGATAAGATTAACTGCGTTGAGAGTTTTAAACATGAGAGGTTTTTCCTCGTATTGTTAAAACCAAAGAAAAATTTCATATTGGAGGGTGAATCTCATGGAGAACACTAAGAAAAAATTACCATTTGGTTTCTATGTGTGCTGTTTGACTTTCTCTTTTGAAAGACTTGCATACTATGCAGCTAAATGGGGGCTTTCGATTTTCATCGTAGCCACTGCAGCACACGGTGGTCTTGGACTTGACAAATCCGTAGGTGCTGCAATGAGTTCTAACCTGGTAGCTTTCACATATATCACACCTATTATCGGTGGATATATCGCTGACCGTTGGATTAGTCCTCGTATCCTGGTACCTGTTGGTGAGATCCTCATGGGTCTTGGTTATCTGTGTGCATGGAAAGCAACAGACGCTAATGGTATCGCAATGATGTGGGCAATGATCATTCTCGTATCTATCGGTACTGGTTTCTTCAAAGGAAACGTATCTGGTATCAACGGACGTCTCTTCCCATTAGCTGATCAGGACGAACTGGACACTGTATTCAACTTACAGTACATGTTCGTTAACATCGGTTCTTTCTGCGGAACTACTTTCCTTTCACTGGTTGGTACAAACTCCGGATACCGTACAATGTTCCTGATTTGCGGAATCTTCCTGTTTATCGACTGTGTATGGTGGTTCGTTGGAATGAAATCTTTCGGCGATGCCGGAAAGAAACCATTCCTTGTTGATAACCGTTCTGAGAATGTTGAAAAAGCAGACAAAGAAAAGGATAATGCACCACTTACGAAGCTTGAGAGAAACCGTGTTATCGCTATCCTGATCGTAACAGTATTCTCTGGTGTCTTCTGGCTGATCTGGTACATGGCTTACATGCCTGTTTACTATGAATTCGGTCCGGTATCCCAGGGAGGATCTGGATGGGCTAACTGGAACATCGGTTCCTTCGAGATGCCTACAGCTTGGTTCGATTCAATGAACGGACTCCTTTGTATCATTCTTTGCCCTATCTTTGCAGGAATCTGGGCTAAGATGAGACAGCGTCCACAGGGTGACTGGGGTATGTTCACAAAGACTGCTATCGGAATTATCATCCTTGGTCTTTGTACAGGATCCATGGTTCTTGCTGCTGCACTTTCAGGACAGGGCACAAAAGATCCAGTTGGTATCTGGGTAATCATCCTGGCATCTGTATGTATGTCACTTGGAGAAGTTATCTTCTCACCACTTGGAAACGCTTTCATCAGCAAATATGCTCCAAAGAAACTTCTTGGAACAATGCTTGGTGTATGGCCACTGATCATCTTCTTCTCTGGTAAAGCTTACGGACCACTTTATAACTGGCTCGGAAACTTTGACTTCATTAAAGCATATGGTGCTGTTACAATCATCATCGTTGCCTGCGGAGTTATCATGTTAGCATTTACTAAGAAGTTCGACAAGATGGTTGAAGGTAAATAATTCGTGAATTAAATACCGTACATAAAAATAAGACTTGCTTATGCAAGTCTTATTTTTATGGGGACGGGTTTTCCGGCTTTTTTGTTGTCCCCTCCGGCTCAATCTATCATATTCTTTTATTTTTTACGATACTTTTTATTCCCTGTACTGTAACTTCTTTTAATCTGATTATTATTTTTCTTCGTCTTCTTCGTGCTTTCTTTCTTATTTGCCTTCGCACTGAATGAATCTCCGGATCCACGTGGTGTAATATTCTTCTTTGTTCCAATCTCTTTCTGGTCTTCGAACGCAGGCTTCAGAAGTAATTCCGCACCAATTACAAAGCAGGCAACTTCTACTGCCAGCTGGATCATCTCCCCGTTCTTTCCGAGTCCTTCAAAGAAAGGATCCAGAACTCTTGCCCCAGAAAGGATCACCAGTGTCAGTCCGGCATAAGTAAACAACGAATAGAACATCATCGTCTTCCCCCTGCCTTCATTCTGCTGCATGAAGTAGTATCCTGCGATAAAAATCACACCGCCAAGGATCATCAATATGTACTTTAACATTTCTATCTCTTCCTCCCAATCATGTTTTCTGTAAAGTCTATTATTTATTATACATGAAATCCATCTCGATTCCTATCTTTTTATATGTATATTTTTATTTTTCCGTTTACGCACTTTTAAAAGGGATGCACCTTCCGGCACATCCCTCACAACTTTTCATTACATATTCTATTTCTGATTTCTAAACTGCATCGGAGTCATATCATAAGCTTTCTTGAACAGTCTGTTAAAATGTTCCACATTCTGATATCCTACCGACATTGCAATATTCTCAACCGTCATATTGCTGCTCTTGAGCAGTGCTTTCGCTTTCTTCATGCGGATCTTCTTCACCAGATCCCCAAATGTCATTCCGGATTTTTCCTTAATGTATTTTGACAGATAAGGTTTGGACAGGAAGAAGTTTTCTGCCAGGTCATCTAATGTAATGTCAATATAATTTGCCTGTACATAATTCATGATCTCGATCATTCTTGCATCCGTACATGCATCAGCACTCCCAAGTTCTTCAATCTTATTTACCGCAACGATCAAGGCTTCAATGGAAGCTCTGATGATATCCGGATCGATTCCTACACCCCAGAACGTCTTTCCGTTGCAGATAATTCCCACATAAGCCACAGCCTTAGAAGAAGATCCCTTTGTAAGCGAATGCTCCTCATAGAAGGATAATTCATAGCTGATGTTAAAATACTGCTTGATCGCATTACTTACTGCATCCAGACGTCCGTTTCCATTCGAAGTGATCACTTTGCTCTCTCCTGCATGATTGATCGTCACTTCCGCAGTGATTCCATCTACCTGTTTAAAATGGCACTCGTCGATGTGGAAGATGGATTTTGTATTAATATAATGATCTGAGAAGATCTGGTATACCCAATCCGGTGTCAGCTCCTTGTGTGCCTTATCCGATACATCTTTTACCATATATCCTACTTCTTCACGCATTGCCTTTGGAAGATTGATTCCGTGGCTGTGCATTAAGATGTAATTTACGCCACCCTTACCGGACTGGCTGTTGATACGGATAACGTCTGAATCGTATTCTCTACCGACATCCTTCGGATCGATCGGCAGATATGGAACCGTCCATTTGTCACATTTCTTCTCATCTCTCCATGCCATACCTTTTGCGATCGCATCCTGATGAGATCCCGAAAATGCCGTAAACACCAGATCTCCGGAATATGGCTGACGGTCGTATACCTGCATTCTTGTCAGGCGTTCATAAGTCTCACGGATCTTTTTCATATTCGAGAAATCAAGTCCCGGATCTACACCCTGGGAATACATATTCATGCCAAGTGTAATAATGTCAACGTTACCGGTACGTTCTCCGTTTCCGAACAGTGTGCCTTCGATACGGTCGGCACCTGCAAGGATACCAAGCTCCGCTGTCGCCACACCGCATCCTCTGTCATTGTGCGGATGCAGGGAAAGTACTACATTCTCTCTGTGTTTCAGATGCTTATGTACATACTCTAACTGGCAAGCAAATGTATGCGGCATTGCGTTTTCTACAGTTGTAGGAATATTGATGATCGCTTTATTATCAGCTGTCGGCTGCCATACATCCAGCACCGCATTGCACACTTCTACAGCATAGTCCACTTCTGTTCCGTGGAAACTCTCCGGGCTGTATTCGAATGTAAAGTTACCGTCTGTCTCACTTGCAAGCTTCAGAAGTAATTTTGCCCCGTCGATCGCAAGTTGTTTTACCTGTTCTTTATCTTTTCTGAACACCTGCTCTCTCTGTGCAACAGAGGTAGAATTGTATAAATGAATCACTGCATGAGGTGCTCCCTTTACAGCTTCAAATGTTCTCTTGATGATATGCTCTCTTGCCTGTGTCAGTACCTGGACCGTTACATCATTCGGAATCATGTCTTTTTCGATCAGGGTTCTCATAAACTGATATTCTGTCTCAGAAGCAGCCGGGAATCCAACCTCGATCTCCTTAAATCCAATATCTACCAACATCTGGAAAAACTCCAGCTTTTCATCCAGACTCATCGGCTCGATCAACGCCTGGTTACCATCTCTTAAGTCTACGCTGCACCACTTCGGAGGCTGTTCTACCGCATCTTTTTTCGCCCAGTCATATGTAACCTCCGGCGGCATAAAATAACTTTTCTCATATTTCTGATAATTCTTCATAATTCAAGCTCCACTCCTTTTGCCTCATATTTCAAATCAAATCATCGTTGCCAAATCAGCAATAATATTCATCAACTTTGTTGTTCATTTTTAATACTTTTATATCCTAACATATCCCCACACAAAAAGGAAGTGATAATTTTAATCACTTCCCTTGATGTTTTTTAATATATTTGATTTTTCAGATTATTTCCACTAATTCTGTTCCAACGAACGTTTCTTGGTGATCGTAACCTTTTCATCATAGCAGGCAAAGATCTCATCCACTCTGTCCTTCTTAAGCTTTGGTGTAAGCACACTCACTACCGGTACTACGATCAGTCCTGCTACCATTGCAACTGCTCCTGCATTGATCGGTGATGCAATAAAGTGGAAGAACAGATTCAGAACCGTAATCCCGACACCTGCCGCAAAGCTGGCCCATACAGCAGCTCTTGTCACGCCTTTCCAGTAGAGACCATACATGAATGGTGCCAGGAACGCTCCAGCAAGTGCTCCCCAGGAAATTCCCATCAGCTGTGCGATGAATGTAGGCGGATCCATTGCGATCACTACCGATAATACAATAAAGAACACAACCATCACCTGCATCGTACGTACCTGTTTCTTCTCGCTCATATCTTTCATTACATTATCTTTTAAGAAATCCAGTGTCAGCGTCGAGCTGGATGTCAGTACCAGCGAAGCCAGTGTTGACATGGAAGCCGATAATACCAATACTACTACAATACCGATCAGGATATCCGGAAGTATTGACAACATATGCGGGATGATTCCGTCAAAGATCATATTGCCCGCCTCATCGTGCAGTTCCGGTGCATCAAACAGTCTTCCGAATCCTCCGAGGAAATAGCATCCTCCGGAGATCACGATCGCAAATAATGTAGAGATCACCGTTCCCGTATTGATGGATTTCTCATCTTTGATCGCATAGAACTTTCCAACCATCTGTGGAAGTCCCCATGTTCCAAGAGAAGTCAGGATAACCACTCCAAGAAGATTCAACGGATCCGGTCCGAAGAATGAAGTAAATGCTCCCGGCTGTCCCATTGTCACCGGCACATCACTTGGAATCTCTGCCATGGTCTTAATTGCCTGAATAAATCCGCCCTGACCATTTAATACTGCCAGGATGACTGCAACAATGCCGCCCAGCATAATGATTCCCTGAATAAAATCATTGATCGCCGTAGCCATGTATCCACCGAGGATAACATAGATTCCTGTAAATACTGCCATTCCGATTACACAATATTTATAAGGAATGTTAAATGCCATTCCAAACAATCTTGACAATCCATTGTATACAGAAGCTGTATACGGCACCAGGAATATGAATACGATCGCTGAAGCCGTAATCTTCAGCGCCTTACTTCCATATCTCTCACCAAAGAAATCCGGCATCGTCTTGGAATTCAGATGCTGTGTCATTACCTTGGTACGTCTTCCAAGTACCACCCATGCCAGCAGACTTCCGATGATCGCATTCCCGATTCCGATCCATGTCGACGCAAGACCGTATTTCCATCCGAACTGACCTGCATATCCTACAAATACAACCGCAGAGAAGTATGACGTACCATACGCAAATGCCGTAAGCCACGGGCCTACCGATCTTCCCCCTAACACATAACCGTCTACACTTGTCGCATGCTTTCTTGCATAGATGCCAACCGATACCATAATTGCAAAAAATATCACCAGCATCAATAATTTCATCGCCATAACCTTTCTCCTCTACTTTCCTCATTTCTTTTTTACTTGTTGCCTTGCTAATCTGCTTTAAAGCGTTGCGCTTTAAAGCGTTAAAGTTCGTAGTGTTAGAATAGCACAGTTGATACCGTATGTCAATCTTATTTTGCAGAAATATAAAAAAAGCCAAAAAAACAGCTGCGATTCCTTTTTTACGGAATGCGCAGCTGCTCTTTAGCTTCTATTTCATCTTCTCCACTCTGTCCTGAATGGTCTTGTTAAAGTTCTCTACCTTTCTTTCATATGTAGAATTCATAAATTCAGACTTCAACATGAAATCTGCTGTTGCAAGATTGTTAGCTGTAGGGATATCGTAAAGAACGGCAATACGGGACAATGCTCTTACATCCGGATCGTGCGGCTGTGCCTCTAACGGATCCCACAGGAAGATCATAAAGTCGATCTGTCCTTCTACGATCTTCGCTCCGACCTGCTGATCTCCTCCAAGCGGGCCGCTGTTATATCCCTTTACCGGAAGCCCGGTCTTCTCTGCGATCAGACGTGCGGTTGTACCTGTACCGCATAAGAAATGACCTTTTAAGATTTCCTTATTCTTGTCGCACCATTCGATCAGTTCTTTTTTCTTACCATCATGGGCAACGAGTGCGATATGCTTTGCTTTTCCAATTTCAAATGTTACAAAATTATCGTTTAACATCTGTTGAATTCTCCTTCCGTTTTAACTCTCTTCGTTATCTTTATATATCAAACTTATATTTATAATAAAATGTATTTTATTATCTGTCAACTTTAAACCAGAAATTAAATTGTATTTTAGTTACAACAATTTGCTCATCACTTTCAGAACGTCTCAACAATTTCCTGCATCTGATCAAACTGTTCTTCCATCTCTTTTACAAGTCTGAACTGTGTTCTTGCCCGAACAAGATTGTGTTCCGGATAAGTTGTTTTGAAATATACATCGCCCTGGAGGAAGTCAGCAAGAAAACGCATGCCGCATTCCAGTGTCATAAGTCTCGCTCCCCACGGAAGACTGGCGTTCTCCGCCGGTGTCAGTACATCCTTCGCCATCTCCAGATACCCTTTCACGTAGATGCGGTAAAGCTCTATATCAAAGTGCACCTTGTTCAGATCCTTCTCATCTTCTTCCGCTGTCGATGCCCCGAACCGGATGGAATCACCAAAGTCATTTGCCGCAAGTCCCGGCATGATCGTGTCCAGATCGATGATGCACAATCCCTCTCCTGTATTCTTATCAAACAAAATGTTATTAAGCTTTGTATCGTTGTGCGTCACACGGAGCGGAAGTATTCCTTCCTCAAGCTGCTTCATAAGGACACCGCAGTCATCCTCGCGTGCCAGTACAAACTCTATTTCTTCACGGCAAAGTCTTGCCCTGTTCTTCACATCTTTCCGCAGTGCGTCTTTGAAATCATGGAAACGCTTCACCGTATCGTGGAACTTCGGAATCGTCTCATAGAGACTCTCGGCCGGATAATCCCCCAGCTGCTTCAGAAAATGGCCAAAGCTGAGTGCCGACTGATAGAACTGTTCCGGTCTCTCCACCATCTGATAGCACACAGAATCCGGTACATAATGCAGGCAGCGCCATGGCTGTCCGTCCGCATCTTCAAAATAGTTCTCTCCTGATTTTGTCTTAATATAAGACAATGCCTCTCTGTCCAGATCTCCGCCTGCCTCACGGATCATACTGCGCAGATACTCCGTAACGCCGAATATATTCGCCATTACCTGATCCGGGTTCTTGAATACATTAATATTGATGCGCTGCAAAACATAGAGCGGCGTATCCTTTCCATCTGCGCCCGGCATATAGACTGCATAAGTCTCATTGATGTGTCCTTCTCCGAATGGCTTCACATAACTGCACTGCTGCCCGAAACCAAATGCGTACACGGCATCTTCCAGACTCCGGCTGTCCACGCCCTCGATCTTCCTTCTGGTTGAGAAGATCACTTCTCCTGCCTCCACTTTACATCCGCTCTCAATCGTACAGTCTGACTTTACAACACTTCCCAGTCCGACATGCGCTCCGGCACATACCACCGAATTGTGATCTACGATCGCCCCGCTGTTCACCAGCACCGCACGTCCGATCCGGGTATTGGTATTTACCACCGCTCTCTGCATCACAAAGCAGCCCGGCTCCAGCACCGCACTCGGACTTACAACTGCAGACGGATGCACGATTGCCGGTACCTCATACCCCTCTTCCAGCAATTTATCCGTCCAGTACAGACGCATCTTGTTATTTCCAAATGCTGCTACTGCCACCGGATACTCCCTATGCCTGATCTCATAATCACAGCACATTCCGATGACCGCTTCATCCTTCACCGCATCATCCAAAAATACAACCTTTTCATACCCCAGTGCCTGCGCAGTCTCCGCTACCATCCGGCCGAATCCGCCTGCACCGAGAATCAGCAAACTTTTCATTACGTATTTCCCCCAATTGTTTTTTTATTGATCAGTTATACTATATCATATCATAGAAGTGGACCCGGAGATAGTTATTTTCACAAAAAGCTTCGGAGAATCACAGGTAACAGGATTCTCCGAAGCTTCTTTGTATTTATATTTATATTGGAAAGGGGTTCCCTTTTAGGGACATATTTTAAAGATAGTTCAATCTTTCAAGGGTATTCAATACCATATGGCGTCCGGCATCCGTTCCGTCAATGATACGTCTCGCACGTACAGAATCACCAATGTTGAGGACTTCCACATCTTCACCTGTAAAAGCTTCCTGAATATCATTCCAGATCGGGGCATTCGCTCTCATTCCGAGACATACGAAACCATAGTCAAACGGAAGTTCTTCTTCTTTTCCATCGTATTTTACAAGGAAAGACTGTGCATTTACTTTCTGCAGGGCTGTATTCGTCATCTGTCTTACATGATGTTTTTCCATGCATTCTTTCATACTTGATGTAGAAGATGCATCCAGTCCGTTTCCGATAACCGGCATCATTTCGATGATGGTTGTCTCTGCACCGCGTGGGGCAAAGAATTCAACAACATCAAGTCCTACCGCACCACCTCCGACAACAACAACCTTCTTGCCTGTCATGTCTTCCGGATAGTTCTTAACATCTGCGATCATATCTTTGATAGAATACACGCTGGCATCTTTCTTGCCAAGATTGTCATGCAGTCCTTCGATCGGTGGAAGGAGCGGTACCGAACCAGTCGCATTTACAACAAGATCCGGGGTGTATTTTTTGATCTCTGCGACCGTTGCATCTACTCCTGTTTTGATTGTCAGATTCGGAAGTTTTGATGCACGGTATTTCAGATAAGTCGGGAAATCCGCAAGTCTTTTCTTGGCTGGAATCTTCGAGATCTCTACCGACAGACCACCTGCTTCTTTCTCTTTCTCCAGTAACGTAACTTTACATCCAACTTCAGCAGCTGTACATGCAGCTTCCAGTCCGGCAGTTCCGGCACCTACAACTACGACATTACATGGTTTATTTACTTTCTGTTTTTTATAAGCTTCTCCGTTGATCAGATCCGGGTTGACCGTACAGCGAAGCGGTTTGTTACCGCCAATACGGTTGCCAACACAGCCGACGTTACAAGAGATACATTTACGGATATCACATACATCCCCGTACTGTGCTTTATTACACCAGTCAGGATCGGCGATCAGTCCACGTCCCATACCGATCAGATCAGCATCACCTCTCGCAAGAATGTCATCGGCGATCTTAGGATCACGGATATTTCCGATCGCAATCGTCGGCTTTCCGAATTTATCACGAACCGCCTTCGCCATGTATGAACGCCATCCATCTTCCAGATAGTTCGCATCGATCTGATACTGGATAGAAGCATTTAATCCGGCTGAAGTATCATAGATATCTACTTCATCGTTCAGGTATTCCAGATATTCCAGGCAATCTTCTACCGTATTACCACCTTCGACAAGCTCGTCTACACTAAGACGCAGAGAGATCGGAACTCTAGGTCCGACAGCCTTACGGACTTCATCAATGACCATACGGCAGAAACGGGCACGGTTCTCGGCAGATCCGCCAAATTCATCTGTACGGTCATTTGTAGTAGGCGATAAGAACTGGCTGATCAGATAAGAGTGTCCGGCATGGATCTCTACAACATCAAATCCGGCATTGACTGCTCTCTTTGCAGCGGTTCCATAATCTTTTGCAATGCTTGCGATCTCCTCTTTCGAAAGTCCGCGCGGAATCTCTCCACCGGCTTTTGACGGAAAACGTGACGCAGATACCGGCTGCATACCGATTCTGGAACTCATCGCAGACGCACCTGCATGATTGATCTGAATCCCCATCAGCGCCCCCTGTCTGTGACAGGCTTCCGTTAATGTAAAAAGGCGTGGAATGTAACAGTCTTTGTCAAGACGCAGCTGTGTCGTTCCGTTTGATCCTTCCGGATATTTTACACAGACATTTTCAACCATGATAAGCCCTGTGCCGCCACGTGCACGCAGCTCATAATATTTGATATGTTCGTCGCTCAGTTCCCCATCATGTCCGGCGAAATCACTTCCCATAGGCATCATTACAACACGGTTTTTGAGTGTCATACCTCTTATCGTAAGAGGGCTGAATACGTGTGGAAAATTGTTTTTCATAGTTTACTAACCTCCATAAAAATATAATTGTATTTGTTTGCATTTCTCTATAATTTGATTATATGATTTTGTTAAATAAAAGACAAATTAGTATTTTTATGAAAGTTGATAGATTTTGTCTATGAATTTTAATCATAAAAAATGGCCGCTGCGCCAGCAGATTATTCACTACCGGTACAGCGTCCATTTTTCTTAACTTTTTTATTTTTTCTGATTTTTTTCAGGTATTAATTTCCCGGCGATCAGACACAGGATGATCGTGATCACCATATCCGGCAATGTATTTCCTACCGGCATATCTACATTCATAAGAATTCTGTACACAACGAATCCAATCACCCAGATGATCATATTCGGCACATATACTGCCCGACTGCTCTTGTCTTGTTTTAACAGGAAAAAATCAGCAATCTGAATAGCGATCATCGGTGCAAATACAGAACCGATCAGATACAGGAAATCTGTTATATTATCCATCGGATATACAATTGCTGCGGCCGTTCCAATCACTGTCACAACGATAGCAACATGCTTTCCGTTCCATCTGCTTACAACCGTCTCACTGGAGATTCCAGCAGAGTATGCATCCAGGAAAGTGGTTGTAACTGTTGAAAATACAATGATCAGAAGTCCCAGGATGCCAAGACCTGCCTTTAACATGATCTGTGCAATGTCATACTCTCCGGTAATGATGGCAGCTCCCATTCCGATCACATACATCCAGCAGCTTACGATTCCATATGTAACCGCACTGACTGCAGTTGCTTTCACCGGCTCCTTCGCCTCTCTTGTGTAATCACTGATCAGTGGCAGCCACGATAATGGCATCGCAACCGCAAGCTCTACTGCTGCTCCAAATATCATACTGTCGTCAGACGGTGTTCCCGCCCCGCTTCCTGTAAATATCACCTTACACAGAATCAGTGTCAGGATAAATAATGCTGCCATCGCAACAGTATTGATCTTGCCCAGATTCGTAATTCCAATCACAATCCACAGAATGATCAACGCTCCTATCACCAGGCACCATATCCATCTACCGGTATGCATCACACCGTCTGCTGCCAGTGCCCCGTCATAGATCATGATCGCAGTCCAGCCGACAAGCTGCAACACATTCAGGACCGCAAAAAGGATACTTCCCTTCTGTCCAAAGCTCATCTTTACAGTCTCCATTGCACTCTTTCTGACTTTACCGCCGATCACTCCTGCCAGGAAAAGCATCAGACAGCCAATGATATGTCCTACTATGATTGCCGCCAGTCCTTTTCCCATGCCAAGCGGGGCCAGATATGTTCCGGTCAGGATCTCTGCGATCGAAACCCCTGCGCCGAACCAGATCAGACCATTTTCAAATAAGCCGGTACGCTTCTCTTCCATAATGTTTATTCCTCCTCGTCTTCCTTTGTAGTCTTATATAATAGTATTTTTCAAAGCCTGTTCCAGCAGCTGCATCTCATCATCACTTAGTTTCCACTCAAATGCCTTGCAGTTCTCTTCAATTTTATCACGGCTCTGCGCTCCTATAATACAAGAAGAAATAAAAGGTCTCTGCAAGGTCCAGTTCAATGCAATCTGCGACAATGGAACATTTCGTTCCTCACTAATCTGATCCATTGTTCTTAAAAGAAGCATTACTTTTGAAAACAACGGTTCTTTAAAATATGGGTAAAACCGGTTTCGGTTATCATCCACACCATATTCCTTGAGTTCTCTGTATTTTCCGGTTAAAATGCCTCCTCCGAGTGTTCCATAAGTCATAACTCCCATTTCCTGAGCACAGGCCCACCGGATCAGCTGCTCCCATTTCCGATCTACCATAGAATACTGTGGCTGATATGCTTCTATAGCACAATATTTTTCTGCTTCTTCCATCTGTTCTTTTGTAAAATTCGATACTCCGATATGCAGAATCTTTCCTTGCTTTTTCAGTGTATTAAGCGCATCCATTGTCTCTTCCATCGGAACATTCGGATCCGGCCAGTGGACCAGATATACATCGATATAATCTGTCTTCAGATTACGGAGTGATTCTTCGCATTCCCGCATGATCTTATCTGCCGACCCACAGCGTACATATTTTCCATTAATAAATTCATTTCCACACTTGGTAGCCAGGATTACTTCTTTCCTGACGCCAAGTTTGTGCACAACTTCTCCAATATACTGTTCTGCCCTGCCTCCGTTGTAGGCAGGTGCCGTATCAATAAAATTGATTCCACAATCTATTGCTGCCTTGATCGCATCCATCCGGCTTTCGTCGGAATAGGAATCCCATCCGGCACCTCCGATTCCCCATGTACCAAGGCACATCCTGGATACACGAAGCTGTGTCTTTCCAAATTCTGTATATTCCATTTTCTTCATCTCCGTTTCACTTTTCGCTCATTTTGTCAATCTATCATTTTTATATTTAGAATAATGATATCAGAAAACTTTTTATGACTCAAGAGCTGAATGCTTTCTTCCAAGCTTGCCCGTTCCCGTCTCCAACGACTGTCAATACCGCAGCGGAATCTCCGACTTTCTCACATGCACTTCCAGATTTCTGCTTCCAAAATAATGCCGCAATCCCTTAACCGCCAGATCACTTGTATTCTTCGTCCCAACGCAAACAGATTTTAAACAGCTTATATCTCCAAGCTTCATTCTTATAAACGGAATAAATACTTCATCTTTTATCCGATATTCCACCGGAATGCTATTTTCCGGCACTTGATGCTCTCTTTTATGTACACAGAGGAACACCATGCGATATTCCTGCTCCTGTGCAAAACATTCCTTTTTGAAGAACATATTATACAACAGGCAGATCACTGAGATATGATCTACAAATAATTTGACATCCTCTTCTTCTGCGCTATCCAGATCATCCCAGCCATGAATGGTTTTGTAATCCTCTCCATCTGATAACAGAAGCCGCTCTATGGTATCTGTTGTACACAGCTTATATCTACGCCTTCTTCGATCAAGTATGTCGCAAATGAATGCCGGAACATATGCGGTGTGATATTTCTGCTGATTCCGGCCTGCTTTGTATATTTCTTCAACATCCTGCGTATAGACTGCTCCGAAAACCGGTCTCCTTTTTGATTCACAAAGAAATATCCACTTTTTTCAATCTGGGCTTTATTCTGTTCATAATATTTCTGAAGCAGCTTTATGACCGACTGCTCCCCAATCTGAATCACTCTTTCTTTCCTTCCTTTTCCATTAAAGTAAATGCTTCCCGTCTTCATATCTATATTTTCAATCCGGATGTTTGAAATCTCGTATACCCTGGCTCCGGTAGCAAAGAACATTTCCACAACCGCAAGATCCCGCAAAATATTCTTTCCTTTCTGTTTTCTCAATTGACCGTACATATAATTCAACAGTCTTTCTATATCGTTTTTGGGAATAATTCGCGGCAGTACTTTTTCTTCTTTGAATTTCGTTCGTATCCGTCTGAAAGGATTCTCACTTATAATCTGCTTTTCTTCCAGATAGGTATAAAACGCTTTCATTGATGCGATTTTACGCTTGGTTGTTCTGGATTTATATTTTTTATGCAGTAAGCGGATATACTTTTCTATCGTCTCTTTTGATGTAATCTCCTCTCCTATAAATTCATAATACTGGCGCAGATCAATTCTGTATGCTTTTAATGTATTCTTGTCCAATTCTTTGTCGAATTCGCAGTATTCAAGATAATTTTTGATTATGTTGCATGATTTCATTTGTGATATGCCTCCGTGGGGTTTTTGTTTATTTTAGCATATTCTTTTTGCGGAGATGGATGGATAATACCCAATTATCCGTTCATGCATCGCCATGACATAGTCAGGAGGTAGTTATGAAATATTATGTTATTTGTGATTATAGAGAAAATTTCAAGAATTATTCACTTTCACCTTTAAATTTATATAGTGATCATCCGACACGAAAGAATATTACGGAGATTATTGAAGCACTTCATGAATTAGGTTATGATTGCGAGTTTTTTGGTGGTATTCCAGAATTGATACATGCTGTTGATCAGAATTATACATTTGAATCATGTGTATTTCTTAATTTTACAGATGGCATGGAACAAGATTACAGTCGTGTACAAGCTCCCGTCCTGTTAGATATTTTAGATGTTCCTTATAGTGGCTCAAACGTGATGGCGACCGTTTTAATGAATAATAAATATTTTTGTAAGCAAGCCCTGCTGGATCATGAAATCCCTATGCCGCAAGGACGTATTATTAATTCAATAATGAAACTAAATATGGAAGATTTGTATTCTTGGAAGTATCCGTTATTTATAAAACCTAATTGCGAAGGTTCTTCTCTTGGAATTTCTCAAAATAACGTCTGCTGTTCTGAGATAGAATTAAAAGAAAGGATAAAGGAATTGTCTTCCGAATTTGAAGAAATCATTGTCGAGGAATACGTTGGAAATCTAGATGTTACAAATTATCTAATCGGAAATGAGGAGAATTATTTAATTAACGATATTGTAGTTGCTGCACTGCCGGGAACTTTAAAATTTCCTGTATATGGGATATCCGAAAAGCAGAACAAATTACAAACTCTCTCGTTTAATGACGAATTCCTTCCGTCAGAGATTGTCCGTCAAATAAAAGACTGTTCTGAGAGAATCGCCAAAATTCTTGGTGCTAAAGACATATGCAGAATCGACTATCGTTACGATAAAACAACTAAAAAGTTTTACTTTATTGAAGCCAATTCTGCACCACGCTTTAGCAGCACAAGTGAAATCGGTTATATCGCCCAAAAACGCGGACTCCAATTTAAAGATATGATTCAAAAATATGTAACAGCCTTTACATCACGTATACATAATTAGTCGTGCGCATAGACAAGAAGCCAGGGTTCAAATGTAGTTATAGATAAATACAGGCTCTCTGGTTTCTTACTATTCAGCGCAGTGTTGGTAAGTGATTCGTATCTCCATTCACTACTACTATTTTTTGCCAATGGTTCTAGTTTATTTAAATAGCCCCCAGTTGCAATTGGATTTCCAAGCTCCTTATATGCAATTGCAAGATTAATATATAGTTTTCGTTTTATTATTGCATCATCACAAGAAAAATCTTCTAAATAATTTTCAAGTACTTCTGCATAATAGGCAGCTTCGTCTATCTGTTCTAAATGCAAGCAGCATATCATAAGGTGTGTTTGTACCGCAAGTTTTCCATATAATGTTCTGTTCCATAACAAAGCCTCAAGTAAAATCCTTTTTGCCTGGCTCCATTGTTGCTTCATTAGATAACATACAGCCAAATCATTTGCCACATATGATATTTAGGAAACATCAGCTCCTCTAGTGCACTGTCGGTCATGTCAAAATCCAGCGGCCATGAAAGATTGATTTCCGCTGCTTTTTTCAAAACCTTAGCGACTGTGTTTCTGGATACACCGCAACTCTGTGCGATGTTCCTCTCACTGAATCCTAAGCTTTTCAAGCGTAGGATTTCACGATACTTGGTCATAACTTACGACCTCCTTTATCTGTATTCACACCAAAGGTGTGTATTTACAGTATAAAGGAAATATATGTAATAGAGCCCAATAAGGTGGCTCTGAATTACCGGAATATATGGCTCTCATTCTCCGGACAGGTGGCTCAGAAAGCCCCGGAATAATCATCCACAGGACAGATATGGCTGTAAAACCCCATCAGAAGTGCGCCAGGAAGCATTGTCATCTGATGTACCCACAGAATACCCGATTCCTGAAAACAAACGAATAAGCAAATATAAAGAGAAATGGTGTGCATAGAAAAATGCCTGCACTTCAAAAGGAAATGCAGGCATCATCCACATCCAATTTTAGATATTTTACCTGTCTACTTGACAAGGGGCATATCATATCAATAGCGGGTGGTTAATTGTTTCGTCCATCTACATTTTTCGGATCAACGAAAAACTCCAATGGACTCAACAGACTAAAGTCCATAATTTATATGAATGGCTCACCTTCCGTGAAGGTGGCTCTATTCATCCGTAATGGTGGCTCTGAATCTCCGTGCAGATGGTTCTATGTCACCGGAATATACAACCAAGGTAGTTATCTTAAGTTGACACTAGGTTGACCACATTGAGGTCTAACCCCAATGATATCTCACGAAATGTGATCCGCACGAATTAGAAGAAATGCTGTCTAGGAGAAAGTAATCTTCCTTCATGCGCTTTCTCTTTTCACCGCATTAAAGTGTCAGTTTTAAATATTTACGATTTATTTCATAGTTCTGTAATTTCTTCATCTATTTTATACTTAACCAAAAACTTCTATACTGCAAATCCCTTTTTCTTCCAATTTCCTACAAATCAGAAAACAAATCTTCTCTATAGACACCAGCTTCCAGCATCTCCTTAAAACTTTCCTTCACCGCTACAACATCTTCTTTATATGTCATTCCATACCAAGTATCATTACTACGTAATACTTTAACTGACATCTTATTTTCTGCTAATAATTCACCAATAAAAGTAGGAATCAGATATTCCGCTTTCATTGGATCAACTGGAACTTCTTTCTTAAAAAATTCAATAAATCCTGCCTCTAAAGTATCCAAAAACGCTGGTGTCAATCCCCACATATTCATAGAAACTAATGACTCAATATCTAATACCGTCCCATCTGATTCCGCTCCACCTACACTCTTAATAATGTTCTTAGTTTCCACAACTTCTGTTAAATTATTCTGCTCGTCCATCTTGCAAATTCCACGAGTTACACCTCCATTATCAGATAAAGTGTTCTTTAACACAAAACCTGCCATACATGACTGCCCACCATTTACCAAATATTCATGAACAGCTCTAAAGCCTTCTTTTCCATAATAGTCATCTGCATTAATTACAATAAATGGAGTAGTTAATAAAGATTTTGCGGCTAACACGGCTTGTCCTGTTCCCCAAGGTTTTGTTCTTCCTTCCGGTAATTCTCCCGGAATATCATTAATATTTTGGAATGCATACTCTACCGTCACATCATGTTCCTTACAAACCGATGCAATCCTGTTACCAATAACTTCCTTGAATTCACTCTCTATATCTTCTCGAATAATAAATACAATGTGATTAAATCCTGCTTCGATTGCATCATGAATAGAATAATCCATAATAATATGATTGTTATTGTCAACTGGTTCTAACTGTTTAATTCCACCACCGAATCTAGAACCGATTCCGGCTGCCATAATAAGTAATGTTGTTTGTATCATATATTTCTCCTATCGTATTGTATAAATATCTCAAATCTTTATTTCTTTGTAACTAATATCCATTTTGCATACATCGTCACTTTATCTCCGTTTATCGGACTGCTCTTCGATACCGTGGTCTGATCCGGATATACAAATTTCTCATAACCTTTCTCATGTATTTCCTTTTCGCTTCTCCAGCCTTCTATTGTATACCATTTCTTGTCCGATTCTCTGTATGCATTCCATCCTTTTAATCTATACCCTGACTTTTGGTATTGGTTCTTATTTAGTTGTGTCGGTACTCCATAGGTTACCGTCTGTTCTTTCATGCTTCCTGTTCCGCCATTCCCATCATACTTTACTGTATATTTAATCGGCTCCCATTTCGCATACATCGTCACTTTATCTCCGTTTATCGGACTGCTCTTCGATACCGTGGTCTGATCCGGATATACAAATTTCTCATAACCTTTCTCATGTATTTCCTTTTCGCTTCTCCAGCCTTCTGTTGTATACCATTTCTTGTCCGATTCTCTGTATGCATTCCATCCTTTTAATCTATACCCTGATTTTTGGTATTGGTTCTTATTTAGTTGTGTCGGTACTCCATAAGTTACCGTCTGTTCTTTCATGCTTCCCGTTCCGCCATTTCCATCATATGTCACCGTATATTTTACCAACTTCCACTGCGCATACATTATTACTTTATCTCCATTTACTGGACTACTCTTTGATACCGTGGTCTGATCCGGATATACAAATTTCTCATAATCTTTCTCATTTATTTCTTTTTCACTTCTCCAGCCTTCTGTCGTATACCACTTCCCATCCGACTCTCTATATGCGTTCCATCCCTTAAACATATATTCTCCATTTTTATATTGATTTTTGTTTAATTGCGTTGAAACTCCATATGTTATCGTCTGATTTTGCATCGTTCCAGTTCCGCCATTTCCATCAAATATAATTTTATAAACATTTTTTTCATCACAAGAATTGTTATCCGTATATATATAATCTGGTATAACTTCTCCTAATCCACAAAACGTATTATTAATTACCTTTCCGTTTGATTTTTGCTCTGCATTATCATATATGTATACACTATAATCCGTACATTTAGAAAAGAGATTTCCATCTACATTTATGTCTGCATTATTTATTCTTAACACACACCCATTCATTTCTTTAAACTCATTATTTATAATGTCCACTTTGGAATTTGTATCAATTTTAATACCATCTCCACCAGTCCCTGAAATAGAATTTTTTTCCATATATAAATAACTATTTTTCACATCAATCATATTTATTGTATCAGAATTTATGACTTTTCCGTATTTAATGTCATTATCCTTCATAGCAACAGATGAATTATCTATTTCCCATAAAAAAGATACTACATTTATCGCCTTATCTTTACTTATTTTTACATTGGACATGTTTTGTATATTATAGCAGCTATATGACATATTATTAAAACTATTATTTATAAATTCTAAATCTGTAGATGCTTTATCTCCATGATGATTTCCAACTCCACTTCTGCAATTTTCAAACATACAATTTGATACTATAACATCTTGACAAGCTGTTCCATCGAAAGGATATGTTCCGCTTGAATTATCTTCCCCTGCATAATCAATTTGTATTGCTTCAACCAAATTAATCACATCATCCGAAGTCTTTATATCACTTTTTTGATAAATATCACCTATGCATTTTACAAAATCCTTGCATACAACCTTATCAATTTTAACCGATTTCATACCAGCAATTTCTATATGATGATAACCACAGCAACTTTCTAATATTGTATTTGATAATTCAAAATTGCTACCATGCCAAAAATACATCAAATCACTTTTTTCACTTCCATATCCCTCTTTATTTATTTTACTTACATTTCCATTCCAAATTCCTCCCTCAATTTTTACATTAACAAACTGATTGTATTCTCCTTCAAATTTTCCTGTTGCCGATCCTGTAACTAACATACACTTTGAATCATCTATTCTTATTATTTCTGCATTTTCATCCAGTTTTAACGTTGTATTGGAAAAGATTTGCAAAGTATCGTTTATATAATATTTTCCAGATGGTATATTTATCGTTACTGGTTCTGATGATTTTTTAGCACAATTCAATGCCAATTGTATTCTTTCAAAATCTGATTCACTATTTTTCTTAAAAATTTCCTGATCTATATCTATATCCGAAGAAATCCAAACCGCATAAAAATCAACAATTTCTCCTGGAGCAACCGTTTCTTTTACACTGCATGTATTTTTATATAAATAATAATCCCAGCCGCTTTCAGGACTACTTGCCCATTTTATTTCATGTCCATCTGTAACACACCACTTTTTATACTTTGACTGATACGCTCTCCAGCCAAGAAGTACTTTTCCTTTTTTATGAAAACCTAAATCAGTAGCCCCCAATATTTGTGTACTTTCTCCTATATTGACTTTTGTAGTATGTTCTGATGGTTCACTGTTCATTTCATCATGATATTGAATTGTATAACTATTTTCTACCCATTGTGCATAGAAATGTACCTTTGTTCCCGCTGGTGCCGTTTTTGCAACACTACATCCATCACTATAAACATGCAATGTCCCTTTTTCCGGTTTTTCCTTACACCACTCTAATTTCCCATCTACATCATAACACCAGCTCTGATCATATTCTCTATATGCGACCCAGCCCTTTACAATTTTTTCCTCTTCTGTTAAATTAAGTTCTTTTGCTGTTAATATCTTTGTAGATACTCCATACTCTATATTAGATACCTTTTCTTCGGCCGGTGATGTTTCATCTTTATGATAATTAATTTCGAATATGGCACCCGTATCACTCCATGTTGCATAAAAATCCAATGCTTCTCCCGCACCCGCTGTCTTTGACACAATTGCATCATATGGTAAGATTTCATATTTCCATCCATCTTCTATATTTTTTGCCCATTTTACCGTTGTTCCATTTGTTACTTTCCAATATCCATCACTTTCTCTTTTTATTTTCCATCCCACAAATTTTTGTGTTCCATTTACGAATCCCAGCTATTGAATTGTTTTTATCGCTGTAGGTACTCCCCTTTGAACAGTCGTAATTTGATTACTACAGTCTGTATCATCTTCTGTTTGAAAATATTTTATCTTAAATTTATCTTCTATCCATTGTGCATAAAAATGTACTTTCGTCCCTGCTGGAGCTGTAGCCGCTACTCGGCAGCCATTTCCATAAAGATGTAACGTTCCATCCTTAGGACGCTCTTTATGCCATTCTATACTTCCATTCACATCATAGCACCAGCTCTGATCTACTTCTCTATATGCATGCCATCCCGTAGCAACCATGCCTTCTTTTTTTATTTCCAAATCTTCTACAGTTAATGTTTGTGTAGGCACTCCATATTCAATTTGAGAAGTTCTCTCTTCTGCATCCGATTCTTCATCCTTATAATATGCTATTTCAAAAGCTGCTCCTATATCACTCCATGTTGCATAAAAATCCAACGTTTCCCCTGCAGATGCTGTTTTTGAAATAATTGCATCCCTTGCATAAAGGTCATATTTCCATCCATCCTCTAATTTAGCCGCCCATTTTACATTTGTACCATCTGTTACCCTCCAGCATCCATCACTTTCTCTTTTTATTTTCCATCCTGCAAATTTCTTATTTCCATTTGTAAACCCTAATTCTTCCAAAGTTTTTATTGCCGTTGGTTTTCCTCTTTGCACTATAGTTACCTGATCACTTTGAGACATTCTTTCATCTGAAAAATATTTTACCGTAAACTCATCTTTTATCCATTGCGCATAAAAATGTACGACCGTTCCAGCCGGTGCTGTTTCAGCTACTTTACATCCATTTCCATATAAATGCAATACTCCACCTTCTGGTTTTTCTTTATACCACCCCATTGTTCCATTTACATCATAACACCAACATTGATCATATTCTCTATATGCATACCATCCAATGGCAACCATCCCTTCTTTACTTATACCAGATTCCTCAGTTGTCAAAGTTTTCGTTGGCGTGCCAAATTTAACTTCAGTCTGATTTTCGCTCGGATTAGTATTTTCATCTTCATAATACTTAATGATAAAATTCGAATCATTCACATCATTAGCCATAACAATACTTTGATTGCAAATAAGACTCAATCCTAAAATCATACATATTCCCCAAGCAATGCAACGTTTCATCTTTTTCCTCCTTTATATACTCAAAATCCAAGAAAATACAATCTTTTCGATATTCTATTCCAATAAAACAATAATTACACTTTAAGCAATCTCTTGTTAATACCAAAAATCTTTTCTGTATACTATCACTTGGATTTGTTTGTATTATCTTACCATAACTACTAGAATAATGACATATAATTTAAAACCTATTTCATCCAAAAACCACTTCTGGGGGTATGATTCTTTGAATCATACCCCCAGAACTCAATATATCTTTATGCTTTATAGATTCTATAATCCTATTTAATTTCTCTTTCACACATTTCCAATACGGATGCTATAACTGCATCCATATCATAATACTTATACTCACCTAATCTTCCACCAAAAATAACTTTTTTTTCTGCATCAGCTAACTTTTTATATTCAGCATACAATTTACTATTCTTCTCATCATTTACAGGATAATACGCCTCATCTCCGGGTTTCCATTCAGAACTAAACTCACGGCTGATAATCGTTTTTGGAATTTCATTTCCTTCTTCATCTTTTCCAAATTCAAACCATTTATGCTCAATAATTCTTGTCCACGGTGTCTCCCTATCAGTATAATTTACCGCTGCATTTCCTTGAAAATTAGAAATATCTAAAGTTTCATTTTCGAAACGAACGGATCTATATTCTAACGTTCCAAGCTTATAATTAAAAAATGCATCAATTGGACCTGTATATACTATTTTTTTAGCTAATGCATCTAATTCTTTCCTGTGCTCCAAATAATCTGTATTCAATCGAACCTCTATACCTTCTAAGATTTTCTCTACCATTTTTGTATAACCACCCATTGGAATTCCCTGGTATAAGGCATTAAAATAATTATTATCAAATGTTAAACGAACTGGTAAACGTTTAATAATAAACGCAGGAAGATCTTTACAATCTCTTCCCCACTGTTTCTCTGTATATCCTTTAACCAATTTTTCATAAATATCTCGTCCCACAAGAGAAATTGCTTGTTCTTCCAGATTTTGTGGTTCCCCAGTAATTTCTTTTCTCTGCTCTTCAATTTTTTTTGCTGCTTCTTCTGGTGTAACTACTCCCCACATTTTATTAAATGTATACATATTAAAAGGCATAGAAAACAATTCTCCTTTATAATTTGCAACCGGTGAATTTGTAAATCTATTAAATTCCGCAAACTGTGTAATATACCTCCATACCTTTTTATTATTTGTATGGAAAATGTGTGCTCCATATTTATGTACATTAATTCCTTCTTGTTTTTCTGTAAATATATTCCCACCAATGTTAGGTCTCTTATCTACTACTAAAACTGTTTTCCCTGCTTTCTTTGCTTCATGTGCAAAAATTGCACCATAAAGTCCTGATCCTACTACCAAATAATCATACATATCATTTTTTTCCTTTCATTTTTAACTTCTTTACAAAATTTTCAACAAATTCATATACAAGTGGTTCTTTTCTGAACATTAATATAAATAAATAAACTCCAAAGAATAGAATTCCTGAAATTAACAATATTACAAATGAACTCCTAAATACATTTTTCACCCATATCGATGCTATTATGGCCATTAACAATGCTATTATCAAAGTTTTGTATCGCACATTTTTATAGGCATCTTTTATTCTATTTTTAAGATAAAAATATTGCACTATCCAAACCGCTATTTCTGCAGCTAACGTTCCAATTGCCGCCCCTGCCGATGCATATTTAGGTATTAAAATATAATTAATCATTAAGTCGATAACTGCACCTGCAATTTCTGAATATAAAACAATTTTTTCTTCTCCTAATGGAACCAAAATCTGCATTCCCATGATATTGGTCAACCCTATAAAAAATAATGTTGGCATTATAATCTGCATAGGAACTATCGCCCCTCCGTAGTTATTTCCTGACAAAAAGAAAATACCTTCTTTAGCAAATAATATAAAATAAAGCATCATAGGCATAGCAATTAAAAAAACAAAATTAATTGCTTTTTTAGTTATACGATAAAATTCATCTTTTAATCCATGCTCCACATAATAAGATGCTCTTGGTAACAAAACCGTTCCTAATGATGTAACAATACTTACTAAAATAGTCTTTATTTTAACTGCTGCATTATAATATCCTACATCCGCATCTGTTTTCATAAATCCAAGCATTACCGTATCCAAATGCGTATATATTGTTGTAGCACATGACATTGCAAAAAAAACAGCCACAGCCTTTAAATGTTTCTTTAAATTATAATTTCCACAAGGATGCAGATCAATATATTTATGAACATTAATAAAATTAAAAATATTAGATGCTGATGAAGCAAATATGGATATTGCACCATAAACTATATAATCTGATTGTTGTTTTATTAATAAAAACATAGCTATCAATGCTATAAATTTAAAAATAACAGATCGAATCGTAATATATGTATATTGTTCTAATGCTTTATATAACCATTCCATTCCAATTGCATTGAAAAATATTGTCAAACTTACAATAATAAATAATGTTTTTTCATCATTTAATCTCTGTACATTACATAAAGCTAAAATAAAAACAAAATACGCAATAATGCTCATTATTATATTAATAATAAATATTTCTTGAGCCGTTTTGGATAACTTTTTCCTATTATCCCTTACTTTTGCACAAGCCCTTATTCCATATGTTGGTATTCCTAACTGTGCAAACATTGCAAAATAAGAAATTACCGATGTAGCAAATGACACTTTTCCTGTTCCTATTGGCAATAAAATCCTCGAAACATACGGAAACGTGATTAATGGAAATATGAATTGTGACATTGTCAATATAGAATTCATAATAAAATTTTTTTTAATTGACTTTTGTTCTCTCAATTTTTCACCACCAATTCTAATATAAAATTATCTACACTACCAAGTATTATGCATATATTTTCTTTTCCTAATAATAATTGGATATTTCACATGTAGCTTGTCTTTATATCTTACCCTTTTCATCATCAATATTGCTCCTATTGCAAACCAAAATGTATTGTAATGTAAATATAAAAACAAGTCATCAATCATACAATGTCCTGCCATCAGAGTAAGTATAAACATTAAATAATACCTCTTTATTTTCAAACATTTTATCATTGTAATTGTAAGAAGTAATATAATCATAACCGTCAAGAAAATACCAAATCTTTGTAAAATTGATATATAAAAATTATCTACCCATAAATAAGTCTTTGCACTTTTATTTCCAGCCGAATCCAGTCCGTTCCCAATCCATTCCATATTTTTTTTACCAAACATAGATATTCCATACAATATTAATGATCTATTTCCAAATTTTAATCTATTATTAAAAACTTCATTAATAAGTCGCATCCATTCAATACCTGCATCATACCTAAACATCACCCACACCGAACATATTGAAGTCAAAACAAACGATATGCTCATTCCAATATGAACTATCTTAGAATTCTCCAATACTTTCGGAAATTTCTGAAATAACACCATACAACAAATCATTAAAATTGCCATATAAAATGACAATCTAGAATTTGTTTTATAAAAAACAAATAAATTCATTACACTTAACAATAATATTTCCTTAATTCCAATATGCCTTCTTTTTAAATATAAGACCAAAGCTGTAATATTAAACATGATTGCTGATGGATATAATGAATATCTGAATCCTAAATATTCCCTACGCCTATTATCTGCAATTTCGACATAATTCATTATTATCCCTGTATGTGCACTTAAAATAATAAACATAAGAATTGTAGAAGAAATATATACTGTAAAACGAGCTATTTTTTCAAACGAAATATCTCTTGCACAATATACAAATATTAACAGCATAACAATATCACTAACAAAACTAGTATTATATGCAACAATAACATATATAAATCCAGCGACCATCAACCCCTCTAAAGATTTTAAGTTCATCTTAGTTTTTATAATTTCATTTAATAATAGCAAAAATATGCAAATCAATTTTATTAGTGTGTATATTTTTCCCATAAAAAATTTGGAATAAAATGATGTATTTAATAAAGAAATTACTAAATAAATGCAATAAGCAGAAAAGAATATTAACTCATTAATCGAAAGCCTTTGAATTTTAATTTTCATTTAAACTAATTCCTTCCTTAATTCTTTTGTTCAATGAACCATTACTTAAATTGCAAATAATACTATCTAATATTAACTTTTACAATTAATATTAATTTATAAATAAATTCATAATTCATCTAAAATTTTTCATTTTCTAATTATTTTTTCGTTTTTATTCATCAAATCCATATATCTGTGAATTTTCTTTTGCATCAAGCATTGCACGCATAATATAAAAATCATCTGGTGTCGTAATTTTTATATTCTCTTCTGGCCCATCTATCAAGAACATCTTTTTTCCATAATATTGCATTAACGTACAAGAATCTATAAAATCAAATTTATCTTCTTCTAATGCTTTTCTATGTGCATTAATTATGTCCTCTAACCAAAAACTCTGCGGAGCACGTGCCAATCTTGAATGACTTCTATCCGGAATATAGTCTATCGAATCATCATCATTAACTACCATTATTGTTTCTTTTACTTTCACACATGTAATAGCCGAATTATTTTTTTGTACAGATTTAATATTATCTGATATCGTCTTTCTATTTATCAATGGTCTAACTCCATCATGAATTAAAACAATTGCTTTCTGTCCATCTGCGACTTCTTCAGCAGCACATAATCCATTATATATAGACAATTGACCAGTTTTTCCTCCACAAACTACTTTCTTTACCTTTTTAATATTGTATTTTTTCAACAAATTCATTAAATAAGGAATCCATTCTTCTACACAAGATACCACAATTGCGTCTATCTCATTATGACCTTCAAATAACTCTAATGTATGTATAATAATAGGTTTCCCATGCATAAGTAAAAACTGTTTAGGTTTTGTTTTACTCTTCATTCTTGATCCAATTCCACCTGCAAAAATAACTGCTATATTCATTAGTTCTCCTCACATTTCATAATTTTTTTAACTGCATTTAATAAATAGTATCCACTTCGTAACTGTTTTGAAATTTTCATAACATTTCTCTTCATCTCAAGATAATCATTTTCATTAATTAAATCTTTCATTTGATTTATATCTTCAATAGAATCAACAACTATTCCACAATTATTTTTCCTTACAAACTCCGCTAATGCTGCTTTTTTCCATATTACAACAGGAATTCCTGAAGCCAAATACAATGACGTTTTATGTGGATTATTTATTTTCAAATATTCCCCAAATATACCACTACATGTATTGGCACTTTCTCCATCCCAAACAAGACCGAAACTTCCCTTCATAGCAAACGGTAACTCATCTGGCATAAAAGCTCCATAATATTTTATATTTTGTTTTTCTTTTCCTTCATATCCAACCCCATAAAGATTAAAGTTGATATTTTCAGGTAAATCATATACATATTTTGCTTTATGTAAACGTAAAGTTCCTGCTACAATAATCGGACTCTCTTTATTAATTTTTTCTCCATCGAAATTCTCATCAAAACCTGGAATGAGATAATCAAATATTTCCAAAGAAATTAATTTATCTTTGTCAATTCCCAGTGTTTTATTCAAATAATCAACCATTCTAAAATTATGAGCAATTATGTAATTACACCCCTTTAATATACTCTTTTCTTCGAGATTTAATCGTATTTTTTGTTTTGATGACGTTTCTTTTTTTAACGATGATCTTATGGTTTCCAAATCATGTATAAGTAAAACTACTTTTACTCCTCTTTTTTGTAACTCACGAATTGTATGATTCAAAAAAATGGTATGATTTATTACCGGAAACTGTATTATTAAATAATCATTTTTCTTCAACTTTTTCAATGCATTATTCCATTTACACATGGTTTCATAATGATAGTATATTCCCAAAATAGAATTAACTTTTTTTCTCTTTTCCAAATCCGTCTCAACTATAATCTCTCTAAATCCATCTGAAGATAAAATTCTTTCAACATCATCTCTGGCTTTGATTCCCGCTGTTTTTTGAACACCTTCATTTGTTTGTATTTCTCTTATATAATAATTCATGTTTTCTCCTATTCATCAATCCACATTGTCATTATATGTACTTGTCTTTTATCTTCCGGTGGCAAAACCATATAATTTCCAAATAATGATTTCAAATAATAATCCCAACATTTTGGGGCATTCACTATCATTCCTTCAAACTCAACTTTTTCAATCGGTATATATTCAAATTTTTGCATAGTCTCTTGAGGACCATATCCCATAACGATACCACCGATCAAATCAGCTTGATCATAATCATACTTTAAGGCTAATTTGTTTATATATTTCAATACTCTTTCCATTCCAATAAGCGCAACTATTGGTTTTAAAATATATTTTAATATTATCTTAAATTTTGAAGTTCCCTTACCAAGTACAGCCTTTTGTAACTTTAATATTCTTCTAGCAAGTAAACTTTTTTTAAATATTCTGTTAATTTTTTTTTCGTCATTTGGTAATGCATCCATCGGCAAAATATCAATCCATAAATTTGTTTCTGTCGAATCAAAAATATATTCTTTATCAATATGTATATCCATATTAAAAAGTTTACAAAATGGATAATTCAAATTTCCAAGTTCATATGAAGCTCTTTTCACATTTTTAGGACAATATTTTTTTATATCTATTTCCTGAAATTTCATATAATCTGGTCGTGGCATCAATATGTCAATGTCATCATCCCATGGTATAAATCCTTTATGTCTTATCGCCCCTAATAAACTTCCTCCAGCCAAATAATACTTCAAATTATTTTCTTCACATATTTCAACAAATATTTTTAACAAATCAACTTCATATTTATGTATTTCTTGTAAATCTAATTTTCTTTTACTCATCTTTGGATCACTTTCTATGCTACCTATACCTGATATTTTAGTACAACATGTTGTTCTCTTTTTTCTTTTGGCGGAATATCCATATAATTTCCATACATATGGTGTAAATATTTGTCATATTCTTTTGGGATTTTAACTCTTATATTTTCAAAACAAGCATACGTTGTTTTGTAAAAATCTTTTCTCTCATAAATTTCCCCAAAATAATGTTTTCTTCCAGTTGGGACAGCCACCATTTCAGAATCTTCATTTTTACACAATGAATTCCATTTATCCAATATTCTTGTCCATTTATGTAATGGTAAAAAAGCAAAGAAAAACCCCAAAGCAATTTTTGTTTTAAATACTTTCTGCACATCTTCTATTCCTTGTGACATTTGCAACATAAACTTTCTATTTTTATAAAATCTTCTGCAAGAAACAATAAAACCAAATACTAAACTTCCAAATCCATGAATTTTTCTTAGCACAATATTATCAGGTATATTCTCCATTATCGGTATATCAATCGCTATTCCACATTGCTCATCACACACATCGTAGCATGTTTGAAAAATTGTATTTTTCCTTCTTAATTGATAACATGGCATACAAAAATTTTCTGATGAATATGGTGTATGAATCCAATATTTTTCACTATAATTTTCTTTTATAATATTTAAGAATCTTTCTATGTCTTTTCTTGCCATATCAATATCTATATCATCATCCCACGGTATGAATCCTTTATGACGTATGGCTCCCAATGCCGACCCACCAGTTAAATGATATACGATATCATTTTTTTCACAAATATCAACAATCTCCCTCAACATTTTCAGAGAAACCTCTTGTACCTTTGCTATTTGTTTATCATCCAATGTGATAAGTTTTGGATTTTTTTTTGACAATTGCTTAAAGCATTCTGTTGTAGCTAATTTCATTTGTTTCCTTTCATTGTATACGCAAACTTACTATAAAACATTTAATAGTTATTCGTATATTTCATACTTTCAATTAATCTTATATACGCTTCTTTTAATCCTATTTCTGGTTTCCACCCTAACGCTCTCATTTTTTTTGTATTTAATTTCATACTTGTATCTGCAGCATATCCATAACTATTTTCTATAGGTATGTCAAAGACAGTCTTTATCTCATTGCCAGCTATTTCACATACTAACTGTGCCATTTCTCCAATTGTTGTGTGTGACTCTTCATTCGATATATTGTACGCTTCTGCCCTTTCTCCATCCAATAATAACATTATCAATGCTATCACCGTATCTCTTGTATAGCAGTAATTACCTTCTGACTTTCCTAATGTATGTAAAACTATATTTTCCTTTCTAATTACACTTCTCGCAAATTGTGCAAATACTCTATTCTCTGTTTGTAAAATACCTGCGCCAAAAGTTTGAGACAATCTTGCAATACAAATCGGTACATTATATTGTTTTACATATGCAATACACATATTTTCGCACATTCTCTTGCTCTCAGGATAGTTACTTCTTACCTTCAACGGATTTATATAGCCCAACATATCTTCATCTATATAAGGACTACTATTTTCTTTTTTTTCAAATTGCCCATACATCTCCATCGATGAAATATAAACAACTCCTTTGCATTTTTTATCAACTGCCATTTTCAAAATGTTGTTTGTTCCTTTCAAGGATGTATATATTGTATCAACTGGCTTTTCTATCATCACTTTTGACGCTGTTACACATGCTGCATGAAATATATAGTCTATAGTTGTTTTCTCATCAATATACTCTGTATATATATTGAGAACATCTCCTATAACCATTTCAATATCATTTCGATCTAATATATCACCAAAGATCATTCTTGCTTTTTCTTCATTTCGTATCAAAATATATACTTTTAAATTCAGCTTGTGAATTCTATTACAACATAACAAAGCTCTTGTTAATTGAGATCCAACCAACCCCGTAGCCCCTGTTATCAAAATATTCTTATTTGTAAGCTTTTCAAATGACAAATTACTATTTGCAATTACTTCTAAATCTTCTTGTAAAATCGGATCATTTTTACTTTCTAATATCATTTTTTCTCTCCTATAGTGTAAATTCGTTTAAAAACTTCCACCATATTTCTTTCCCAAAAATTTAGCATTTAAAAAGGCTGTTCCTTTTTTTAACCAATTAATCTTTTCCATATGAATACACGGAATTTCTTTTATTTCATTAATTTTAAGTTTTCCCGATTGAATTTGTTCATCTAACCACACGTTAAAAATTATTTCTGAAATTCGACCATAAAATCGACCTTGAAATGCATTTTCATTTCCAACATTTATTTTTTCCCCGGCTTTAAATAATATATCAAACAACCATGTACAGTAATCATCCAACAAATCTCTTTGCATAATCATCATATTAAACATATATCCAGATGTTTGTTTGACAATTTTATCAAAGCTTTTCAAATAGCTCGGATAATCCTTTTGTATAATTTCACGAACTACATCTAGATGTTCTGCATAATGTGTATGTGCATAATGACTGTAAAGTGATTCTATGTAATACTTTCTCTTTTGTGGTACAAAAACACGTATTGAATCTAAATACGGTTCTATCTCTTTATAAGAAAGAACATTCTCAAAATCGCGTTTCGACTTTTTTATACAAAAATGTCTTCTGTAATGTGAAAGACCAATAAAATCTTCATCAAGATTCTTCCATGCCCAATATAGACCAGTCAATTCACAGTAGCTTGCATTTAATTCAGATATATTTTCTCCAGTATTGTCTTTCTGGTATCCTAAATCTAACGGACGATTATTTTCGTCAACCTTCCCCTCTGCACCTACATGTAATGGAAGATACATATCATCTTTTGGCATTTCATATTTTTTATGAGTTGCAATTATTATTTTAACGCTCGGTTTTCTTCCCACCATATCTTGTCCTCTTTTTCATAACTTTAATAAAAAAACTAAACGGCACCTTTACCAGTCAACACAATCATAACAGTTTTCCATAATATTTTAATATCAAGTGCGATATTCCACTGTTCAATATATTTTGCATCTAACGCTACAATCTCATCAAAATCAGTAATATCACTTCGTCCGCTCACCTGCCACATTCCAGTAAGTCCCGGTTTCATCGCAAGCCTTTTTCTGTGTCCTATCTCATATTGTTCATATTCATCTACTGTAGGCGGTCTAGTTCCAACGAGACTCATATCACCAATCAACACATTCCAAAACTGCGGCAATTCATCTATACTCGTTTTGCGAAGGAAATGCCCTATCGGGAAAATTCGTGGATCATTATACATCTTGAACATTAATCCACTCATTTTATTTTTTCCCATGAGTTCTTTCTTCCGTTCTTCTGCATCTGGATACATTGTACGAATCTTGTAGATGTTGAATATTCGTCCGTTTCTTCCAACTCTCTTCTGCGAGAACAGGATCGGCCCCGGAGACTGTTTCTTGATAATCGGTCCAAAGATAACAATTGCTATTCCCGTAAGCACCAGTCCCACAAGTGCCCCACATATATCCAGCATTCTCTTTGCCAGCACCTGCCATGGGGAAGCGAATTTCATACTGGTTGTCATAACCATATAGTTTCCGAAAGAATGCACTCTTCTTTCTTCCATATTGAAATCATACGGCATCAGATTCATATGTACCGTCAGTCCCATATTAATGAAGATATCCACCAGTCTCTCCGTCAGTTTTCCTTTCTCTTTCAGATCAAGGAATATCTCATCCACAATATGATTTTGAATATAATCCAACATCGACTTTTTATTCGCAACAACGGGAACATTGCAGATTGTTTTTTCTGGATAATTACTTTCATCATAGATCACCACTCCGGCGAACATATAATCCCGGTATGGCTGCATCAGACCGTTCAACGTCTCTTCTGCTGTTTCCCTGGTTGTGACCACCAGAAGTTTACGCCATTCTTTGCGGTCATTGATCCGTTTTCGGATCACTCGTTTCCATCCGAGTCTTCCGAACCACATCACACCAGCACTGACCGGATATGACCCGAAGATAACCAGTCTTGAATACGTATCTGAACCCTGTATTGCGAACATCCACACGATCAGGCCGATCGTCACAAAGGCACAATGTACCAGAGATTTCTTCAATTCCATCAGATAGCCTCTTCGGATCACGTCCTCATAACTGTTCATAAAGAATGTTGCAACAATATGAAGCAAGAGCACCATAAGCATGACATTCTTATATTCTCTTGTAATGCTGGCGTCAAATCCATGTCTTAAAAAATATGTAATTAATAAACTAAATTCCAATATCACTGCATCCAGTATCATGAAATCCAGATGCTTGAACCATCCCTTTATAACTTCTCTGTACATTGCTCTTTCCCTTTATTTTTCCTCTTGTAACTTTTTGATCTGATCTGCTGCGTTCTGCACAGCTGTTTCATCCGGCCACATCACATACAATAACTGGCTTCCAGAAGAATAACAGCTCTGGCTGTCTCCTTTGCCGCTTACTGCCTGGGATTCCACGTTCCAGCTGCTTGGATCATCCAACTGCATCTGAATGAACTTCAACATCTCTTCACTCGTCATGTTCGTCTGTACCGAATCGCTGACTCCGGCTATCAATTCATTTGCATTCTTCAGTATTGCCGGTGTCGTTGCTTTATGAATGATCGCCGTCAGAATCTTCTCCTGATCCCGGCCTCTCTGGTTATCGCCGTCTTCAAAGCTGTAACGCTCTCTGGCAAATCCAAGTGCCTGTTCTCCGTTCAGGTGATTCATCCCTTTGTTAATCTTATAATTATTGTACAGAGTGGTAAATTCATAATCCGAATCCACATCCACTCCGCCAAGTGCATCTACGATCTTCACAAGTGATGTAAAGTTAATTCTTGCATAGTAGCTGATGTCTATTCCATACAGGTTCTCTAATGTCGCCATGGATCTGTCCACTCCATAGATTCCTGCATGTGTAAGCTTGTCTCGCTTCTCTCCGGATACTTCCGGTATCGTCACATAATAATCTCTCGGCGTTGTTGTCAGTAATATTTTTTTCGTCTGTGGATTCACCGTCATAATCAGGTTCACATCACTACGGCTGTTCGTTGTAATCGGTCCAGCCACATCAATACCACTGATATAGATATTGAACGGTTCTGTTACGTCCGCTTTCTTCTCTTTCTTTACCTCTGTCTTAACCCCATACTGATACAAAATCTTGACCTTCTCCGAGAACCCTTCAATCGACTCATCGATCATACTCATATACCCCTCATTGAACACCGCCGCATCCACATTTCCATTCAGAAGTGCATTTGCCTCATCCGTCAATGATTCGTATTCTTCGGTCTTCACGTCTTTGCCGACTTTCTTCTCGATGTCCTTGATCATCTTATCGGTATTCTTCTGATCTACTGCCGTCTGATAACCGAACCGGTAATCCTCGGCATCTTCGATGTTCTTCGCAGAATCACCTTTCTTCACGACCACGACCATGTTATCCGTCTTGTAGGTAGCTCCGCCGACTTTCTCAAGTACATCATCGGTCTTCATCATTCCCATACTGATCGCTGCCAGTATAATCGTCATCAGTAGACTGATGATCATACCCGTATAGCGCAGTACCTTATTCTTCGGATACTGCAGGATATGTGTCGCACCAAAGAGTACTGCCAGTGTCCCAATCAGGAAGATCAGGTACTTCTTCGGCAGCATCCCGCTGCCTGCCACAGTCACGATGCAGACCACCGATACCAGAAGCTGGATCAGTGTGATCAGTTTTCCTATCAGGTTCTTTCTTTCCATTTCCAGAAGTCTCTGTCTCATATCATTCATCCTTCGTCTATCACTGTACAGTCAGTGTAAATGTGATCGGATCTGAGGTATTACCGTCACTGTCCTGTACGTAATACTGTAATGTATAGGTCCCTGCCTGGTTCACATTGTAATTACCGTCTATGTGAAGTCCGCGGAACAAGGTGTCTCTGTCGTCTTTGTCGTCCACTGCATCTGTCACTTCATTCAGTGCATTGAATGATGTTCCTCTGGCTATCGTCTTCGCTTCTTCGGCAAGCTTCATTGCCGGACGTGTGCCATTCGGCTGCAGGGTTCCACTCTGCTGGTCTGCGCTCTGCTGGTCTGCTGCCGCTGCATCCTGTGCGGTCTCTTCTGCCTTCTTTTCTTCAGCGGTCTTCTTTTCCTTTGCTTTTTTGGATTTCTTCTTCGTCTTCTTTTCCGACTTTTCATCCGTCTTCTGCGTTGTATCTTCCGAAGCCGTATCCTGTACGGTCTCTTCTGCCGCATCACTGTCTTCTGCTGCCTGATAGGTCACTTCCCTGCTTGCTGTTCCTACATTATTCGCCTTGTCTGTAACACCATAATAGACAATTGCCTTCTTCTTACTTACCGGTACAACCTTTTCTACGAACACCTCACTGGTCAGATCTCCGTCTTTATCGTCCTGTGCCCTCACGCCTTCCAGAAGCTTTCCGTAGTCTTCTCCTTCTGTATAGGCAATCTTTTCACTCTGGTCTACTTTTATCTCCGGTGCAGTGCGGTCCTGATTCTTATAGGTCATATATCCTGCACCCGCCAGTGCTATACATCCGGCCGTCAACAGGCCGGTAACCACGCGCTGGTTCATACGCTCACCCTCTATTTCTTTCCGTTTTCTCCGTAACTGCCATAGTAATTACCATAGTATTTACCATAATACTTGTTCTGTTTCATATCTACTTTATTCAATACCACGCCGAGGATTGGGCAGTCTGCCTTCTCCAGCTGGTCTTTTACCACTCTGGCGAACTTGTAGCTGATCGTCTTCGCTGAGATGACCATCACGGATGCATCTGAGAATTTTGCTATAATCGCCGCATCGATGACGCTTCCGAGCGGCGGCGCATCGATGATCACATAATCATACGCCTGTCTTGCACCGTCAAGGAATGCTTCGAACCTTCTGCTGCCGAGCAGTTCTGCCGGGTTCGGCGGAACCGGTCCTGCGAATGTCACGAAGAGATTCGGTTCCTGTGTTCTTAAGATTACTTCTTTTACATCAGCCTGTCCGGAGAGGAAATGTGTCAGCCCCTTCACTTCTCCTGTGACTCTGTGCCGTCCCACCAGGACAGATTTCCGAAGGTCTGCATCCACGAACAGTACTCTCTTGCCGCCTTCTGCGAGGGATGCTGCGAGTCCCATCGTCACGGTACTCTTTCCTTCGCTCGGTGTACAGCTTGTGAATACGATCACTTTCTTATCTGATCCGGAGAATTCAATGTTGGTACGAAGTGTCTTGTATGCTTCGTTGCTCCGGTAATCTTTCGTTAGATTCTTTAATACTATCTCTGCCATGTCCTTCTCCTATCTTCTGCTTTTTACAGCATTTCTTGATTCTCTCTGCTGCTTTGCTCTCTTCGGTGCGCTGCTTCCTTCCTGGATCGGGATGGAAGTCAGTACATTCAGTCCGAGGTATTTTTCTACGTCATCCGGAGTCTTGACCGTATCATCTAAAACATATATAAGAACAGTAAGTCCCATCGAAACAATGAGTCCCAAAAGGGCTCCGATCGCCATGTTTTTCTTTACGCTTGGTGAAGATGCTTTTGTCGGCAGATTTCCCTCTTCTACTGTATTAACCGAATCAGCATTCATAATATCTTTAATCTGTACACTGACCGCTTTTCTAAGTGCATCTGCAATCTGCTTAGCTTCCTTAGGATCCTCACTTTCTACACTGATACTCATAATACGTGTATCTGTCGGTGTATCTGTTTTAATCATATCAACTAAGTCTTCTGGTTCCATATCCAAGTTTAATTTAGAAATTGTTTTTTCTAATACTGGGCGGCTCTTTACCAATTCCATATAATCCTTCGTCAACATGCTTCCCGACTGCAATTCCGAATATGTTGCACTGGCAGAAGAATCATCATTTTTTGCCATAACATATAGCTTCGTTACTGACGTGTACTTCGGTGTCACGAACATCTTCGTTCCGACGAACGCTACCAGTGCCATGAATACCGCAGACAGAATTATTATCGTCTTCTTTGCCCATAAGGCACTGAATAATTCCATCAGATCAATGGTAACTTCGTCATCCTGAATCTCCTGATTCATCATTCCATAATTTTCTCGGCTCATCTTAATTTCTCTTCTTCAGCATACTCTTGGCGTTGCTGTAGAATATCCTCCTTGTATAATCTTCTCCGTATCGTTTCTCTACGTGAGCAGCCGCCTTCTTCATCTTCGGCGGTCTGTGCTTTGTATCGTGTGCATCGGTTCCGACGCAGAATACCAGGTCGCGGTTCATCAGTTCTTCGATGAACTTTCGGATCTTACGGCCGGATCCCCCGGTGATGCTGTCTGCATTTACCTGCAGGTTCACACCCATATCGTACAGTTCTTCCGCAAGTTCTACATCTTCGGCGATGCAGTGATAGCGTTCGACATGCGCCAGTATAACTTCGTATCCTGCGAACTGCAGCTGCTGGATTCCCTGTCTGATGTAGCTGTATGTCTGTGAGGGCGGGAATTCTACCAGTACATACTCTCTGCGGTTCATCGAAAGGATCTTTCCTTCTTTTAATTTATCTGCAACATCCTGTCCGAAATAGACTTCCGTTCCAAGGTATACCCGGAAGCGTTCGTCGATCTCGTGTGCTGCTTCGCGCACAAGCTTTGCTCTTTCACGGAGCTTCTCTGCCGGCGCCTTTCCGCGGTGCGGATGGTGGTGAGGGGTTGCTATGATACACCGGATTCCTTCTGCGTATGCGATCTCAAGCATCTTCTTCGTCTCAGCAAGGTCTTTCGCCCCGTCATCGACTCCCGGCAGAATGTGGCAATGCATATCTATGTAACATTCTTTCATCTGGTGGTTACTCCTTTATTCTCTGCTTTTTTATCGGTTTCTTATAAGTTGGAATAAATTCATTATGTCTTTTCTTCTCTGCGCATATTTTTGCGCACCAAAATACCCCCCCCCGGTATTCTTATCATTTCATACCAATGGAAGGAAGGGTATCTTTCAAGCTCTTCGTATATTTATACATTTTATAAATGTTATGTAATATCTCTATATTCGGTTTTCTGTTTTTGAAACACAAATAATTGGGATTATTATATATCATTTTTTGCCCACATCCCTCATCCATTCATAAACATGTATGATTTTATCATATCTTTAAGCAGGCTTCAACTATGTATCAACAATTTATACAATTTTCCCTATTTTTTGTCTTTTTTTCGACATGTTTTATACGTCCATCTCTTCTTCGTAGTACTTGATCAGTGCCTGGGTGCCGAGATCTCCGCAGCCTTCTGCCTGAAGAAGTTCGTAGTTGGCAAGCACCTGGCTTAATACGTCCAGATTGAGATTGCTCATGTTCGCTTCGGTAAGGGCGATCTTCATGTCTTTGACGAAGTGCTTCAGGAAGAATCCCGGTGCGTAGTCTCCTGCCAGAATCTTTGGTCCGAAGGTATCTAACTGTTTGCTTCCTGCCGCTCCGGTCGATACGGAATCGAGTACCGTCTGAAGATCCAGGCCTTTGGCCTTCGCATAGGTGAGTGCCTCGCAGACTCCGGATAAGGTGCCGGCGATCATGATCTGGTTTGCAAGCTTGGCGTGCTGGCCGCAGCCGGATCCTCCCTGGTAGTTGATGTTGGTTCCCATCGCCTCGAATAACGGCATGCAGGCTTCGTAGTCTTCTCTGGAACCGCCGACCAGGATGGAGAGTGTACCGTTCTTTGCTCCGGTGTCACCGCCGGTGACCGGTGCGTCCAGTACGTGGAAGCCTCTTTTGCTTCCTTCTTCTGCGATCTTCTGGTCCAGCATCGGGCTTGTGGTCGTCATGTCGATCAGGTATGCGCCTTCTTTTGCGCTGTCTAAGATGTTGCCTGCATCGAAGTAGACTTCTTCTACGTCGGTCGGGAAGCCTACGATGGTGATGACTGCTTCCGCGTCTTTTACGCAGTCTGCGATGGTGTCGTGGAAGGTGGCTCCTTCGCTGATTACGTCTTCGACTTTGGATCTGGTTCTGGCGTATATGTGTAATTCGAATCCTGCTTTCATGAGATTGCGGACCATGGATCTGCCCATGATGCCTACGCCGATGAATGCTATTTTGTTCATTAATTTTTCCTCCGTGGTCTGATTACTCTTCTACTTTCTCCACTACTTCGCCCTGTCTCTTGTAGATGCTGTGTGCCGGTACGAATCCTCTGACGCTTGACAGTGGGTAGATGTTGCTGTGGCTTCCGATCACGGTTCCCGGATTCAGTACGCTGCCGCAGCCGACTTCTACTTCGTCTCCGAGCATGGCTCCGAATTTCTTAAGACCTGTCTCGATCCTTTCGTCTCCGGCTTTTACTACGACGAGTTTTTTGTCGGATTTGACATTGGATGTGATGGATCCGGCCCCCATATGGGATTTGTAGCCGAGGATGGAATCACCCACGTAATTATAGTGCGGCACCTGTACTTTGTTGAACAGAATGACGTTCTTAAGTTCTGTCGAGTTACCTACGACTGCGCCTTCGCCGACGATCGCATTTCCACGGATGAATGCGCACTGGCGGACTTCTGCGTTCTTTCCGATGATCGCCGGTCCGTGGATGTAGGCTGTCTGGAATACGGTTGCGGATTTGGCGATCCATACGTCTTCGCCAACCTGATCGTATTCATCTGCCGGAAGGGTCTTTCCGAGTTCTTTGATGAAGCCGCTGATCTTTGGAAGGATTTCCCATGGGTAGGTAGCTCCTTCGAAGATGTCTTTTGCGATGGTTTCATCCATGTGGTTGTAGAGGTTTTTGATGGTTAATTGTTCTGACATGTTGGTTCTCCTTTTTTATTTTTTAGTTTTTCCGGTCTTTCTCACCGGCTTCTTATAAAACTGCGCTGCCTTATCATAGCACGCCCGCATCTGATACTGATTGTTCAGACCTTTGACTGCAAGTGTGCGTCTTGATACAAAATCATCCAGCTTTTTCATATATTCATCTGATGTGATATCTCCGTCTGCCACATATGTCAGACCTTTTTCCCAGCTTGCCGTAAGTTCCGGGTTCAGGAGCGGCCGGATGGAATGGTCCACGACATCGTAAATCATTTCCCCTAACATCGTCGGCGTGACGATCTGGGTCTTTTTATTGAGGGCCAGATATTTATTATTGAATAATTTCTTCAGTATCTCGCCTCTGGTGGCACTGGTGCCGATTCCGCTTCCTTTGATCTGGGCGCGGAGTTCTTCGTCTTCGATGAGCTGTCCTGCATTTTCCATGGCAAGGATCAGTGAACCGGAATTGTAGCGCTTCGGCGGCGAGGTCTTGCCTTCTTTGATGTCCAGGGACTGTACCGGAAGGGTCATGCCTTTCTTGAGGCTCTGGATCCTGGCGAAAAAGGCTGCATCAGTGTCTTTGTCATCGGTACTGTCTGCGCTGCTTTCTGTATTGTCGTTATTATCGTTCTTCCTGCCCGGCACGCCTGTAACTTTCAGATAGCCTTCTTCTGCCAGTACTTTGAAGCTTGAGAAGAAGGATTCTTCTTTGATCTTCGTCACGATCGATACTTTCTGATAGACAGCCGGTGGGTAGAAGATGCTTAAGAATCGTCTTACGATCACATCATACACCCTCTGTGACAGATTCGGAAGTCCTTTTAGTGCTCCCATGCCCTGTCCGGTCGGGATGATCGCATAGTGGTCTGTGATCTGTTTATCATTGACATATCTGGTCTTCTCTAAGCCTTTGTGACTGCCGAATTTCACGATATCCTGAAGATATGGCTTTGCCGGTTCGTACTGCATCAGACCGTTTAAGTTCTTGTGGATCTCTTTTGCCACTGCTGTCGACAGGACACGGGCATCTGTTCTTGGGTAGGTGACGAGCTTTTTTTCATATAGTTCCTGGATGATCCGGAGGGTCTCATCCGGGCTGATCTTGAACCGCTTGGAACATTCATTCTGGATCTCGGCCAGGTTGAATAATAACGGCGGGTTCTTCTTTTCTTTCTTCTTTTCTATGGACACGATCTGGCAAGTCAGGGGTTGGCTGGCGTCTGACTCGCTGTTGCTTAGGAAGCGGATCAGTTCTTCTGCCTTTTCCTTTTCTTTGAATCCATTTTCCTTATAGAGGTCGAAGGATTCGAACCATTTTGATCCTTTGACTGCCCGCCATTCGCCTTCGAATGTTGCCCCTTTCTCTCCGATGGTGCTTAGGACTCTGTAGAACGGGGTCTCTACGAATTCCCTGATCTCCCGTTCTCTGCGCACGACCATGCCGAGGACGCAGGTCATAACGCGGCCTACGGATACGACGGAATATTTCGTATTCAGATAATTGGAGATGCTGTTACCGTATTTCAATGTCAGAAGGCGGGAGAAGTTGATTCCCATCAGGTAGTCTTCTTTGGCTCTTAGGTAAGCCGATGCTGCCAGGTTGTCGTATTCTTTTAAGTCTTTTGCTTCTTTGATCCCGCGCAGGATCTCTTCTTCTGTCTGGGAGTCGATCCATACGCGGCGGCGGTTCTTGCCTTTTACACCTGCCTGCTGTTCGACCAGACGGTAGATGTATTCTCCTTCCCGTCCCGAGTCGGTACAGACGTAGATTGTGTCTACGTCTGTGCGGTTCAGCAGTCCCGATACGATTCGGAACTGCTTTGACACTGCCGGAATGACTTCGTATTTGAATTCCTGCGGGATAAAAGGCAGAGTCTCAAGACTCCACCTTTTTAATGCCGGATCGTATTCTTCCGGATAACTCATCGTGACCAGGTGTCCGACGCACCAGGTTACGATTGCTTCTGCTGATTCGAGATATCCGTCTTTTCTCTGTGTATTGATATGCAATGCCTTGGCGAACTCCTGCGCTACGCTGGGTTTTTCGGCAATGTATAGTGATTTTCCCATGTAATTGTGTTACTCCTTGGTGAGCCGATGGGGACGGGAATTACTGGCTTTTTCCCTGTCCCTGATGGCTTTTATTTTTTTCTGTGCCGGAGGGACAGGAAAAAAGCCAGTAATCCCCGTCCCCGTTGGTCTTCTTCTCGGTCGCCATGCTGTGCTTCTTCCATGAAAACTGCCTGGGAGTCCACAGCTTTTATGCCGCCGGTCCGTTTCATATATGTACCGTCTTTCTGCATGATCCTTGCTTTCACGTTATCACTTAACATGATCTTCAGGTCATGGTTGATCTGGCGTCTGATCTGTCCGTCTAATACTGGGCAGGCTACTTCTACTCTTTTTTCTGTATTTCTTGTCATCATGTCTGCGGAGCCGATATAGATCTTCTGCTCTTTGCCGGTTCCGAAGCTGAAGATACGTGGATGTTCCAGATAGCGGCCAACCACGCTCATCACTCTGACATTTTCCGTAAATCCAGGCACTCCCGGTAGTATACAGCAGATTCCGCGAACAATCAAGTCTACCCTTACTCCGGCGCAGGAGGCCTCGGATACTTTCTTTATGAAGTCCACATCTGTCACGGAGTTCATCTTCATAATGATGCGTCCTTCGCTTCCTTTTGCTATCTCTTCGTCCATCATCTGTAAGATACGGCTCTTTAAGCTGACCGGTGATACGATCAGGTATTGATAGCTGCCCTGCAGATTGCCGATGGACATATTCTTGAAAAATTCTGCGGCGTCCTGTCCAATTCGCGGATCAGCAGTCATCAAGGACAGATCGGTATACATGGCAGCTGTCTTCTCGTTATAATTGCCAGTTCCGACCTGTGTGATATACTGGATGTCATTGCGGTTCCTATATGTGATCAGACAGATCTTGGAATGCACTTTGTAACCGTCGAATCCGTAGATCACACGGCATCCGGCTTCTTCCAGACGTTCCGACCAGTCGATGTTGTTCTGCTCGTCAAATCTTGCACGCAGCTCGATCAGTACGGTGACTTCTTTTCCATTTTCCGCAGCTGCGCACAGGTATTCCACCAGTCTTGCCTTCTTCGCCAGGCGGTAGATGGTGATCTTGATCGTCATTACATTCGGATCTGCCGCGGCATCTTTGATCAGCTTCAGGAATGGATCCATGCTTTCGTATGGGTAGAACAACAGGATATCATTCTTTTTCACCTGTTTTAACATGTTTCCGTCCTGTACATGTGCTGATTTTTGCGGGGAGAATGGTTCGTAGACCAGTGCTTTCTTCATGGACTCCGGGAGATTTCCTGCGATGGAGAACATATAATCCAGTTTCATCGGCATCTTCGTGCGGAAGATCTGCTCCGGTGTGATCTTGAATTTCTTACAGAAGTATTCCTGCATTTCCGGTGTCAGTTTCTCCGCTGTTTCTAATCTTACTACCGCCATCCTGCGGCGTTTGTGCAGGGTACTCTGCATGAGTTTCCGGAAATCATCGGTAACCTCCAGTGCTTCATCGTCCGGAGATACGTCTGCATTTCTTGTCACGCAGATGTAGTTCGGGTCGGATACTTCGTACTGGTCAAATACCAGATTCAGGTATTCCATGATAACTTTCTCCATGCGGATATAACGGATGTCATGTCCCGGAAGCATCAGGATATCGGATACATAGGTCGGAACCGGTACGATTCCGAGGATCTGTTCTTTTTCTTTGTCGTCTTTATTCTTCCTGCTATTGATATGCTTCAGATTGGCTGTTACGTAGATATCTTTATTCATAAGATGCGGGAACGGGTGGCTGCTGTCTACGATCTGCGGTGACAGTACCGGCAGAATCTGCTCTTTGAAACATTTCTTAACATATTTCTTCTCATCTGCCTCCAGTTCTTTAAAGTCCAGTCCGCAGACTCCGTATGGGGACAGTTCTTTCTTGATCCCGGCGTAGGTCTTGTCACGTTCTTTATATAACGGGGCAACTGCGGCGTAGATCGCATCCAGTTGCTCCTGCGGCGTCATTCCCGACCGGCTGTCTCTGTGTCTGTCATCTGTCTGCACCATGTCATAGAGACTTCCGACACGAATCATGAAGAATTCATCTAAGTTACTGGTGAAGATGGCTACGAATTTCATACGTTCTAATAGCGGCACGCTCTTATCTCTTGCTTCTTCCAATACACGCTGATCGAATCTCAGCCAGGAAAGTTCTCGGTTCTGTGTGTAGTTCAATAATTCTCGGTCCATATGGGCTTCCTCCGTTTCTTGCCATGGGGCCATGGGGACGATGTTTTTGGTTTTTTCAGTGTCCCCACCGGCACTTTGTAATCAGCGAGTTTATTGTATACTTTATTATAGCAAAACCATCTTTTATTCTCAACACTGAGATGTATCGTGTTCATCTCGTGTTCAGACTTGTGATAAAACTGGTGTTCAGATTTGCGATCAGATTTGTGATCGGATTTTGTATCGGCAGGCGGGACTGGCTTCTTTGCTGGAGATATAACGTATAAAAAGGCGGGAACTGCGCCTTTTTACATGTTGCAGTTCCCGCCTTTTTATATGTTATGCTTTCATCTTTTTTATGCTTTTGCCTTTTTATGTCTTCGCCTTATGAATGCTAAGCAGGTGAGTGTACCACCAGGGACACTAAAGAAGCCGGATTTCCCGTCCCCCTGGCTACTTCGCCTGAATATATCCCTTAGCAGTCAGTGCTTCAGCACAAAGCACGGCTCCGCCTGCCGCACCGCGGACAGTGTTGTGTGACAGTCCGATGAATTTGTAATCATACATGCTGTCTTCTCTCAGACGTCCGATGGATACGCCCATTCCGTTCTCGTAGTTAACGTCAGCTTTTACCTGTGGTCTGTCGTCTTCTGACAGGTACTGGATGAACTGCTTTGGTGCACTTGGAAGTTCTGCTTCCTGTGGGAATCCCTTAAAGCTTTCCAGTTTCTCGATCAGCTGTTCTTTGGTTGGCTTCTTTTCGAAGTTGATGAATACAGCTGCCGTGTGTCCGTTCAGTACAGGAACTCTTAAGCACTGGCATGTGATCTTTGGCTCTTCTGCCAGTTTGATCTCGCCGTTTTCGAGTGTTCCGAGTACACGCAGAGGTTCTTTTTCGCTCTTTTCTTCTTCGCCTCCGATGTATGGGATGATGTTCTCGATCATTTCCGGCCAGTCTTTGAATGTCTTACCTGCTCCAGAGATTGCCTGATATGTTGTTACAACAACTTCCTTCGGTCCGAATTCTTTCCATGCTGCAAGTGCAGGTGTGTAGCTCTGGATGGAGCAGTTTGGTTTTACTGCGATAAATCCGCGTGTTGTTCCGAGACGTTCTTTCTGAGTCTTGATGAGGTCGAAATGTGCTGCGTTGATCTCAGGTACTACCATCGGTACATCTTTTGTCCAGCGGTGTGCGCTGTTGTTTGATACAACCGGTGTCTCTGTCTTTGCATATGCTTCTTCGATCGCTTTGATCTCGTCTTTTGTCATATCTACGGCACTGAATACGAAATCTACGGTAGAAGCTACTTCTTCTACTTCATTTACATTCTTTACGATCAGTTTCTTAACGCCTTCCGGCATTGGTGTATCCATTTTCCAACGTCCGCCGACTGCCTCTTCGTATGTCTTTCCTGCTGAACGCGGGCTTGCTGCTACTGTTACTACTTCGAACCAAGGGTGATTTTCAAGCAATGAGATAAAACGCTGTCCAACCATTCCTGTTGCCCCTAAAATACCTACTCTTAATTTCTTCTCCATCTTCTTTTCTCTCCCTTACTTTTGTTTTTTATTCAGCCATGTATTTCTTATAAGCTGCGATCGACTTCTCCATCGCATCCTTTCCCGGTGCTCCGATCGTGATACGCTTATTCACACATGTCTCAAGATCAATTGCTTCATATATGTCTTCTTCAAATACCGGTGAGATCTTCTTGTACTCTTCCAGTGGAAGTGCATCTAACGGGATCTTCTTCTCGATACAGGTCAGCACAAGTTTTCCTACGATGCCGTGTGCATCTCTGAATGGTACACCGTGATTTACCAGATAATCTGCCGCATCTGTTGCGTTGGTGAATCCGTGTTTTGCACTTTCTTCCATGCGGTCTTTGTTGAACTGCATGGTCTTTAACATGCCGGCAAATAATGTGATGCATCCTTTTGCGGTATCCATGGCATCGAATGCCCATTCTTTGTCTTCCTGCATATCTTTGTTGTATGCAAGCGGGATCCCTTTCATCGTGGTAAGGAGTGCATTGAGCGCACCATATACGCGTCCTGTCTTACCTCTTACGAGTTCTGCGATATCCGGGTTCTTCTTCTGCGGCATGATACTGCTTCCGGTGCTGTATGCGTCATCGATCTCCACGAACTGGTATTCATTCGAATTCCAGATGATGACTTCCTCACAGAATCTGCTCAGGTGCATCATGATGATGCTGAGTGCAGATAACAGTTCTAATAAGTAATCTCTGTCGGATACCCCGTCCATGCTGTTCAGTGTCGGTCCGTCGAATCCAAGTAATTCAGCTGTGTACTCACGGTCCAGCGGATAGGTTGTCCCCGCAAGTGCTCCGGAACCGAGCGGACAGGTATTCATACGCTTTGCGATGTCTTTCAGTCTCTCGTGGTCTCTGCGGAACATTTCAAAATATGCTCCCATGTGGTGGGCCAGTGTGATCGGCTGCGCTTTCTGAAGGTGTGTGAATCCAGGCATGTATGTCTCGACATTTTCCTCCATCACGTGAAGGATCACTTCCAGAAGTTCTTTTACCTGTGCGTCGATCTCGTGGATCTCGTCTCTGGTGAAAAGCTTCATATCTAATGCAACCTGGTCATTTCTGCTTCGTCCGGTGTGAAGTTTCTTTCCCGGATCGCCGATACGGTCGATCAGTGTTGCTTCCACAAAGCTGTGGATGTCCTCATATTTATCTGATATCTCTAATTTTCCGGATTCTACATCTGCCAAAATGCCATTCAGTCCGTCTGTGATCTGTTCTTTTTCTTCTTCCGTTAAGATTCCCTGCTTTGCAAGCATTGCTACATGTGCAAGACTGCCTTTGATATCCTGCTTATAGAATCTCTTGTCAAATGTAATGGAAGCGTTGAAATTATATACTAACTGGTCTGTTTCTTTTGTGAAACGTCCTCCCCATAACTGTGCCATATGGATTTCTTCCTTTCATTTTTAAGTTTACTGTTTCCGATTTTAACACATTTCCGCGTAAAAGCAAATATTATTGCAGAAATTTACATATTTATTCACCCTGAAACGTGATTTTTTTCTTAATCCATGCAATTTTCTGATTCCATTTATGCATTTTCACTGTTCTTTTCGTGCCTGCTGTTCTTCCAGACGCTGACGCATGGAGAATTCACAGCCACAGTAATCCTGCCGGTAAAGCCCGTACTGTGCGGATAATTCTACGGACCGCTTATATCCGTTCTTCTTTTTGAAATCTGACGTCAGATATGCCACGCCATACTCTTCTGCAAGTTTTAATCCAATCTCATTCAATTTTGCTGCATTCTTAAGAGGGCTGATGCTGAGCGTCGTCGTGAAGTACTCATATCCTCCGGCTTTTGCAATCTCTGCGGCCTCTCTTAAGCGGAGTTCATAGCATTTGAAGCAGCGCACGCCGCCTTCTTTTACTTCTTCCAGTCCCTTTGCCATCGCATAGAATTTCTCTTTCTCATAGCTGCCCGCAATGAACTGCACCGGATATTTCGTATGCATCGCCCCGATCAGTGTCTGCTGTTCGATGATGCGCTTGCTGTATTCACTCTCCGGGTAAATGTTCGGGTTGTAATAAAGTACCGTGATCCTGAAGTAATTGCTTAAGTATTCCAGCACATAACTGCTGCACGGGGCGCAGCAGCTGTGAAGCAGAAGCGTCGGGACTTTTTCTTCTTTTTGCAGATCAGTGATTAATCTATCCAGTTCTTTTTGATAATTTATTTTTTGTAACATGTAATGACCTCTCCTGGTGTGTTAATGTCTTTCTGGCATTTCCATATCAGCATTTTACCACACACACCACATTTATTCACCTGTTTTCTGTCTGCGGCATATCTTACTTATATAGGTTATTTTTCGCTTGTAGGAGGTCTTCTATGGAACCGGTTCGGGAACAGATTTTAAATCTACAGCACATTTCTTACACGTATCATACTCTGCAAGGGGAGACCCTGGCTCTGTCTGATATCTCATTTTCATTGAAAAAAGGCGAATTTGCCGCCATTGTGGGCCCCTCCGGGTGTGGCAAATCTACACTGCTTTCGCTGATCTGCGGACTGCTGCCTTGTACAGAGGGGCAGATTAAGATCAACGGAAAGCCTTTGAAAGAGAGCACGACAAATGTCGGCTATATGTTACAGCACGATGAACTCTTTGAATGGCGCACGATTTATAATAACGTAATCCTTGGGTTGGAAGTCCAGCACGCACTGACAGCGCGTACGAAGCAACGGGCACATGAGCTTCTTGACATCTATGGACTCGGTGACTTTAAGAATGCAAGGCCTTCGGAGTTGTCTGGCGGGATGCGGCAGCGTGCTGCCCTGATCCGCACACTCGTCCTGGAGCCGGAGCTTCTTCTTCTGGATGAACCTTTTTCCGCCCTGGACTATCAGACCAGGCTTCAGGTTGGCAATGACATCGGGCAGATCATCCGGAATGAAGGAAAGTCTGCACTTCTGGTCACGCACGACCTGTCGGAAGCGATCTCTCTTGCCGACCGTGTCATTGTCCTTTCTAATCGTCCGGCAACAATCAAACAAACGATTCCTCTGCTGTTCCATCTGGAGCACGATACTCCGTTGAACCGCAGAAGTGCGCCGGAATTCAAGAATTATTTTAATCTGATATGGAAGGAGTTAAATGAAGATGAACCGAATGTCAAAGACTGAGATTCCTGCTGCCTCTAGCACAAATATCACTTCCAATGCAAGTGCCATCTCTACCGCCACCTCATCTTCTACAGCGCAAAGAACCTTTTTATCAAAGTACCGGCTGCACAAAAAGTTCGTAGCTGCTGCCCGGGTTCTCCTTCTGGTTGCTTTCCTGTCTGTCTGGGAACTGACCGCCTCACATCAAATCATCGATTCTTTTATCTTTAGCAGTCCTTCTAAGATTGCCCGGTGTTTTCTCGACATGGTCGCAGACCGCAGCATCTTCCTGCACCTTGGCGTCACCTTATATGAGACGATCGTAAGTTTCCTTCTGGTTATCGTCTTCAGTATCCTGACGGCGGTGCTTCTGTGGTTCAGTAAGAAGCTTTCAGAAATCCTGGAGCCGTATCTGGTTGTTCTAAACAGTCTGCCAAAATCCGCCCTGGCCCCGCTTCTCATCGTATGGCTCGGTGCCACACGTACCACCATCATTGTTGCCGGTATGTCTGTGGCTATCTTCGGAAGCATCCTGAATCTGTATACCAGTTTTATGTCCGCGGATCCGGGAAAGATGACGCTGATCTATACACTTGGCGGGAAACGGCATCAGGTACTGACTAAAGTTGTGCTTCCAAGTTCGATTCCGGCGATCATCAGCAATATGAAGGTAAATATCGGATTGTGTCTGGTCGGGGTGATCATTGGGGAATTTCTTGCTGCGAAAGAAGGGCTGGGGTATCTGATTATTTATTCCAGTCAGGTGTTCAAAATGGATTGGCTCCTCATGAGCATCTGTCTTCTCTGCCTGTTTGCCATGTGTTTGTATGCACTCATCAATCAGCTTGAATCCTGCTACCTAAAAAGAAATAAGAGATGAGCCTCTCCGTTCATCTCTTATTTCTCCTCTAATCGTGTCTAAAAATATATTCTCTCATATAATGTACTACCATATCAACTAATTGAAGTCCATAATTTCATTCCAATAATTCCCATAACAAGAAAGGGACCAAGAGCAAAACTGTCCTTTCGTCCCATCTTTCCTGCTGCCAGCATCATGCTTACATATATGCCGCTCAATATGATTCCCAGCATTCCTGCATATGTGATAACTTTCACGCCGTTCAGGAAACCGGATACCGCCATCAGCTTTATATCGCCGCCTCCAAATCCGCCTTTTAACAGAACTGTCAACACCAGCATTGGTACTGCAATGACCACAGCGCCCAGACACCGTTCCTGGACAGACACTCCCACACGGAATAACATTTCCATACAGGCAAGTGTCAGGATTCCTATATGTGTCCACGGCTCAATGATCTGATATTTCCAGTCCGCATAAGCAATACGGCATAAGATCATCAGGTAAACAACCGTAATTCCATACTCTGTAATTTTCAAACATTCCTTTCCGTTTTCTCACTGTTTATCTCATTTAGTAACATTTCTTACATGGTTCAAGTCCCTGGGCTTTGGCTTCTGCTTCCGTCTCCTGCTTCGCCGTGTCCGGATTCATGCTGCCACAATGGTTCGTCTTATGATATTTGGAACCGGTTGCCGAAACCCAGACTTTTCCTCCTTCCGCTACCTGTGATGCAGTCTGTTGTCCAACCTGCCCCTGCACGCTCTGCGCTTCCGTCTGCTGCACCTGTGTCCCCTGATCCGATGCATCTCCCGGCGTATAATCATTGCACGGCGATGCGCTCCAGCTCAGATCTGTCCCGTTGCTGGTCACGGTGATGGTTCCCTGCTTATCCGTTCTGTATACCTGGATCTCCATACTCTTTAATTTATCCATGGTATCTTTATCCGGATGGCCGTATTTATTATCTGCCCCGCAGCTTATCACCGCATACTCCGGAACCGTCTTCTGTAAGAAATCCCAGGACGTTGCTGTCGCCGATCCGTGATGCCCCGGAACCAGCACGTCACAGCTTAAGTCTACCCCTGAACTGCACATCCTTTCTTCACTTTCATGTTCGGCATCTCCGGTAAATACAAAGCTGTTTCCGCCATTTGTAAGCTTGATCGCTACCGAGTTGTTATTACTTCCGTTTTTCTCGATAACTGCCGGCGCAAGAATCTCAAATGATCCGCTTCCGAATTCATACGTCTTTCCGACTGCCGGATGCTTCATCTTCAGCCCGTCAGCCTTTACTGCCTTCACAAAAGATTTATACAATTTGCTTGTGTGGACATAGTTGCTGGATATAACGTTCTTCACATCGAATACGTTCAGGCATCCGATCAGTCCCGCCATATGGTCTGCATCATAGTGGCTGCTGATCAGATAATCAATCTCTGTTACTCCCTGTTCTTTCAGATAGGCCACGACGAATCTCGATGTCTTTTTGTCACCGCCGTCATAGATCATCGTCTTTCCTTCCGACTGTACCAGAATGGACAGCCCCTGACCCACATCTAGAAAATGGACTTTCATCTCTCCTGTCTGCGCTCCCGCATCGTTCCCGGCGGCCTGCACCGGAACTTTCATTCCCACGCCTGCCATCGCAAATACCAGGAGGATCGGAAGCAACAGGGATAACAGCCTCTGTCTCCATGTTTTCTTTAATACTTGTATCATTTTATCTTTCCCCTTTCACACCCACATTGCTATTATACACAAAATCTCCTGCCATTTCACATCATTTCATATCCCATTTAATATTTTAAAAAAACACTTGCAAATCTGGGAAAATGCAGTATAATTATATTCGTGCCTGTCACAGGCACATGCTGGAATAGCTCAGTTGGTAGAGCACTTCACTCGTAATGAAGGGGTCGTCGGTTCAAGTCCGATTTCCAGCTTAAAAAAAGGAATCCTTTGATCAGGATTCCTTTTTTGTTGTTATCCACAACATTTCTTATATTTCTTATTCTTTTACACCTCCAAGTGTCACACCTGCAACAATATATTTGGAAAGCAGGATATATACGATAATGATCGGCACGATCGCAATCGCTACCAGCATATACACTTTACCCATATCGAACTTCAGGAAGTCTGCACTTCGGAGAGATGCAATCAGGATCGGAAGTGTCTTCTTCTCGTTGCTGCTTAAGATCAGTCCCGGCAGGAAGTAGTTGTTCCATGCCTGCACGAATGCGAAGATCGCCTGTACTGCCATCGCCGGCTTCATGATCGGTATTACAATCTTGTTAAATGTGTGAAACTCTCCGCTTCCGTCAATCCTTGCCGCTTCGATCAGTTCCAACGGAAGTGATGACTGCATATAACTGTACATGAAGTAGAATACCGCCGGTGCCGCGATCGATGGGAGGAACAACGGAACCAGACTGTCCATTAAGTCCATCTTGGTGATCAGGTTAACGAAACCAAGTGCAGATACCTGTGTCGGCATTACCAGGATCAGCAGGATGAATAAGAATGCCGGTTTTCTTAATTTGAAATCATAAGCATACAAGCCATAAGCGGTCATTGCAGAGAAGTATGTAGACAGTGCTGCCGTACATACAGACACGATCAGACTGTTCTTAATTCCTGAAAGCACCGGAATGTTGGCATCATTCAGAACCGCTTTCAGATTCCGAACCAAAGATTTTCCCGGGACGAACGAGAAGCCCTTCTGGATCTGGAAATGATTCCTTGTCGCATTGACCAGCAATACATAGAAGAAGAACAGGCACAGGAAGGAAAGTATGATCAGTACAACATAGGCAAGCGTCGTTCTTCCTTTATGGACTCTGTTAGTTCCGTTCGTTTTCTTTTCAGCCATGTTATTTTCCTCCCTTCTTGTGATGATGTTTCTTCTCATCTTCCTGATTCAGTGTGAAGTAAACGCCCACACACAGAATTGCGCAGATGATGAACAATACTACAGATATTGCGCCCGCTGCGCCGTAGTTCTTACTATATAAATGGTTATTCAGATACATGATAACGGTTGTTGCAGTACGGTTCGGACTTCCTTTTCCGTTTGTCAGGATCTGTGGAATATCGAACATCTGCATACCTCCGATCATGGATGTGATCAGTACATATACCAGGATCGGCCGGATAAGCGGAAGGGTGATCTTAAAGAATGTCTGTCTGTGATCTGCACCGTCAAGTTCTGCCGCTTCGAACATCGACGGACTGATTCCCATGACTGCCGCCATCAGAAGGATCGTCGTATTACCGAACCACATCAGAAAGTTCATCAGTCCTACCAGACCTCTCGTTCCCGCAACCGATGACAGAAACCGGATCGGTGTATGTATCACACCCAGGGATTTCAGCAATCCATTTACCGGACCGTTCACAGAGAACAGGGCGAAGAACAGCATTGCGAATGCACTTGCCATGATCAGATTCGGAAGATAGATCACAACTTTAAAAAATGTCTTTCCTTTGATCCGGAGTCTTACATCCGTAAACCATGCTGCCAAAACCAGCGATACAATAATCTGTGGAATGAATCCGATCAGCCACATGACGATCGTATTACCGATGTATTTCGGCAGATCTGCGGACAGAAGTTCCTGATAATTCTTAAGTCCTACAAAATTCGGTCCTACTACGGTAAGTCCGTCTCTGTAATATTCGAAAAAACTATAATAGAATGTAGATACCAGTGGTACCAGCTGGAACACAAGAAACACAAGGAAAAACGGCAAGATGAAGAGGTATCCCCATTTTGCGTAACTTACTTTCTTTTTCGTTGCTGTTGCCTTCATGTGCATCCTCCTTTCTTGCCGTATATAAAATATGAATATTCTTTGCATCTTTAAGCAAAACAGAGTGGGCGATGATGCCCACCCTGTCCGGTCTTACTGTTAGTTAGATGGCCACTCAACTTTTTCCAGATTTGGATAAAGCTCTGTGATTGCCTTCTCAAAGTTCTTCTTAGCAGTATCTTCATCTACTTTGCCGTCGAAGTAATCTTTGAATGCAGCCTGAATCTTTTCGTTACATCCCTGATCGTATTTGCCTGCATTGCTCATATCGATCTTTTCAGCCTGTTCTGCGAAAAGTTTGATGTGGTTCTGTCCACCGAGGAATGCTGAGCCATAATCCGGATCGTCAGCGATCTCTTTCATAGCTGATTTGTTATTTGTATAATCTTCTGTATCCAGTGTGATCTGTTTCATGATATCTTTGTCACATGTCAGTTTCTTCATGATATCAGCAACTTCATCTTTGTTGTCTGTTCCTGTTGCTGCACAGATCCATGTTCCGCCCCAGTAATATGGTTCCGGTCCCTGGCATACTGCGTAATCACCATAGATACCATTTCCGACTTCTTTCTCTCCGTCAGGATCTGCAAGGGAGTTGCCAAGAAGTGTGAAGTTGATTCCCCATGTTGAATAGAAGAATCCGAATACCTTTCCTTCTGGTCCCTGATCTTTTGCCCATGCGTCATCCCACAGAGATGTCTTATTGTTATAACCTTTATCTGTAAATGTCTTGGTCTGGTCTACCCATTTCATAATGTTCTCATCAACTTTTACTGTCTTGCCATCTACCCAAGGAGCAGCTACGTTGTTCGAGAATGTACGGTATGCATCGTCATATCCGGATAACATCTTGTATCCTTTTTCATTTGCCTTTTCAGCAACTGCGTTGAACTTATCCCAGTCAGCAACTGCTGCCTGTACCTGTTCCGGATCGTCTGTTCCGAGAACATCTTTAGCAATGGAACGGCGGTATGCGAACAGTCCAGGTGTTGCCTGCCATGTCGTACCTTTCTGTGTTCCGTCTACAGTTACGATATCTTTTGTATACTGATACTGTTCGGACAGATCATCATCTGTAAGTCCAAGATCCTTGATATCCATTGTGTAATCAGAATCTACATATTTTAATGCGTAGTCTGCTTCGATCAGGAATATATCGATCTTATCGTCCGCAGATGCTTTCTCCTGATTCAGGAGAGCTTCATCCAGTTTGTTCTGATAGTTGTTGTTCTCATTCGGATTGATCGTCCATTTTACAACGGTTCCGTCCTTTAATGTTGTTGTGGACTTATCCTTTGAAACTTTCTCCACTTCCGGATAGTAATCATTGAATCTGCTCTGGAATTCATCGTTCCAGCACCAGATGTTCAAGGTCTTGCCGGCATCGCCCGAACCTTCTTTTTTCGAACTGTCGCTTCCGCCGCTGCTGCCTCCGCATCCTGCAAGAGAAAGTGCCATGATAGATGCCAATGACATACTAATAAGTTTTTTTGTTCTTTTTTTCATAAAGATGTACCTCCCTTTCAAATTTGTTTTACACTTTTTCCTTCTATCAGCCGTCCTGTTACCATTATTTTCTCCGGTATGCTGGTCTTTGGATTCTCAATTACATCCACCAGTCTTCTTGCCGATTCTCTTCCGATCGCTTCTGCATCCTGATAATAAGTTGTCAGCTTCGGCCGCAACACCTCCGATAATGTAATTCCGTCATATCCTGTCACACTTACATCATCCGGAATGGAAAGCCCCATTCTCTCTAACTGATTCATCCCTCCAATGTAAGAAAAATCATCCGGATACATGATCGCCGTCGGCGGATCGTCAAGCTGCATCAGATATTCTGTTGCCTTTGCGCTGGATTTCGGATCATGATACACCGCTTTTATAACATATTCTTCCGGAACCTCTATTCCGTTCTGTTCACATCCCCTGTAGAATCCAATCAGTCTCTTTTCTGTAACGGATGTATGCTCTCCATGGATGAATGCGATCTTGCGGTGTCCCTTTCCTGCCAGATAATTCACCAGACTGTATGTGCCATCAACATTATCCGACATGACACAGTTCAGATTATCCGCTGCGAAATCAATAGTAACAGTCGGGATGTCGCTCCTCATCAGTTCGACGACTCCCGGATTGTAAAAATCTACGCTTGCTATTACCACTCCGTCACACTTGCGGTACCGGCAATGTTCGGCAAATGATATCTTTTCACCTCCTATGTTCTGGCTGATAAATGTTATATCATACCCAAGCCGTTCTGCTTCTTCTTTCGTGCTGTTTAAGATTGCCGAGAAATATTCATGTGTCAATCCACACATGGTATCATCTACGAACAGTACTCCGATATTATGTGAAATATTCGTCTTCAACTGTCTTGCTGCTGCATTCGGCATATAGTGCATCTCCTGTGCCGTCCGCTTTACCAGCTCTATTGTCTCTTTACTGATATCTTCATAACCATTCAGTGCTTTACTGACGGTAGCCGGCGACACGTTGCAGCGTTTCGATATATCCTTGATCGTTACCATGCGTTTCCTCCTTTCCCGGTTTTTCGAACGTCCCGAATACGTTTTCGTATTTTTATAATAAATCGTCTACACAATTTCGTCAATCCTTTTAAATACACAATTTTTTCACATTTTTCTTGTGTATTTTGCACAAAGGTTATTTTTATACCATTATTTTTATTTACATTTTGACCACAACACTCTTATAATAAAAATAGATTACGAAATCGTGTTCGGAATATTTTTATCAGAAAGGAGCTATCATATGAAATTCGGTTACTTTGATGATGTCAACAAAGAATACGTCATCACCACACCTAAGACACCGCTGCCTTGGATCAATTATCTTGGTACTCAGGACTTTTTCAGCCTGATATCCAATACCGCCGGCGGCTATTCATTCTATAAAGATGCCAAGCTTCTCCGACTGACGCGCTACCGTTATAACAACAGTCCGATGGATCAGAACGGGCGCTATTACTATATCAAAGAAGGAGATAACGTCTGGAATCCTGGATGGCAGCCGGTCCAGACACCGTTAGATTCTTACCAGTGCCGCCACGGACTCGGATATACCGTCTTTGAAAGTTCAAAGAACAGCCTGAATGCGAAGCTTCTTGCTTTCGTTCCCGTTCATGACAACTGTGAGATCAATCTTCTTACACTGACCAATTATACGGATGCGGAAAAAGAATTCGATCTTTTCAGCTATATTGAATTCTGTCTCTGGAATGCAGCGGACGATTCTTCAAACTTCCAGAGGAATTTTTCTACGGGTGAAGTGGAGGTTTCCGGAAGTACCATTTATCACAAGACGGAATACCGGGAACGCCGCAATCATTACGCGGTATATTCGGTCAATCATCCGGTCAACGGATTTGATACTTCCAGAGATGCCTTCATCGGACTGTATAACAGTCCTGCTGATCCGCAGGCAGTCGGAAAGGGCTTCTGCTCCGGCAGTATCGCACATGGATGGGCTCCTGTTGCGAGCCACCATATCCACCTGAAGCTAAGACCCGGCGATTCGGTATCCCTGGTCTTTGTCCTGGGATACTGCGAGAATCCAAAGGATAAAAAGTTCAGTGCACCCGGTGTCATCAACAAAGAACCTGCCGACAGACTGCTTGCCAGATACCAGACAACGGAACAGGTAATGGCCGCATTTCAGGAATTAAAAGATTACTGGACAACGCTTCTGTCCGCTTATACGATTCAGACAGAAGATGTCAGGCTGAACCGTATGGTGAATATATGGAACCAGTATCAGTGCATGGTTACATTTAACATGAGCCGCAGTGCAAGCTACTATGAGAGCGGTCTGGGACGCGGGATGGGATTCCGTGATTCCTGTCAGGATCTGCTTGGCTTTGTCCATCTGATCCCGGAACGCGCCCGCCAGCGTATCCTGGATATTGCAGCTACGCAATTTCCTGACGGAAGCGCTTATCACCAGTATCAGCCGCTCACCAAGCGCGGTAATATGGATGTCGGAAGCGGATTCAATGATGATCCTTTGTGGCTGATTGCGGGAACGGCTGCTTATCTTCGTGAGACAGGGGATTTTTCTATCCTTGAAGAACCTTGTACATTCGATAATGATGCGGATAACACGGCTCCTTTGATGGAACATCTAAGACGGAGTTTTCAGTATACCGCAACCCACAAAGGTCCTCACGGACTGCCGCTCATCGGACGTGCAGACTGGAATGACTGTCTGAATCTGAACTGCTTTTCCGAAGAACCGGGTGAGAGTTTCCAAACGACAGGACCGAACGACGGACCGGTAGCCGAAAGTGTATTCATCGCCGGTATGTTCGTAAAATACGGACGGGAATATGCAGAGATCTGTGATGCCCTCCGCCTGAACGATGAGCGGGATGCTGTATTAAAAGAAGTGGCTGCTATGGAAGAGACTGTTATGGATGCCGGCTGGGACGGCGACTGGTTCCTGCGTGCTTATGATGCCATGTCCAATCCGGTAGGAAGCAAGGTCTGCGAAGAAGGCCAGATCTTTATCGAACCACAGGGAATGTGTGTGATGGCCGGAATCGGCACGGATATTACGGAAGATGGAAGTCCGTCCGCTGCTGCCCGTGCGCTCAGAAGTGTGGAAGAACGCCTGGATACCAGATACGGCATTATCCTGCAGACTCCTGCTTATACAACCTATCATGTAGAACTTGGGGAGATCTCTTCTTACCCGCCGGGATATAAGGAAAATGCCGGAATCTTCTGCCATAATAATCCATGGATCAGCTGTGCCGAGACGGTTCTCGGTCATGGCAGCCGGGCTTTCGAGGTCTTCAAAAAGACCTGTCCTGCTTATCTGGAAGATCAGAGTGAGATCCGCAGGACCGAGCCGTATGTCTACTGTCAGATGATGGCCGGCCGGGATGCTCCGACTCACGGAGAAGGCAAGAACAGCTGGCTTACCGGAACAGCTGCCTGGACATTTACCTGCATCAGCCAGTATATTCTCGGTATCCAGCCGACTTTACAGGGACTGCGTATCAATCCATGTATTCCGTCTGACTGGAGCGGCTATACCTGCCACCGTACTTACCGTGGTGTCTCTTACGATATTACGATTGATAACAGTGCACATGTAGAGTCCGGAGTCGCGTCTGTCACGGTTGACGGACAGCCGGTAACAGGAACTCTTATTCCGTTCGATGCCGGCAAGAAGACCTGTAAGGTAGAGGTTGTCTTAGGATAATTACAAAATACGCCATACAATATAGAAGCCTGCCGCAGGCATATTGCCTGCTGATCTGCTTCCTGTATTGTATGGCGTATTTTTTTATATGTTTCGATATGTTTCTATGTGTTCTTCTGCATGTGTACAGTCATCTGCGGATATGGAATTTCGATACCGTTCTCATCCAGTAAAAGCTTGATCTCTTCGAGCAGTCTCCATCTGGTTTCCCAATATTCCTCATTCTTCACCCATGCACGGATTCCCAGTACAACCGCATTGTCTGCCAGTTCATGAACAAATACATTGATCTGTTCATTCTTGATGATACATTCATCTTTGATCAGCAGATTTTCGATCACTGATTTTGCCTGTCGGATATCCGCATCATAAGAAATACTCACACGCAGATCCAGCTGCCTTTCATCTTTTGCCGTTGCATTGGTAATACTGTTGTTGGTCAGCATTCCATTCGGGATTACGATCGTCTTGTTATCAATTGTACTGAGTTTGGTATAGAAGATCTGGATCTCTTTTACGGTTCCTTCTTTTCCGTTGGTATCCTCGATAATATAATCTCCGACTACAAACGGTTTTAATAAAAGGATCAGGACTCCGCCTGCAAAGTTCGAAAGGCTTCCCTGTAATGCAAGACCGATTGCCACACCACCGGATGCCAGTACTGCCGCTACGGACGTTGTATCGAATCCAAGACTGGAGATCAGACTGAAGACAAGCAGGGCATACAGTCCATATTTTAGCAGAGAATCTACAAACTGCTCCACTCCTTTGTCCGCACCGGAGCGCTCAAAGGAACGTCTGACGATCTTCCGGATCCACCGGATCACCAGCCGACCGATAAAGAATGCCACCAGTGCCGCCAGCACTTTCAATCCGAACGTGATCAGTCCCGGTATACTGTCCTGTACATATTGTGTCAGCTGATTAACCTGTTTGACCGCTTCCTGGGTCGCATCGGTTACTTCCTGCGTCGTATCTGCAATTGTTGTATCTGTCATATGTTATACTCCTCTTGTTGTCATCTGTTTCAGCGCAAGAAATGCGCTTACATTTCCCCTTTTATCTCCGGTAGTCCTGTGCGAGAACAGAATATCCGGATTGCAGTGTGTGCATACATTGGTTACCGCAATATGATCTTCGCGTATTCCGGCTTCTGTGAATATCCGTTCATTGGCACGCCAGAGATCCAACTGGTATTTCCCGTTTTCTTTTTTATAAAACAGCTCCGGCCAGTACGCTTCGTCAAAGCTTTCCCTGAATTGCTGTATCACATCCCCGCTCACTTCATAGCAGTCCCGGCAGATGGACGGACCGATTGCCGCAATGATATCTTCCGGATCAGAGCCATATGTCTTCTGCATCAGTTCTATGGTAACTTTTCCTATCTTACCGACGGTTCCTCGCCATCCGGAGTGTGAAAGACCGATCGCCTTCTTCACCGGATCAACAAAATACAACGGCACACAGTCTGCGTAAAATGTAACCAGACAGATTCCCGGCACATCTGTGATCATTCCATCGGTCTCCTGAAAACGCTTTCCCTTGTCTCCGGCTTTTACTACCGCTACATTGGTCGTATGGGTCTGATTGGTGAATGTCATATCTTCCGGCTGTACACCGATGGCTCCGGCAATCCTTCTCTGATTCTCCCTGACAGCTTCCGGATCGTCACCTCTGGTTGTACTGATATTCATCGTTGCCCAGCATCCTTTGCTGACACCGCCAAGTCTGGTCGAGAATCCATGATTCACGATTCCGGTCTCTTCCAGCATCGGATAACTTAAGAACGGGACACCGTTCACTTCTTTTTCATCAAATATATGGTCCTGATTTTTATAATGTAAGCCCAGATTCATGCCATATTCATCCTTTCTGTTCCGGATCTCTTCCTATCCTGTATAATCAAATGCATTCCGGTAAAGTGTCACCTCATGATTCTCGATGCTCACCACATCGAATCTGCATGGTACCTCATCGATTCCGTTGACCGTCATATAGCAAAGTGCACTTTTGGAAATGGTTCTCTGTTTGGCTGGATTTACAGCCTCCGCAGGATGTCCTTTTTTATCTGAAGCGCGATATTTCACCTCACAGAAGACCAGATATCCCGCTTCTCTTGCTATGATATCAATCTCTCCGGTCTTACACCGGTAATTATACTCCAGGATCTCATATCCTTCCTGCTCCAGATATGCACCGGCAAGCCGTTCATAATGGCTTCCGGTCTCCCGGTTATTCTTCCGTTCTCTTCCTGTATCTCCGGCCATAGTCCTCCCGTTCATTTTAGCAAACATTCTTACAACTTTGCTGTCTGTGATATATTTTTATATGTATTTTTTTATAAATGTCATTCTGTGTATCGGTGATGGTCCCAGTTCTTTCAGGCCTTCGATATGTTTCTTCGTACCATATCCTTTATTGGCAGCGAAATCATATCCCGGCATCACTGCGTCATATTCTACCATCAGGCGGTCCCTGGTCACTTTGGCAATGATGCTTGCCGCTGCAATGGACACACTTTGGGCATCTCCTTTGATGATCGGCACCTGCCGGATATCGACGCCCGGTATCGTCACTGCATCGTTCAGAAGCAGATCCGGCTGTACCTTCAGGTTCCCTATCGCCATGCGCATCGCCTCATAAGTCGCCTGCAGGATATTGATCTCATCAATCCTTGCCGGACTTACGATCCCGATTCCTGTCGCCACTGCACGCTCCATGATCTCATCGTAAAGTGCCTCCCTCTTCTTCTCCGAAAGCTTTTTCGAATCATTCAGATACAGGATCGGATCATCTTTTGGCAGAATGACTGCTCCCGCTACCACCGGACCGGCAAATGGACCGCGGCCGACTTCATCGATCCCACAGATATAGGTACAGTCGCTGTATTCTTTTTCATAGACGCTCATTGCTTCGGTACGCTCCAGTTCTTTCTGAAGCTTTTCCTGTTGTTTTTTCAGTTTTTCTTCTTCTCGTTTATTCATGTCGGATCACTCCTATATTGTCAAATGGATAGATACGCACCCAGGCTCTGCCGATCAGATCCTTCCGGGTCAGCACTCCTACCCCCGGATCTCTGCTGTCCATACTGTGATTACGGTTATCTCCCATCACAAAGTATTCATCATCTCCCAGCGTAACCGGTTCTGCAGCCGTCTGCGGATCCTTGATCTTCTCCTTCCCATAGACATCACTGGTCAGGCGTTTTCCATCGATATACACATATCCGTCCCGGATCTGCACAGTCTCACCCGGCATTCCGATGATACGTTTGATATAATATGTATCTTCTTCATATTTATACGGAAATACAATGATATCATAGCGTTTCGGATCCCGGAACCGGTAACTGATCTTATCAACGATCAGATTGTCTCCATCCTGTAATGTTGTCTCCATGGATGAGCCGCTTACCATCGTCCGCTGTCCGACAAAGGTGATGATCAGATAGGTCAGACCGATGATAAGCAGTATATACACAAGCCATCCGCCGAGTTCCCCCAGGATGTCTCTTCCTTCTTCCTCTCTCTTTGAATATCTGGACATATTCGTGCGTGTCCTTTCTAATATGCATCCGGATATTCCAGAGTCAGTCTTCCCAGGCGTCCGTTACGGAAATCATCCATCAGAAGGACAGACGCTTTCTCTGTATCCAGTTCATTTCCGCGTACCAGGCAATGTCTGCTTTCAGCGATTCTGGCGATCATGCCGTATGGATCCGCATCTTCTTCTACGTTATATTTACTCTCCAAAACTCCCGGATAATTCTTGTTCATAAATGTCACAAGTTCTGCTGCCAGTTCTTCCGTCTGCAGGATCTCATCCTTGATCGAACCGATAAATGCAAGCTTAAGACCTACTGCCTGATCTTCGAATCTTGGCCATAAGATTCCCGGTGTATCAAGAAGTTCTACATTCTTGTTCAGTCTGATCCACTGTTTTCCCTTGGTCACACCCGGCTTGTTGCCCGTCTTCGCACAGGCTTTTCCTGCCAGTGCATTGATGAATGTTGACTTTCCGACATTCGGGATTCCTACTACCATGGCTCTGACCGGACGGTTCAGGATACCGCGCTTTCTGTCTCTTTCAATCTTTTCTTTACATGCTTCCTGGATCACGCCGTTGATAGACTTGATCCCCCCGCCTTTTTTAGAGTTCACTTTTACAACGGAGAACCCTTTTTCGCGGAAATATTCCGACCAGGCATCGTTCCATTTATCTTCTGCCAGATCTGACTTGTTCAGAAGGATCAGCCTTGCTTTATTCTTTCCAAGTTCGTCAATGTCCGGGTTCCTGCTGCTGATCGGTACTCTGGCATCAACCAGCTCAATGACCAGATCTATTAGTTTGATATTTTCCTGCATCATGCGTTTTGCTTTCGTCATGTGCCCTGGATACCATTGAAAATGCATATCTTCGTTCTCCTCTTATCTATTATCTCACGAATCCGAAATTCTTCTTCGGTGATACCACAAACCAGGCCTTTCCGTAAATGTAAGACCGTTTTACCGCTCCGATATCTGCACTCCGGCTGTCTTCGCTGTTCTTTCTGTTATCACCCATCACAAAATATTCATCCCCGCCAAGCTTAACCTTCTCGGCTGCGATGCCTGCGGTATCGATCTTCGTGGTTGTATAATCTTCTTCCAGTTTCTCTCCATTGATATAAATCCGGTTCTCTACGATCTGTACCGTTTCTCCCGGAAGTCCAACAATCCTCTTCGTATAATAATGCGAACTTTCATTACCCTTCGGCTTAAAGACAATGATATCTCCACGCTTTGGAGAAGATGCATTATATACAATACGGTTTACCAGCACTTTATCCGCATTCTTAAGTACCGGTCTCATAGAATCTCCCACGGTACTCACCTGTTGTCCCCAGTACCATACTGCGACAAATGCGATCAGGCAGGTAACTGCGATCTTAAACACCCAGCTTATGCCGGATACGATCTTTTCCAGATTCAGATGAATCTTCTTCTTCTCCTTCGGAAGTTTTCCCAACAGTTTCTTTTTTGCCTGACGTCTGCGGTAACTTGATCTCCGGGATCTTCTTCGTCTTTCAAAATCCAGATTACTTCTGCGTCTCATATAATCCCCTTATCTTCATGACTTGCCACGGGCAGCTCCCTGCGAAATACATGGCAATATCAAAAAAGGACAATTACATTATGTAGTTGTCCTTTTTACATTCATTTTCCTGATTATTTTACTAATTCTTTTACTTTAGCTTTCTTACCAACGCGGTCTCTTAAGTAGTTCAGTTTTGCTCTTCTTACTTTACCTCTTCTTACTACTTCGATCTTCTCAACGTTTGGTGAGTGTACCGGCCAAGTCTTCTCAACACCGATTCCGTTAGAAAACTTTCTAACTGTAAATGTCTCTCTTGCTCCGCCACCCTGTCTCTTCAGGACTGTTCCTTCGAAAATCTGTACTCTTTCACGGTTTCCTTCTTTGATCTTTCCGTAAACTTTAACAGTATCTCCAACGTGGAATTCTGGTGCTACTTCTTTTAACTGAGCAGCTTCAATGTTCTTAATAATATCGTTCATTATGTGTGACCTCCTTGTTTACTTGGATGTTCTTAATACATTTGTACCAGAGGACCATCTATTTTTCTTCACAACACGCTATATTCTATCATACCCGGTGCAAAATTACAAGGATTTTTTCTTGTTTTTTGCACTCTTTTCTGCTTTATATGATCCTACTCTGTAACCAGCTGCCCGTCTCTTTGTATTTCCTTTGCCAGCTTTTTTTCTTTCTCGGTAAGCTCTGCCTTTTCAAGCAGATCCGGCCGGTTCTTCGCAGTGCGGATCACAGACTGTTCGCGTCTCCATTTTTCAATATTGGCATGATGACCGGACATCAATATCTCCGGTACTTTTTTGTCATGCCACACTTCCGGTCTGGAATACTGCGGGTATTCCAGCAGATTATCCTGAAAGCTTTCGAATTCGGCAGATACATCGTTATGGAGGACTCCAGGAACCAGTCTGGATATCGCATCGATCATGATCATCGCCGGAAGTTCTCCCCCGGTCAGAACATAATCCCCTATGGATACATAATCGGTCACGATCTCCTCCAGCACACGTTCGTCAATCCCTTCATAATGTCCGCATAAGAATACAAGATCTTCTTCCTGTGCGAATTCTTCTGCCATAGACTGGTTGAATGTCTTCCCCTGCGGGGACAGATAGACGACTCTTGTGCGTTTCTTTCCGCACGCCATGTCCGGCTGTTCTCCGGATCCTTTTTCTTCACCGGCTTTCCTTTCCCGGATCTTTCTTGCAAGTGCATCATAGCACTGATATACCGGCTCCGCCTGCATCAGCATCCCTGCACCGCCTCCATACGGATAGTCATCCACGCTGTGATGCTTATTGAACGCATAATCCCTGATATTCAAAGCCTCTATAGACAGAAGTCCTTTATTCACCGCACGCCCGATGATACTGGTGTTCAGCCCGTCCATGACCATCTCCGGAAATAATGTCATAATATAAAAATTCATATACTATCCTCTTTCTAGATCAGCCCGTCCATCAGGTGGATCTTCATCTTCTGATTCTCTATATCAACATCCAGGATACATTCGCGGATTGCCGGAACCAGCACTTCTCCATGTTCCTCGGTATCGATCACATAGACATCGTTCGCACCGGTCTCCATGACATCTTTTAATGTTCCGAATGGTTCATCGTCCTCTGTTACAACCTGGATACCGATCATATCGGCGATAAAATATTCATCCTCTTCCAGTGCCACCGCATCTTTTCGTTCTACCAGAAGCGGGCATCTCTTATAACGCTCAATATCATTTATATTATCAATTCCTTTGAATTTCAGGATCACAAACTGTTTAAAGAATTTGACCCCCTGGATCTCCAGAGGTTTTTTCTCTCTCCCGGTGTCTAACAGCACATGCTTTAACGTCTTAAAACGCTCCGGGTCATCTGTAGTCGGAAATACTTTAACTTCCCCGCGCACTCCGTGTGTCGAAGTGATGACGCCTACCTGTAACAATTCTTCCATAGATACTCCTTTTCTTATATGTTGCGGGCATTTCTATACCGCTCTTTTCCTCTTTCATAACAGATACTGTTCACATACTCTGATATAAGATAAGCGGGACAGACCACAAACGGGCCTGTCCCGGGACAAAATGGGAATCCCCATTATTATTCTAGTCCATGATATCTACGATAACTTTCTTATCTTCCTTCGCTGCTGCGGCTTTCACAACTGAGCGGATCGCCTTCGCAATACGGCCCTGTTTTCCGATTACTTTTCCCATATCAGATTCAGCAACCCGTACTTCCAGAACTGTCGTCTTCTTCTCTTCGCGTTCATTTACAACAACGCTTTCTGGATCGTCGACTAATGCTTTCGCAATTACTTCAACTAATTCCTTCATAAATGCACACCTCCAGTGGCATAATTATTTCTCGATGCCTGCTGCCTTTAAAATCTTTGCAACTGCTTCTGTAGGCTGTGCTCCGTTTGCAAGCCATTTCTTAGCTGCTTCTTCGTCAACTTTGATAGCACTTGGATCACAGTTTGGATCGTATGTTCCGATCTCGTCGATGAATCTTCCGTCTCTTGGTGCTCTAGAATCTGCTACGATGATTCTATAGAAAGGAGCCTTCTTCTGTCCCATTCTTCTTAATCTCATTTTTACTGCCATGTTAGTTTACCTCCGTAAAATTATAATATTCATAGTTTATTCTTATACCCAGAACCTGCCTTTGGCATCTTCTAATGTATAATCTGGAATCTATATAACGCGGAATCCGCGGTATATCATATTTAAAACGGGAATCCGAATTTTTTCTTCTTTCCCGGCTTGCCAAATTGTTTCATCAGCTTTTTCATCTCGTTAAACTGCTTGATCATGCGGTTCACTTCGCTGATGTCCACCCCTGCACCTTTGGCAATTCTGTGCTTTCTGGATGGAGAAAGAATATCCGGATTGGCTCTTTCCGCCGGTGTCATGGAATGAATGATCGCTTCCATCCTTCCCATCTTTCTCTCGGCTTCCGCTGTCTGCTCGTCGTCCAATCCCTTCATCTTACTGCCCATGCCTCCAAGACCCGGCAGCATGTTCATGATATTTCCAAGACCACCCATATTCTTCATCTGCTTAATGCTTTCCAGATAATCGTCAAAATCAAACTGGTTCTTCTTAAGCTTCTGGGTCATCTCTCTGGCTTTCTCTTCATCGATCTCGGCCTCTGCCTTCTCGATAAGTGACAGGACATCTCCCATTCCGAGGATTCTTGATGCCATACGGTCCGGATAGAACTGTTCCAGATCCGAAAGTTTTTCTCCCATACCTACATACAGGATCGGCTTTCCGGTAACTGCCTTTACGGACAGTGCCGCACCACCTCTTGTGTCACCATCTAATTTGGTAACGATCACACCATCGATGCCGACCTTTTCATTGAACTCTTTTGCCACATTCACGGCATCCTGTCCGGTCATCGCATCAATGACAAGTATGGTCTGATGTACTTCTACTTCCTCTTTGATCTCTTCAAGCTCTGCCATCATATCTTCATCGATGTGAAGTCGTCCGGCTGTATCGAGGATCACGAGGTCGTTGCCATTCTTCTGCGCATGTTCGATCGCTGCCCTGGCGATATTCGCCGGCTTGTGGTTCTCTCCCATGGAGAAGACTTCCACACCCTGCTTCTCACCATTGACCTGTAACTGCTTGATCGCAGCCGGTCTGTAGACGTCACATGCAACCAGCAGTGGTTTCTTGCCCTTTAACTTGAACTTTCCGGCAAGCTTTGCTGTCGTGGTCGTCTTACCTGCTCCCTGAAGACCTGCCATCATGATGACCGTGATGGCCTTTCCAGGCTGAAGCTGAATCTCTGTAGTCTCCGAACCCATCAGGTTGATCAGTTCCTCATTTACAATCTTGATCACCATCTGTCCCGGATTCAGACCATTCATTACATCCTGACCGATCGCACGCTCCTGCACGCTCTTGATGAAATCTTTTACCACTTTAAAGTTAACATCCGCTGCGAGTAATGCGCGCTTGATCTCTTTTAAAGCTTCTTTGACATCATCTTCTGTCAGACGTCCTTTGCTTCGCAGGTTCTTAAATACGTTTTGAAGTTTCTCTGTCAAGCTGTCAAATGCCATGCTACAACTCCTCTATAATTTCATCGGATATCTTCCGGATGTCTGCAACAAGTTCTTCTGCATTCTCCTTCTCATATCCATCCAGCAATTCATCAATCTGCTTTACTTTTTCTCTGACCGACACGAATTTCTCTACCAGATGAAGTTTCTCTTCGTAGCCTTTCAGTGTCTGGGAACATCTCTTTACCAGATCATGTACACCCTGTCTGCTGATTCCTTCCTCTCTTGCGATCTCGCCGAGTGATAAATCTTCCAGAACAAACTGCTCATACACTTCTTTCTGATGATCCGTAAGAAGTTCTCCATAAAAATCATATAATAATGCCTGTTCTAATATTTCATTCATGTCTTTCACCTCCGATATCATATAACACTTCCGGATGGGTGTCAAGTATTTTTTCTTTACACCTTTGTTTTTTCAAAATAAAATTGATTTCCCACCGGCTTTGTCGTAATATATCTGATGGGAGATATTGCCGGATGCAGTATCTTCCGATTATGTCCATATATTATAAGGGGAGAATATAATGGCAAAAAAGAATTATTACAAGATGCTTGGTGTGTCAAGAACGGCTTCTCCTGAAGAAATCTCTGCCGCCAAGAACAGACTTGCGAAAAAATATCATCCCGATGCCAACATGAAGAATGGTATCGATACAACCAGAAAAATGCAGCAGATCCTGGAAGCCTACCGCATACTTTCCGATCCGAAGAAACGTGCTTCTTATGACCGCAAAGTATTCGGAAAGCCATCTGCAGGTGCAGACCGGAACTTTGATCTGTTCAATCTTCATAATATGGAAGAAACAGCGCCGGTCACCGGTACACCGTTTGTGAATTATTGGCGGGCAGCTGATTCTTTATATGATATCACGTTGGAAAGCGAACAGCTTTTCAAAGAAAAAAATAAGGAACAGGCAGCGGACCGGCTGTCGGATCTTTCCTCTCAGGCACTTCGCTATGCCATAACACTGCGAGAGGCAGAGATTCCCGAAAAGTACTGGCTGCCTCCGATCATGGACTGGCTGCTTTTTACCTGGTATAAGAACCGGAATCTCCCGGTATCTTATCTATTGAAGGTTTACGATGATTATTCAAAAAAAGAACTCAGTGGATTCAAACGTGTGAAGCTTCAGAAAGAACTGCTTCATTTCCAGTATTCTCTGAAACGGCTGGTCAGTTATACTTAATATTCTGCTCACACATCTGCACCGTCTGCATATTATGTACTGTAAACATCATTATTGGAGGATTCAATATGAGCGATTTGAGTACAGCAAACTGTGGATGCGGATGCGAAGGACGCGACAGATTCGGCGGGGACTGTGGATGCGGCGGATGCAGTTGTGGATGCAGTAACAGCGGATGCGGCTTCGGCAACAACAGCTGCCTGTGGATCATCCTTCTTCTCTGCTGCTGCGGCGGCTTTGGCAATGGCTTTGGCAATGGATGCGGATGTGGCAATGGTAACGACAGCTGCCTGTGGATCATCCTTCTTCTCTGCTGCTGCGGCGGCTTTGGCAATAGCTGCGGTAATGGTTGCGGCAACGGCTGTGGATGTGGATGCTAGACAACTTACATTTTCCTGTATAGGACTTAAGAGACGGAGTCATTTTCCCGTCTCTTTTTTCATATATATTTATAACGCTGATACCGGAAGGAGTCACCATGGCCGGAAAACCTTCTAAACCAATGACACCCTTCGATAAATCTGTCACACCCTCCTATTTATATAAATGGAAGCTGTTTCTTGCCTTCCTGCCTCCTTCCATTCAGCGCTTTCTTGCCGTCTACATCAAATTTACCGAATTCCGGTATACGATGGACTATTTCCGGGGACTTCCTTTCCATGCATTTTCTTTTCAATCGATCAGCGAACTTGCGCCTTATATGGATGAAAATGAACGGGATATGATGAATCAGATGACTTCTGTGATGCAGATGGCGGAAATGATGGCGATGGCGCAGGCCGGTTCCACAGCCGGAGATTCCGGTGCTTCCGGTCCTGCAAGCCCTGTTGATCTTATGAAAGCAATGATGTCCGGCGAAGATATGGAAATGTTCCAGAATTACATGGAACTGTTCGACGAGGAACTTTCCGCATCAGGAACACCGGCAAAGAAAGGAGACTCTTCACATGAATGAAAGAACCACTCATACAACGGACTCTTCCGGAAACAACACCGGCAACAGCTGGATGGATCATCCGGCTATGAATGGAATGGATCCTGTCAAACTGGAGCTGATCCGGCTCGCCGCAAAACAGACTGCCGGCAAAAGCGGAAGATCACTGGCTCCTGTGATGATGGCACTCATCACCAGCGCAAACAAAAAAGGGATCCAGTTCACTCCGCAGGAAATGTCTCTCATCCTCGACATTCTGAAAGAGGGACGCCCCGCCAAAGAGCAGGAGCAGATTGACCAGATGGTGCAGATGGTGCGCACACATATGAAGAATCATACATAGCAAAATAGAAGAAGGGCTTTAAAGTCCTTCTTCTTTACGCATCATACGGAGTTCTCTTCTCTTTTCTCCCTTATCCCACTCTTCTTTTTCTTCTTCTGTCTCAAGTTCCAGTCTCGGTACTCTTACCGGCCTGTCATTCTTGTCCAGTGCCACCATTGTAAAATACGCATGATTGATCGGCGTACGTTCCCCGCTCAATGCCTCTACATAAGTATCTACCTTTACTTCCATAGAGGTATTCCCGACATAAGTCACTTTTCCAATAATCACAACTGTATCTTTGACATATGCACCCCTAAGGAAACTCAGACTGTCTACAGATGCTGTGATCACATTTCTCCTTGTGTGGCGTTTTGCCACCATACCTGCCACTTCATCGATCCACTGCATAAGTGCCCCTCCGAACAAACGGTCAGACGCATTCAGGTGCTGCGGTCTTACCATATGAACCGTCTCTACGATTGAATCCGATACCTTTCTTTTTTCCATTTCCACAAAAAAACACCTCTCTTTTCTTTTTAAACTCTTTTATTATAGCACCGTATTTGTTATACTTAAACTAATTTCAATAAAAGCTGTTTCACAGCGGAATGGAGTTCTCATGAGAAATATAAAATTAACGATCGAATACGATGGAAGCCGTTACCAGGGATGGACAAGACTGGGAAAAGACGAATCCGGCAATACCATATCGAATAAAATCACAGAAGTTTTAAAGAAAATGACAGAAGAAGATGATCTGGAACTTTTCTGCGGATGCCGTACCGAAGTCGGCGTACATGCTTATGCGCAGATTGCCAACTTCCGGACATCCTGTTCTGTCAGCACACAGAACATCAAGCACTATCTGAACCGTTATCTTCCGATGGATATTGCGATCATCGAAGTGGAAGAAGTGCCGGAACGTTTCCACGCACAGCTCAATGCTACATCCAAGACTTATGTATACCGCATGACTATTGATGATGTGCCAAGTGTCTTTGACCGTAAATATACCTACCACTGCTACCGTATCCCGGACAAACGCATGATGCAGCAGGCCGCCGAGAAACTCACCGGACGTCACGATTTCCGCAATTTCTCCAGTGCGAAGAAGACGAAATCTACAGTCCGAGAGATCTTTGATATTGATATCTATGGAGACATTGAGGAAATGCAGATCCTGATCCATGCTGATGATTTTCTTCACAACATGGCCCGCATCATCGTTGGTACACTGATGGATATCGGACTCGGCAACCGCTCTGTGCAGGATATTGATGATATCTTTGCCGGAATCCTGGAAGCCAGTGCGCCTTGCGATCCGAAGGGGTTGTATTTGCAGGAGGTTACCTATTAATTTGATTTGGGATTTGATTTATTAACGTAGTTGGCCTCTCGATCCTTGAAGAAAACAGTATAAAGTGGTTCTGGTTCAGGTTCCATGCTCTAAGAAAAACTAAGAGAGCCAGAATCTCCTAAAAGCAAAGGAACTACGCTCAAACTCGGCGTTCGCCTCAAACACGTTCGCTTCGTTCCTTTAACGGAGATTCTGACTCTCTAACTTTTTCTAAGAGCATTCCACATTCACCAGAACCACTTTATACTGTTTTCTTCAAGTCGTGACTGGCAGCGGATGTTAATAAATGAAATGCCCGGAAGTATAACCCGGTGGAGGCCACTACGGTTACGTATTTGCCATTTCATTCGTAAGGCATTTGATACACACGGAATAAAACTTGGAAAGGCGTTCCAAGCTTTATTCCGGTTCGGGTATCCACAGCCTTCCTGAATTAAATCCCAATTAAATTCCTATAATCCTTACTCCCCGCATCTCTAATACTTCTATTTCCTCCGGTGTGAACTGCCGGTCCGTAATTACACCGGTGTAGTCTTCCAGCTGGTTGATCCAGGTCATGGATTGTTTGCCAAATTTCGACTGATCTACTGCCAGATAGGATCTTGCGCATTGCTTTGGCACCTGACGTTTCAGCCACATTTTTTCATGTGTCGGTGTCGTCACCTGGAAGTCTTCATTGATGGAAGCCGCCCCAAAGAATCCCACATCAAACCGGAAGTCCTTTAACATCTCCGTAGCATATCTGCCGAACAGACTGCCCGTTTCTTTCTGCAGCATACCGCCACAGATATATACTTTCGCATTGCTGTTTTTTAATACCTGTGCAATCTCCAGATCATTTGTCACAACGATGATATCCGGGATGTCACAAATCCGTTTTGCGATCTCACAGGTTGTCGTTCCGGCATCCAGGAATACCGAATCTCCCGGATGTACGAATTCCGCACATTTTCCTGCAATTGCTGCTTTGCTTTTTTTGTTACTGGTCTGCTTTTTCTCATAAGCCACTTCCTGCTTTGCAACCGCACCTCCATGGCATCGTTCGATCATATTGCTGTTTTCCAGCTTTACCAGATCTCTTCGGATCGTCATGGAGCTTACATTTAGTTCTCTGGCCAGTTCGTCTACCTGCACACTTCCGTTCTCTCTGATCAGTTCAACGATCATGGCCTGTCTTTCTGCCGCAAGCATATTATCCCCTCCTGCCTTATGCCGGATCTGCTACCTGCAGTCCTTTTATTCTTCCACTTTATAAAAATCATACAAATTCTGTCTCTATTGTCAGTGATATCTCATATTCCGAATACTGCTTCTTCATGTATTCTACAAAAGATTCCCTCAACTCTTCCCAGTCTCTGAGTGCATAGTCCACGATGAGATCACAGTAGAGTGTACCGGTCTCTTTGCTCAGATATAACGCATGAAAACTCTTCACGTGCTCATTTACGCGTACGAATTTCCCAATGTATCTGCGGATATCAACGATAGCCGCAGTATCTTCATCGACTGCATAGATTCCAAACACCATCGTCACATGATACTCTTCCATGATCCGAAGCTGCAATCTATGAATCTCTTCATAGACTTCTCCGATGCTTCTTTTATGATCGATCTCGATATTCACTGAACCTGAATAGCGGTCCGGTCCATAATCGTGCAGCATCATATCGATTGCACTGATCACTCCATCTGTTGCACGGATTTCTTTATAAAGCTTTCTCGCAAGTTCTTCTTTCCCCGAACGTCCGATCAGATCGGATGCCGTATTCTTAAGCGTGTCCACTCCGCTCTTTATCACGACAAAAGAAAATACAATACCTGCATAAGCATCCAGCGAGAAACCTGTAAATAAAAATATCACAGATGACAGGATTGTCAGACCTGAGAAATACGAATCATTTCTTCCATCTTCCCCCACTGCCAGTAATACTTCTGATTCTACGGATTTTCCTACTTTTATCGTATACATTCCCAGAATAAATTTGGTTACGGCTGTTCCTGCAACAATCAGTACCGTCAGTATACTGACATTCATATCTGACGGATGAAGGATTCCTTCCACAGACTCCTTAAGCATCCCCAGTCCGGCATATAATATCAGGACACCGACCACCATACCTGTCAGATACTCTATTCTTCCATACCCAAACGGATGCTTTTCATCCGGATGTTTCCCGGAAAGTTTTGTCCCTATATAAGTCAGGAACGAAGATCCTGCATCCGTTGCATTATTGATACCTTCCGACACGATCGCAATGGACGATGCCAGTGTCCCGATCATTATTTTCACTGCTGCGATCAGTAAGTTCACTAATATTCCGATCACAGACGTTCTGATTATCCGTTCCTGACGGCTTGATTCATTCATAATACACCTGTTCCTTCTTTTTTTCTGTATTTATGATAACATGCCGGCATTTCATTTACAAGATAACACAGAATGTTCGTTCTCTTACATTCTCCGGCATGCAAAAACAGCTGGAAGAACCGGTACACGCTCCTTCCAGCCGTCTCAGGCTTTTCTTATTATTTTCTATGATCCTTATATAATCCGTATTACATTACATGAATATATTCAGTATCAACACTTCTACTACTCCGACTGCCCATGCCACCGTTGATGTCACAGACCAGATGCGGAGCTGGTCTTTCGCTTCACTCACGCCCAGCGTTCTGTTTACTACCCAGAAGTAACTGTCATTGAAGTATCCGAAGAACAGAGAACCCACACAGCATGCTACTGCTCCGAGGATCGGACTTACACCTGATGCTGCGATGATCGGTGCTGTGATACTTGCTGCTGTTGTCATTGCTACTGTTCCTGAACCCTGGATGAATCTCATTGCTGTCGCGATCAGAAGCGGCAGGATAATGATCGGGATTGCTGTCTTTGCAAGTCCTTCCGCCATGAATGTTCCAAGTCCTGAATCTTTGATGATCTGTCCAAGAGCTCCGCCTCCGCCTGTTACCAGCATGATGATTCCGGCTGAAGCCATTCCTTTTTCCATCTCTGTAAGAGCTTCATGTCTGTCAAGGCTTCTTCCAAGTGTCAGAATTGCTACGATCAGTCCCAGTCCGACTGCTACGATCGGCTGACCGAGGAATACAAGTACATTCATGAATCCTTCTGTCTTGCCCATCGCTGTTGCCACGGTATTGATCAGGATCAGAATGATCGGGATGATCAGAGGCATAAAGGATTCCAGTGCTCCCGGAACACCTGTCATATCCATTGAAAATGCTGCTTCATAATTAGGCTCCTGGTAAGGCATCTCTACGATCTCGCCTTCTTCGTTCGGGATTCTGTAGTATTTCTTTGAAAGATATAATCTTGAATATGCGATACATGCAATTGCCATCGGAAGTGCAAGTACCAGTGTCAGCAGGATGAATTTTCCTACGTCTACTCCAAAGATTCCGCAGACTCCTAACGGGCCAGGTGTCGGTGGTACCAGGGAGTGTGTGATTACAAGACCTGCTGCCAGTGCTGTTCCGAGTCCGATCACAGATTTCTTCGTTGCTTTGGAGATTGCCTTTGCAATCGGTGCCAGTACAACGAATCCGGAATCACAGAAGATTGGAATCGATACCAGGAATCCTGTCAGTGCAAGGGCTTCTTCTTCTCTCTTCTTACCGAAGAGTTTTAAGAATGTATGTGCCATTCTCTTGGCCGCACCTGTCACTTCAAAGATCTGGCCCATCATAACACCGAATCCAATGATGATTCCGATACTTCCCAGAGTTCCGCCAAACCCTGAAGTGATCGAATTCACGATACCAAATGTCTTCTCGACACCGTCTACTTCAATTGTAATATTTGTAAGCGGCATACCGCCAATCACGCCGACTACAACTGTACTGATGATCAAGGCGAGAAATGCCTGGATCTTTGTCTTTAATACTAAAAATATCAGGACTGCGATACCTATTGCCAGTCCGATAAGCATTCTTTCCCCACTAAGTCCGTTTACCATAATTCAGACCTCCTACGTTCTCTCTTTTTGTTTTTGCAGTTTTTGCTGCCATCCTTTTTACGTTTTTTTGTTTTCTTTTACTTATTTTCCGGTAAAATTCGGTGCATATTTCGCTGCAAGTCTGATTGCCTCGATCATGCTGACTGCGCTTACAATTCCTTTTCCCGCAATATCGAATGCAGTTCCGTGATCCACAGATGTCCGAAGGATCGGCATACCATTTGTGATCGCAATCGTTTTTTCAAAGTCCAGCGTCTTTGTTGCAATATGTCCCTGGTCATGATAGAGCGATAATACACTGGTATATTTGCCCTGCGCAGCCTGATGGAATACCGAATCCGCCCCGATCGGTCCTGCCACATCATAGCCTTCTGCTTTCAGTTCTTCAATTGCCGGCATGATCTCTTCAACTTCTTCCCAGCCAAAGAGTCCGTGTTCTCCACTGTGCGGATTCAATCCTGCAATTGCCATAGTCCCTTCTTTCACGCCAAGTCTTTCCAATGCTTTTGTGCATCGTTTGACATAATCAATGATTCTGTCTTTTTTGATCATATCTAACATCTGTCTCAGTGATACATGACGTGTCAAGAAGAATACTCTCATTCCATTCGTCTCAAACATAGTCAGCGGATCTTCCGTATGTGTCAGTGCCCCGAATATCTCTGTGTGACCGATATATGGAACTTCTGCTGCATGAAGAGATTCCTTGTTGATCGGTGTCGTTGCAACTGCATCAACCTGGCCCGCATTTGCCAGTTCGATACTCTTAGCGATATATTCATATGCCGCTTTTCCGCACATGCCGCTTACTTTTCCGTAAGCAAATGTATCCATATCCATGTTGTCAAGATCGATCAGGTTCAGCACTCCCTTTTCATCCACTGCCTCATCCGGCTCTTTTATCTCATTGATCTTTAAGTTCTCTCCTGTGATCTCGATTGCTTTTTCCAGAATCTTTCTGTCACCGACAATGACGCAGACTGCAATCTGGAACACCTCATCGGATGCAATGGATTTCGCCACGATCTCCGGTCCTACACCTGCCGGATCCCCGATTGGAATTGCAATAACTGGTTTCTTCATTTCTCTCATCCTTTCTTAGATATATAATTTTTCTTTCAAATAAGTAATACACTTATTGATTGCATCTTTATTTCCCTGGCTTCCGCCTTTTGTAATGATATGTACACCTTCGAATTCGCCTTTTAAGAATTGTCCGTAAGCGGCAAGCGGAAGTACTTCATCCTGCAGACTTAATCCTGCGGTATCAAACCTTTTGCAGACAGCAACCGTGACATCTCCGCCACTAGTATACAGTCCCTTGAATGTGTCTTCTGCCTTGAAGATCCGGTATGTGATCTCTGCAAATGCGCTGTTGATCATTCCTGTTACTTCATCTAATGAACACTGGTATCTCTCCATATATGGAGCAAAATCAATTCTGTTCTCCGGATAGATTCCGTCTCCGGTTACTGTTGAAATGTTATTTCTGTCACATTCACCAAGGATAGAATTGACCACTCTGCGTATCTCCAGTTCTCTGCGTTTTTCACCTTCCAGAAGTTCTCTTGTATGAACAAATTCATTATGTGTTCTCTGTGAGAGCCACAGTTCTTCCATCTGGGCTGTGGTATTGGCATTCACGCTTCCTACCACTGCAAGAATCTTTGTCTTCTGCTTTTTCTTGTTCGGAGTGATCAGTTTTCTGGATAGCGTTGCGGTAAATACTCCCGGATCTACGGCGATGACTTTTAATCCGCTGGTGATCACTGCATCTGCGATCAGATCCAGATCTTCCTGTGTAATACAATCCAGTGTAATGATCCTGCTCCCTTCTTCAACGCATTTTTTCATCAGATCCGCAAGATAATGCTTCCCATACATCAGATCTTTCATACAGATCGTTGACACCTGATATTTACTCTGCTGTCTGAAAAGTTCCCCTACTTCCGATATCTTTACCGGTGTCTTCGGATCCACGGCGATATTCGTCTTATGTAACGGCAGCCCATCTACCAGCATATATCCTCCACAGATGATCCTTCCCGAAGCCGGAAAACACGGTGCAACAATTGCTATGTAATCTTCTCCCAGGCTGTCCAGCATCGCATCCGTCTCACTTCCGAGATTTCCGCGAAGTGTACTGTCAATCCGGTTGGCATACACTTTTACATTATCATTCTTAAGCAGGTTACAGACATTGTGTACCCGGTTATATGCGATCTGTGCATCCACTCCTCTGCTGTCTGTCGGATATAATACGCAGTCACAATCCGATAAGGTCGACAGTTCGATCCGTTCTGTATTCATGACTGTGTATGCTTTATAATTCATCTTTTTCAGTAGTACTCCCGTCGCATTAGCCCCGGTCAGGTCATCTGCGATCACAACACACTGTGGCATAATCATTCTCCTTTTTTCACATTTTCAAACATTTATTGTTGTTCTGTTATGTTTATATGTTACATCTATTGTTCGTTTTTGTCAATATAATCTATTTTTTATCAATCTTTTTGTTTATTTCCACAGTATATCGTGTTCGTTTTTGTTTATTTTTTCATTCTCAGTCAGTTCATTTCGTATATAAGTATATAAATCTATGAAAGGATTCCAGATATTCTTTACGCAAGCCTGTCGGATGTTAATACTTCTACAGCTTCTCTTAATGTCGTGATCTCACCTACATTTCCCGGAAAGATCACATATGGCGTCATTGGGAATTTGCTTTCTTCTCCTGTCTGCCATACCGGAATTCCCGGTTTGATCTGGCCAAGAACGTTGGCTTTCTTTACTGCCAGTGCCTTTGTTCCCACATCACTGGATGTAATTCCACCCTTTGCAATTACAAAGCTTGGTGTCACACTTAAACGGCCGACCAGCGACTGTACTGCATCTGAGATTTTTACGGATAATCTTAATTCATCTTCTTTATCTCCTGTATCTGCAGTGATCAGTGCTCTTGTCGTATAGCAGCAGACCGTCTTTCCTGCCTTGATACATGTTTCTTCCAGATCCAGACATCTTTTTACTTCTTTTTCAAATGCTTCATCGTCTTTTACAAGTGTTGCATCCAGTTCAATGAATTCAATATCTGTCAATTTTTTCAGTTCTTCTACCTGTTTTGTCGTCTTATCCGTATGAGAACCTACAACGATGATTCCTCCGTTATCTGTCTCTTTTACTACCATCTGTTCTCTGCTAAGAAGCGGCTGATCGGTTACTCCGCCCATAACTTTTACGATAGCCGCTGCCGTACGGAACATGAATACCTTGCCTTTTGCCATTGCTCTGTACAGTGCCACGCAGAATACTTTCACATCGGCATAGTCCACAGCATTTACAATGATCTTATTAAAATCTTTCACCGCCATCAATGCTTCTTCGATCTTGTCGATATTCATATCATGGATATCTTCCAGTGAAATGCACGTAACATCGGAAGCCTTGTATGCTCCCTTTGTCTTCTCTTCTACATATTCCGGCATTGTTGCTGCGCTGTAACCGAATGTCTTATCTTTGGCAAATTCTGTCTCATTTGCAGGAATCAGATCCCCGCCGTATCTTACATAATGTACATTATCGATCGTAAATCTTCCGCCTTCTTTAAAGAACGGGCAGAGGATCTCTCCGTCAATCGTCTTTCCGGTATTGGCTTCGTAATTTTTCTTCAGAAGTTCTGTCTCCAATGGATAATGTCCACGGAGAGTGGAATCGCTTCTGCTGATGAATATATATTCTTTTCCGGTCTCTTTTGCAACTTCATCAACCACAGCAGCAATCTCATTGTGTGCTTTGGTTGTCTGTTCTGCTGTAAATCCTCTGGAATTAGTCAGGATATAGAACAAATTATTCTCCTCATCAAATCCCTGACGGATGGTATCTTTTTCCCAGTTTGTGTATACGGAAATATCATGCACTGTCTGGACACCGGTCGGATCATCGTCTAAAACAACAATCTTTTTATTATTTTTTTCAATTTCTTTCTTTAACAGTTCATCGATATAAGCTTCGTCTATCTGCTTATACGAAGTTAATACTTCTGCGTTCAATGCCATATTCCTTCTCCTTTACTCTTCCGTCTTTTTTACTTCTACATCAGCAAGTTTTTCGAAATACTGAACAATTCCGCCGTGGTCATCATTCATATGTCCATGGATCTTCAGTGTCTGAAGGATCTCATAAAGCTGCGCTGTATATGGAATCGGTACATCGATCGAATGTGCTGTATTTACGACATTCTTGATATCCTTATGGTTGATTCTAATCGGTCCGCCCGGTTTGAAGTTACGTTCAATGATCATCGGGATCTTGGCATCCAGTACTGCACTTCCTGCGAGTCCGCCGCGGATCGCATGGTATACTTTCTCCGGATCAGCGCCCGCTTTTGTTGCCAGAACAAATGCTTCGGATACTACTGCGATCGTGTTATTAACAATAACCTGATTTGCAAGCTTTGTAACACTTCCGCTTCCACTTCCGCCGATCAGCAGTGCAGAAGATCCGAGAATATCAAAATACTCTTTCATTGCATCAAAGTCTTTCTGATCTCCACCGGCCATGATCGCAAGTGTTCCTGCGACAGCTCCGGGCTCGCCACCGGATACCGGTGCATCTACAAATCCTACACCTTTTGCTTTTAATCCTTCATAGCATTCTTTGGATTCTACCGGTGTTACGGAACTCATGTCACACACAACAGTTCCTTCTTTGATCGTAGATGCAACACCATCTTCATCAAATAAGATAGATTTTGAAATTGCACCGCTTGGAACCATGATAATGATTCTTTCACACTGTTCACCAATCTCTGCATAAGAAGCTTCTTTTGCTCCTGCTTCCACAACATCTGCAACTGCCTCTTTGTTCAGGTCTGATACCATAAGTTCTACACCTGCATTCAATAAGTTCTTTGCCATCGGTCTTCCCATGATACCAAGTCCAATAAATCCTACTTTCATTTTCATACATCCTTTCTTTTTCCATTTCACATGACATTTTCACATATGTTCATTTCTGTTTGTATCATCGAAATGTATCGTTCTTTCTTGTTTCTGCCTTCACTTTACTACATACCGGTATACCGGTCAAGGTGCTATTTATCTTTCTCTTATTTCAACAGTTTTTTCGTTTTATTTTTGTGTATTTTTGACATATAGTCGATTTTCTTTTTGTTATTTTCTTAACATTATATACAATTTTTTTAGCCCTTATTTTCCTTTTCTCTTGACCATTTTGCGACTGTATTGTATGATATTGATAGAAAAAATGTATGATTTTTGTTAAATAAATAATTATCATGAAGTATAAGGAGTTACTATGATACCACTCAATGAACAGGCCTACAATTATCTCCAGAAGCTCATCCTGGAGAATCATTTTTCTTATCAGGAAGTCTATTCCGAGACAAAATTATCAAAAGAACTTGGAATTTCGCGCACTCCGTTAAGAGATGCCGTGCACCGGCTTGCGCAGGAAGGTTATATTGATATCATTCCCAGCAAAGGATTTATGCTGCATCAGATGAACCGCAAAGATGTAAACGAAACATTTCAGGTACGTTCCGCGCTGGAAACATATTGTACCGTCCAGATCTGTAAAGAGTTCTCTTCCCGTAAGGCAAAAAAGCTTTTTAAAGATCTTGACTGGATCATGGAATGTATGAAAGATATTATGGAAACCACACATTCCATCAAAGAATTTTCCGAATATGATTTTCAGTTCCACACAAAAATCATAGATTATCTGGAAAATATACAGTTTTCAAATGTATTTGCCATGTTCATGTACCGTATGAAACGTCTGGCAGAACTTTCTCTTGCACATAAAGGACGTATGGAACAGACATACGAGGAACATATGGCTATTTTGGATTGTATGAAGAATGGCGATACTTCACGCATCTATGAGATTACATTGAAACATATGGAAACACCGCGTGATATCAATCTGGAAGATCTGTAAAAAAAACCGTGCAGCTATTTTCAACTGCACGGTTTTTCCATATATATTTCTTCTGTTTTCTTTGTATCTCCGATTGCACGGAAGCCATATTTTTCATAAAAGGCTTTTGCATCTTTTGTATGCAGCATTCCATACAGGTGCCCATTCTCTTTCATGATCCGATCCATCAAAATGGTTCCGAATCCCTGACTGCGGTACTTTTCTTCTATAACGAAATCCATCAGATAAAACGTCGTGACACCGTCTGTCAGAACCCTTGCAAATCCAATCTGTCTGTCTTTTCCGGCCATACTGCTTTCCTTGATTCTGCCTTCACCGGTGCCGGCTTTCAGAAACAGACCATATGGACAAGAATTCTCCATACTTTTCCGGATCATCTCTTCCGTTCTGTCTTCTGCCCATTCTGTACTCCGTAAGAGATCTGTCACTTCCGACAGATGCATATTCTCTATATCTTTTCTGATATAGTAAAACGATTCTCTGTCTTCTCCTTCTGCGGTGATCTTATCTTCCGATATCTGCCGGATCACTTCACGCAGCTTCGTAAGATATGGATCTGCCATACATTCTTTCTCCCCGTAAGTCATCTGAAGATCATATTCCAGCGGAAGCCAGGTTGCAATATCCGCCTCGTTATGCTGGATCAAAGTCTCCATCTTATCCAGGGCATGCACGATCTTCGCTTCCATTGTCTCTTCTCTTTCCAGTTCCCCGAACAATTCATCCAACTCCTGCCGCTCTTTTCCCGGAAGCATTGCGGTCAGCAGCGTGAGCGCATCTCCTTCTGTTTTCCGGTCGTCATCCGTCTTCACAAATGCCGGAATATCACCGGTTAGCGCTTCCCCCAGATCATGGAACAGGCACATCTTCATCACCTTATCCATGTCACAATCCGGAAATTCTTCTTTTACCAGCCACGCAAATACACATAGACGGTACGTATGTTCTGCCACACTTTCCCGCCTGTGATCTGTCATTCTGGAATGGCGCATATTACATTTCAGGTGTTCTGCCACACCCATAAAGTCTAATAATGTTTCTGGTCTCATTCTTCCTCTACTCGTTCAGATATTCCAACAGGCCCTGATATTCTTTTTTCATTAATCTGTTTCCATGCATATAGAAATGCTGCAGCTTATCGTAATCCTTCTCCATACGTGATACGGTCGGAATCAGTGGACGGATCACAAAGATCTTCCCTTCTTCTTCCAGCTTTTCGATCAGCTTCATCTGCCTGTTATATACCGCATTTCTTGTCATGATCGCACGTACCAGATTCGGATATTTTTTATAGGCTCTTTTATAAAGCTGTTCTGTTGCTTTTAGCGCTCTCTTCTTGCGGTAACCCGGATTTCTCGTCAGCACTACAACGATCTTGTCATTCCCTTTTTCCAATGCATACTCGATCGGAATGGAGTCTGCAAGTCCCCCGTCCATATACGGAATTCCGTCTACATTTGCAATCGGTGCTGCAAGCGGCATACTGCTTGATGCACGGCAGATCTTCATCAGACGTTCCGGATCCTTATCTTCTGACAGATACTCTGCAGCTCCTGTGATGCAATTCGTAACAACCAGTTCGCATTCCATCTCGGATGCAAAATACGTCTCGAAATCAAATGGATAGATTTCATTCGGGAATTTATCAAACAACATATCCATATCCATCAGTGCTTTTTCTTTCAATGTCTTCTTCAATCCGTATACATAATCATATTCTTTCTCACGGTGGATCACGCATTCCCGGCTCCGTCCAGCCTGTTTTGATACATAATCAACTGCATTGCAGGCACCTGCAGATACACCAATCACATTGGACATATACAGTTCTTTTCCCATCAGATAATCAAGGACTCCCGATGTAAATACTCCGCGATTGGCTCCGCCTTCCAATACTAATGTTGCTTTTATCATAAACTTCATACCTCTCTTTTGCTTTCTATTCTTCGTAGTTACCATTATATACCCTTTTTCATAGAAGGAAAAGAGGAACTTCCCTTGCTATTTTCCCCTATATTTGATACTATATGCTAGTCAGCGTCTGCAAATCCGGACGCAGTCACTATCAACAGAGATTCAAACGACAAGGAGAATATAAACCAATATGATTAGTACAAGTAATGTAACATTACGGGTTGGTAAAAAAGCCCTGTTCGAAGATGTTAATATTAAATTTACAGAAGGAAACTGCTACGGTCTGATTGGAGCAAACGGTGCAGGTAAATCTACATTTTTAAAAATCCTGTCCGGACAGCTTGAGCCGACGAACGGTGAAGTTATCATCACACCAGGTGAGCGTCTTTCTTTCCTGCAGCAGGATCATTTCAAATATGATGAATATCCGGTACTGGATACTGTTATGATGGGAAATGCAAGACTCTATGAGATCATGAAAGAAAAAGAAGCCATCTATGCAAAAGAGGATTTCACCGATGAAGATGGTATGAAAGCCAGCGAACTGGAAGGCGAATTCGCAGCCATGAACGGATGGGAAGCAGAATCCGATGCCGCAACTTTGTTAAATGGTCTCGGCATTCCGGTTGAGATGCATTATGAGATGATGAAGAACTTAAATGGTCCGGAAAAGGTAAAAGTCCTGCTTGCACAGGCACTGTTCGGTAATCCGGATATCCTGCTCCTCGACGAGCCTACCAACCACTTAGACCTTGATGCGATCGCATGGCTCGAGGAATTCCTGATCAACTTTGACAATACTGTCATCGTTGTATCCCATGACCGTTACTTCCTGAACAAGGTCTGCACACAGATTGCAGATATCGATTATGGCAAGATCAAGCTCTATGCCGGTAACTATGACTTCTGGTATGAATCCAGCCAGCTTCTGATCCGTCAGATGAAAGAAGCCAATAAGAAAAAGGAAGAAAAGATCAAAGAGTTGCAGGAATTCATCTCTCGTTTCAGTGCCAATGCTTCAAAATCCAAGCAGGCTACTTCCAGAAAACGTGCACTGGAAAAGATCCAGCTTGATGACATCCAGCCATCCAGCCGTAAATATCCTTACATCGACTTCCGTCCAAACCGCGAGATCGGTAATGAAGTCCTTACGGTAGAGGGATTAAGCAAAACAATCGACGGCGAAAAAGTTCTGGATAACATTTCCTTTACTCTGAACCACGATGACAAGGTTGCATTTGTCGGAAGCAATGAGCTTGCAAAGACAACACTCTTCCAGATTCTTGCCGGAGAGCTGGAACCGGATGAGGGTACTTATAAATGGGGAATCACAACAACCCAGGCCTACTTCCCACTTGACAGCGGAAGTGAATTTGACAATGATTACAGCATCGTAGACTGGCTGACCCAGTATTCCGAAGAAAAGGATGCCACTTATGTACGTGGATTCCTCGGTCGTATGCTGTTCTCCGGTGATGACGGTGTGAAAAAGGTGCGTGTTCTTTCCGGAGGTGAAAAGGTACGCTGTCTGTTATCCAAGATGATGATCAGCGGTGCAAATGTACTGATACTTGATGAGCCTACCAACCACCTGGATATGGAAAGCATCACCGCACTGAACAACGGAATGACAAAATTCCCTGGTGTACTTCTTTTCTCTTCCAGAGACCACCAGATTGTACAGACTACTGCCAACCGTATCATGGAGATTGTTCCGGGCGGCAAACTGATCGATAAGATCACTACTTATGATGAATATCTTGAAAGTGATGAGATGGCTCGTAAGAGACAGACTTATACTGTTCAGGAGGAAGATAATTAAATTGATTGGGATTTAATTCAGGAAGGCTGTGGATACCCGAACCGGAATAAAGCTTGGAA
>OLFX01000204.1_pt1 | contig 104182 bp, 91 predicted proteins | sample 1605091 | NCBI WGS metagenome assembly OLFX01 (sample SAMEA3888906, study PRJEB22519) | human gut metagenome | biome: human gut; feature: human-associated habitat; material: faeces | place: Denmark | collected 2012 | reverse complement strand
CGTTGTCACCAAGATCCTTGAGTGATACCCGGTCGAACACGATCATACAGAGAGGACTTCCGAAAGGGAGTCCTCTTTTTGTATGAACTCTTTCCGTCACGCCTTCGGCGTGTCACCTTCCGCTTTTATCTGATGTGATAAGCCGAATTTGGCCCAAAATAAAAAGAAAACCGGCGAAAAATCACACAAATCAGAAGAAATTTGCATAAAATCGCCGGAAACACTTGACAGACCTTTTAAAAAGGAATACAATACTATATTGCATCAGTATGCACAATAGGCAAAGATGTGCCTGGGAGTTGGGCATCCGCCTATATCATTGTACAACGCTTTAGGCTGTTTGGCAATGGGCAGTTTTAAAGCGATTGCCTGTTGCCGCATATATCCTTTGCAGGTTTAGACAAGTTAGGGGTGATGGCATTCATGGTTACCGTCCGCGACGAGCGCGAGGAAGCTGAGATCATGAAGTACGTCGGGGTTCACGACGTCAATATGGGTAAGGGCCGGGTTCGCAAGAGCTTTGCCACCATTGACGAAGTGGTGGAGATGCCCGACCTGATCGAGGTTCAGAAGAATTCTTACGAGCGTTTCCTCAAGGAGGATCTCCGCGAGGTCCTCAACGATGTTTCTCCGATTTATGACTTTAACGGCAATCTGAAATTGGAGTTCGTCGATTACGCGCTGGATAAAACGCCGAAGTATTCGCTGGAAGAATGCCGCGAGCGCGATATGACCTACGCGACGGCGCTCAAGGTGCTCGTTCGCCTGACCAACAACGAGACGGGCGAAGTGAAGGAATCCGAAGTCTTCATGGGCGATTTCCCGCTGATGACCGAACACGGCACGTTCATCATCAACGGCGGCGAGCGCGTCATCGTCAGCCAGCTCGTGCGCAGCCCCGGCGTATACTATCGCGAGAGCATTGACAAGGCCGGCAAGCATCTGTTCGACACGCAGGTGATTCCGAGCCGCGGCGCGTGGCTGGAGTACGAAATCGACTCCAACGACGTGATCTGGGTGCGTGTTGACCGCGCCCGCAAGCTGCCGGTGACCAGCCTGCTGCGCGCGCTGGGCTATGGCAGCGACGAGCAGATCCGCCAGCTGCTGGGCAACGATGAGAAGCTCGAAGCCACCATGCAGCGCGACGGCGGCGACGACGGCACGCGCCGCACCCGTAGCGGAAACGAGGTCAAGAGCAAGGAAAGCGGCCTGATGGATATCTATCGCCGCCTGCGTCCGGGCGAAGTTGGCACGGTCGATTCCGCCGAGAAGCTGCTGCACGCGACCTTCTTTGATCCCAAGCGCTATGATATGATGCGCGTGGGCCGCTACAAGTATAACAAGAAGCTGGCGATCGCCGCGCGCATTCGCGGCCACGTCGTCGATCAGGACATCATCGACCCGGCCACGGGCGAGGTGCTGATTGCAGCGGGCGAGCGCATTCCGGCTGCCAAGACCGACCCGCTGGCCAAGAAGATTCAGGACGCGGGCGTGAACGATATCTACCTCCGTTTGGAGGATCGCGTGGTTCGCGTCATCGGCAACAACTTTGTGGACGCGGCTGCCTGGCTGAGCGAGGAAGAAATCGAAAAGTCCGGCATCAACGAGATGGTTCACCTGCCGACCCTCAAGCAGCTGCTTGAGACCGCCGAGCAGGAGGGCATGGACGAGCTGGCCAAGATCCGCCTGCTGCACGAGAATCTTTCCGCTCTGATGCCGAAGCATATTCTCATCGATGATATCGTGGCTTCCATCAGCTATCTGCTGAACCTGCCGTATGGCGTGGGCGTGACCGATGACATCGATCACCTCGGCAACCGCCGCCTGCGCTCCGTGGGCGAGCTGCTCCAGAACCAGATCCGCATTGGTCTGGCGCGTTTGGAGCGCGTGGTTCGCGAGCGCATGAGCGTGCAGAACCAGAGCGAAGTCAAGCCGCAGGAACTGATCAACATCCGTCCGGTTTCCGCCGCGATCAAGGAGTTCTTCGGTTCTTCCCAGCTGTCCCAGTTCATGGATCAGCCGAACCCGCTGGCTGAGCTGACCCACAAGCGCCGTCTTTCCGCGCTGGGCCCGGGCGGCCTGAACCGCGACCGTGCGTCTTTCGAGGTTCGAGACGTTCACTATTCGCACTACGCGCGTATCTGCCCGATTGAGACGCCTGAAGGACCGAACATCGGTCTGATCGGCTCGCTGGCGACTTATGCCCGCATCAACGAATACGGCTTTATCGAAGCGCCGTACCGCCTGATCGACCACAGCGGCGAAAAGCCGCGCGTGCTGGACGAGATCGTGTATCTCGCGGCGGACGAAGAGGACGGCTGCTATATCGCGCAGGCGAAGGAGCCGCTCAACCCGGACGGCACGTTCGTCAACGACCGCATCACCGCGCGCGTGCGCGCCGACGTTCAGAGCGTCGAGCCGAGCCGCGTGGATTATATCGACGTTTCCCCGCGCCAGGTGATTTCTGTCGCGACGGCCATGATTCCGTTCCTCGACCATGACGACGCAAACCGCGCCCTGATGGGCTCGAACATGCAGCGTCAGGCCGTGCCGCTGCTTCGCCCGGAAGCCGCTTACGTTGCGACCGGTATCGAATACAAGGCGGGCAAGGATTCCGGCGTGTGCCTGCGCGCCCGCGAAGACGGCTTTGTGAAGAAGGTTTCTTCCGATCAGATCGTCATCGAAGACGAGCTGCACGAGACCCACACCTACAAGCTCATCAAGTTCGCGCGCTCCAACCAGAGCACCTGCATCAACCAGCGCCCGATCGTCTCCGCCGGTGAGAAGATCAAGAAGGGCGACGTGATCGCGGACGGCCCGTCCACCGACCACGGCGAAATCGCGCTGGGCCGCAACATCCTGATCGGCTTCATGACGTGGGAAGGCTATAACTACGAAGACGCGGTTCTGCTCTCCGAAGAGCTGGTTCGCAACGACGTGTTCACCTCCATCCACCTGGAGAAGTACGAGTGCGAAGCGCGTGACACCAAGCTGGGCGCGGAAGAAATCACCCGCGACCTGCCGAACGTCGGCGACGACGCGCTGCGCGATCTGGATGCCGAGGGCATCATCCGCGTGGGCGCGGAAGTGCATCCGGGCGATATCCTCGTCGGCAAGGTCACCCCGAAGGGCGAGACCGAGCTGACCGCTGAGGAGCGCCTGCTGCGCGCCATCTTCGGCGAGAAGGCCCGCGAGGTTCGCGATACCTCTTTGAAGGTGCCGCACGGCGAGGAAGGCATCATCGTCGATGTGAAGGTGTTCGACCGCAAGGATCACGCCGAGCTGGCGCCGGGCGTCAACCGCATGGTGCGCGTCTACATCGCTCAGAAGCGTAAGATTTCCGTCGGCGACAAGATGGCAGGCCGTCACGGCAACAAGGGCGTTGTTTCCCGCGTGCTGCGTCAGGAGGACATGCCGTTCCTGCCGGATGGCACGCCGCTGCAAATCGTGCTGAACCCGCTGGGCGTTCCGTCCCGTATGAACCTGGGTCAGGTTTTGGAGATGCACCTGGGCATGGCGGCCAAGGCGCTCGGCTGGCGCGTGGCCACGCCTGACTTTGACGGCGCGTCCTTCGAGCAGATTCAGAACGCTCTGGAAGCCGGCGGCAAGCGCCGCGACGGCAAGACCATCCTCTACGACGGCCGCACGGGCGATCAGTTTGACAACCCCGTTACCGTCGGCTACATGTACTACCTCAAGCTGCATCACCTCGTTGACGATAAGATGCACGCCCGTTCCACCGGCCCGTACAGCCTCGTGACCCAGCAGCCTCTGGGCGGCAAGGCGCAGTTCGGCGGCCAGCGCTTCGGCGAGATGGAAGTCTGGGCGCTGGAAGCTTACGGCGCGGCCAACACGCTTCAGGAGATTCTGACGGTCAAGTCCGACGATATCGTGGGCCGTGTGAAGGCCTACGAGGCCATCGTCAAGGGCAAGAACATCCCCGCGCCGGGCGTTCCGGAGTCCTTCAAGGTGCTCATCAAGGAACTCGAAAGCCTGTGCCTGGATGTCAAGGTGCTCGACAGCGACCACAACGAAATCGTCATCAAGGAGCTTGAAGACGAGGACGAGGGCTACGACCGCAGCCAGAACGAGGAGAGCGAAAGCGAACGCGCCGCGCTCCCGACCGGCGACGACGAAGCCGATACCGACGCGGACGACACCGAAGGCGACGAGGGCGGAGACGACTTCGACACCGACGACGACGTGTTTGACTTTGACGACGTGCCCAGCTTCGAGGATATCTCCCTGGACGACCTGGATGACAAGTAATTGTCTTTTCCGGGACATGAACGCAACAATGCCCCGCCGCGCTTTGGGCGCGGCGGCGGCCTGATAGAAGTAGAGAAGGGAGTGTACCCCTTTGTCGGAACTGACAAACCTGTCTTCCATTCAAATTTCCATGGCTTCCCCGGAGCAGATCCGCGCGTGGTCCCACGGCGAGGTCAGCAAGCCGGAAACGATTAACTACCGCACCCTCAAGCCGGAGCGCGACGGTCTGTACTGCGAGCGCATCTTTGGCCCGACCAAGGACTGGGAGTGCAACTGCGGCAAATACAAGCGCGTGCGCAACAAGGGCATTGTCTGCGACAAGTGCGGCGTTGAAGTGACGCGCGCGAAGGTTCGCCGCGAGCGCATGGGCCACATCGAACTGGCCGCCCCGGTCAGCCATATCTGGTATTTCAAGGGCATTCCGAGCCGCATGGGCACGCTGCTTGACATCAGCCCGCGCGCGCTGGAAAAGGTGCTCTATTTCGCCTCTTACATCGTGCTCGATCCCGGCTGCACCCCGCTGCGCCCGAACACCATTTTGACCGAGACGGAGTACCGCCAGCAGATCACCGCGCCGAGCTACACCGCCGATGTGGCGATGGGCAAGGCCCCGCTTCGCGTGGGCATGGGCGCGGAGGCCATCCGCGAACTGCTTCAGAAGCTCGATCTCGATCAGCTCAGCGAACAGCTGCGCACCGAGATCGCCGAGCTGACCGAAAAGGAGCGCGAGCGAGAGACCGAAGGCCAGAAGCGCGCCAAGGCCATCAAGCGCCTTGAGGTTGTCGAGGCCTTCCGTTCCAGCGGCAACAAGCCGGAGTGGATGATTCTGGAAGTCATCCCGGTCATGCCGCCGGATCTGCGCCCGATGGTTCAGCTTGACGGCGGCCGCTTTGCGACCTCCGACCTGAACGACCTCTATCGCCGTGTCATCAACCGCAACAACCGCCTCAAGCGCCTGCTGGAACTGGGCGCGCCGGACATCATCGTCCGCAACGAGAAGCGCATGCTTCAGGAAGCGGTGGACGCGCTGATCGATAACGGCCGCCGCGGCCGCCCGGTCACGGGTCCCGGCAACCGCGCGCTCAAGTCCCTTTCCGACTTCCTGCGCGGCAAACAGGGCCGTTTCCGCCAGAACCTGCTGGGCAAGCGCGTTGACTACTCCGGCCGTTCCGTTATCGTCGTCGGCCCGGAACTCAAGCTGCATCAGTGCGGCCTGCCGAAGGGCATGGCGCTGGAACTGTTCAAGCCGTTCGTCATGGAGCGGCTGGTCAACACCGGCATCGTTCACAACGTCAAGAGCGCCAAGCGCATGGTGGACCGCGGCGAAACCCGCGTGTGGGATATCCTCGAAAGCGTCATCAAGGAGCATCCGGTTCTGCTCAACCGTGCCCCGACGCTGCACCGCCTGGGTATTCAGGCGTTTGAGCCGATCCTCGTTGAGGGCAAGGCCATGAAGCTGCATCCGCTCGCCTGTACCGCGTTTAACGCGGACTTCGACGGCGACCAGATGGCTGTTCACGTGCCGCTCTCCATGGAGGCGCAGGCCGAGGCCCGCTTCCTGATGTTGTGCGCCAACAACATTTTGAAGCCGCAGGACGGCAAGCCGGTCATCTCTCCGTCGCAGGATATGGTTATCGGCTGCTACTACCTGAGCTGCATCCGTCCGGGCGCGAAGGGCGAGGGCCGCTGCTTTGCCAATGAGGACGAGGCCATGATGGCCTACCTCTGCGGACAGATCGGCCTCCAGAGCCGCATCAACGTGCGTATCGCGCGCAAGTGGGCGCCGGGTATGGATAATTATACCGAGCCCACGGCGGAATATCTGGCGGAGCATCACATCACCGGCGGCAACCGCGACTACATGTATTACAAGCGCATCGACACCTGCCTGGGCCGTCTGATTCTCAACAGCAACGTGCCGCAGGATATGGGCTTCAAGCGGCGCAAAACGCTTGACGACATGTTTGCGCTGGAAATCGACATGAAGGTCGGCAAGAAGCAGCTGGGTCAGATCGTCGATATGTGTTTCCGCAAGCACGGCGTGGCGGAGACTGCCCGCGTGCTGGACAACGTCAAGGCGATGGGCTACAAGTATTCCACCATCGGCGCTGTCACCGTGGCCGTGGCCGACGTTATCGTGCCGCCGGAGAAGAAGCCGATTCTGGAAGCTTCCGAAAAGGAAGTCCGCGCGATTGAAAAGCAGTTCAAGCGCGGCCTGCTCACCGACGAAGAGCGCTACGAGCGCGTCGTCAAGGTCTGGAGCAGAACGACGGACGACGTCAAGAGCAAGATCATGGACCACATGGACGAGTTCAACCCGATCCGCATGATGACGGATTCCGGCGCTCGTGGTTCCATTTCTCAGGTTTCCCAGCTCGCCGGCATGCGCGGCATGATGGCGTCCCCGACCGGCCGCCCGCTGGAAATGCCGGTTAAGGCAAACTTCCGCGAAGGCCTGACGGTTCTGGAATTCTTCCAGAGCTCTCACGGCAGCCGTAAGGCGCTGTCCGATACCGCTCTGCGCACGGCAGACTCCGGTTATCTGACCCGCCGTCTGGTGGACGTTTCCCAGGAGGTTATTGTCCGCGAGCGCGACTGCTTCGCCAGCCGCCACGAGAAGATCCGCGGCATCACCGTGACCGCCATCGGTTCGGAGAAAGACCCGATCGAAACGCTTCTGGATCGCATCGTTGGCCGCGTCGCGGCGGAGGACGTCATCGATCCGCGGGATGGAAGCGTCATCACGGCGTGCAACGAGATGATTTCTTACGAGCAGGGCAACAAGATTGTGGAGGCCGGCATCAAGGCCGTGCAGATCCGTTCCGTGCTGACCTGCCGCAACGAAACCGGCGTGTGCGTCAAGTGCTATGGCCAGGATTTGGCGCACGGCGGCTATGTGAACATCGGCGAGGCCGTCGGCATCGTTGCCGCGCAGGCCATCGGCGAACCGGGCACGCAGCTGACGATGCGTACCTTCCATACCGGCGGCGTTGCTTCCGAAAAGGATATCACGCAGGGCCTTCCGCGCGTTGAAGAGCTGTTCGAGGCGCGCAAGCCGAAGCGCGAGGCCATGCTGGCCGAGATCTCCGGCACGATCTCCCTGGGCGAGAACAAGAAGAAGCGCGAAATGATCATCACCAGCGACGACGGCACGATGAAAGCCTATCCGATCGCCTACGGCAGCCGCCTGAAGGTGAAGGAAGGCGACCGCGTTGTGGCGGGCGACGAGCTGACCGAAGGCCAGATCAACCCGCACGATCTGCTGCGCATTCTCGGCGTGAAGGCCGTTCAGGAACACCTGCTCAAGGAAGTTCTGATGGTTTACCGCCTCCAGGGCGTCGGCATCGGCGACAAGCACATCGAGGTCATCGTCCATCAGATGCTGCGCAAGGTTCGCGTCGAGGACGCGGGCGACACCAGCATGCTGCCCGGCTCGATGGTGGATATCTTCCACTTCGAGAAGGAGAACGAAAAGACCATCATGAACGGCGGCCGTCCGGCTGTGGCCAAGCGTATCCTGCTGGGCATCACCAAGGCGGCGCTGGCGACCGAGTCCTTCCTCTCCGCCGCCTCCTTCCAGGAGACGACGCGCGTGCTGACCGAAGCCGCGATCAAGGGCAAGGAAGATCCGCTCGTCGGCCTGAAGGAAAATGTCATTATCGGCAAGCTCATTCCGGCCGGTACGGGCATGTCGCGCTACAAGGACGTCGAAGTCAAGGAAATGTATTAAGCCCCCAAAAAGGTATAAAGAAACAGGGTGTTCCGGGTTGCCGGAACGCCCTGTTTTTTGAGCTTATTCCAATATAAGCCCCGGATCGTCATGCGCGGGCAGATCCTCAAAGGGAACGACGGCGATGGGGTAGGCATCCGTGTCTCTGGTAACGGCGTAAAGATTGCCGAAGGTATCCAACACCTTATCATAGCGATAGGTCGCGTGGGTCGTAAAATCACGTATGTCGCGGGAAAGGATATTCCCCTGTGCATCGACGTGCAGCTTGAAAATCGTGAACAGTTTGCGGGAGTTGGCGAATGCCGAACCCATCAAAACGGTTTCATGATTGGGCAGAAACTGAACCTGAGAGACAGCGACGATAGCGTTGGGCGCGCTGAGCGTCTTGCTCCAGAGCAGAGCGTTCTGCTCGTCTGCACAGTTGAGTACGGAGGATTGATAAGGGTCCCCAACCTGATATTGGCAGAGAACGCCGCCGTCATCCGAAAAATAGACTTTGGGAACGATCGCATCGGTTGAATGCGGAATGGGTAGGTCGGAAAGCAGCGTTCCGTCTGCGGAAAGATGCTGAAAATGGAGGCCGTCTTCACAGTCGGGAACATAAACGAGTGTGTTGTCGGGCAGAACGGTATAGGCATAGGGTCCGGACAAATCCAGCGGAATGGGCGTGCTGGAAATCAAATCGCCTTCAAAATAATATTGATCGACGAACTGAGTTTCGCCGTCATAACGCCGGTTTAAAATGCAATCCGACGTAAAGCGGTAATAGCCGGGGCTGCTGTTCAAAGTTATGCCCTTCGTCAAACCGTTGCCCAAAAGAAGCTGAAAGCGGACGGGGCGAATCGTTTCGCTGTTCGGCTGGTAGGTAATCAGCCCATACCGGGTGGGGCTGGCGGCAAAAAGATCATACAGCTGGCGCGTGCCGTCCGCTGCGTAGTCCGGCAGTTCGATTTGCAGACCGATTTTTCCTTCGTCGTAGAGCGTGATGGAGGTCGGCAGGGTGTTTTCGTTGTTGCGGCCATAGGATTTGTCGGTGAGCACAAGCGTCAGCGCGGGCGAGATGACCTGAACGGATGAACCGTATTCGCTGGGCAGTTCATAAGGCGTCAGATCGATTTCGGCGAAAGCCGGGGCGGAAACGAGCGACAGCGCTGTCAGCAGCGCGAAAAGCTTTGTTTTCATGAAAACTTCCTCCTTTATTCCAGCATAAATTCGATGTCATCAAGCACGGGCAAATCTTCAAACGGTACGATAGCAATGCGGTTTTCATTTTCTGTGACGACATATGCGTTGCCGAGAGGATCAAGCTTGACGGTGTACTGATAGTCTGCGCGGGTGGTGAAATCACGTACATCGCGGGAGAGAATCTGACCGGATGCGTCCAGCTCCAGCTTGAATACGCGGAAAAGTTTTTTGGAGGATCGTTCAGCAGTGCCATAAATCGTGGCTGAACCGTCGTTTCGCAGAACGGCTTGAGTGACGGAGAGGTTGATATTTTTGGCTTTCAGACTTTTGGTGAAGCGCAGATTGCCGTCCGTATCCGAACAGGCAAGAAAGCTGAAATATGGTTCACGAAGCCCTGCGAGTTTGGCGTCCGTATAAGACAGGATGCCGCCATTGGGCGAAAATGCGCCCATTGGAGAGAAAACTTCATTCGGCAGGGAAATGGGGACAGAGGAAAGCAGCTTGCCGTCGTGGGAGACGCGCAGATGATATAACCTGTACTGATCTTGCGAAACGTTGATATCCCACGCGATATAGGCGATGCTTTTGTCATCCAGCACCGTGAAGCCCGAATAGGGCGTAGGTTCAATTTCGGAAACGGGCGTGGAAGAGAGCAGAATGCCGTTCCAATCGAAGCGCTCGACAAAACACATGCCGTCCTGCCGATGCAGCCTGCACAGGCAGTCAGGCAGAGGCTCAAAGTGAGGATAACCTTCAATGGAAAAACCTTGGGTCAGCGTGCCGTTTTCCAAGAGTTGGAAGCGAGCAACATAGGTGCTGGTGTCAAAGATTCTCAAGCCGTAACGTTTTTCATCCGCAACAAAGAGTGAGTAAAAGGTATGAGGGCCGTCAGAGGGTTCTTCCGGAAGGCGCTGCTCGAATACCTTTTGCCCGTGGTCGAGCAGAACCAGTGCCGTCGGCTGTTTGACACCGTTCAAAGAGCCGTCTTGCAGAACCAGATACATATCCGGCGCAAGAATTTCGACAGGGGTGAAACGGTCGCTTTCGATTTCATACGGTTTTAAATCGATCTCTGCTAAGGCCCAAGCAGAAAGAAGCGACAGCGCAGTCAGCAGCGCGGCAAAGAAGCGTCGTTTGTTCGGCATGAAAAAACCTCCCTTGGTGTTGCTTATACTTATAAGACGACACAAAAGGAGGAAAATTTCATGAATTTTTCAATTTTGGAGATTTTCAGGATTCCGATGAGCATAAGAACAATTTTACATGACAAAAGGACGCGCATCTATGAGACGGACATGTTTTTCAGATAAAAAGCATGCCTAAACTGCTTTAAGCATGCTCAAAAAATATTTTTCTCATCGGCTCACAAAGTGAGCGGATATGGAGGGGGAAGGGAACCCGGTTTCCTTTTCCTTACTCGCCCAGCATCAAAAGCTCGACCATCTTCGCGCAGCGATCCATGCTCTCGGCCGCGATGTGCTCATACGGGCCGTGGAAAGCGAAGCCGCCGGTGCAGAGGTTTGGCGTGGGCAGACCCATGTAGGAAAGGCGGCAGCCGTCCGTTCCGCCGCGAACCGCTTCGATAAACGGCTTCATGCCCGCCTGTTCGCAGGCGCGCTTTGCGTTTTCGACCAGCTCCATGTGGTCGGCCAGCTTTTCGGCCATGTTGTAATAGCTGTCCTTGAGCGTGAGGGTGACGACTTTGCGGCCGTATTTTTCGTTGATGACCTTCGCGGCGTGCTCCATCATCTTCTTGCGAGCCTCGAAGGTCGCGCGGTCATGGTCGCGCACGATGTAATGCAGCTCGGCGTTTTCCACGTCGCCCTTCATGCCGCACAGGTGGAAGAAGCCTTCGTAGCCCTCCGTCAGCCGCGGAATATCGGAAGCGGGGAGCAGACCATTGAATTCCATCGCGACGAGCGCGGCGTTGATCATCGTGTCTTTGGAAGAACCGGGATGGACGCTCAATCCCTCGAAAACCACATCCGCCGAGCAGGCGTTGAACGTCTCGTAGGCGATTTCGCCTTCTTCTCCGCCGTCCACCGTGTAGGCGCAATCTGCGCCGAACTTGGCGACGTCAAAGTGATCCACGCCCGCGCCGATTTCTTCATCCGGCGTGAAAGCGATGCAGAGCTTCCCGTGCGGGGCTTTGCTTGTGACGACGGCTTCCAGCGCGGTCATGATCTCCGCGATGCCGGCCTTGTCGTCCGCGCCGAGCAGGGTAGTGCCGTCCGTGGTGATGAGCGTCATGCCTGCCAGCTTTTGAAGGCCGGGGAAGGCTGCCGGGCTGAGCGTTTCGCCGCTGCCGGGCAGAACGACGTCGCCGCCGTCATAGCGCTCGATGATCTGAGGCTTTACATTTTCGCCGGAGCAGTCCGGCGCGGTATCCATATGGGCGATGAAGCCGAGCGCGGGCCCGGCTTCGCAGCCAGGCGTCGCGGACAGCCAGCCGTAGACAATGCCGTTTTCATCTACGTGGACGTTTTCAAGACCGAGGGCGTTCAACTCGTCCACGAGGATGCGTGCCAAATCGTATTGGCGCATGGAGCTGGGGACGGTGGCGCTGTTCGGGTCGGAAGTGGTGTAGATCGAAACATATTTGAGCAGACGTTCGTATGCGCGCATGGGAATCGCTCTCCTTTGATGATTGATGGATGTATTATAGCAGGTTTTGGGCAAAAGAGAAAGCCGCCCGGCGGTGAAACCGAGCGGCTTTTTGGAAGATGGAGTTATGGAGCGGGTTTCATTATCCCAGCCCCACCATATTCATCGCGGCGACGAGCAGCGGCAGGGTCACGCCGCTGAGCAGGGTGGAAACGATGGTCGCGTGAGAAGCGGTCATATCCTCCGGCGTATAGATATCGGAAAGCATGCTGCAATTTCCGGCAATCGGCATGGCGGCGACGATCACGCAGATGCCCGCAAGCATGCGGTTGATCGGAACGACGAGCGCGAGGCCGATAAAGACCAGCGGCATGACGATCAGGCGCAGCAGGCTCACGCGATACAGGCGGGGGTTGGAGAATGCGGCGCGGATATCGCTGTGCGCCAGCGAGGAACCGATGACCATCATGGCCATCGGCGTATTGATGGAGCCGATGGAGGACAGCGCGCTTTCCACCGGGGAGGGAAGCCGCCAGCCGGTCAGGCCGAAGAGCAGCGCGATCAGCGCGGAAACCACGCCGGGATTGACGAGCTGCCTGAGGTTGATGCTGCCGTTGCCGCTGACCAGCATCACGCCGTAGGTGAAGACAAGAAAGTTGAATACCAGCAGGAACATGGAGAGCATCGCCACGCCCTGCGCGCCGTAGAACGCCTGAATGATCGGAATGCCCATGAACGCGAGGTTGGTAAACACGAGCATCAGCTGGTCAAGACTGCGCTCCGGTTTGGGCGTGGGCACGATGCACACGAGCACGGCGGCCAGCGCAATCAGCAGCGCGAAGAACGCGACGCTTACGCCCAGGGCGACGACCATGTCGCCCGGCGCGCCGCCGCTTTGCAGCACGGACGAGACGATGCAGCAGGGGAATGCCGTGCTCAGCACCAGCGAGGAAAGACCGCGCCGAAAACTCGGCGAAATCAACCCGGCGCGGGCGGCAAGATAGCCCGCAAACATCATGATGAACAGCGTGATCATTTGGAAAATGATGCCGGAAACAGCCATGGAAAATATCCTCCGTAGATGATCGCCCTTCCGCCGTCTGCGGACGGTGGAAAGGCAAATGAATATGAAGCGCCGCCTATTGTACACCCTTGGCAGACGGTTGTAAAGTTTTTCTTTTTGTGATATCCTATTTTTATATTCTTGATTTGACTGTGGAGGCAGAAAGATGGGCTATCAGGCGCTGTACCGCCGCTATCGTCCGGCGCGGTTTGAGGATTTTGTAGGTCAGGAGGCGGTCATCAAAACGCTGCGCAGCCAGATTATGAGCGGACGTATCGCGCATGCGTATCTGTTCTGCGGCACGCGCGGCACGGGCAAAACCTCGACGGCGAAGGTATTTGCCCGCGCGGTCAACTGTGAGCATCCGGAAAACGGCGATCCCTGCGGCGTGTGCCCCACCTGCAAGGCGCTGGCGGAGGAAAACAGCCTCGATATTCTGGAAATCGACGCGGCCAGCAACAACGGCGTGGATGAGATCCGCGATCTGCGCGAAAAGGTGAAGTATCCGCCGCAGACGGGGCGCTACCGTGTGTATATCATTGACGAGGTACACATGCTTTCCCAGGGCGCGTTCAACGCGCTGCTCAAGACGCTGGAAGAGCCGCCCGCCTATGTCGTGTTTATTTTGGCGACAACCGAGCCGCAGAAACTCCCGGCAACGATCCTCTCCCGCTGCCAGCGGTTTGATTTCGGCCGCATTCCGGCGCACCAGATCATCGAGCGGCTGCATGTCGCGCTGGAGGAGGGGCAGATTCAGGCCGAAGACGCGGCGCTTGCGCGCATTGCCCGCGCGGCGGAAGGCGGCATGCGCGACGCGTGGTCGATCATGGACATGTGCCTTTCCTACGCACAGGAAGAAGACGGCGGGCTGACGGAGGAGCTTGTGCTGCGTGTGCTCGGCGCGGCGGACAAGAGTTTTCTGTTTGCTTTTGCGGATAAGCTGATCGACTCGGACGCGGCGGGCGCGCTGGCGCTGATTGACGAAATGATGCGCAAGGGGCGCGAGGTACAGGTGTTTGTGCGCGACGTGAGCGCTCATCTGCGCGCGCTGATGCTGGCGGACATCTGCGATGAGGTGCAGCTCAGCAGCCTGTTAGAGGTCACGCGCGAGGACGCGGCGGAGTACATCGCGCAGGCCAGGCGCACGTCGCACACGCGGCTGATGCGCATGCTCGATCTCTTTCTGGCAAGCGAAACGGATATGAAATGGGCAGCCCAGCCGCGCTTCGCGCTGGAAACCGCCGCCCTTCGCGCGTGCGCGCCGGAAGAAAGCTTGCAGGTGGAAGCGCTCGTCGCCCGCGTGGACGAGCTGGAACGCAAACTGCGCGAGGGCGTGGTGACAGCCGCGCCGACCCCAAAAAGCGCCAAGGCCGCGCCGATCGATGCGCCGGCCGCTCAAACGGAAGCGCCGGAGATCGCGAAGGAAGCGCCGCAAGGCCCTGCGGCAGACGCCGAGCGCATTTGGCAGGACGCGATGCGGCAGGCCAAGCAGAAGCCTCAGCTTTTCGGCATGCTCAAATTCGGACGGCTGGTTTCCGGCGATAACGGGCTGTTTACCGTGGTTTATCCCAGGGCGACGGGCGGCGCCTATGTCAAAATGCTGAGCATGGCGGAGAAGAATGCGGAGGTTGCGGATTATCTCACCAAAGCGGCGGGATACCCCTGCACATTCCGCGCCGCCATCGAGGGCACGGTGCAGGAATCGGATAAGGCGATCCTTGCCGCGCAGGAGGAAGCCCAAAAGCAGGCGGAAAACAGCCTGAATAAAGTTTTTGACATGTTTGGCCGGGAGAACGTGCGGGTGAAGGACGAATGACGAAGGGGCGGCCCAGAGTGGCGCGCCGCAAAAATGAAAAAGAAACCTCGCAACCCCAAAGAGTCGGGAGTGGAAATTGGTGATTCATCAGCTTAGATATTTTGTCGCGTTGGCCGAAGAAAAGAGCTATTCCAACGCGGCAAAGCGTCTGTTTGTCTCTCAGCCCTCGATCAGCAAAGGCGTTAAATGGCTGGAAAACGAAATGGATCTAGAACTTGTGAGTCGGGGAGGCGCGCAGTTTCAGCTGACGCCCGCCGGCGAGTGTCTGTATCGGCGGGCGAAGACGATCGTCGCTCAGGTGGACGGGCTGAAGGACGAGATTGCATCCGAAATGAACCTGTTCGCGGGCGAACTGCGAATCGGATACCTGACATATGGCTATCTCAACGCGATTACCGGGCTGATGAAAAGCTATCGGAAGCGGTATCCTGCCGTCAAAATCAGGACGGAATATGTGACTTATGAAGAAGCGAAGCGCAAGCTCCGAAGCAGGGAGATCGACTGCTTTCTGGTTTCGCAGACCGAGGTGAGCGATGTGTCGGAAAGCGTTTACTCGGTTTTTCACCATTCCAGAATGATGGCGATTATTCCAAAAAGTAATACGCTTTCCAGAAAAAAGAGCGTTGCGATGGAGGAACTGCGGGAAGAATGGTTTGTGTTTTACGGGCCGGACGCGGTTCCAATTTTGATGCAGGCGACCATCGAACTTTGCCGTACTTTCGGATTTGAACCGAAAATCGCCGGATACGGCAGCAAAATGGCAGAGCTTGTCGCGCATGCGCAGATGTACGACGCCATTGCCATTTCCGACGATACTGTGAAATATGTGGCGAGCGACGCTGTGAGCGTGGTGCCCATCCGGGATGCGATCACGGGCTTCGATCTGTGTGTCGTGTACGGAAAAACGATGAGCAGCATGCCGATGAAGGCGCTTGCGCGGATGGCCGAAGCTTATGCGGAAACGGAATATGCCGACGCAAAACGGCCGGACTGATTTGTTGTTTTCATATCAATCTCCTTGCTGAAGGCGGGTATCCTGTGCTACAATCGGGCTGTAATAGGCCGAAAGAGGGAAAGGCGCCTTCCCGTTTTCGGATGAAACATGAGAACGGAAGGAAAGAATTGTGATGAAGAAAACAGCATGTCTTCTGGCTTCGCTGATGATGCTGCTGGGCAGCACGGCGTTTGCGCAGAATTACACGCCCGGCACGTATGTCGGCGAAAGCGGCGGCCGCAACGGCGTTGTGAAGGTGGAGGCCGAATACAGCGCGGACGCGATTGTCTCGGCAAAAGTGATCGAGCACAGCGAAACGCCGGGCATCAGCGATGCGCCGATTGCACAGCTGCCCGAAGAATATGTGAAGTATCAGTCCCTCGGACTGGATGTGATCTCCGGCGCGACGCTGACCTCCAATGCGATTCTGGCTGCGCTTGAACAGACGGCCGCCGCAGCGGGTGCGGATGTGGAAGCGCTCAAGGCGGCGCCGGTTGAGGCCAAGACGGCGGGCGAAGACGAAGTGCTCAGCGCGGACATTGTTGTGGTCGGCGCGGGCGGCGCGGGTCTGGCGGCGGCAGTTTCGGCCAGTGAGCAGGGCGCGAGCGTGATCGTGCTGGAAAAGACGGTGGCTGTCGGCGGCAACACGCTTCGTTCCGGCGGCTGGTATAATTCCGCCGATCAGGAGCGGCAGAAGAATCTGGAAATGAGCGAAGCGCAGAAGGCGACCGTCGAGGCCATGCTGGCTAAGGAGGCCGTCAACGAAAAGATGGCGCAGCTTCAGCAGACGCTTCAAACCGAATGGGATGCTTACAAGGCGGAGGGCGGCACGTATCTGTTTGATTCTCCGACGTTCCACGCGCTGCAAACCTATGACGGCGGCGATTATCTGGGCAACATCGACCTGATTGCCGAGTATGCCAACGAAGCGCCGAACACGCTCAAGTGGCTGGAAAGCCTCGGTATGCAGACCAATCCCACCGTCACGATGTGCGTCGGCGCGCTTTGGCAGCGTTCGCATTCCGTCGTCGGCAACACGAACGTCGGCTACGGCTATATCGAAACGGTACACCGTGCCGCCGAAGAAAAGGGTGTGCAGATTCTCTTTGAGACCCGCGGCACGGAGCTGATGACCGATGAAAACAACGCGGTGATCGGCGTTCGCGCAGAGAAAAGCGACGGCACGAAACTGACGGTCAACGCGGCGAAGGGCGTCATTCTGGCGACCGGCGGCTTTGGCGGCGATTTGGACAAGGTGCGCGAAATCCGTTCGGATATCCCCGAAACGATCAAGACGACCAGCTCTTCCGCGTGCACCGGCGACGGCATCTGGATGGCGCAGGCCATCGGCGCGGAAGCGATTGATCTGGATCAGATTCAGCTCTATCCGCTGGCCAGCGCCGTGGACGGCAGCACTGGCTACGCCATGGTCGGCCCGACGACGGCGATGTATGTCAACGCGAAGGGCGAGCGCTATGTCAACGAAAACGAGCGCCGCGATGTGCTGGCTGCCGCTGCATTTGCGCAGGGCGGCGTGATCTACTGCATCAGCGACAGCGTGGCCGCGCAGAACACGCGCGACATCGACGTCGTGAATTATGCGGTGGAGCAGGGCGCGGCCTATCGCGCCGATACGCTGGAGGAGCTTGCCGAGCAGCTGGGCATGGATCCGGCCGTGCTGGTGGATACGGTGAATAAATTTAATTCTTACGTGGATGCGCAGAGCGACCCGGATTTCGGCCGGACGATTTACGGCCCGAACCTGAAGGTGGAAACGGCGCCCTTCTACGCTTCTCCGCGTTCCCCGTCCGTGCACCACACGATGGGCGGTCTGAAAATCGACGGTCAAACACACGTGTATAACACGGACGGCGAAATCATCAAGGGGCTGTATGCCGCGGGCGAGACGACCGGCGGCCTGCACGGCTCCAACCGACTGGGCGGCAATGCCGTCTCCGATGCGCTGACGTTTGGCCGCATTGCGGGCGAAACTGCGGCAACGGAGAACTGAATGAACAAAAAAGAAATTGTGAAGAAACGGCTATAACCTTTTGGCTCAGAGCGGATGCACGGCAGGTGCGTCCGCTTTTCGCTTTCAAGCGCGAAACGGCCTGAAATTGGTGCAGATGGTATAATTCAAAAATGTAAAATGATTGAAATGAATAAAATAAATAAACTTTCAGCTTATAAGACATAAACGGAACGTTAAAAAAAGAGATTGACCGACGACGAATGAGAGTGTTATAATCATCACAATCAAAAAGCGGAAGGATGGATTTCCGCTTTGGATGGAGTTTCAAAAGGAGGATACGGACAATGGCGAAGAACATTTCCCGTAAGGATTTCCTCAAGGGCGCGGCGATGAGCGCCGCGGGCGTCGGCCTGTTTGCCAGCGGACTGATGAACGCTGCCGCCGAAGAGGAAAAGCCGGAATACAAAAATTCCAGCAACTGGGTGCTCGCGTCTCAGAATGTGAAGTGGGACGAGGAACACGACATCGTCATCGCCGGTTACGGCATGGCGGGCACGGCGGCGTATATCGAGGCCGTGGAAATCGATCCGAATGTGGACGTTGTGATCTATGACAAGTCCGACGAAGAGAACGCGGGCGGCCAGGCGATTGCATCCGGCCAGTGCGTCATCTTCGTGCAGAAGGACGACATCGAGACGTTCCGCACCTATATGCGCAACCTGAACAAGCCGCAGGTCATTCCGGAAGAGGATTTCAACTGGCTGACCAACGAGTTTGCGACCGACCTGGAGTGGATTCAGGGCGCGCTGGAGCCGGTGGGCTACGAAGTCGGTTATTCCGGCGGCGGCGCGCTGCGCTGGGGCACCCTGCTGGTCGAATTCCCGAAGCTGGAAGGCGCGGATTTCGTCGGCGCGACGGGTCACTTCCGCAAGAAGGACGGCGGCGTTCCGTTTGAAAACGGCGGCTGCTGGAACGGTTTTGCCGCGGCGGCTGAGTATCGCGGCGCGAAGCCGAATTACAGCCATCAGGTGGTCTGCCTCGTGCAGGATTCCATCACCAAGCGCGTCGAGGGCGTCGGCGTGAAGAAGCCGGACGGCACGGTCATCTATGTCAAGGCGAAAAAGGGCGTTCTGCTGGCGACCGGCGGCTATGAAGGCGACATGCAGATGTATCGCGACTTCAACGGCGGCGACACGATTTACAACGCGGGCTCTCCGTATGTCACGGGCGACGGCGTGAAGATGGAAATGGCCATCGGCGCGCAGCTCTGGCACATGGATAACCACACCATGTCCTGCGGCTACTTCCACGGCATCAAGGTGCCGGATTACGAGACCTGCTTCATCCGTCAGTTCTACATGAAGCACGGCGGGTGGATGGAAGTCGCGGCGGACAGCACCCGTTACTACAACGAGGCCGATTCCTATCAGCGCCAGCACATGAAGTATTACAGCCACGGCCAGTATGTCGATGTGCCGATCTATCGCTCTCAGCCTGTCCACATGATCTTTGACGACGATTGCTGCAAGGCGCAGCCGATCGTCAATGCGTGGATCGGCTGGCCGGTGACCTGCCGCAATCCGTATCACTGGTCGGACGACAACAGCGTCGAAATCGAAAAGGGCTGGATTGTCAAGGCCGATACCATCGAAGAGCTGGCCGAAAAGCTGGGCCGCGATCCCGAAGCGCTGCGCGCCGAGGTCGAGCATTACAACGCGATGGTCGATGCGGGCGAGGACGCCGATTTCGGCCGCGACATCACCACGATGGCCAAGATTCAGAAGGCGCCGTTCTACGCCATCGAAGAGTTCCCGGCGATGCCGGCGTGCTCCGGCGGCGCGAGGCGCAACATCAAGGGTCAGGTGCTGACCTGGGACAACCAGCCCATCGAGGGCCTGTATTCCGCGGGCGAGCTGGGCAGCCTGGTCTGCAACCTGTATCAGAACGGCACATACCTGCACGAGGCCATCTGCTCCGGCCGCGCCGCCATCGATACGATGCTCGGCGGCCGCGCGGAACTCAAGTCCTCTGCGGGCGGCGAAGCGGCTGCGCCGTGGGCTGAGGCCGAGGATGGCGACTACTCCGTGTTTGTCACCGGTCTGCATGACCCGTACGAGGTTATTTTCACCATCAAGGATAAGAAGCTGGTGGATATGAAGATCGGCGAGGGCAAGGAAAACATGTTCATGACCGACGAGCAGTTCGCCGAGTTCGCCAAGAACATCATCGACACCCAGAGCATGGGCGTGGATGCGATTTCCGGCGCGACGATCGACAGTCAGGCGATCACCGGCGGCCTCATGACCGCGTTCTCCCACAAGACCTCCTGAGAAATGAGCAGGAAAGTGAAAACCTGCTGACGAAACAAGACAATAACCGTAACCCGCTGTCTGTTAAAAGGCAGCGGGTTACGCTGATGTGTGCGGAGAATGTATGGACGCGAAACAGATTCGTTTTTTTCTTGAAATCGCGCGGACGGGAAGCTTTACCTCCGCAGCCAAAAAACTGTTCATTTCCGTGCCGGGCTTGGTTAAAAGCATGGATAAGCTTGAAGACGAGCTGGGCGCTCCGCTCTTCGTGCGCCAGCGGACGGGCGTTTGCCTGAGCCCTGCCGGACGCGCGCTGGAACAGATGGCCCCGGCCTATCTGCGCCAGACCGAGACGATTCGCGCGGAGGTGGTCAAAGCCGCCTGCGACCGCGACGCGCAGGCCGAGGTCTGCATGACGTGGGGGCTGCTCAGCTTTTTCCCAGCGAATTTTCTTTCCCGGTTTGTGCTGAGTCATCCCAAAATCAACCTGTGTACGCGCAACGATACGATCGAAGGATGCTATGCGCGCGTGGCCAGCGGCAAATCGGCCATCGCGCTGGTTTTCGGCGCGGTGAACGATCCGGCGCTGGAGGTTGTCTTTCACCGCGAGTCGACGCAGGTTGCGCTGCTTTCCGAAAAGCATCCGCTTGCTCGAAAACAGGAGCTTTGCATGGCGGATTTCGCGCCCTATCGGTTGGTGCTGCTCAACAGCACACCCCATGTCATCGGCAGTCTGGAACGCCAGTGCGCGGCGGCGGGCTGCGCGCCGCAGATTATGTTGGATGGCGGCGCATGGGGGCAGGCTCTCGAGCTGGTAGCCAAGGCGAACTATGTGTCCTTCTGCCTGCCGCCCAAGACGATGAAGGAGGAAAAGCTGGTCACGCGCCCCGTGCGCGATCTTGATCTGACCATCAATTTCAATATGGCCGTTCTGCGCGGGGCGGCGCTCTCCGCCGCAGAGAGCGAATTTGTGGATTATGTGGTGCGGGTGATGCAGCGGGAGGGGTAAAGAGCCCCTTCCGTTTTTTTGACGATAGATTTCGCTATTGATGCCATGCGATTTGTAAAAAATACAAAATAAAAGACGGATTATTGTAATTTTGTTGACTTGAAGGCCGAATGGGTGTAAGATAAGCCCATTCCAAAGGAAACCCAGTTGACAGACTCCATGAGGTCGGAGAGGATACGAAAATGAAGAAGATGCTGGTTCTGGCCATGACGATGGCAATGGTTCTGCTCGCGGCGGCGGGCGTTTGCGAGACCCTGCGCGTGGGCATGGAGTGCAACTACGCGCCGTATAACTGGACGCAGAGCGACGCGAGCGAAAACGCCGTGGCGATCGCGGCGGGCGGTTATGCGGATGGTTACGATGTGCGCATCGCGAAGATCATCGCGGATAAGCTTGGCATGGATCTTGAAATTGTCAAGACCGAGTGGGACGGCCTGACCCCGGCGCTGCTCTCCGGCAACATCGATGTGATCATCGCCGGCATGAGCCCGACCGCCGAGCGCAAGATGACCATTGATTTCACGGATTCCTACTATGACACGGAGCTGACCGTCGTCGTCCGCAAGGACAGCGCGTTTGCTTCCGCCAAGAGCCTGGCCGATCTGGCGGGCGCGAAGATCACCGGACAGATGAGCACGTTCCACTACGACATGATCGACCAGATCGAGGGCGCGGTAAAGATGCCCGCGATGGAGACCTTCCCGACGATGATCGTTGCCGTTTCTTCCGGCGCGATTGACGGCTATGTGGCCGACCGCCCCGGCGCGGTGTCCGCGACTTCCGCGAACCCGGATTTGACTTATGTCACCTTCGACGAGGGTCAGGGCTTCACCGTTTCTCCGGATGACGCGCAGATTGCCGTCGGCGTGCGCCAGGGCAGCGAGCTGAAGGAGCAGATCAACGAGATTCTCGCGGGTATTTCCGCTGAAGAGCGCAACGACATCATGGATGCGGTTGTGCTGGCTCAGCCGCTGAGCGAGTAAGAGGTTGACGCAAAGGACTGTCGGTCAGGCCGACAGCCTTTTTGCGCACCGTGGGGGAGATCCGTTGGGGCGCTGCCCCAAACTCCGCCAAGAACCTGAGGTTCTTGGATTTCCCACTCTGTTTATCGCTGCGCGATAAACAGAAAAAAGAAATATCTTCATTAAAATAAACCATCTGCGAAGCAGATGGCAAGTGGAAGGTGCAGGGAACTCAGTTCCCTGCCGGGGGTTCGGGGCGGCGCCCCGACGTGACCCCATATAAGGAGAAAAAAATGCCGAACGCTTCAACATCTTTCTTTGGCTGGGTGGCCTTTTTGCTGCAAAAATACGGCATGCTGTTCCTGCGCGGAACGGGCATGACCCTGCTCATCGCGCTGACAGGCACGGCGCTGGGCTTCGTGCTCGGCCTGCTCGTGGCCATCATTCGCACCATCGCGCTGCCGGAAAAGAAAAAGGCCGGCTCGAATGCGGGCGTGATCGTCAAGCGCGGCCTGCTTCGGTTCGTGCATATGCTGATGAACGTCTATATTCAGGTATTCCGCGGCACGCCGATGATTGTGCAGGCCGTTGTCATTTATTACGGCGCGCAGTATGCGGGCGTGTTCATGGATACGACCTTTGCGGCTGTCTTCATCATCTCCATCAATACAGGCGCGTATATGGCCGAAATCATCCGCGGCGGCATCGTCTCCGTCGATAAGGGCCAGTTTGAGGCCGCGCATGCCATCGGCATGACCCATTGGCAGACCATGACGACGGTTGTTCTGCCACAGGCCATCCGCAACATCCTCCCGTCCGTCGGCAACGAGTTGATCGTCAACATCAAGGATTCCAGCGTGCTGAACGTCATCTCCGTTTCCGAACTGTTTTTCCAGGCGAAGAGCGCTGCGGGCACGTATTACCGCTACTTCGAGGTGTATTTCATCATCGCGGTGATTTACCTCATCCTGACGCTGACCGTCAGCCGCATTCTGCGCGCGGTGGAAAAGAAGATGGACGGCCCGGATAACTACGTCATCCACGGTTCGCAGAGCGACAGCCGTGCGGATATCAAGGTATCCGTCGAAAACGAAAAGGAGGCCGTCAAGAGATGGAACGCGTGATTGAGGTTAAGGGCATCAAGAAAGCTTTTGGCGACCATGAAGTGCTCAAGGGCGTGGATTTTGCCGCCAACAAGGGCGAAGTGACCTGCATCATCGGCTCTTCCGGTTCGGGCAAATCGACGCTGCTGCGCTGCATTAACCTGCTGGAAACGCCTGACGAGGGACAAATCCTTTACCACGGCGAGGATATCCTCTCCGGCGCGGTCAACATGCCGCGCTACCACGCCAAAGTCGGCATGGTCTTTCAGCAGTTCAACCTGTTCGGCAATATGGATGTGCTGAATAACTGCGTCACCGGACAGATGAAGGTGCTCCACCGCACCCGCGAAGAGAGCGTCGAAAACGCGATGAAGTATCTCCAAAAAGTCGGCATGGACGCGTATATCAACGCCAAACCGCGCCAGCTTTCCGGCGGACAAAAGCAGCGCGTCGCCATTGCCCGCGCGCTGGCGATGGACCCCGAAGTCATCCTCTTTGACGAGCCGACGAGCGCGCTTGACCCGGAGATGGTCGGCGAGGTGCTCTCTGTCATGCAGAATCTCGCGCAGGAGGGGCTGACGATGCTGGTCGTTACCCACGAGATGGGCTTCGCCCGCGCGGTCGCCAGCGAAGTGGTGTTTATGGATCAGGGCGTAATCTGCGAACACGGCAATCCCGAAGAAGTGCTCGGCGCGCCGAAGACCGAACGGCTCAAGGCGTTTCTGGCGAGTATGCTGTAAAAGCGAATACGCGGCGCTTTCCCGAAAAAACGGGAGGGCGTTTTTTTGCATGATGATCATTGCACCCGTTATCAGAAATTTTGCAGAATTTCGGATTCGCGAAGAACCGAATAAAACGGATTGAAAAAAGAATGTCGATATGCTATGATGTTTGTATCTATTTTGTCGGCTGTATATAGGAAAACAATGAACCGAAGGAAAGGCGGAGAGCTGTGAACGGGAAGATTTGGAAGGCACTGGGCATAGTGGTCTGTATGCTGGCGCTGGCGGCGCCGCACGCTATGGCGGAGACGATTACGCATATGGTCACGGCTGATACTCATTTTGCCGATGTGGTTAAAAATATTAACGCATCCGGCGTTGATGATGAAAACGTGATCGAATTGTGTGCGGATATCACCTTGACAGGCAACCATACATTGAAACGCAGCACGACCATCAAGAGCAAAGACGAAGATCGTAAGATTTCCATGAATGGTTCGAACGCAGGAATTACGGTAACAGGAGAAAAGACTGTCCTGAATTTGGGCGCGAAAGGTTACGACAAAAAGCTGACGATTGAAGGAGATGGAGATGCAGAAATACAGGCGGCCTTTGTAACTGTATCAGAAGGGGCAACCGCGAATATGTACGAGAATGTGACGCTGCAAAATAGGAAGTCTATGGGCAACGCCTGCATAGTGATTATGGGTTCGAAGTCAGTTTTTAATATGTATGGCGGCGTAATTAAAAAGTGTTGCCGCGCAGTAATTGCTGATTCGGGGGCAACAGTCCGTATGCTGGGCGGCAAGATTGAAGATTGTGAGGTATATGGAGACGGCGTCATCCTTGTTCATGACAACTCAAAATTTATCATGGAGGGCGGCACAATCAGCAAATGTGAGGCATCGATAAATAATGGCGGCGGTTTGTATGCGGACAATTCAACCATCACCATCAGCGGCGGCACAATCAGCGGATGTAAGGCAGATGCGGGCGGCGGTTTGTATGCAAAAAATTCTTCAACCATCACCATCAGCGGCGGCACAATCAGCGAATGTGAGGCACCGGCAGATAATGGCGGCGGTTTGTATGCGGACAATTCAACCATCAACATCAGCGGCGGCACAATCAGCGGATGCAAGGGAGTATGGGGCGGCGGTTTGTATGCAAAAAATTCCTCAACCATCGAAATCAGCGGCGGCACAATCAGCGGATGTACGGTAGGTGCGGGCGGCGGTTTGTTTGTGGATCGTTCAACCGTCAGAATCAGCGGCGGCATAATCAGCGGATGTATTACGTCAGATACAGGTAATGGCGGCGGTTTATATGCAAATCATTCAACCATCAAAATCACCGGCGGCAGAATCGAAAACAACAAAGCAGCACATGGCGGCGGTGTGGCGCTGGTCGGCAAAACAACGTTTGAAAAACCAATAACAAACTGGACGGTTATTGGCAATGAAGCGTATGCAACCGGCGGTGTCGGCGGCGGTATTAAGTTGGAAAATGGGTCGATGGATGTTTCCGCCGGATCAAACCGGATTTACAACAATACGGCAGGCGGACAAGGCGCGGATATTTTTCTGCTTAATGATAGTTCTACAATCAAACTGCCCAACGCCACGAACATGAACGCGACCTATCGCGACAGCGGCATAGAAATCGACGGCTGGTATAAGGACGACAACCCGCGATATACGCCCTCTGAAAACGGCGTAGGGGTGGATGTAAGCGGGGAGCTGACAGGCGGATTGTCGCTCGTCGCTTCGTATAAAACAATCCTGGTGCGCATCGAAATCGACGTGAACGGCGGCGTAGGCGGAAGCGGCAGCCAAACGGTGCAAAAGGGCAAGACCGTCACCCTCGAAGCGCCCACAAAGGAAGGGCATCTTTTCACGGGCTGGAAGGACGAGAAGGGGAACAGCTATCCGGCCGGAGCTGACGGAAAAGTCAACATCACCGTCACGGAAGATATGACGCTCACGGCGGAGTGGAAAAAGCTCCCCAGCGCGCTGGTGCGCATCGAAATCGACGCGAACGGCGGCGTAGGCGGAAGCGGCAGCCAAACGGTGCAAAAGGGCAAGACCGTCACCCTCGAAGCGCCCACAAAGGAAGGGCATCTTTTCACGGGCTGGAAGGACGAGAAGGGGAACAGCTATCCGGCCGGAGCTGACGGAAAAGTCAACATCACCGTCACGGAAGATATGACGCTCACGGCTGTTTGGGAAGCCCGGACGTTCACGGTTACATACGTCCTGCTGGACGGCAAAACGCGGACGGAAACGGTGGCTTACGGCCAAAAGCTGACGCTTGGCGAAGAACCGCGAACCGGCTATACCTTCGTCGGCTGGAAGGACGGCGAGAAGATGTACCACGCGGGCGAAACGATCACCGTCACGGAGGACAAGACGCTCACGGCTGTTTGGGATACCCGGTCGTTCACGGTCACATACGTTCTGCTGAACGGCAAAACGCGGACGGAAACGGCGGCTTACGGCCAAAATGTGACGCTTGGCGAAGAACCGCGAACCGGCTATACCTTCGTCGGCTGGAAGGACGGCGAGAAGATGTACCACGCGGGCGAAACGATCACCGTCACGGAAGATATGACGCTCACGGCGGAGTGGGAAAAGCTCCCCAGCGCGGAAAACCTGCCGAAGACAGGCGACGAAAGCCCCGTTCTGCTTTGGAGCGCGGTGCTGGCGGTTTCCGCTGCGGCCGGTTTCATGCTCAAGCGTAAAAAGTAAATGAAACATAAAACGAGCACGCAAAAAAATGCGTACTCGTTTTTGCTTATGGAAAGAGGGATGACCTTTCGGCACTTTATGGTTGCATTTTAGAGCAAGGGAGGGTAGAATATAGATAGATTCTTAACGAATGCAAAAGGACAGGACAGCCATGGATACCAAGCAGCTTTTGACCATGATCACGCTTTCCCAGACGCTTAACTATCAAAAGGCGGCGGAACAGCTGCAATACGCCCCCAGCACGCTGTTTAAGCATATTCAGATGCTCGAACAGGAGGTCGGCGCGCCGCTTTTCCGCAAAACGGGCCGCCAGATGGCGCTCACCCCGCAGGGCGAAGCGTTTCTGGTGCATGCCAACCGCATGGTGGAACACTATTATCTGGCGCTGGACAGCGTTTGTCCGGCGGAAAAGCTGGAGGGCAGCATCACCGTCGGCGGATGCGAAATCAACATCGGCAACAGCCTGATTCCGCTGTTTGAACAGTTTCATACGGCGCACGGGGAAACGCGGCTGAACATGATGATGACGCACAACGCGGGCGTTCCGGCGCTGATCCGGTCGGATATGCTGGATATCGGCTTCTTTTATACGACGCGCCCCGGCGCGGTCAGCGGGCTGAGGGTCGTGCCGCTGTATCGCGAGCCGGTGTATATGATGGTCTCGTGGGATCACCCGCTGGCGCAGAAGAAGGGGCTGAAATACGACGCGCTGGAGGGCATGCAGTTCATGTATCCACACGATACCTGCTGCTTTGTCAGCGAATTTCTGCCGATGCTGGCGAAGATGGGCGTGCATTTGGGGAAGACGACGTTTTTGGGCGGCGTGCAGCTGGTTGTGGAGCAGGTGCGCAAAGAGGGCGCGATGACGCTCGCGCCGCACTGCGCCGCGCAGCACTATCACGACGCCTACGGGCTGGTGAAGCTGGACATGGACGAAGAACCCATTTGGGCATGGGAGAACATGGTCTATAAAAATTATGAAACGCTCAAACCCACCGCCCGCGCGCTGGCACGGAGCAGCGCGGTATACGCCGACGAGCGTGTCAAAAAAGACACGACTGGGTGTATCACAAGGCCGGAGGGGAAGGCATAAAGAAGCCCGACAGAAAGAAGTCGTTTCAGATCGGAAGGCAGAGCATCCCGATCCGAAACGGCGCTTTTTCTTATATATAGGAAAAATGAACGGCTGCCCGTGCCTGCCGGTGAATTTCGCCCTCCAATCTATTTTTGACTTTGCAGCGGGATGAAAGAACAAGACGTCAGATGATTCGTTAAATTTCTGTTTTTCGAATGGTTCGTTTCCTCCTTTCGAGTGTTCAAACGTATAAAATCGTGTACAATGATGTCAAGGAAATTCCGAACGTGCGAAACGTAGGAAAGGAGAAAAAAGAAGAATGAACAAGAAATGGATCGCCTCTCTTGCAAGCGTCTGCCTGCTGGCTTCTTCCTGCTTCACGGCCGCGATGGCCGAAGGCATGAAGCCCGGCACCTACACCGAGGTCACCCGCGGCATGTATGATGGCCTGACGGTTGACGTCACCGTGTCCGAAGACAAGATCGAGGACATCAAGGTTACGGCTTACAACGAAACCGCTCCCGGCTGGCCGGCGCTGGAAAAGATGCCCGCCGCGATTCTGGAAGCGCAGTCCCTGGCGGTTGATACGGTCAGCGGCGCGACCCGTACTTCCGAAGGCATCCTCAAGGCCGTCGAAGCGGCCCTGACCGAAGCCGGCGCGAACGTTGAAGATTTCAAGAAGCCGGTTGAGGCGAAAGAATCTGCCGCGCCGGATTACTTCCCGACCATGGGCTCCGTCGAAGTGCCGGAGCAGTGGGACGAGAGCTATGATGTCGTCGTCGTCGGCGGCGGTTTCGCGGGCCTTGCGGCGGCTTACTCTGCGGAGAAGGCTGGCAGCAGCGTCGTGCTGGTTGAGAAGCTCTCCACCACCGGCGGCAACAGCGCCATCAACGGCGGCCAGTACGCCGCTTACACCTCCGAGCGTGCCGCCGAGCTCCAGCAGAAGCTGGGCCTTGAGCCGGACACCGCCGAGAAGCACATCGAAGACACCATCAAGGGCGGCGACAACATGAGCAACCCAGCGCTGGTGCGCGAGATGGTTTACGCTTCCCCGGTCTACTTTGATCTGCTGCTGGACAACGGCCTCCAGATCCGCGATACGCTGGCTCGTCCGGGCGGACACTACGGCTACCGCACCTACGTCACCGAGAACCAGGTCGGTTCTGACATCACCAACCTGCAGCTCAAGATGCTGAAGGAAACCAGCGCGACCATCGAGCTGGAAACCAAGCTGGTTGAGATCTACCGCACCCGCGACGAAGCGAACCGCGTTGTCGGTATCCGTGTCGCGACTGCTGACGGCTACAAGACCATCGAGGCCAAGAAGGGCGTCATCATGGCGACCGGCGGCTTCTCCTCCAACGTCGAGATGCGCGAGACCCAGGTTCCGTACCTGACCGCGGATCTGCCGACCACCAACATCAAGGCCGCGTCCACCGGCGAAGGCATCTACCTTGCGCAGGCGATCGGCGCGAATACCACCCAGATGAGCAACATCCAGCGTTATCCGTGGGCTGACCCGAACACCGGCGTCCTGGATAAGTACGCGGTGTGGCCGTTCACCGGCCCGTCCTACGGCGTCATCTATGTTGACTACAACGGCAATCGTTACGTCAACGAAGGCGACCGCCGCGACGTTTGCGCGAACGCTGCCGTCAACACCGGTTTCGTTTCCACCTACGCCATCTTCACCGAGCCGGTCGTTGCTGGCTATGTCCGTCCGGAAGAAATCGAAGCGGGCATCGCTGACGGCCGTATCCTGAAGGCGGATACCCTCGACGAGCTGGCTGAGAAGATCAACGGCTTCGAAGTGAAGGGCCAGTATCCGACCGTCACCGGCGAGAACCTGAAGGCGACCATCGAGAAGCACAATGGCTACATCGACAATGGCGAGGATCTCGACTTCGGCAAGGTCATGGCTTCCACCATGGTCAAGATCGAGGATGGCCCGTACTACGCGCTGCCGCAGTTCCCGTCCGTCCACCACACCATGGGCGGCCTGGTCATCGACACCATGACCCGCGTTATCGACATCTACGGTCAGCCGATCGACGGCCTCTACGCGGCTGGCGAAGTCACCGGCGGCGTGCATGGCACCAACCGTCTGGGCTCCAACGCGGATGCTGACGCTTGCGGCTTCGGCTACATCTCCGGCATCGTCGTCTCCACTGGCGAACTCCCGGACTTCATCCCCGCTGAGTAATTGAATCGCTCATATGCGGCGGCGCGAAAGCGCCGCCGTTCTTTTTTCTCCCTGTCATGTGTATATATGAAGCATGACGACGGGGGAGGGGATGCGTGTGAAAAAGGTCTTAGCGGCGATTCTGCTGGCGATAGGCGGCATGATGGCGGGCACAGGGGCGCTGGCTCAGGTGCAGATGGATGTGTATTTCACGGCGAATGCGATGGAACGAGAGACAGCCGAACGGCTGATGGAGCTGACACGGCGGGCGTTTCCGCAGGCCCAGTGGAATTGCCGACAGGCCGAAGACGAAGAAAGCGATCTTCGCGCGCTGATTCTCGCGGACGACGTACCGGAAATCGTCGTCTGCGCACCGGGCGAAGCGAATTTATGGGTGAGCGACGGACTTTTTGCCGCACTGGACGGGCGGGTGACGGATGCCGACCGCATCGACGAACAAGTGCTTGGCGCATGTGTGCAGGATGAATCGCTGTTCATGCTGCCCCTTGTCGCGCGCCATCGGCAGATGGCGGTCAATCGGCGGCTGATGGAAAAACGACGGTTGGACAGCATGACCAATCCCATCGAACACCCGCTCTGGTATCCGATGGAGTTTGATCAGATTTTGGAAGAATTTGCGCTGGCAGACCATCCTGCGCTGGAAATTTGGCCTGCCGAGCCGGAAAACAGCGGCGCGCTCGAAGCGATGCTGCAAGCGCTATACGGCGGCGCATGGCTGGATGAAAAAGGCGAATGTGCGCAGGCGGAGCACGTCAACGTGCGCGCAGCGCTGGAATGGCTGCAAGACCGCGTGAAAGGCGGGCTGATTGCCAGAGTGGAGAGCCGGGATGAGGCGCTGACGCATTTTTTGAACGGGGAGACGGCCATCTTCATGGATTGGCAGTCAGCATACAGCAGGCTGTATGCCCGCGAGCTGGAGAAAAACGGCGTTGAAATCGTCGAAATGCCATATCCGTCGTCTACGGGTTTTGTCATCCGTTCGTTTGAGCTGACGGGCGCATGCGTTGCCGCAGGAACGGACAATGCCAAACGCGAATTGGCTATGCGGGCGATTGCTTTTTGGCATGAGGATGCACAGACGCAGATGGCGCTTGGCGACCGCGGCATCTGGCAGGACGACGCGGTCTGGCTGCCCGAAATCGACGCGACGCAGAAGGGGATGACGCTGCGCAGGCTGATGTGCGAAGCAGTTGAAGCCGTGCTCGGCGGCGAGTGCGCGCCCAAAGACGCGCTGCGGCTCGTACAGGCGGCCATGGAGGCCATGTGACGCGCAGAAAAACCGGATTTCTTTGCCGAAAACGAAAATTTCTCTTGCAAAACAGAGACTGACCGTGTTATAATCTTCTTTGTATGAACGGGCGCTCCGCTGCGAACAAAGTCGCGTTACGCATGAACGCCTGACGAAAGGAGAAACTGACCGATGAGCGAAATCATCCGTGCAATTGAGAGCGAGCAGCTCAAGAAAGACCTTCCCAAGTTCAACGTGGGCGATACCCTGCGTGTCATGGTTAAGGTTGTTGAGGGCGATCGCGAGCGCCTGCAGGCCTTCGAGGGCATCTGCATCGCGAAGCGCAACGGCAGCATTCGTGAGACCTTCACCCTCCGCCGTGTTTCCTACGGCATTGGCGTGGAGCGTACCTTCCCGCTGCATTCCCCGCGTCTTGATAAGATTACGGTGCTCCGTCGCGGCAAAGTCCGTCGTGCGAAGCTCTACTATCTGCGTAATCTGTCCGGCAAGGCCGCCAAGATTAAGGAGAAGTAATTGTGCTGTTAAGACCGCCGGACGTTGCGTCCGACGGTCTTTTTCTATAATTATACGCGCCAAAAGAAATTGGACAGGCGCGAAGCGAAGAGGGGAGTCTGAGGGACTTGTCCCTCAGACAGGGTTTGGGGCGGTAGCCCCAAGGAGGTACTATGAACGAAGACGTGATGCTCCGCGCCGATGAAAAAAAGATTAACTGGTATCCCGGCCATATGGCACGGGCCAAGCGCGCGCTTGCCGACCAGCTCAGCCGCGTCGATGTGGTCGTCGAGCTTTGCGACGCGCGCATTCCCCGCGCCAGCCGGAATCCGGATTTGGCCGATATGATCAAAAATAAGCGTCATCTGCTTGTGCTCGGTAAGGCCGATCTTGCGGAAGAGCGCGAAACCCGCGCCTGGCTCGGTTATTTCCGCGCGCAGGGCATCGACTGCATGAGCTTTGACAGCATCCGCGGCAAGGCGAAGGATATCGTCGCCCGCATTGAAAAGGCCAGCGCCGACGCGGTGGCCAAAATGGCCGCGAAGGGCGTGAAAAAAACCGTGCGCGTGATGATCGTCGGCGTGCCGAACGTCGGTAAATCCACGTTCACGAACCGAATCAACGGCGCGGCCATCGCGCGAACGGGCGATCGTCCCGGCGTGACCCGCAGCAACCAGTGGGTGCGCATTACGCCGTATCTGGAATTGCTGGATACCCCCGGCCTGCTCTGGCCGAATCTCAGCGACCAGCAGGACGCGCGCGCCTTGGCGTTCGTCGGCACGATTAACGATAACATCATGGATCAGCAGATGCTCGCCATCCGCCTGATGGAACGCCTGATGGAGGATCATGCCGACGCGCTGGCAACCCGCTTCAAGCTCAAGGATCACACCCTGCGCGGCGTGCCGCTGCTGGAGGAGGCATGCCGCGGGCGTGGCTGGCTGCTTCCCGGCGGCGTATGCGACACGGACCGTGGTGCGGCAGTCATTCTGGATGAATTCCGCGCGGGCAAGCTGGGACGCATCACGCTGCAAAAAGCGCCTGCGAAGCCGCAGAATACGGAGGCGCAGCCGTGAAAAAGGATTGGAACGCCCGTTTGGAAGAAATCACGCAGACGGATAAAGCCATTTGGGCGACGGGGCGCGCCTTCGCGGGCATTGACGAAGCGGGGCGCGGGCCGCTGTGCGGCCCGGTTGCGGCGGCGTGCGTTGTGATGCCGCCCGAACCGCTGCTTTTATATGTGGACGACAGCAAAAAGCTGACGGAAAAGCGCCGCGAAGCGCTCTATGATCAGATTATGGAAACCGCGGTCTATGCGAAGGTGATTCTCGCGTCGCCGGAGGAGATCGACCGGGTGAACATTTTGAATGCGACGAAGAACGCGATGGCGCTTGCGGCGAAGGACGCGCCCTGCGATTTATTTCTGGTGGACGCGATTACAAAGCTGGATGTGCCGGGCGAAGTGCGCGGGCTGGTGCACGGCGACGCGCTATGCTATTCGATTGCGGCGGCCTCCATTTTGGCGAAGGTGACGCGGGACCGCATCATGCGCGAGTTGGACGCGCAGTATCCGCAATACGGTTTGGCGAAGAACAAGGGATACGGCACGGCGGAGCACATTGCCGCGCTGAAGCAATACGGCCCGGCGCCGATTCACCGCCGCTCGTTCATCGGGCATTTTGTCGAGGGTTGAGGGGGAAGGGGACTGAGTTTCCCGCACCTTCCTCATCATGGATGGCTATGCAATCCATGAAAAATAAAATGAAGCGGTTTGTATTTGGAACCGAAGACACAAAACAGCCTGATGGAGTGTATATGGATTCAAATGGTACAGGCGTACTCGGCGAAGTCCGCGCAGAGCAGTACCTTGTGGAGCGAGGCTACCAAATCCTTGCGCGAAATGCGGTATTTCCCGGTGCGGAGATCGATCTGATTGCGCAGGACGGGCGGGTGATCGTCTTTATCGAGGTCAAGATGAGGACGGGCAGCGCGTCTTACGGGCGCGAGGCTGTGACGTCGGCCAAACAAAAGAGAATATGCAAAGGCGCGCTGCTCTATATGGCGAAAAACAATCTGACGGAGCGGCAGGCCCGCTTTGACGTCATCGAAATCCGCGGCGCAAAGCTGACGCATATCAAGGACGCGTTCCCCTATCGGGGGCCTATGTTTTGACTTATCCCGGAGGCTCATGAGATGAAAAAGAAACCTTGGATCGTCGTTTTGTTCGCGCTGCTCGTCATCGCGGCAGTCTCGTTTACGCTGTCTTCCGGCAGCGCAAAGGATGCTGTGCCGCAGACGGGCAACCTGATTGCAAACGGCGATTTTTCGATTTTGGAAGACGGACAGCCCAAGGGCTGGGAGACCGGCATGTGGGTGACGAGCGCGGGCGCGTCCTATCTGGAAGCGGTGACGCTTGCGGACGGCACAACCGCCGCGCTGGTGGAAAATGCCGCGAGCAACGACGCGCGCTTTGAGCAGGCGGTTGCCGTCCGCGAGAACACGACCTACAAGCTGACCGCGCGCGTGATGGCCGAGGGATGCGGCGAAGGGACGAAGGGCGCGAACGTGTCTTTCTCCGGCATTTACGGCACAAGCCGCGATCTGCACGACACGGATGGCCAGTGGGAGACGCTGACTCTCTACGGCCGCACGGGCAAGGGGCAGAAGGAAGTCACGGTCATGGTGCGTCTGGGCGGGTATGGCTCGGAGAACACGGGCAAGGCGTGGTTCACCGATGTGCGCCTTGAGCAGGTTGAAACCGTGCCTGTCGGCGAGACGGTGCTCGATCTGGCCACGCCCGCGCCGAGCAAAAAGACCGACACGAGCGAACCCAAAACGGCCAGGGACATGAGCATCCCGCTGCTCATCGGCGCGGCAGTCGTCTATCTGGCGCTGGCGGCGGCGCTGGTTCGCGGCCTGATGAATCAAAGGCTGAATGCGCGCGCGGGTTTGCTGGCTGTGCTGCTGGGTGCGCTGGCGATTCGCGTATTGCTGGCGTTCACGGTTGAGGGATACGGCGTGGACATGGGCTGTTTTGGCGCATGGGCAGGCAAGATGGCCGCGGGCGGCCCGTCGAATTTCTATGAAGCAGGCTATTTCTGCGATTATCCGCCGGCCTATATGCTGGTGCTGTGGCTGTTTGGCCTGCTGGGGCGGCTGCTTGGTCTCGGCACGGGAAGCATGGCCTTCCAGGGATGGATGAAGCTTGCGCCGATTGCCTGCGATCTCGCGCTGGCGGCGGTCTGCTTTGCGTTTGCCAAAAAGAGGCTGGGCGAGGGTACGGCGCTGGGCGTGGCTGCGCTGCTGGCGCTGAATCCTGCGTTCATCGTGACTTCGAGCTGCTGGGGGCAGATCGATTCCGTGCTGGCGTTGCTGCTGGTGCTGATGCTGCTTGAAGCGCAGGCGGGCAAATGGCATATCGCCATCCCGATTTTCGCGCTTGCGGTGCTGGCCAAGCCGCAGGCAGGCCTGCTTGCGCCGCTGGGCGTGGCTGCGCTGCTCAAGGAAACACGGCTGAACGAGAAGCGCGGCAAATCTGTCGGCTTCGGCCTGCTGGGCGGCGTGGCGGTGACGCTGGCCGTTGTGCTTCCGTTTGCATGGGGCGAAAATATCTTCACGTGGCTGGTGGATAAATATGCGGCGACGCTCTCCGGCTATCCGCACGCGACGCTTTCGACGGGCAACCTGATGTTCCTGCTGGGTGGCAACTGGGTGGATGAGTCCATGGCGCTCATCGGTGGGATTACCTACGGCCAAATTGGTCTGGTATTGATGGTGCTCTCTTTCGCGGCGGGCATGGCGGTTTATTTCATGGGAAAAGGCAGAAGCCATCTGTTCCTTGCCGCCGCGCTGACGATGCAGCTGCTTTTCGCGCTGACGACCAAGATGCACGAGCGCTACATTCTGCCTGCGCTGGCGCTGCTCTTCTTCGCGTATGTGGAGACGGGGGATATCCGTCTGCTGGTTTCCGGCGTGCTGGCTTCGGCGGCTTCGGCGGTGAACATTGGCGTGGTGCTGGCCTATGACTATCTGATTGCGCCGAACACGTGGCTGGGTTATGTGCTGGGCGCGGTGCAGCTGGCAGCTGCGGGGCTGACGGCCTTTACGGCGGTTCGCCTGTCGCTGGGCGCTCAGCCGCTGACCCTGCCGGGGCGCAGAGCCAAGCCCGTTCATATGGCGAAGGAGAGCGGCGAAAAAACGATCTGCGCGGCGGAAAAGCGCGAGCGCGACGAGCTGCTGCATCCGCAGGATTACCGCATGCACCTGAAAAAGCGGGATTTTGCAATCATGGGCGTGCTGACGCTGGTATACGGCGCTGTGGCGTTTTACCACCTGGGCGCGACGAAAGCGCCGCAGACGGGCTATGTCTCCACAGCGGCGGGCGAAACGGTGGTGCTTGATCTCGGTGAGAATCAGGAGGATTTCCACCTGTATTATTACGGCGGCATCTCCGATACGCAGTTCACGGTTTCGACTTCTGTGGATGGCGAGACTTACACCGAGGAAATCGGCGCGTTCTTTGACCGCGGCGAGTGCTTCAAGTGGCTGGCGCTGCGCGAACCCACCTATAACGCGGACGGCGTGGTGGCAGGCGCTTCGGGCGGCATGCTGACGCTCAACGGGCGCTATATCCGCCTGACGTTTGACGGCGCAGGCTCGGCGCTCTGGGAGGTTGCGGCGGCTGACGGAAACGGCAGGGTGATTCCCGTGGTTTCCATCACGTCGAGCGGCGCAATCGAGGGGCGCGCGGCCGACCCGAACACGCTGATCGATGAGCAGGACACCGTGCCCGAAAAGCCGACGTATGAAAACAGCATGTATTTTGACGAAATCTACCATGCGCGCACGGGTTACGAACATGCGCACAGCCTGTATACCTACGAAACGACGCACCCGCCGCTGGGCAAGGTCTTCATGAGCTGGTGCATCGACCTGATGGGCATGACGCCGTTTGCCTGGCGGTTTGCGGGCACGGTGACGGGCATCCTGATGATTCCGGCGATTTATCTGCTGGCGATGCAGCTGATGAAACGCACGCGCTGGGCGGCGCTGAGCGCCCTGCTGCTGACGGCGGACTGCATGCACTTCACGCAGACGCGCATCGCGACGATCGATTCCTTCCCGGTGCTGTTCATGATGGTGATGTTCCTGTTCATGGCGCGCTGGATGCAGATGAGCTTTTATCACCAGAAGCTTTGGAAAACGCTCGTGCCGCTGTTCTTCTCCGGCGTGTTCATGGGGCTGGCGATCGCCAGCAAGTGGATTGGCTGTTACGGCGCGGTGGGGCTGGCGGTGCTCTTCTTCTCGCGGTTCATCACGCTATATAAACAGAGCGTCTATGCGAAACGGTATCGGAACGAAGATCCGGCCTTTGCGCGCGCGGCGGACAGTTTTGTGCAAAACGGCGCGGCGACGCTGGCGGCGTGCGTGATCTTCTTCGTAATTGTGCCGCTGGCGATCTATTGCCTGAGCTATATTCCGTATCTGAGCGCTTACGGCGAGGTGAAGCTGAACCTCAAGACGTTTGAGCGCATTTGGAACGCGCAGGTGACGATGTTCGAGTATCACAAGAACCTCGTTGCGACGCATTACTTCTCTTCGCCGTGGTACGAGTGGCCGCTGATCATCAAGCCGATGTGGTATTACAGCGCGGCTTTCCCGGCAATGGGCAAGGCGAGCACAATCATGGCGTTCGGCAATCCGGCGGTATGGTGGACGGGCCTTGTCGCCATCCTCTTTGTGCTGGGGTACAGCGCATATCGCAACGCCCTGCCGATGCTGCGCGTCACACGCGGACGGGACGACGCATACGACCGCGCGATGCCGGTCATTGCGGTGGGCTTCCTGTCGGCGTATCTGCCGTGGGTGCTGGTCAGCCGCCTGACGTTTATCTATCACTACTTCGCCAGCGTGCCGTTTATCATTCTGGCGACGGCGCAGGGGCTGCGCTATCTGGAACGGCATAACAAAAAGCTCAGTCATGCGCTGATGCTTGTGCTCGGCGTGGCCGCCGTGGCGCTGTTTATCGCGTTCTATCCCTATGCGTCGGGGCTGGAGGTCTCCCGCGAGTGGCTGGCGCGGATGAACTGGTTCAAGAACTGGATGTGGTATTGATGGTGCAGAATCTGCACGCGCACAGCGTTTTTTGCGACGGTAAAAATACGCCGGAAGAAATGATCCGCGCCTGTCTGGCGGCGGGAATGGATTCGGCGGGCATCAGCATCCACAGCCCGCTTCCGTTTGCGAACGGCTGGGCGGCAAAGGCGGAGAACGTCGCGCCGTTTCTGTATGAAATGCGGCGGCTCAAAGCGAAATATGCCGGACAGATTGCCGTGTATGCGAGCGTGGAATGGGATGTGCTCAGCGATGCAGGCTGGCTCGAACCCTTTGATTACGCCATCGGTTCGGCGCATTTCCTGCCCGTGGGGGATGATCCGGAGGCTTATCCCACCGTGGACGACAGCCCGGAGACGACGCGCTGTTTTCTGGCGGAACATTTTGACGGCGACAGCGACGCCGCGGCGGAATGCTATTTCGGCCAGCTCAAACGCGTTGCCGACGAGCCGCGCGCGCAGATCGTCGGGCATTTTGACCTGCTGACCAAGTTTGACGAAAGGGAACGCTTCTTTGACGAAACAAGCCCGCGCTATCGAGCGGCGGCGCTTGACGCGATGGATGCGCTCGTTTCGGCGGGCAAAATCTTCGAGGTGAATACCGGCGCCATCAGCCGCGGCTGGCGAACCGCGCCGTATCCGTCCTGTTGGGCGTTGGAGCAGCTTAAAAGGCGCAGCGCCCGCGTGACCATTTCCTCCGATTCGCACAGCACCGATACCGTGGATTGCGCGTTCGGGCAGGCCCAGGCACTGCTCAGAGCATGCGGTTTTGAAGAAATATGGGCGTTTGACGGAGAAACGTTCAGACCAAAGAAAATCGGATAAAGAACAGCCCCGCAGATTCGGCGAAAGCCGACTGCGGGGCTGATTGGATAGAAGATTACAGCGCCTTCAGCGCAACGCCCTTTGCTTCCAGCGCGGCGCGGATTTTCTGCACGAAAAGCAGCGCCTTTTCGCCGTCGCCATGAACGCAGATGGAATCCGCGCGGAGGGGAACGTCCGTGCCGTCCACGGCGGTGACAACGCCCTCCGTGACCATGCGCACGACGCGCTCGATGGCCTGCGTTTCATCGGTAATCATTGCGCCGGGCTTGCTTCGGGGCACAAGCGTGCCGTCAGCCTGATAGCCGCGGTCAGCGAAGACCTCGCTGGCGGCGCGCAGTCCCGCCTTTTCGGCGGCAAGCAGCATTTCGCTTCCGCTGAGCGCCAAAAGGGTGAGACGGTCGTCCACTTCGCAGATGCCCTCGACGATGGCGCGCGCCAGCTTTTCATCCTTTGCCGCCATGTTGTAGAGCGCGCCGTGCGGCTTGACGTGGTGCATCTGCAGGCCCGCGGCACGGCAGAAAGCTTCCAGCGCGCCGAGCTGATATTGAATGTAGGCTTTCGCTTCGGCGGGAGAGACGTTCATGCTGCGGCGGCCAAAGCCCATCAGATCGGGGAAACCGGGGTGCGCGCCGATATGCACGCCGGCCTCGCGGCAGCGCGAGACGGTTTTCGCCATCACGAGCGGATCGCCCGCGTGGTAGCCGCAGGCGACGTTGGCGGAGGTAATCAGCGGGATGACGGCCTCATCCATGCCGATGGTATATGCGCCGAAGCTTTCGCCGAGGTCACAGTTCAAGTCAACAGAAATCATACGTATAAACCTTTCTTTGGGGCGCTGCCCCAACCCCCGGCAGGAACCTGAGGTTCCTGCACCTCCCATTTGCGTTATTGCATCGCAATAACGCATGAAAATATCGATTTAAACCGCCGCGAAGCGAAGAAGGGGTTTGGGGACTTGTCCCCAAGCGGGTATGGGCGGCAGCCCATCGTCTTTTCCCGTTTCCCGTTACAGCTTCAAGACGGCGTTTTTCACGTCCGTGATGAACATGTGCCCCGGCGCATGCGTGATGACAAACGGCGGCTTGGAGTGCATGACGACCGCCTGCGGGGTTACGCCGCACGGCCAGAAGACCGGCACTTCGCCCTCGCGGATCGTGACCGCGTCGCCGTAATCCGGGTGCGCAAGATCGTGAATGCCGATGGCCTCCGGATAGCCGATCTGAATCGGCATGCCGTGGACGCGCGGCATCTGCGCCGTGATGGCGACGGCGGCGGGCACGAGCGCGTGCGGAATCGGCCGCATGCTCACGACCATGTTGCCCGAAAACACGCCGGCCGGCGCACAGGAGATGTTCGTGTTGTACATCGGCACGTTCACGCCCTCTTCAATCTGGCGGACGGGAACGCCCGCCTCCAGCAGCGCGCTTTCAAACGAAAAGCTGCAACCGATTAAAAAGCTGACCAGCTCGCGGCTTGGATCGTCAAAAAACGCCGATACGTCCGTATATTCGCCTGTCATCACGCCGTTTTCATAGACGCGGTATTTCGGAATGTCGCGCGCAATGTCGCTCCCTGCGCCGAAGATGGGAAAGGTGCGGCTGCCCGCGTCCGCGACTTCCAGCAGCGGACAGGACTTCGGGTTGCGCTGGCAGAACAGCAGAAAATCCCACGCCAGTTCTTTGGGAAGCACGACGAGGTTGCCCTGCGCATAACCGTCGCACATGCCTGTGGTCGGCGTGGCGATTTTGCCTTCGCGAATGAGTTCGCGCACAGCTTTCGGGCTGGCGGATGAATAATCAGTCATGGTCGATCTTCTCCTTGAGATAAGCCCATTTATCTTTTTCTTTTTTGCAGGCGGCTGTACCCTCTTCCACCGTCACGACGCGGAAGCCGACGAGCTGGCCGGGGCGAACCTGTGCCAGCGTGGGAATGTCGCACGGAATGACCGTCGCGATTTTCGCATAGCCGCCCGTGCTCTGGTGATCGGTGAGCATCACAATCGGCTGACCGTTTGCGGAAATCTGTACCGAGCCTTCCACGATGCCGTCCGAGAGGATGTCCACGCCCGCCCTGGCCTCGATCGCCGCGCCGTTGAGCTTGGCGGCCATGCGGTTGGAATCCTGCGTGACGGTGTAGAGCGCGGATTTGAAATCAAACAGCCCCTTTTCGGTGAACATCTCATCCTGCGGGCCGAGCACGACGCGCAGCAGCGGGAATTTCTGCGCGCCGATGAAGCCGTGAGGGGTCAGCGTGGTCAACGCCCAGTCTTCCAGCGCGGCTGCCTGCACGCGCTTTTGGAGCGGCCGAAAGCGTTCCTGCGGCAGTTCAAACGCGCGCAGAACGGGCAGAACGTCGCCCGCCTTGAGCGCGCGGCCGTTTAACCCGCCGATATGGCATTTGAGATCGGTGGAGCGGCTGCCGAGCACGGGGTGGATGTCAAACCCGCCGAACACGGCCAGATAGCCGCGCAGGCCGGAGACGAGCATGCCGATTTCCAGCGTATCGCCGGGGGCGAGCAGAAGCGGCTCGAACATGTTTACGCGTTTTCCGTTGACCTTCGGCTCGACTGCGCCGCCCGTCAGCGCAACGAGCGTATAATCATCCGCACGGAGGGTCGGCCCGGCCAGCGTGTATTCAAGCCCTGCCATGTGCGGGCACTCGCCATTGCCGCAGAGCAGATTGGCCAGCGCCAGCGCGTATTTGTCGCATGCGCCGCACTCCGGATAGCCCTCCGCCTGATGGCCGAAGCGGCCGAAATCCTGAACGGTGGTCAGCGGGCCGGGCGAAACGATGTTAAGCGTCATGGCGTTTCGCCTCCTCGCCTTTGCGGATACGTGCAAATTCATCTTCATCAATGGGCACAAACCGGATGCGGTCGCCCGCCGCATAGGGCAGGGGTTCGCCCGGCGCAAAGAGCGTCAGCGGCGTTCGACCGATGAGCTGCCAGCCGCCGGGGGATTCCATCGGATAGATGCCCGTCTGTTTGCCGCCGATCCCCACGCTGCCCGCCGGGATTTTGGTGCGCGGGGTGGACAGACGCGGTGTGTGCAGCCGCTCGTTCAGCCCGCCCAAATACGGGAATCCCGGCAGAAAACCGAGCATATAAATGCGGTAGGGCTGAGCGCTGTGCAGCGCGACGACCTCTTTTTCACTCAGCCCCGCGTGTTTGGCGACAAAAGGCAGATCCTCGCCGTATACTCCGCCGTAACAGACGGGGATTTCGACGATTTTGCCCGTCTGAACCGCGGAAACGGAAAGCCGCTTTTCCAGCGCGCGCAGACGGTCGCACAGCGCGGCGTAATCGGTCAGAAACGGATCATATTTGACGAGCAGCGAAGCATAAGCGGGGATGGTTTCTTCCACGCTGCTGATATGCGCGTCGGCAATCGCTTCCCGAAGCGCGGCAACCTGCGCGCCGGTCTGTTCGGAAATGGAGTCGCCGAGCACGGCCAGAATGCCGTTCACGCCGACGGGGCGCAAATCCATAGTGTCACGTCCTTACTCAAAAAAGTGCTTTTCCAGAACCGGGCCAAACCAGCGGTCGGAACGATGGGAGTAGCGAAGCGCATAATCGGTACACTGGCGCATCAGGCTGAGGATGGAAACGTTCATTTTCAGGTTGAAGCCGTCGATGCCGGGCAACAGCGAACCCGTCATATCGATCAGACCGCTGCGGGAGGCGGCGCGCATGACCTCGGCTTCCATCTCTTCGGTGTGGAGAATGTCGATGTTGCGCAGCAGATAGGCCAGCGCGGCCATCAGGCCGTAACAGCCCCAGTCGGAGCAGGTCGCGGTGATGATGCTGTCCGCCGTGCTCTGCGCCAGAATGCCGCCCTTGCAGCCGCAGCTGCATTCGCCGTGCGCGGTGAAGGGCACAAAGGAACGAATGTGGTCGGCGATTTTGCCCATGCCGATTTCGTTGCCGAGGTCGCCGATGGCTACACTCGGTACGCCCAGTTCGCGCAGTTTGGCCCAGAGCGCATCGGTTTTGGCTTCCAGAACGGAGACGTCCATGCCGCCCGCATTGTGGTAAACGCCTGCGTCGTTTGCGCCCGGCGCTTCGATGGAGACGACGGCGGCGGGCATGCCCTGCGCCAGCAGCGCGTCGGCTGCTGCGGCGGCGTGGCTCGCGTCTTTGGTGAAGCTGACCACGCCCATGCTCATGGGCAGTTCGCGCACGGCGGCAATGTCCTCATAGATATGCAGGCCGACGACGGCGGCGCAGTTTTTGACGGCCTGCACGCAGTCTGCCGGGCAGACGATGATCGGCTTGGCGTCAAAAGCCAGCACGAGCGCGCGGGCCAGCAGCATGGAGGAAACCATGCCGTCCATCTCCGGCACCTTATGCGGCAGAAGCACAAAGCCCGTCAGAATATAGACCAGATCGCCGGGCTTCACGGCGTCCACGAGCGTCTGCGCGGCGTGCATGGTCAGCGGCTCGCCCGTGGCCTTTCGGCTTCCGGCGTAGAGAATGCGGCACACGCCGTAGCCGCGGGGATCGAGGTTCATCAGGGTATCCAAGTTTTCGCCGACATTTCGTTTTTCCAGTTCATCGCGGTTCATAGGACGGCCTCCTCATTCGCCATATGCAAAGATGGATTCATTATACATGCACGAAACGGAAAAATCAAGCGAATTAAAACGATATTTTGAATTTTGAAAACAGAATACTTTCAAAATGAGGAGAAGAAAGCGCATGCCGGGTAAAAGCGGCCGTTTCGGAGCGCCCGATCGCTTCGCGTTAAAAAGCGGGCAGCCTTTATGCAATTTCCTGCGAGTTAAAAAAAGCGCCGTCCGGCAATAGGACGGCGCGAAAACGGATAGACTGAAAGCGGGGGGTGAAAATATGCTGCTGGCTTTTATCGTTTGTTTAGGCATTGCGGCGATCATACTCTTGGCGTTTGCGCTCTGCCGCGTATCCGCGCATGCGGATAGGGCGGCGAACCGCCATGAGCGGGAGCGCAATCAGCCCAGCTGATATTCGCCGTCACCGAAGGAAGCGATATTCGTCTGATAGAAGGCCGCCAGTGCGCGGATCATGTAATCCACATCGGCGCAGCCCGCCGTCTCATAGCTGGAGTGCATGGCCAGCTGAGCCAGACCGATATCCACGGTGTTCATCGAGACATGCGCGTTGGCAAGATTGCCCAGCGTCGAGCCGCCGAGAACATCCGAACGGTTGGCGAAATGCTGCACGGGCACGCCCGCCTTGGCGCAGATTTCCGCAAAAATCGCGTCGGAAACCGCGTCGGTGGTGTATTTCTGGTTAGCGTTGTGCTTGATGACCACGCCGCCGTTCATGAATGTGCGGTTCAGCTCGTCGTATTTTTCCGGATGGTTTGGGTGAACGGCGTGCGCGTTGTCCGCCGAAACCATGAAGCTGGAGGCCAGCGCCGCGCGAATCTGCGTGTCCGACAGGCCGAGAGAAGCCAATGCACGATTCAGCACGTCGCCAAGCAGCGTGGAATCCGCGCCCTGCTTGGAGAGACTGCCGACTTCCTCGTTGTCAAACACGGCGCAGACGTTCACGTGACCGGCTGCCGGAGCGGCGATAAACGCGGCGAGGGAAGTATACGCGCATTCCAGATCGTCAATGCGCGGGCAGGAGAAGAATTCTTCGTGCGCGCCCCAAACGCTGGCGGGCGTCCGGTTGTAGAGGAACAGGTCGCAGGCCACGACGTCCGCTTCCGGCACGCCCGCCTTGGCGGCGATTTCGGCGCCCAAAGCGCCTTTCGCGTCTTTGTCGCCGAAGAGCGGCAGCATATCCACCTGCGGGTTGTAGCTGTAACCGTTGTTGATGTCGCGGTTGAAGTGGATCGGCATGTTCGGAATCAGCGCCGCGTCGCGCTCCAGATCGACCAGCTTTGTCGTCAGCCGGCCGTTTTCCCGCACCAGCGCGCGGCCTGCAATGGAGAGCGGCTTATCGAACCACGTGGACATGATCATGCCGCCGTAGCGCTCGACGTTCAGCCGGATGTATGCATCCGCAGCCTCGCCCTCGGCATGCGCCTTGAGCTTGAAGGTCGGAGAATCGCCGTGGCTGGCGACAATCTGGCAGTGGGTAAGGCCGTTTTCCGGCACGGCAAACGCGACAACCGCTGAGCGGTTACGCGTCACGAAGTAGCGCCCGCCGGGGACGATGTTCCACGCCGCCTGTTCGGAAAGGCGGGTGAAACCCGCGGCTTCCAGCATGTCGCAGGCCTGCTGCGTCGCCTGAAACACCGTTGGGGAGGCGGCTACATAGTTGAGGAAAGAAGCGACTTCCTGCTTCATCTGAATCACTCCTCGGACAGACGCGCGACCATCGCGGCCATCGCGTCTACACTGTTGAAGTTTTCCGGAATGATTTCCGTCGCGGGAATGGAGATATCAAACTCGTCGTTCAGCGCGCCGATGAGCTGAATGATATCCAGAGAAGAGAGAATGCCGTCGTCGATCAGGGTTTCGCAGGTGTCAAAGTCAACGTCCTCGCCGATGTCTTCGAGGATTTCCAGAATGGTGTCACGCATAATCAATTACTCCTTTTTGTTAAACTCCATCCGCCGCTTCGCACCGGCTCCCTCCGGAGGAAACTGTTGAAAGTAGACGGAAAGAGTGTGTTTGCCGTCATTACAGAATCCCATCATAGTGGGAAATCCAAGAACCTCAGGTTCTTGGCGGGGTTTGGGGCAAAGCCCCAAAACGTTACTCGTGGTTCAGCTCCCAGCTGTGCACCGCGCCGCGGGCCAGACGGTCGCCGCCTTTGCCGTGTAGAATAATGCTCGGCATGTCGCGGCTGAGGAAGAGCGCGGGCCCTTCCGTCACCGAATACGCGCCGATGTTCATGAACGCCAAAATATCGCCCTGATCCAGCGGATGCAGCTCGGCTTTGCGCACCAGAACGTCCGCCGTCGTGCAGAGACTGCCGCACAGCGCCCACGGCTGCATCTCGCCTTCGCGCACGGAAGATTGACGGATGATCGGCACGCGCATGCCCATATTGCCGCCCAGATAATTGACGTGGTGAATGCCGCCGTCCAGAATCGCGTAGGCCGTGCCGCAGTTCACCTTCGTATCGATGACGCGGGTCAGATACGCGCCGCATTCGGAGGCGAAAAAGCGCCCCATCTCAATCGTCAGTTCGCAGCGCTCGGCCAGCGCGCCCAAATCCGGCGCAAGCTCACGAAGCGGCGCAAGCGTGTCGCTGTGATCCTCATGATTGAAATACGGGAAATACAGCCCCGGCCCGTATTCCACGCGCACGGTTTCAAAGCTGTATGCCGTTTTCAATTTCTGGGTCAGTTCGGCCAGCATCGCCAGCTCTTTGCGCTGGCTGTCGAGTTTCTTGCGCTGTGTGCCGGAAAAATAATGCACGCCCTCGATGCGGATGTTCGGCGTATCGGCACGGCGGTCAAGCGCGGCGAAGAAATCCCGCTCGTCCATCCCGAATTGCGAACCCGCCGTCAGCCGGAGCAGAACGGGATAAACCCTGCCGCGCGCGCGCGCCGCTTCGTCAATCAGGCGGATGTGCAGCGGCGATTCACAGGTGAAATGGGTCACGCCCAAATCCATCGCGCGTTCTACATCGGCTTTTGTCTTGTTCACGCCGGAAAAGAGCACCATGTCCGCCGGAACGCCCATTTGACGGCAGATTTCCAGCTCGCCGGGGCTGCACACTTCCAGCGTGCCGACCAGGCCGCGCATGGCCGAAATCAGAAACGGATTGGCCTTGATGGAGTAGCACAGGCCGACGGCTTTCGGCACGATTTCGCGCACGGCGCGCATGCGCGCTTCCAGCTGCACCTCGTCAAAGACGAAGCACGGCGTGCCGAAGCGCTCGGCAATGGAAAAGAGGTTATCCATGTCGCGCCTCCTTTTTGGCGGCCTTTGCGGCGGCATATTGGCTCAGCAGCGCGGCGCGGTCGATTTTGCCGTTTTTGTTGAGCGGCATGGCCTCCACCTGCATGAAGAGGTTGGGAATCATGTAACCGGGCAGCACTTCGCGCAGCGCGGCTGTGATGGCCGCCTTGTCCGCCTCGCCCGTGTAGAAAGCGAGAATCTTGCCCTTGTCTTCCAGATAGGCGCACAGCGCGCGCTCCACGCCGGGCACGGCGGTCATCTGCACCTCGATTTCGCTCAGCTCGATGCGGTGGCCCATGTGCTTGATCTGGAAATCCTTGCGGGAGACATAGACCATTTCGCCGCGCTCGTTGACCTTCACGAGGTCGCCCGTGCGGTAGATCGGCTCCAGATACGCGTGATTGAGCGGGTTCTGGGTGAAGCAGGCGGCGGTGCGTTCCGCGTCCTTGTAATAGCCCAGTGCGACGGATGTGCCGCTGACGCAGAGCTCGCCGATTTCGCCGTTCTTCACGGCCTCGCCGCCGTCCGGCGTGAGCAGCAGAATGCGCTCGTTTTTGAACGGCACGCCGATGGGCAGCGTCTCGTTTTCGGCGAATTCGCGGTCCACAATGTAGTACGTGCAGTTGCAGGTGATTTCCGTCGGGCCGTAGAGGTTGACATACTGCACGCCTGGCAGATACTTTTGCAGCTTGTGCAGATGCTTGATCGGCATGACTTCGCCGGAAAAGAGGATCGCGCGAAGCGTCGTCGGCGTTTTGTAGGCCAGCGCGTTCATCGTCGTCAGGAAGCACAGCGCGCTGACCGCCCAGACCATCAGCGTCGCGCCGCGGTCGCAGAGGAAATCCATCAGCTTTGTCGGGTTGGTGAAATACGCCGTCGGCACGATTTCCACGCGCGCCCCCGTGAACAGGCCGCTGTAAATATCCTTGACGGATACGTCGAAGTCAAACGGCGCCTGATTGGCCAGCACGTCATTTTCCGTAATGGCAAACGTTTCCACAAAGCAGGGGATAAACTCGCACACGTTGCGGTGGCAGACGACCACGCCCTTCGGCGTGCCGGTCGAGCCGCTGGTGAAATTGACGTAGAGCGGGTCGGCGTCGATCATCTGCGCGCGCACGACGGAAAGCGCGTCCTCGTCAAGCGGCGTTTCTTCCAGCTCTTCGATGAGCAGAATGCGCGCGGGCGGGTTGATGTCTTCCAGCTGAGCCAGGTGCGCCCGATTGGTGACGACGATCGGCGTATCCAGCGTTTCGAGCATCGCGCGCACGCGCGGCGCGGGATGGCGCAGATTCAGCTGCGAATAGGCGCACCCGGCATAGACCGCGCCCATGAAGCCCACGACGGTTTCGACGCCTTTGTCCATGTAGAAGCCGACAACGCTGCGCGGCGGCACAAGCGGAATCAGCGCGCTGGCAACCTTTTTCGCGCGGCAAACGAGCGCGGCAAAGGCGACGGAAGTCTGTTCGTCGGCAAAGGCGGTTTTTTCCGGCAGACGCGCGGCGGTCTGCTCCATGTAATCCAGAATCAGATTGTTCATGATTTTATTCCTCAAATGCAGCTTTGCAACTCCTTCAACATTCGCCTGCCTGCTTCCCGCACAGCGGGCGGCAGGCTTTATGCTCTCTAAGAGGAAGCATTTGGGTATAAGTTGTGACGGCGAGAAGATAAAGCCTCCCTCCCAGAGGGACGTTTGGAATCGTCGCCACCTGTGGTGGATTCAGACGATGAAAAACGCCGAAGGTTGGCGGATGAAGGCAGACGGAAGGAGTAAAAAAGCGGAACGCACATTGAGCGCGTCCCGCCAAGTGTTATTCTATTATACCCGATTCAGGGCAAATGTTCAAGTGCCGTATGCGCCCAGCTCGCTGGACCAGATCATGTCGAACACCGGTTCGGCGTCCGGTTGACCGGCGGGCACGGCGTAGACAAAAACGCTGCTTCCGGCGGGCACGGCGCTCACGGGGAGGGTGTTATCCTCGCTGTAATCGCGCAGAAGGGTCTGCACGCCGTCCGTGGAGAGGCAGAAGCGATACAGCGGCGTGACCTGCGTGCCCCGATTGCAGTCCGCGACAAACTGGTCGCCGCGCCGCATCAGCCATGCGTTGGTGACACGATCGACGGAAGCGAGGTATTCTGCGCTGTCTGCGTAGAACCAGCCGTCCACGTCCTCGCCGCCGACGTAGGCGTTGAAAAAGCGCGCGAAGAACGCGCTGAACTTGTCCGCGCCTTCGCCGTTGAGGTGGTACAGGTCGTAGTAATACGCGTCGAGGTTCTCCATGTAATCGGCCTTGACGTATTGAAAATTATAGCACGGAATGCCGTTTTCCCGGCAGAAGGCCATCAGGCTTTCGCAATAAGGCAGGTATTCCGGCTCGGCCAGCGCGTGCGCCGTCAGATTCGGAAACAGCAGAATCATCAGCTGACTGCCCTTTTCTTCGCAGAGCGCCTTGTAGCGCAGCAGCAGCGCCTTAGTCGGCTCCAGCAGCTCGTAGACATAGCCGTCCGGCATTTCCTCGCGCTGGAGCTTTTCGCGCACGAGATCCGCCACGTCCGGTTCGCGGTCATAGCGCAGAAAGCCGCTTCCCTCGTAGGTCACGGTATCGTCGAGCGTCGGTTTGAGCTTTTCATAGGTTTTCAGCGGATTGAGCCGCAGGCCGACGGTCTTGAGGATGTCCGACAGGGATTCCACGCCGAACTCACGGAACATGAACAGGCGGTCGAGATACAGGCCGTCTTCCCGGCATGCGTCCAGATAATAGGTAATCTTGTCGCGCCAGGAGGAGAGATAGGGCGTGAGCCGGTAGTAAGCCGAGGTATATTCCTTGGCGCTGTTGAGGTTATACGGTTCAAGGCTTAAAACGGTGTAAGCCGGGCTGTTTTTGCGATAGATTTCGCGGGTCAGCGCGATTTCGCCCTGAAGAGACAGGCTGGGCACGGAAGCCGAAAAGGCGGTTAAGCCGGTCTGCTCGCTGACGAGGTTGGCGTTGAGGTGTTCGCCGACGATGGACGAGCCGACGACGGCCAGATCGATGTCGTCGCGGCTTTTCAGCTCGGCGAGCGGAAGCGCGGAATAGGTATCGGTCTGGATGAGCACGGCGTTGGCCAGCAGCACCACCAGCACGAGGATCAGCAGGAACGCGCCGAACCGGAGAAAAGATCGAATGTTTTTGTTCACGAAGGGAAGCCTCCCGAAAAAATCAAACTTGCAGGCAGGGTTCTTCATCCTCGCCGGGGTGGAAATCGAAATGCAGCTCAGGATCGTCTTCGCCGCCCTGCGCGCGGGCATAGACGCGGATGCACGCTCCTGTCAGTTCGCCTTTGGCGCAGGAGAGAATGCCTTCCGTCTGCCAAGCGGTCAGCGGGGTTTCCGTTCCTGTGGATTCGTCGCGAAGGAAGAAGCGGTATTCCGGCGTGACGCTTGGGCCGTGGTTGCAGTTGGCCAGATACACGTCCCGCGCGCCGTTTTCGCTGGCGGCGCTGACGGTCTGCTCGTCCTGCTCCCAGGCCATGTTCCAGTCTCCCTCCGGATGGTAAGTCTGAATCCAGCAGTTGGGGATGACCGTGACGGACTGGAGGTATTCCCACTTTCCGGAATAGAACCAGCCGCTTGTGTCTTCGCCCGCCTTGAAGGCGTTGAAGAATTTGGAGAAGCAGTAGCTGAAAATATCCGAACCTTCGCCGACCATGTGATACAGGTCGAAATAGTATTCGTCCGTCTTGCGGGGATACAGTTCCGGCCTGGCCAGCGAGAAGTTGACGCACTCGATGTCGTTTTCCTTGCAGAAGCGCATCAGCGCCTCGTTGTAATCCAGAAAGCCGGGGATGGCGAGATTATGCACCGTCAGGTTCGGATAGATGAACACCAGCAGCTTGGAGCCGTTTTGCGCCACCAGATCGCGGTATTCCAGCAGCATCTCTTTGGAACGCGGGAACAGGTCGTAATAATACCCGGTGTATTCGCGGATGATCTGCTGGCGGATGGTCTTTTTGGCGCGGTCTTTCGTGTTGTAGCGCACAAAGCCGCGGCCCTCATAACTCATGCGCTTATCGAGCTTGGGTTTCAGTTTTTCGTAGGTTTCAAACGGCCAGAAATGCAGGCCGACGGTCTTCGTGAAATCCGAAAACGAATCGACGGCGAAGTCGCGGAACATGCACAGCCTGTCCAGATACCATCCGTCCTCCCGGCAGAGGTTCAGATAGTATTTGACGCGCTCGACGAGGGAGGATAGATACGGCATCAGCTCGTACTGCGCCTCGATGCCCTCTTTCACCGTGTCGAACGTGAACGGCTCGACGACGAGCACCGTCCACTCAGGATGATTGGTGCGGTAAAACTCTTTGGTCATCGCCAGATCGGCTTGCAGCGCCGCGCAGGGAATGCCCAGCGAAAAGCTTTCCAGCCCGGTTTCCTTCGTGATCATCTCGGCGTTGAAATGGTCGCGCACGATGGAGGAGCCGACAAACACCATGTCGATGTCGCTGCGCTGCTTCATCTCCGCCAGCGTCAGCCGGGCGTAGGTATCCGTCTTGATGAGAAAGGTGTTGGCAAACAGCAGCACCGGCACAAAGCAAAGGCCGAAGGCGGCGAGGCGAAGCAGGCCGCGGAGCGTTTTGTTTTTCAAATTGCCGCCTCCGATCAGAATACCGCGTACATGAAGCCGGAGTCGGCGACATTGGAGCCGCCGAACGTCGCCAGCACGAAGAGAATGAATACATACAGAATCAGCCAGCGCAGCGCGAGCGGGCGGGAGAGCACGAAGTCGCGCACCTTTACGCCGCGTTCCTGCATGAGGGAGACGATAAAGAGCAGGAACGTCGCAATCAGCAGAATGCGGTAATCTTTCGCGGCAAGTCCGAGGCTGCCGAGCGTGCCGTCGAACAGCTGAGCGGGCTGAAAGGCGAACAGCGTCTTATGCAGCATGTCAAACGCGTCGCAGGCGCGCACGCAGCGGTCGAAATACCAGCCGATGTTGACGACGAGGAACGTGCGCAGAATGCGGAACAGGTGGAAGCCGCCCGAAGCGGTGAGGCGAGGCAGGCGCTCGTTCATCTTTTTATAAACCGGCTCGACCAGCGCGGTGAACGCGAGGATCACGCCGTTATACAGGCCCCAAAGCACGTAGTTCATCTGCGCGCCGTGCCAGATGCCGACGAGGAAGAACACCAGAATGTTGCCCAGCGCGGCGGGCAGGGCGCGGGCGATGTGCGTGCCGACTTTCTTTTTGAGCGCCTTGCTCATGCGGGAGACGGGCCGGGTCAGCGCGAAGGGATAGAAAACGTAGTCGCGCATCCAGCTGCCCAGGCTGATGTGCCAGCGCCGCCAGAAGTCGCCGAGGGAGACGGAGAAATACGGCCGCTTAAAGTTCGGCGCGAGCCGGATGCCGAAGAGCTGGGCGATGCCCGTCACCAGATCGATGCCGCCGGAGAAATCCGCGTACTGCTGGAGGGAATAAAACAGTACGCCGACGACGATGACCGCGCCGCCGTAAGCGCTCTGATTGCCGAAAACGGCTTCCACCAGCGGCAGCGCGCGGTCGGCGATGACCTTCTTTTTGAACAGGCCCCAGAGCATCAGCAGCAGCCCGCGCTCGATGTTATCCAGATCAAAGCGGTGCGGCTCAACCAGCTGGCTTTCAAGCTGGTCAAAGCGCGCGATCGGGCCTTGAATGAGCTGCGGGAAGAAGGAGACGAACAGCGCAAACTTCGCCGGGTTCTTTTCCGGCGCGTATTTGGCGTTGTAGACGTCGATGAGATAGCCCATGGATTGGAACGTGTAAAAGCTGATGCCCAGCGGCAGAACCAGCCCCAGCGCCGGGGCATTCTTGCCCGCCAGCGACGCGCCCCATGCCATCACGGGATTCAGATATTTGAGCACGGCCAGCACGCCGAAGTTGAGCAGCAGCACCGCGAAAAACCAGATTCTCTGCGCGGAACGCGTCTTTGCTTTGCGCGCCTTTTTCTCCTCGGCGGTCAGTTCGGCCTTGTGTTCGTGCAGATAAGCTTTGCCGCTTTCGCCGATCCGGCCGATTTTCAGCGCGCCCGCCCACGTCGTCAGCGTCGTAATCAGGATGAAAGGCAGCGCGGACACGCCGCAGGTCAGATAGAAGCCGTAGCTCAGCAGGAGCAGCAGCACCCATCGAAAGCGCAGCGGACAGACGTAATACAGCGCCGCGCCGACGAAGGCGACGGCCAGCAGGACAGAAAGAGACATCGTATATTCCTCTTTTCAATCGTTCTTCATTGGAAACGCTAAGGCAAATCAATCCAATTTATAACTATATCATGGGCGATTCGGAGTGTCAAGAAAAGCGGGTCAAAAAAATGAATTGTCATCCGGTTTCGGCGATGTTATAATAAGACGATATGCGACAGAATTTCGGAGGAATCGACATGCTCACCAGAAGGCCGCCTTTTGTGCAAGAGGGAAACGACAGAATCATGATGCAGGATGGATTCAGCGCGCCTGTGGACAGCGTGCCGCGCCCGCGCTTTTCATCCGCCTGTGCGATGGTGGGGCGGCACGTGATGGATTTTTCCGACAACGGCGACGGCACGCTGACCGCCGTGCGCTGCATCGACCGGCAGGCAGACGATCTGGATATTCAGTTTGAGGCGGGAGCCTGCCCGGTGGTGGCCATCGCGCCGCGCGCGTTTGAGGGATGCGCCGCCCTGCGCCGCGTCATCCTGCCCGAAAGCCTCAGGCAGATCGGCGAAATGGCGTTTTCCGGCTGCGCCCATCTGCGGACGCTGGTCATCCCCGGCGGCGTGCAGCGCGTGGGCACGCTGGCCTTCGCCAAGTGCAGCCAGATGGAGCGGGTGCGCATTGAGCCGGGCGTGGCGCAGCTGGGGCCGAGCTGCTTTTCCAAGTGCGCGGCGCTCAAGCGTGTGGAAATTCCCGCCAGCGTGGCGCAGATCGGCGGCGGCGCGTTCTTCGGATGCAGCAAAGAGCTGAAGCTTTACGGCGCGGAGGGTGTGCCCGCGCAGCAGTATGCCCGGCTGAACGGACTGGCGTTCGATTCCCAAAGCTGGAAGGAAGACGAAGAGCTGGTTCTGCGCGAAGAAGAGGACGGCACGCTGACCGTCATGGGCGCGAGACAGGCCGCGCCGCACCGCATTGAAATCCCGACGGAAATCTGCGGCCGCCGCGTGGCGGCGATTGCGCCGAAAGCGTTTTTCGCCAACGGCACATTGGAGCAGCTGGTCGTGGGCGGCGGCGTTCGCGAAATCGGCGAGAGCGCGTTTTTTGGCTGCCGCCAGCTGGTCAGCGTGAGCTTTGAGCGCGGGCTGGAATGCCTGAGGGACAGCGCCTTCGCCGGGTGCGAGAGCTTGACGCAGGTTACGCTGCCGTGGGGAACGGGCGCGGTCGGGCGCATGGCGTTCTTCGGCTGCACGCGGCTTTCGTTTGTCAAAATGCCGACGACAACCCGCGTTTCGGATTTCGCCTTCGACGGCTGCGCGCCGGGTATACGGGTGTTCGGCGGCGTGTATGCAGGGCGAATGGCGGCCAATCCCGCAGGTGAATAAAGACATAGGCATTCCGGCGCTGACAACGCCGGAATTTTTGACAAAAGGAGTTATTCATGGATATTGTGCGCGATGGCGAATTTTTACGGCGCGCTGACCGTGCAGCAGGCCTTCCGCATCATTGAACAGCAGAATCCGGGCCTGACGACGCAAGATGAGGTGAGCGCTGTTTTGCACCGAGAGGAAGACGATGCCGCGTCGGCGACATCGGCATGGAAAGCGCGGTCAACGAGATGAAACCCTATCTGACGACGCAGCGCCTGCTTGAAAAATTTCTTTTGCTCTATACGGAACTGCACAATACGACGCGCATGCCGGAAAATTACGGCCATACCCCGGAGGAACTTTTTGAAAGCGAAAGAATCAGACGCGTGGTGGGACGCAACGATCCCTGCCCCTGCGGAAGCGGAAAGAAATACAAAAAGTGCTGCGGCAGAAACGTGAACTGAAAAAGTTACATCAAGAGGCGTTCGGACGAGGAAAAAAATCCGAACGCCTCTTTTTGTTTGAAAAGAAGTAAGTATGAAATCGATTGTGCACGCTATCACTGCTGTAATCACAGTGATAATGCTGCTTGCGGCTCTGACCTGCGGCCGAACTGGCGCGGCATAGCAGGAAACCGCATAAAGGTTATCCGCATATTTTTTCCATGCCCTGCACAGCCTACGGCTTAGAAACAGCGGAGGCGAAGCGATGAGGGCAAAATGGACGGATTTGGCCGTGGAAGCGGCGGGCGGCGCGCTGCGCGAAAACGGCCTGTCGAGCACGGTGGTGAAGGTGGAAAACGAGGAGAGCGCGCAAAAGCTGGGCAGGCCGATGGGAACCTATATCACGCTGGCTTGCGAACAGGCGATGACGGTTTCGCTGGAAACGCGGCGCGCGCTGGCGGCGGAACTGGCGCAGACGCTCCGCGGCATGCTGCCCCCCGACATGAAGACGGCGCTGGTCGTCGGGCTGGGCAACCGAAGCGTGACGCCGGATTCGCTCGGCCCAAGGACGGCGGAACGCGTGCTGGTGACGCGGCACATGGGGGATTGCCTGCCCCGCGATGTGCCGATGAGCAGCGTGTGCGCCGCCGCGCCGGGGGTGCTCGGCGTGACGGGTATGGAGACGGCGGAAATTCTGCGCGGCATGGTCGCCCATGTCAAGCCGGATGCGGTGATCGCCGTGGACGCATTGGCCGCGCGAAGCTCCAAACGCATTGCCTCGACGATCCAGATCACGGATACGGGCATTACGCCGGGTTCGGGCGTGGGCAACCATCGCAAAGCGCTCGACCGCCGGACGCTCGGCGTGCCCGTGATCGCCGTCGGCGTGCCGCTGGTGGTCTATGCTTCGACCATCGCTTCCGACGCGCTCTGCGCATTGGGCGAAGGCGAAGTGGAGGAAGAGCGCATTGCCGCGTGCGTGGAGCGCGTCGTTTCCGAAAAGCTGGGGGAGATGATCGTCACGCCGCGCGATGTGGACGCGCTGGTGGAACGCATGGCGGGCGTGCTGGCGGACGGCATCAATCAGGCGCTGCATCCCAGCCTGAGTTCAAGCGAAATCGCGCAGCTGATGGCGCAGTAGAGGGGGAAAGCCATGAAGATGAAAATAGGACTGGCGGCGCTGGTGACCGCGCTGCTCTTGTTGCCTGGGATCGCTCAGGCCGACGAACTGCCGATGAAAGCGGAAGCACCCATCACCCTGACCAGCCCCAGCGCAATTCTCTGCGAGGCCTCGACGGGACAGGTCATCTTTGAAAAGAACGCGGACGAGCGCCGCCCTGTCGCCAGCGTCAATAAGGTGATGACCATTTTGCTCACCTTGGAGGCGGTCGATGAGGGGCGTGTGTCGCTGGAGGATCAGGTGACGGTTTCTCCGCGCGCGGCGAGCATGGGCGGCAGTCAGGCGTTTCTCGACGCGGGGGAGCGCTACAAGCTCAGCGAACTGCTCAAAACGGTGATCGTCGCCAGCGCCAATGACTCGGCCGTCGCCCTTGCCGAGCATCTTGCGGGGACGGAAGAGAGTTTTGTGCGGCTGATGAACACGCGCGCCGAAGAACTGGGGCTGACGAACACGCATTACGCCAACTGCACCGGCCTGCCCGCACAGGAACACTATACCACCGCGCGGGACGTGGCCAAACTCAGCGCGCAGCTTGATCTGCACCCGATATATTATCGCTATTCGACCATCTGGATGGATGAAATCAAGCACCGCGGCGGGCGTGTGACTTCGCTGACCAACACCAATCGGCTGATTCGGTTTTATCCCGGCTGCGACGGATATAAGACGGGCTCGACCAATGAAGCGCGCTATTGCGTCAGCGCGACGGCGAAGAAGGAGGGGATGCGGCTGATTGCCGTTGTGCTCGGCACGCCCGCCGGACAGACGCGCTTTGACGAGGCGCGCGCGATGCTGGAATATGGCTTTGCAAATGTGCAGCTTGTGACCCCGATTGCACAGGGGCAGGCGCTGGATATGACCGTGCCTGTGCGTCTCGGCGGGCGGGACGAGGTTTCCGTGCTTAGCGGCGGCACGTGCAGCCTGCTGGAAAGACGGGGTGAAAAGAACGCGCTTTCGCTGGAAGCCGCGCTGGTTGAGAAGGTGAATGCCCCGGTCTACGCGGGCGATGTGCTGGGCGAAATCCGCGTGAAGCGCGGCGACGAGGTGGTGGCGGTCGTGCCCGCCGTTGCCGGGGAAGATGTGCAGCTGCCGGGCATGGTCGATGCGCTGATTCGCATTCGCGACCACTTTATGCTCACCGGGGCTTGACATTCGAAGAGCGGCGTGCGATACTCAAAAATACGGGGAGGACGATTGGGACTCTGTCCCAAACCCTGGCAGGGAAATAATTTCCCTGCACCCTTACCTTTATGGATTGCGTTGCAATCCATAAAAAACGGGAAGTGCAGGAACCTCAGGTTCCTGCCGGAGTTTGAGGCGGAGCCTCAACGTCTTCTTTCTAAAAAGCAAAAGAGGGGTTTGTTGTGAGTTTGAATGAAAATCCGGCGCCCAAAAGGGAGAGCTTCACTTCCCGATTGGGCTTTCTTCTCGTCAGCGCGGGCTGCGCCATCGGCATCGGCAACGTGTGGCGCTTCCCGACGGTCGCGGGCCAGAGCGGCGGCGGCGTGTTCGTGCTGTTCTACCTGATTTTTCTGCTGGCGATGGGCGTTCCTGTGCTGACAATGGAGTTGGCTGTCGGACGCGCGGGCCGCGGCACAGCGACACAGGCCTATCGCGCGCTGGAAAAGAAGGGCGCGAAGTGGCATCTGCACGGCTATCTGTGCCTGCTGGGCTGCTGCATGCTGATGATGTATTACACAACCGTCAGCGGATGGATGCTCAGCTATTTCGTCAAATTCCTGACCGGCACATTCAGCGGCCTGAACGGCGATGCGGTTTCCGGCGTGTTTGGGCAGATGCTTGCCAGCCCCGGCGAAATGGGCGGCTACATGGCGCTGACCGTTGTGCTTGGCTTCGCCATTTGCAGCTTTGGCCTGCAAAACGGCGTGGAGCGCATCACCAAGGCGATGATGTGCGCGCTGATTGTGCTCATTGCCGTGTTGGCCGTGCATAGCTTCACACTTTCCGGCGCAAAAGAGGGATTGGCGTTTTTTCTGCTGCCCGACTGGGGGCGCGCGATGGAGCAGGGAATCGGCAGCGTGATCGGATCGGCCATGAATCAGGCGTTCTTCACGCTCAGCCTCGGCATTGGCGCGATGGAGATTTTCGGCAGTTATATGAGCCGCGAAAACACGCTGACCAGCGAAGCCGTGCGCATCTGCGCGCTGGATACGTTTGTGGCCATCAGCGCGGGGCTGATTATTTTCCCCGCCTGTTTTTCCTACGGCGTCTCTCCGGATGCCGGGCCGAGCCTGATTTTCATCACCCTGCCCAATGTCTTCACCGGCATGGCGGGCGGCCGCGTGTGGGGAATGCTGTTCTTCCTGTTCATGACGTTTGCGAGCTTCACGACGGTCGTCGCCGTGTTTGAAAACATCATTGCCAGCATGATGGAGTTGTTCCGCATGAACCGCCGCCGCGCGTGCGTTGTCGGCGCGGTATTTATCCTGCTGGCCAGCGTGCCGTGCGTGCTGGGGTTCAACCTGTGGAGCGGTTTCCAGCCGCTTGGCGCAGGCAGTACCGTGCTGGACGGGGAGGATTTCATGGTTTCCAATCTGCTGCTCCCGATTGGCAGCCTGATTTATCTGCTCTTCTGCGTAACGAAGTGGGGCTGGGGCTTTGACAAATATCTGGAAGAAGCGAACGCGGGCAAGGGCATTTGCCTGCCGCGCACGCTGAAGCCGCTGCTGCAATTCGTTCTGCCGATTCTGATTGTCGTGATTATCGTTCAGGGGTTGATTTAAGCCTCCAAGAAAGCGGGCATAGCCCGCTTTCTTGTTTTACATGAAAACAAAAGAAAAGCAAAGCGACAAAAAAGCGTCCCTCTTGCGAGGAACGCCTGATTTCGCTTTGCTTCTTACTCAGCAGTGTAGGGCAGCAGCGCGATGGCACGGGCGCGCTTGATGGCCTCAGACAGCTGACGCTGATGCTTGGCGCAGTTGCCGCTCATACGGCGGGGCATGATCTTGCCACGCTCGTTGATGTTGCGGCGCATACGGGAGTTCACATCACGGAACTCCTTGTAGTCGATGTATTCGATCTTATCGACACAGAACGCACAAACCTTGCGGCGCGGCTTACGGCCGCGCGGACGGCGTGCTCCACGATCTTCAGACATGGAAGTTCTCCTTTCGTCACCGGCAGGGCCGGTTCAACAAATTCATCTCGGAATTAGAAGGGCAGTTCATCGTCATCCACCTGCGTGAACCCGGCATCTGCGGGGGCATAGGCCGGAGCCTGTGCGCGCGGCGCGGCGGCGGGGGCGGCAGGGGCTTGGTGATAATCGCCGGAAGGGGCGCCGTTAGCCCGATTGGCAGAGGGAAGGAACTCGACCTCGTCGGCGACGATATCAAACGCGCTGCGCTTGCTACCGTCCTGCGCTTCGTAGGTGCGGGTCTGGATGGAACCGGTGACGGCCACCTTGCTTCCCTTGGTCAGATAACGGCCGCAGAGTTCGGCAAGCTGACGCCACGCGACGATGTTCAGGAAATCCGTCTCCTGCTGGCCGGTCTGCGCGTTGCGAAAGCGGCGGTTGACCGCAATGCTGAAGTTGCAAACCGAAACGCCGGACTGGGTGGATCTCATCTCAGGGTCGCGGGTCAAATTGCCGATCAGAAAAACCTTGTTCATATACTCTGTTTCCTCTTGCTTTGCGAATGGCTTCGCTCAGTTGGCGATGTTTCGCTTACGCCTGCTCGGCGGGAGCGGCCTCGGCCGGGGTCTCCTCGCTCACCGGAGCGACGCGAACCGGACGCGGCTTCACGCTGCTCTTCTTTTCAAGCAGCTTGACGATCTGAGAACGGATGACGTTCTCGTTGATGCCGAGATTACGGGAGAGCTCCTTGGGCAGCTCGGAAGCGCCGTTGAAAGCGACATACACGTAATAACCTTCGGTCTTGTAGTCGATAGCGTAGGCCAGACGACGCTTGCCCCACTCCTCAACCTTGACAACCTCGCCGCCGTTGGCAGCGATGATACCGTTGAACTTCTCGATGAGCTCCTTGCGGGCGGTCTCCTCGACGGCGGTATCAATGATGTAGATCAGTTCGTACTTATTCATGATCCTTTCACCTCCTTTTGGACTCTGGCTCTGCAATGTTCCATGCAGAACAAGGATGTGCCAGTTGTGTATGATAGCACAGAAATCGCGAAAAAGCAAGGGCTTTCCCCGCATTTTTTTCCCGAAACGGCGCAAAAATGAGAAAAAGGGGCGATTTGCGCGCCAAAGCCATGCCAATCGGCGCAAAGCGCGGATAAAACCCTTGACGAACCAAGGGATTACGGTTATAATTGCACGGATAGTCTGTTTCAACTGACCCATGGGGTTTGAAGGTAAGGAAAGTAAAAGAAAACTATGTTTGTCGATCAGGTTAAAATCACCGCCAAGGCCGGAAACGGCGGCAATGGCGCGGTCTCTTTCCATCGCGAAAAGTTTGTGCAGAACGGCGGCCCGGACGGCGGCGACGGCGGAAACGGCGGCGACATCGTGCTGCTGGCCGATCCGAATATGCACACGCTGATGGATTTCCGTTATAAGCGCAAGTATACGGCGGATAACGGCGAAAACGGCGCGGCGGCCCTGTGCCGCGGCAAGAGCGCCAAAGAGCTTGTCATCAAGGTGCCGGTGGGCACGACGGTGCGGCTGGTCTCGGACGGCCGTCTGGTGGCCGACATGCACGAGGCCGGTCAGCGCCATGTGCTGCTTCACGGCGGCCGCGGCGGCTGGGGCAACGCGCATTTCGCCACGCCGACCCGCCAGGCGCCGAATTTCGCCAAGCCGGGGCAGAAGTGCGAAATGACCGAGTTTGAACTGGAACTCAAGAGCATTGCGGACGTCGGTCTTGTCGGCTATCCGAATGTCGGCAAGAGCACGATTCTCTCTGTCGTGACGGCAGCCAGGCCGAAGATTGCGAACTATCACTTCACTACGCTGGCCCCGAATCTGGGTATTTGCCGCCAGTACGGCATGGATTTCGTCATGGCGGATATTCCCGGTCTGGTGGAGGGCGCGAGCGAAGGCGTGGGGCTGGGCATCCGTTTCCTGCGCCACGTGGAGCGCACGCGCCTGCTGGTGCATGTGGTGGATATTGCGGGCAGCGAAGGCCGCGATCCGATTGAGGATTTCGAGCATATCTGCGATGAGCTGGTCGCCTATGGCGATCTGGCCGAACGGCCGCAGATTGTCGCCGCCAACAAGATGGATCTGCCGGGCGCGGAAGAGAATCTTGAGCGTCTGAAGAAGCATCTCAAGGGTACGGACATTGAGGTTTATCCGGTTTCCGCCGCGACGCAGCAGGGCTTCGACGCGCTGATGGGCGCGATTGTGCGCATTCTGCCGACTCTGCCGGACAGGCGCGTCTTTGAGGAAGAACTGCCGGTCGAGACGGTCGAGCAGGCGCCGTTCACCATCGAGAAGGACGGCGGCTATTACATCGTTTCCGGCCCGGCAATGGAGCAGCTCATCGATTCGGTCAACTTCACCGATCAGGAATCGCTGAATTATTTCCACCGCACCCTGCGCAGCCGCGGCGTGATCGACGCGCTGCGCGCAGCCGGCGCGAAGGAAGGCGACAGCGTGATCATCGGCGAGATGGAATTTGACTTTGTGGAGTAAAACGCCTTCCGTCACGGCTTCGCCGCGCCACCTCCCTCAAAGAGGGAGGCATGGTGTCGGATTAACGCATGAAAGGGCTCCCTCTCAGAGGAAGCTGTCAGCGAAGCTGACTGAAGGAGAAAAGAAAGGATAACTTATGACGAGTAAACAGCGCGCGTATCTGCGCGGCTTGGCCAATACCATGGAGCCGATTATCCATGTCGGCAAGGATGGCGTGAATGAAAATATGGTGAAGCAGGCTTCCGACGCGCTTGAAGCGCGGGAACTGATTAAGGGCACCGTTTTGCAGAACAGCCCGATGACCGCCCGCGACGCGATCGCCGCCCTCTGCGAGGGCACGAACGCCGAGCCGGTGCAGTGCATCGGCAACCGTTTCGTGATCTATCGGGCCAGAGAGAAAGACCCGAAGATCGTATTGCCGTAAAAACCGAAAACAAGCGGAGGATCGCCGAGTTTGAAACGAAGCGATCCTTTTTGTATGCCTGCCGCGTATTTTTGTCTTGCTTTTTCCGGCTGTTGACGCTACAATGAAAACTCAAGGCGATGAAGCATGAACGACAAAACAGATTTAAACGGGTGAAAGGGCGGATTCAAATGGGCGGACGCATTGTCGTTTTCGGCAGCTATGTGACGGATTTGACCGGACGGGGAACGCGTTTCCCGGTGCCGGGGGAAACGGTGCTGGGCGCATCGTTCCAAATGGGGCCGGGCGGCAAAGGTTCCAATCAGGCGGTCGCCGCTTTCCGCGCCGGCGGAGATGTCACGCTGGTCACAAAACTGGGACGGGATGCGTTTGGCCGCGCCGCGCGCGATTTTTATACCGCGGAGGGCATGAATACCGGCGAATGGATCGAGGATGAAACCTGTGAAACCGGCGCAGCGCTGATTATGGTCAATCAGCAGAGCGGTCAGAACATGATTATGGTGCTCAACGGCGCATGCAGCCACATCACACCGGAGGATGTCCGCGCCAAGCAGACGCTGATCGAGCAGGCAGATGTGCTGCTCGTTCAAATGGAAATCAATGTGGATGCGCTGGAACATGTGATTCGCATTGCCCATGAAAGCGGCGTGCGCGTCATTCTCAATCCGGCGCCGGTTCAGAAAATAGCCGATGAAATGATGGCCATGGTCGATACCGTGACGCCCAATGAAACGGAGGCGGCCGCGTTGACCGGGGTGGAAGTGGTCGATTTGGAATCCGCCCACCGCGCGGCGCGGGTACTTTTGAATAAGGGCGTGCGCAACGTGATCATCACGCTCGGCGGAAACGGCGTATATTGCACGGATGGAACGCGCGAGGAGCTGATCGACCGCATTGCTGTGGACGTTGTGGATACCACCGGCGCGGGCGACGCGTTTAACGGCGGCTTTGCCACCGCGCTTTCAAACGGAATGGAGCTGTTTGACGCGGTTCGCTATGGAAACTGCACCGGCGCGCTTTCCGTCACCAAGCCGGGTACGGCCAAAGCCATGCCTTGCAAGGCGGAAATCGACGCGCTTTATCAGGCACGTTACGGCGGATGAACAGCCGTTTTGCATCGAAAAGAATAAATGCGCCGCTGACCGGCATTGGCCTGGGTCGGCGGCGCGCTTGTATGTGGCGTGAATCGGGCGGCTCTTACGCTTTCAGCGCGTCCACTGTCTTTTCCAGCCCATCCACGTTTTCGATATTGTAACAGTTTACCGATGCGCCGAGCGTCTTGCGGACAAAGCCGCTGAGCGCCGTGCCGGGGCCGATTTCCACGAACGTATCCACGCCCAAACGTGCCAGCTCACGGAGGGTGTCTTCCATCATGACGGGGGAAACGACCTGCCGCTCCAACAGCGACGGGATGGTCTCGCTCCCTTTTTCCTGACCGAGACAGTTGAAGAGCACGGGAATCTGCATTTCGCCGAAGGGTTCGGTCTTAAAGCGCTCGTGCAGCGCTTTGGCGGCGGGCTGCATCAGCGGCGTGTGGAACGGGCCGCTGACGCGCAGGGGCAGAAGACGGCGTGCGCCCGCCGCTTTCGCCAGTTCGCCCGCGCGGGCGACGGCATCCGCTTCGCCGCCGATGACAATCTGTCCGGGACAGTTGTAGTTGCAGATGCGCACCATGCCGCCCGCCTCTTCGCAGCAGCGCGCCAGCGATTCGCGGTCGAGCATGAGCACGGCGGTCATCGCGCTGCTCACGCCTTCGCTCGCGCTGGCCATTGCCGCACCGCGATAGGCGGCCAGTTCGATTGCGGCTTTCGCGGCGAACACGCCGGAGGCTTCCAGCGCGCTGTATTCGCCGAGGCTCAGTCCTGCAACGTAATCCGGACGAATGCCCGCATCGAACAGCGCCGCCGTCACGCCGCAGGCGAACGCAACCATGCACGGCTGGGTATACTGCGTCTGGTTCAGCGTCTCCTGAGGACCGTCAAAACAGAGCGCATGCAGGTCAAAATCCAGCTCTGCCGCGTCGAATGCCTTGCGGAAGGCGGGCGACGCGGCGTAAAGATCCCGTCCCATGCCGACGCGCTGACTGCCCTGCCCGGCATACAGAAAAGCGGTTTTCATGTCAGACCTCCATATACACGCCCGCCCACGTCAGACCGCCGCCGAAGCCGACGAGAATCATCTTTTGGCCGGGCTGCAACAGGCCGTTTTCGCGCATTTCATCCAGCGCAAGGGGGATGCTGGCCGCGCTGGTATTGGCGTAACGGTCGAGGTTGCGGTAAAACTTTTCGGCAGGCATGCCCAGACGGCGGATGCTTGCGTCCAGAATGCGCACGTTTGCCTGATGGCAGACGACCCAATCGATGTCGTCGGTGGTGATTCCGGCTTTTTGGACGAGCGCGTTCACGCACTGGGGAATGGTCGTCACGGCGAAGCGGAAGACGGCCTGTCCGTCCATCGTCATGTGCTGCGCGCGCAGCGGGCCGCCGACGCGGATCAGCGTGTCACCGCGCACGCCGACGATGTGTTCATACGGCGCGTCCGCGCAAAGCTCGAAGATGGCCGCGCCCGCGCCGTCGCCGAAGAGCACACAGGTGTTTCGATCGGTCATATCCAGAACGGAACTCATCTGTTCCGCGCCGATGACAAGGGCATAGCGCTTCTGATTGGCTAGCAGCAAACCGCGCGCAGTTTCCATTGCGAACAGAAAGCCCGCGCAGGCTGCGCCGACATCCATCGCGGGGATGTCCTGCGGCAGACCGAGCGCAGCGTGAACGAGACAGGCCGTGCTCGGCATGACGTATTCGCCGGAGGAGGTCGCCACGAGCACGCAGCCGATTTCTGACGGATTCAGACCGCTGGCTGCAAGCGCTTTTTGGGCGGCGTCGATGGCGAGCGTCGTGGCGGTTTCGCCCTCGCCGCAGAAATAGCGCTGGCGGATGCCCGTGCGGCTGGCGATCCATTCGTCGCTGGTTTCGACATAGCGCCGCATGTCGTCGTTGCTGACAGCGGTTTGGGGCAGCGCGCGCCCGGTGGAGATGAGTTTCAGTCCGTTCATGGAAAAACCTCGTTTCTGATAAAACGTAAAGACGATTGGGACTCTGTCCCAACCCCTGCCAGAAACCTGAGGTTTCTGGACTTCCCGTTATGATAAAATAGGTAGTTTTGACATGGTTCTAAAATCAGAGCGCTTTCACGGAAAAAGACGTTGGCTTTCATTTGAAACAATCATTGTGAAAGAACAAGGCCTCCCTCCTTGAGGGAGGTGGCGCGCCGTAGGCGTGACGGAAGGAGTTAAAAAGCCCGTTCGGATTGTTCCGCACGGGCAAAAGGGCTTACTTGTTTTCCTGCAAATACTTGAGCAGGTCGCCGATGGTCAGCATGGTGGCCATCAGGCCGTCAGGCATGCTCACGCCCAGCTTATCTTCGATCGCCATGCTCAGTTCCACGGTATCCAGGCTGTCGGCGCACACGTCCGGCACAATCTGGGCTTCAAGGGTGACGGCGTCGGGATTGCAGTTCGGCAACGCCGCGACGATGACTTCTTTGAGCTGTTCGAGGTTCATGATGATGTTCTCCTTGCATGTGATGCTTTCATTGTATCAAAGACCTGAGATTTGTCAAGTCCCGGAAGCCGCCGGCCAATGCTCGGCGCGATAGGCTTCATATTGTTCGAGCTTCTCGTTCCAAGCGGCATAGGCCGCGTCGGTTCGATGATCCGTCAGCTCATAGCGTTCACTGAGCCACGCGCCGAGGAATGCGGTCAGCTTTGTTGCGCCGTCCGGGTTCATGTGGCCGAGATAATCATAGCAGTCCGTCGTGAAATCGATGCCCGTGGCCTCGTCAAACAGGTTGAGGAAGGGGACACCTAATTCGTCGGCGAGCAGCTGCGCGCGGTTCATCTCCATCTGCTCTTCTTCGGAAACCGGCGCGGGCAAGGCCATCAGGACAGGCTCGATGCCGTTTGATCTGCATGTATCGATGATCCGTCTGAGCGCCGCTTCGCCGGGCAGTTCATCGGCAGCGACGTCGTGCGTGCGGGTATACGGGAGCGGGTCGCCGTGACCGGCGCGCATTTCGCTGCCCATCATGAAAGGTTCGCAATCCACCAGCCGGGCGCTTTGGCCGGAAAGCAGCTCTTCCCAACGGCTGTGATAAAGCGAGAAAGGCATCATAAATTCAAGCCATTCGCCTTTGGGCAGGATGGCGCGCACGGCGTCAAACTTGGCCGGAGACAGCGGCACCGCGTCGAAAAACAGGTGGCGGTAGCTGTACGTCCATTCCAGATCGTCCGGTTTATCGATGTAATATACGTCGATGACCGCGACTTTCGGCTTATGCGTTTGGATGCACAGCTTCAAAATCTGTTCGGTCATGCCCAGCGTTTCGGAGGACGTCGCCATGTTATAAGCGGAAATGCCGTAGTCGCGCCAAAGCTCCATCGGGGTTACGCCGTCGAGTACGTGGCTCGTGCCCATGAAAAACACGTCGATGTCCTGCTTTTCGGAAAAGAACGACCCGAATTTGCGCTCCGCGTCGTCGCGCCGGGTTGCACGGTCGCAGAGAAGCAGGCCGCCGACGACGGCGAGGAGGAGCAGAACGACGGAAAGAATGCGTTTCATAGATACCCTTTCTGAATTAAAACGGGATCACGTCGGGACTCCGTCCCAAACCGAGAACCTCAGACTCCTGCCGCGGCGCGGGGCAGAGTCCCGCACGTATCCCCTTAAAACTGGAAATAGATGAACGCCTGCGCGCTGTACCCCGGCCCCCAAATGCCAAAGACGGCAATCGCCAGAATGGCCAGCACGTAGAGCGCGCCGCGCGCCAAAAGGGGCAGGCGGTCGGTGAGCTGGGTCAGCGTTTTGCGCTTTTCATGCAGCAGTTCGATGGCAAACAGAATCGCCATGCAGACGCCCAGGCAGAGCGCCTGCATGCCGGAGAAACCCGTTGCCAGAGCGGGCGCGCGCCACGCTGTCGGAATGCGCCAGAGCATGCCCAGTGCTGCGCTCATCGAGGTCGCGCGGAAAATCAGCATCGTGATGAGAATCAAAAAATCCGTCCACAACACGTTGGCGACATGATGCAGCTTGATCAGCCGTTTGGGGCGCTTCTGCGGCAGAATGCCCTCGACGACCTGCAAAGCACCGTTCAGCATGCCCCACGCGACATATTTGAGCGCTGCGCCGTGCCATAAACCGCTGAGCGTGTAAACCGCCATCACGTTGAATGCCTTGCGCTTTTCGCCCCTGCGTCCCGCGCCGAGCGGCACATAAACGTAATCGCGGAACCACGAGCTGAGGCTGATGTGCCAGCGCGCCCAGAAATTGGTGACCGAGTGCGCGAAATACGGCTGGCGGAAGTTGGTCATCAGCTCTACGCCCAGCACCTTGGCCGTGCCGATGGCGATGTAGCTGTATCCCGCAAAGTCACAGAGATCCTGTACGGCGAATACGGCGGTCGCCAGCGCAATCTGCGCGCCGGAAGATTCGACCCAGTTGCCGAAAATCGCGTTGACGTAGATCGCGGCGCGGTCGGCGATAACGACCTTTTCAAAGAAACCCAGCAGCATAATCAGCAGGCCGTCGCGCGCACGCCTGAAATCGAAATCATGCGGTTCGGCGAGCTGCCTGAGCAGACGGTTGCTGCGCTCAATCGGGCCGGCCACCAGCTGGGGAAAGAACGAGATGAACAGCGCATAGCGGAAAAGATTGGTTTCGGCCTTCGTCCGGCCCTTGTAGACGTCGATCATGTAGCCCAGCGCCTGGAAGGTGAAGAAGCTGATGCCCACCGGCAGCAGAATATCCACCTGCGGCAGACGCAGCGCAAAGCCCAATGCGCCACACACGCGGTTCAGAACGTCGATGAACATGCCGGTATATTTGAAATAGCCGAGCATGCCGAGGTTGAAGACGATGCCGCCGACGAGCACCGCTTTGCGCGCCTTCGGCTTTGCAATGCGGGAAACCGCCAGCGCGCAGATGTAGGTGACGAGGGTGCTTGCGGCCATCAGCAGCGCGTATTCCGCGTGCCAATTCATATAGAAGTAATAGCTGCTCACCAGCAGCCAGACCCAGCGGATTTTCCTCGGCAGAACGAAGTAAAGCAGCGTGACGACCGGGAAGAAGATCAAATACGAAAACGAATTGAATATCATGCGTTCACCTTTGAAAAACAAAATGCAAAATCCATATGATTATAACGTAAAAACCGGACGATGGCTAGTCCCGAAATCACGCTTTCCGGGGTTTGGCGGAAATCACCGCCGCCACGATGCCGCAGCAGATCATCAGCGCGCCGATAACGAAGCCGGGTGTGACGGCTTCGTGCAGAAACAGAACGCCCAAAATCGAAGAGACGAGCGGCTGCATGGGGTAGAACATGGAGCAGAAGCTCGCGTCCATCACGCGGAGACTGTAATTCCAGAGGGAATGGGTGACGGCGGTGCCGAGCACGCCCATGTAGAGCACGGCGAGCACGCTTTCGAGCGTGAAAGAGCAGGGGACGCTTTGCAGCTCGATGAGCGACCAGCCCCCGGTAAACGGCAGCGCGCAGAGGATGGCGATCAGCGCGATCTGCATGGGATCGTATCGCCCGCTGACGCGCCGGATGATGATAGAAGCGGTAGACCAGAGAAAGACGCTGGCGAGCATCAGCAGCGCGCCGGATGCATCTACCGTGCCGTCCACGCCGACGATGACGACCACGCCGGCCATCGACAGCGCCACGCAGGCAATTTTGGCGGGCGTAATGCGCTCGTGCAGGAAGAGAGTGGCCAGAATCGGAATGAAGATGGGGTTCATCGCGCCCAGCAGGGAGGAGACCGAACCGGTCAGCCGGTTGATGCCCAGCATTTGCAGGCAGAAACTCGCGAAATACCCTGTAAAGCCGATGGCAAAGAGAATCGGCCAGTCGCCTTTTTTTATGGGGGTCAGCGCATGACGCAGGCGCAGCACGATGAAAAGCGCGGGAACGGAGACCAGATATCGAAGCGCCAGCAGCGTCACCGGCGGGACGGTGCGCAGCGCGATTTTGGAAATAACGTATTGGCTGCCCCAAAGCACAAAGGCGGCGAACAGGGGAATCAGACGGCGCTTATTCATACGGAGCCCTCGCTTCTTCGTTTAAAGGGAACGGCGCAGGATTTCATCCGCGCGTCGGAAAAAATCTGTTTTCTATCCTATTATAAAAGAAAAAAGCGCCGTTGTATAGCTTAAAATGCCTGAATGCCGCCGAAAGCCCGTGAGAACAGACGAATTTGCAAGCTCCATCAAAAAACACTGTTTTTTGGTGAAAATAGGCAATGAATTGCAACTGACTGCAAAAAGAAAATTAAAAAGTGAAAAACATTCATCTGAAAAGTGAAGAAAACTGAAAGAATCCGCTTGTTTTGCGTGAACGATTGCTGTATAATACCACCTATCAACGGCGAGGACAACAAAAGCCCCCGCTGAAATCTCTTACATCCTGTATAGGGGGAATTGGATTATGAAGAAGATGCTTGCTGCGGCTGTGGCCGCCGTGATGACGATGAGCGCGTCTATGGCAATGGCCGACGGCGCGATCAAGATCGGCGAAATCGGCCCGCTGACCGGCGCCGCCGCCATTTACGGCACGGCCGTCGCCAACGGCGCGCAGATCGCCATCGACGAGCTGAACGCGCTGGGCGGTCAGCAGTATGAGTTGAACGCGCAGGATGACGAGGCAGACGCGGAGAAGTCCGTCAACGCCTACAACAACCTGCTTGACTGGGGCGCGCAGATGATGCTGGCGACCGTCACCACCAACCCCTGCATTGCCGTCGGCGCGCAGGCGTATGAGGACCGCGTGTTCATGCTGACGCCGTCCGCTTCTTCCGCGGACGTCACCGCCGACAAGGACAATGTGTATCAGGTCTGCTTCACCGATCCGGCGCAGGGCACCGCTTCCGCTCAGTATATCTCCGAGCACAATCTGGCTACTAAGGTTGCCGTGATTTATAACAACGCCGACGCATATTCCACCGGCATCTATCAGACCTTCGACGCGAAGGCCAAGGAGCTGGGGCTTGATATCGTCGCCGTGTCCACCTTCACTGACGACACCACTGATTTCTCCGTGCAGGTGACTGCCGCGAAGGAAGCGGGCGCCGATCTCGTGTTCCTGCCGATTTATTACACCCCGGCTTCCATGATCCTCATGCAGGCCAACACGATGGGCTATGCGCCGATCTTCTTCGGCTGCGACGGCATGGACGGCATCCTCGCCATCGAGGGCTTTGACACCAGCCTGGCCGAGGGTCTGATGATGCTGACGCCGTTCGCCGCGGACGCTCAGGACGAGAAGACCGTGTCTTTCGTCACCAAGTATCAGGAGCAGTTCGGCGGCGTGCCGAATCAGTTCGCTGCGGATGCGTATGACGGCATCTACGCGCTGGCCGCTGCCTGCGAGAAGGCGGGCGTGACCGCCGATACCTCTGTTGAGGATGCCTGCGACATGGTCATCGCCGCCATGCAGGAGATTCAGGTGGAGGGCCTGACCGGTACCATGACTTGGGACGCCACCGGCTCTGTCACCAAGACCCCGACTGCCGTTGTCATCAAGGATGGCGCTTACGTCAGCGCGGAGTAAATAAGCAATCTCAGCGTACATGGTTTCGGTCAGCCGGAGCCATGTACTTTTGTTGTATCAGGGGGGAGGAACGATCGGGACTCCGTCCCGAACCCTGCCAGATTGATTGCTGTGCAATCAAAACATACTGTCCGTAGCCATATAATTCTCTCCTCATTTATCGCGCAGCGATAAATGATAGGGGAAATCCAAGAACCTCAGGTTCTTGGTGGGGTCTGGGGCAAAGCCCCAATAACACCCCCAACGTTCTCCCCCGCTTTTTCAATCTCCCCCTACTCAAGCAAATGAGGTGAATGAAATGACATTGTTTCTTTCCTACCTGATCAACGGCATCAGCTTGGGAAGCGTTTACGCCATCATCGCGCTGGGTTATACGATGGTGTACGGCATCGCTAAAATGCTCAACTTTGCGCATGGCGACGTCATCATGATCGGCGCGTATGTCTCCTTCTGCGCCATGCAGTACCTCGGCTTGCCCGCGCTCGTCTCCGTCGTGCTTGCGATGGTCGCGTGTACCGCGCTGGGCATTGTCATCGAGGGCTTGGCTTATAAGCCGCTGCGCCAGGCGCCGTCGCTGGCCGTGCTGATCACCGCCATCGGCGTGAGCTATTTCCTCCAAAACAGCGCGCTGCTCATCTGGGGTTCCGCGCCGAAGAGCTATCCGTCCGTGATCACCCTCGGCTCCATCAACCTGATGGACGGCCAGCTCGTCATCTCCGGCGGCACCATCGTCACCGTGCTCGCCAATATCGTCATCATGGTGGCGCTCACCCTGTTTACCGGCCGAACCAAGTTCGGCAAGGCCATGCGCGCAGTCTCCGAAGATAAGGGCGCGGCGGAACTGATGGGCATTAACGTCAACGCGACGATCTCCATGACCTTCGCCATCGGCTCGGCGCTGGCCGCCGTTGCGGGCGTGCTGCTCTGCTCCGCTTACCCGACGCTCCAGCCGACGACCGGCTCCATGCCGGGCATTAAGGCGTTTACGGCGGCTGTATTCGGCGGCATCGGCTCCATTCCGGGCGCGATGATCGGCGGCGTGCTGCTGGGCGTGATCGAGATTCTCGGCAAGGCCTATGTCTCCACCGAGCTGGGCGACGCGCTTGTGTTCGCCGTGCTCATCCTCGTGCTGCTCGTCAAGCCGACCGGCCTGCTGGGCAAGCCCGTGCGCGAGAAAGTGTGAGGTGAAATCCATGAGAAGCAAAAAATTCCGCAGCACCCTGATCACGTTCGGCATGGTCGTCGCGGCGTTTATCGCCTGCCAGGTGATGATTTCCACCGGCGCGATGACCCGCTCGCTCAAAGGTCAGCTTGTGCCGATCTGCGCGTATATCGTCATGGCTGTTTCGCTGAACCTGACGGTCGGCATTTCCGGCGAACTGAGCCTCGGTCACGCGGGCTTTATGAGCGTCGGCGCGTTCTCCGGCATCGTGATGGCCATGTGGCTGAGCAAGGGTGTGGGACTGGCCAACGAAACCGTCTGCCTGCTGCTGGCGATTCTGACTGGCGGCGTGGCGGCAGGCATTGCGGGCGTGCTGATCGGCATTCCGGTGCTGCGTCTGCGCGGCGACTACCTCGCCATCGTTACGCTGGCGTTCGGCGAGATCATCCGCAATGTCATCAACTGCCTGTATATCTCCCTGGACGGCAGCGCGCTGCATATCGCGTTCAATAACCCGAACGTGCCGGGCAAGCTGCTGGTCAACGGCCCCGCGGGCGCGACGGGCGTGACCAAAATCGCGACGTTCGGCATGGGCTTTGTGCTCGTGCTGTTCACGCTGTTCGTGGTGCTCAACCTGATTGACAGCCGTTCCGGCCGTGCCATCATGGCCATCCGCGACAACCGCATTGCGGCGGAAGCGATGGGCCTGAATGTGACGAAGTACAAGATGATGGCGTTTGTCACCTCCGCCGTGCTGGCGGGCATGGCGGGCGCGCTCTACGGCCTGAATTTCTCCACTGTCGCCGCGTCCAAGTTCAAGTTTGATACGTCCATCCTCGTGCTGGTGTTCGTCGTGCTCGGCGGCATCGGCAACATCCGCGGCTCGATCATCTCCGCGACGCTGCTCACCATCCTGCCTGAGCTGCTGCGCGCGTTTGCGAATTACCGCATGCTCATCTATGCCATCGTGCTGATTCTGGTCATGCTGGCCACGAACAACCCGACGCTGCGCAGTCTGGTGCAGCGCATCATCCCGCATAAGAAGGGGCAGAAGAAGGAGGCTGACGAGGCATGACGGAGACGAAGAAGCGCGCCGCGACCAGGATGGTTCCGGCGCCCAGCCACGGCATCATCCCCGAACGCGATTTTCATGAGCGCCCCGTGCTGGAGGCGCGCAACCTGGGTATCGATTTCGGCGGCCTGCATGCCGTCGAGGATTTCAACCTGATTATCGGCAAGACGGAAATCGCCGGCCTGATCGGCCCGAACGGCGCGGGCAAGACCACCGTCTTCAACCTGCTGACTAAGGTGTATCAGCCGACGATGGGCACGATTCTGCTCAATGGCCGCGATACTGCGGGCATGAACACCGCGCAGGCCAACAAGCTGGGTATCGCGCGCACGTTCCAGAATATCCGCCTGTTTGATAACATGTCCGTCGAGGACAACGTGCGCATCGGCCTGCACAATCAGGTGCGGTACGGCATGTTCTCCGGGATTTTCCGCATGCCGGGCTATTGGCGCGGCGAGCGCGAAATGCACGAGCGCGCGCTCGATCTGCTGAGCATTTTCGATATGCAGGATCTGGCGAACCATCAGGCGGGCAGCCTGCCTTATGGCGCGCAGCGCCGACTGGAAATCGTCCGCGCGCTGGCGACCAACCCGTCGCTGCTGCTGCTGGACGAACCGGCGGCGGGTATGAATCCGCATGAGACCGAAGAGCTGATGGAAAACATCACCAAGATCCGCGATCAGTTCCACATCGCCATCCTGCTCATCGAGCACGACATGAGCCTGGTCATGGGCATCTGCGAAGGCATCTGCGTGCTCAATTACGGCAAGATCATCGCCAAGGGCACGGCGGAGGAAATTCAGAATAACCCGGTGGTCATCGAGGCCTATCTGGGCAAACGGAAGGAGCAGTGAGCCATGAGCATGCTGAAGGTTGAAGGGCTTAACGTCTATTACGGCAGCATTCATGCCATCAAAGGCGTCTCCTTCGAGGTGAATCAGGGAGAAATTGTCACGATGATCGGCGCGAACGGCGCGGGCAAGTCCACCACGATGAATACCGTCGCGGGTCTGCTCAAGCCTAAGAGCGGCAGCATCACCTTTGAGGGCCACGATGTTACCACCACGCCCGCGAACAAAGTCGTTTCGCTCGGCCTTGCGCTCTGCCCGGAGGGCCGGCGCGTCTTCCAGCAGATGAGCGTGCGCGAGAACCTTGAGATGGGCGGCTATACGCGCCCGGCAGGCGAAATCGCCGCGTCGCTGGATCAAGTGTTCGAGCAGTTTCCGCGCCTGAAAGAGCGCCAGCGCCAGATTTCCGGCACGCTCTCCGGCGGCGAACAGCAGATGCTCGCCATGGGCCGCGCGCTGATGAGCAAGCCGAAGCTGCTGATGCTTGACGAACCGTCCATGGGTCTGGCTCCGATTTTGGTGGAACAGATTTTTGAGATCATCCTGAAACTCAATCAGACCGGCACGACGATTCTGCTGGTTGAGCAGAACGCGCAGATGGCGCTTTCCATCGCCAACCGTGCCTATGTGCTGGAAACCGGCCACATTGTCAAGGAAGGCAGCGCCGACACGCTCATGCACGACGACGCGGTGCGCAAGGCGTATCTGGGATAAGCAAAGGGCTGATGACGCTCCGTTTCCCGTTTGGGAGACGGAGTTTTTGAATTTTAAGTCCGACTTTCTCAGTCAGCTTCGCTGACAGACCGTCGGCATTCTGATAGCCTGCCTCTCTCTTAAAGGAAGGCAGAACGACGAAGCCTAGACGGAAGAGGTTGAATCTAAAGCCGCTTTAGAAAATAATGCGTATCTTTCGTATGCAAACAAATTGACGAATGCAATCAGACGTGTTAATATAACAGATACACCAAAGGCTTGCGGCGGCATGCTTTGCGCGAAAAAGCATGCGGAGTTTGCAGGCGGGGTTGTCGACCTATGAGGAGGTTTTGTCAAATGAAGAAACTGGCATCTGTGGTGCTTGCTTCTGCGATGGCCGTCGTGCCGTTCGCTGCCGGTCTGGCTGCGACGTTTACGCCGGGCGAGTATGAAGCGTCCGCGCAGGGCTTTGGCGGCGCTGTGACCGTCAAGGTGACCGTGGACGAAGAAAAAGTGACCGCTGTCACCGTGACCGGCGAGGGTGAAACCCCGACGCTGGGCGGTGCTGCGATTGAGGGCTATAACACCTCTCTGGTGGGCGTGTCCGACGCTGACGCTGTCGATGCGACGGCTGGCGCGACCGTGACCAGCACCGCCGTGAAGGACGCGCTGGCCAAGGCGTTGGCCGAGGCGAAGGGCGAAGCCGTTGCGAACGACGCGGCTGTGGCCTTCACTGCCGGCACCTACACCGGCACCGCGAAGGGCTACAACGGCCCGGTTGAGGTCTCCGTGACCTTCTCCGACAGCGCCGTGACCGCCATCGAGGTCGGCGCGAACAAGGAAACCGATCACGTGGGCAACGTTGCCTTCGAGCCGGTGATCGCGGATATTTTGGCTGCGAACGGCACGGGCGTGGACGGCGTTTCCGGCGCGACCTTCTCCAGCAACGCGATCCGCAACGCGGTGAACGACGCTGCCGAGCAGGCGGGCTGCACGAACATGGACGCCTTCAAGGCTGCGACCGTGAAGCACGAGGCGCAGGCCGCGATCGAGGAGACCTATGATGTGGTCGTCGTCGGCGCGGGCGGCGCTGGCATCGCGGCGGCGGCGCAGGCCGCGCAGGACGGCAACACCGTTCTGGTCATCGAAAAGAACGCGGAAGTCGGCGGCAACACGCTGGTTTCCGGCGGTCAGTATCAGAGCGTCATGCCTTACCTCGTATGGGATCCGGCCGATCCGGATGCGACCACCGGCGTGGGCTATGACGGCAACACCTATAACAAGGTCGTCGAGAGCGTCGCGACTCTGGACGAGCTGAAGACCATCCTGAACTGGTCCGAAGAGCCGTTCGACGAGGGCTACTATAAGGATCATGAATTCGTGGCGGGCGACATCGCCGAGCTGTCCAAGCACGGCGTGCATGCCGAGTACCTCCAGACCCTCAAGGATCTGAAGGCCGAGATCCAGGCTTATCTCGATTGGGCGGAGCCGAAGGTTGAAGCGGGCGCGGGCCAGCTGACCCTGTTCTCCACCGTCAACCTGCACATCTTCCAGACCTACTACGGCGGCCTGCGTCCGTCTGCGGACATGAGCAGCTGGATTTACGGCGACTATGACCTCGTGAAGCAGTTCATCGAGGGCGGCCAGACGCTCAAGCAGTGGCTCGAAGCGCAGGGCTCCACCTTCGTTGAGGATACCCAGCCGACCCTGATCGGCGCGCTCTGGTATCGTGAGAACGAGTTCGTCGGCGCGACCATCGACGGCGTGGATTATCCGGGCCGCTGGGGCACCTACTTCAAGGCGCCGATGAACACCGTGCTGGCGACCTCCGAGACCGCCGCTTCCAACAAGATCATGCTCCGCACCACCGCGGAAGAGCTGATCGTTGAGGACGGCAAGGTGACCGGCGTGAAGGCCACCCAGTATGACGGCACGCCTGTGACTGCGCATGCGACCAAGGGCGTTGTCATCGCGACCGGCGGCTATGCCGCGAACCTCCAGATGGTCGTGGATACCAACGTGTACTGGTCCAGCGACTACCTCTCCACCAGCACCAAGACCACCAACCGTTCTTCCCTCAAGGGCGACGGCATCACGATGGCTCAGGCGGCTGGCGCTGACGTGACCGGCATGGGCTACACCCAGATGATGCCGATCAGCTGGATCGACGACGGCAACCTTGCCTTTGGCGGCGGCAACTACGCGATCTACCTCAACCCGACCACCGGCAAGCGTTTCGTGGACGAGACCTCCGAGCGCGACGTGCTCTCTCTGGCCGAGTTCCGCAACGGCATCGAGCACAACGGTACCAAGGGCGTGTTCATCGAGATCGCCAACGCCGGTTCCAAGATCCCTGGCCCGTACCTCTACGGCAACGAGGACGTCGAGTGGCGTCAGTACGTGCGCACCGTCGATCAGCTCGCCGAGCTGTTCAACTCCCTCGGTCTTGAGACCGACGCGGACACCGTGCGCGCGACCATCGAGAACTACGACAAGGCCATCATGGCTGGCGAGCAGCCGGAAGGCGTGAAGAAGACCAACCCGAACGCCCTGATCGGTTCTGCCGATAAGGACGAGAACGGCAATTATCTGCCGGAAACCTACAAGCTCGACGGCGTGGAGCTGCGTATCCGCTTCATGGCTCCGTCCACCCACCATACCATGGGCGGTATCAAGGTTGACACCGAGCGCCATGCGCTGGATGCCGATGGCAACGTGATCCCCGGCCTGTATGCGGCTGGCGAGGTCACCGGCGGTATCCATGGCGGCAACCGTCTCGGCGGCAACGCCATCGTTGAGATCTTCGTTTCCGGCCGTACTGCGGCGGAAGCGATTCAGGCCGACAACAAGTAATTCCCTCTGACTGATGAAAGCAGCCCTGCGAATTTCGCAGGGCTGCTTTTTGCGTTGCTCAGAAAGAAACGGGACTGTTTTCCGCTTTTTGAAAACCATAGGCTTTGAAAATATGCGTCAGCTCTCTGCGGCCGGGCAGATCCAGCTTGCGCAGAATGCCTGTCTGCTGGTTGGAGATGGTTTTGCTGGAGGAATGCAGGCTGACATCCTCGCCGAGAATGCGGAGCAGGACGCTGCGTTCCGCGTTCGTCAGCGGGGCAAGCAGCGCCGAACAGATCAACTGGGCCTGCGGGGTGACGCCGCGCGCAGTTTCACGGATCGTTGGAATGAGCACCGAAAAATTGCTTTTGAACAGATAAGCGGAAGCCAACGCCTGCGTGCTGGCGTGAATCACCGTGTCATAGTTTTCGTGCGAGGTTAGGATGATGACGCGGGAATCGGTTTGCAGCCGGATTTCGCGCGCGGCTTCAGCGCCGTTCAAAGCGGAATTGCCCAGGCTTAAATCCATCAGAACGATATCCGGCTGGTGAAGCAGCGCGGCCTGAACGGCGGTTTCTCCGTCCGAACAGGCTGCGCAAAGCTCAAAATCCTTTTCCTTTTCAAGCTCGCGTTCAATCAGGTAACGATAATCCAGATCGTCTTCGACAAACAAAATGCGGGTCTTCTTCACGGACGTGTCCTTTCTTCGGGAGAGGAATGAAACCGCAGCGAGAAGGTGCTTCCTTCGCCAGGCGTGGATCTGACGGTGATGCTTCCGCCGTGCGCGTTCATGACGTTTTGGCAGTAATACAGACCGAGACCGAAATTTTCGCCCGATGATTTGGTGGTGAAATACGGCTCAAAGATGCGCTTCTGTTGTTCCGGCGTCATGCCCGGACCGTTATCGGACACGGAAATGACCGCCTTGCGCGCGGCTTTTGCATGGGTATAGGAAAGCGTAATTCTGCTTGAGCCGCGCATGGCTTCGGAAGCGTTGCTGATGAGGTTGGTCAGCGTTTCATGGATATGGGTTTTGTCGCAGAAAAGCGGCGCATCGTCGCACGCGGCAACCTCAAGGGTCAGCGCAGGGGCGTGCGGGGTTTCGTGGATGAGCTGCTCAAACAGCGCGCGCACGTCGCAGAAATCGGGTTCCAGCGTGACGCGGTCGGTGTGCGTTTTTGTGCGGCAAATGAGCGCGCGCAGGTGTTCGACAGAATGGCGGATGATATCGACTTCGCGGTTGCCGGGCATCTGTTCATTCAGCAGCGCCGTACACCAGTCGATTTTGTTGAGATCGTTTTTGAGCGCATGGGCGACATACTGCGTGTTGCGCTGCAAAACTTCGCCGCGGCTGCCGCTCCAATCATAGGTTTCCCGGCGCAGACGCATGCCCCAGATGCCCTCGCGAAAGGCATGATACAAAAAGAAAACCAGAATGAACAGCACGACGGGCAGCTCAATCTGCCAGATTTTGCTCAGGTTTGAAATGCCGAGCGCGTGATAGGGAAAAGCCGCGACGAGCCATACCCAGAGCGGAAGCAGAATGCTGACGGCCACAAGGCGGCGCTGGCGGTAAAGACTGCTGCGCCGATCTGAGCGAAGCGCGCACAGCATGACGGCCGAGGCGGCGCCGCCGCCGAGCCAGTTGTAGCCCGCGATGCTCAGGCAGAAGACGGGATCGCTTTGAAGCGGCAGCGTGCGGACGGGCGGGAAGAGAAGACCCAAATAGACGGCCGGGAGCCAGACGGCAACGCGCAGCAGCGGAAAGACGCGCGTTTGATTCAGCCGCGCAAAATAAAAAGCGAACATCAGCACACAGGGGATGGACAGCAGATAAAACGCGGCGCTCAGAATGGAATACAGCAGTTGAGCGCCGGAAACTGTCCATGCGCCGGAGGCGATGAGCGACGGGCCGATGCCGTAATACAGATATTCTTTGAATACGCCGACGCTGAACGCCATGCCGCCAATGAAGCACCATTGATTGAGCTTGTTTCGCGCGTCGGCCAGCAGAATCAGGGCGAAGACGACCCAGATGACCAGCACAAACAGCAGCAGATACAGACTGGGAAGCCCGGCCCAATACGCGCTGATGCGTCCGAGAAAATCAAGCACGCATATTCTCCTTCGTATCCCTCGGACGAGGGTTATTCCAAAGCTTAGTATACCATTATTGGATGTATTTCGGAAGTTCCTTTTTCAGCAAATCGCAAAAAAACTAAGCTTCGGGCAAGGTTGAAGCGGGATCGACCCATTGCCCGTCGCGCGCAAGCGAAAGGTGCATATGCGGGCCAAGCTCGCTTTCCGCCGGAATGCGCGCCAACACATCGCCGAGCGCCTGACCGCGTGCGACGGTCTGCCCCGCCTGCACAAGCACGCAGGAAAGCCCCGCATAGGTGCAGACGCTTTCATCCGTCTGCCGGATTTCGACGCTCCAGCCCCAAAGCTCGTCGCGGACACAGGAGAGTACCACGCCGTCGCGCATGCAGACGGCGGTTTCGCCCGCTTCGGCGGCCAAGTCCACAGCGGAATGCGACTGCCAGCAGTCGAGACCCTGCCAGAATACGGGCTGAGAGGAGAAGCCGCGAATCTGTCTGCCGGAGACGGGGCGAACGGAACCGGCCGCGGACGGCATGCGGATGGGCGCAAGCGTCGGCACGGGGATGGGGCTGATTTGCGGCGTGGGAGAGGAGGAAACCTCCGGCGCGGGGGCGGCGGCCTGCACGTTTTGCTGACTGCGCAGATGATCGGTGTAGAGCGCTGTGCCTGCGATGACGGCGATCATCGCGCCGAGCGTCACCAGATAGGCATAATCCAGCAGCCACTCCCGCGCCTGATGCAGGCGGGTCTTCACGGTTTTAAGCATGGTATCCCTCCCTTTGGAAAGAAGGATGGCCGAAGAGAGGACTTTATATACAAAAACGGAACATCCGGGGATGTTCCGAAAAAGAGGTGTTCAGTTAGGCTTGCGGCAGTTTACGCCTTCCGTCGCTCCTTCGTCGCGCCAACCTTCGGCGTTTTTCATCGTCTGAATCCACCACAGGTGGCGACGATTCCAAACGTCCCTCTGGGAGGGAGGCTTTATCTTCTCGCCGTCACAACTTATACCCAAATGCTTCCTCTTAGAGAGCATAAAGCCTGCCGCCCGCTGTGCGGGAATCAGGCAGGCGAAACACCGAAGGTCTGTCAGCGAAGCTGAATAAAGGAGTCGTTAATCTCTCTCAAAAACCCGCGTGCCGACGCGGACGCCCCACGCGCGGCCGGCGTGAATCAGGAATTCCAGATGGCAGACGACATCGTTCGGATCATCCGGCTTCACGGCCAGAAAACGCGCGCCGCCGCAGTAAATCAGGCGTAAATCCTCTCCGTCGCGCGTGCCGCGGAGCAATGTGCCGTCCTCCTCACAGTGGATACATACGATGCTCGGCACGCCCTCGTGGCCGATGTAGCGCCCGCGAATCATCAGCGGCGCGCTGAAATCCCGATGGGCCGGGATGAACCAGTCCATGTTTGTGTCAAGCGGCAGCCCCATCACCGCGCACAGCATGCCGTAGAGCAGCGCGTCCATGTTTTCGTCGCCCTGATTGCACAGCACGGCAAAACCGTATCCTTCGCCCAGCAAAAGACCGCCTTTGCTCGATACGCCGTGCAATCCGCCCGCGTGTTCGCAGACAATGTGCCCCGCAAACTCGCGCTTGTTCAGCCCCATGCACATCGTCAACTGCGAAGACAACGGATGATAGCGGCCAACCAGCAGATCCACGGCATGCACGGGGATGACCTGCTTGCCTTCGTGCATGCCCATGTTCGCGATCATGCGGTAATACGTTGCCATGTCGCGGGAGGTGGATTTCACCATCGCGCAGCCGCGGAACGGCGGCAGAACGCTCCAGTTGTCGTCGCAGACGCGCCTGCCGTCCTCCACCTCAAACAGACTGGTGATGTTGCCGCCGGAAAGCGCGCGCGCCGCGTCGATGCCGTTGTCCAGAATCGTGCGCGTCATGCCCAGCGGGGCGAAAATGCGCTCGGCCATGAACTGCTCAAGCGGAACGCCGGCCGCCTTGTCGATGATATAAGAAAGAATGGCGTACCCCTCGTTGGAATAGCTCATGACTTCGCCCGGCGCGCCGAGCGTGTTGTAGCCGCAGTGCGCGATGTAGTCGATGATCTCGTCGATCGTCTCCATGTTGTTCGGCGCGGTGCGCTTCATTTCGCGCAGCCAGTCGTTTTCGCTGCGGCCCTCGCTGTTCATCGCGATCGACCATTCCAGCGGCTCCATCGGGGGAATGCCCGCCGTGTGCATCGCCAGCATGCGCACCGTCGCCGCTTCGCGCGGCTGTCCCGCCAGCTCAAATTCCGGGAAGAAATCCGAAACCGGCGCGTTTAAATCCAGCTTGCCTTCACAGGCCAAAATGCAGGCGCACAGCGCGGTCATCGATTTGCTCATCGAGGCGATGCCGAACAGGGTGTCATTGTCCACCGGATGCAGGGAAGCACCGTCGCGACAGCCATAGTTGAAGGCGTATTCAAGCCCGTTTGGGCCGAGAATCGCAGCGCTTACGCCGGGCAGGGCTTTTTTTTCGCAAAGCCCGGTCAGATATGTGTCAAGTGCGGAAGAATCAAACATGGTGACCTCCTGCCGAAATGGCGTGGTAATGTTTTTCCTTCAAACAAGAAGATTATAGCACGATTGCCGGTAAGTTTCACGCTTTTTTTGATTGATCGCAGGAAGCGGGGCTTGCATTGACGGGGGAAAAAAGGTAAACTGTTATTGATTTGCGCTTTTCCGGCGTCAGACCTCGCTTCGCTCCCTGACGCGCGAATTTGTTTGAAATTCCCCGAAAGGAAATATAAACCATGAATCAAAAGAAAGCGGGCGTGCTGCTCTCCTACGGGCAGACGGCGCTCTCCACGTTAATCTCCCTGACCTACACGCCTGTCATGCTCCGCCTGCTGGGACAGAGCGAATACGGCCTGTATACGCTGGTGAACGGCTTTGTCTCCAACCTGAGCCTGCTCTCCTTCGGCATGGGCAGCGCCTATATGCGCTACTATTCCCGCGCGGAAGTGCAGGACGGCGAGGAAGGCGTGGCGCGCATCAACGGCATGTTCATGACGATCTTTTTCGTCATCAGCCTGCTGTGTCTGCTGACGGGCGGCGTGCTGGTCGCCAATGTCAAAAACATCTTCGCCGCAAACCTGACGGCCCAAGAGCTGGACACGGCTAAAATCCTGATGGCGCTGCTGGTGGTCAACATTGCGGTTTCCTTTCCGGCAAGCGTGTTTTTCTCTTACATCACGGCGAAGGAACGATTCCTCTTTCAGCGACTGGTGAGCATGCTGCGCACGGTGCTCAATCCGATTGTGATGCTGCCGCTTTTGCTGATGGGCTTCGGCTCGGTCGCGCTGGTGATGGTCACGCTGATTCTGACCGCCGTCAGCGACGCGGTGAGCATCTGGTATTGCATCAAAAAACTGCACATGCGCATCACGTTCGGCAAGTTTGATTTCGGGCTGCTGCGCGATATGGCGGGGTTCTCGTTCTTCATCTTCCTGAACGAAATCATCAACCAGATCAACTGGACGGTGGACACAACGCTGCTGGGCATCATCAGCGGCACGGCGGCGACGGCGATTTACGGCGTGGGATCGCAGATCAACCAGTATTACATGGCGCTGTCCACGTCGATTTCGGGCGTGTTCACGCCGCAGATCAACCGCATTGTGGCGCGCGGCGAAGGCGACGAGCAGCTGACAAAGCTGTTCACACGGGTTGGACGCATTCAGTTCATGCTGCTGATGCTCGTGCTGACGGGCTTCGTCTTTGTGGGCGAGCCGTTCATCTGCGCGTGGGGCGGCGAGGAATACGGCGCGGCTTACTGGATTGCGCTGCTGCTCATTGCGCCGGTGACCGTGCCGCTGATTCAAAACATCGGCATCGAGATTCAGCGCGCAAAGAACATGCACCAGTTCCGCTCGAAGGTCTATTTCTGCATGGCCATCGGCAACGCGCTTGTGAGCATTCCGCTGGGCATGAAGTTCGGCGGCATCGGCTGCGCGCTGGGCACGGCGATCTCGATGGTCGTCGGCAACGGGTTCATCATGAACTGGTATTATCAGACGCACATCGGGCTGGACATGCGCTATTTCTGGAAGCATATTTTGAGCATCGTTCCGGCGATGCTTCCGGCTGTTGCGCTGGGGATTATCGCGGTGCGGCTGCACACGTTCACGGGCTATGCGGGCGTTGTGACGTTCGCCGTGCCGTATGCGGCGGTATACGCCGTCGGGCTGTATCTGTTTGCAATGGATGAGAGCGAAAAGAACATGGTGCACGGCGTGATGAGGAAGATTCGCAGATGAACGTTTCGGATATGAATCTCCGCGTGCTGCAAATCATGAGCATGGCGCTGAGCGGCTGGGCGCGGCAAATCGATGCGGCGGACGTGCAGACGCTGGCGCGGGAATGCGGCGTAGACGAGCGGGAAGCGGTGATCCAGCTGTTCGCGGCGCAGTGCGGCGTGGAGGACAGGGAAAAAATCGAGCGGTATTTCAGGCTGTCGATTGAAAAGGTCGATGCGGACGCGTTTTTGCGCAACCCCTATCTGCAAACCGTTCGCTTTCCACGGAAGACGCGCGGACGGTGGAAGCTCGATACGATGAAATATCAGCCGTATGAACTGTTTGTGCGCGACGAGCTGCTGATGATGCCCGACGGGCGCGAAATTCCGAGGCTGGGATATTTTGACCGCGAAACGGCTTATCCCGCCGTGCTGGAGGATGGGCGCGAATGGATGACCGTCACGCCGAATGAAATTGCGACAATGGAAGAAGCCGTGCGGCGCGCGAACGGACATGTCGTCGCAATGGGCTTGGGCCTGGGGTATTTTGCGTTTCGGGCAAGCGAAAAGCCGGAGGTTGCGCGGGTGACGGTGGTCGAGCGCGACCCGGACGTGATTGCGCTGTTTCAAGAAGAGCTTCTGCCGCAGTTCCCGAATGGGGAGAAAATCACCGTTGTGCAGGACGACGCGTTTACGTTTGCCGAAAAGCGCCTGCCCGATTTCGGCGCGGATTTTGTGTTCGTCGATCTCTGGCACGACACGGCGGACGGCGTGGAAATGTACCTGCGCATGAAGAAGTTTGAACGGCGGACAGGCGCGCCGTTTGTATATTGGATTGAGCCGTCCATCGTCGCGCTGATTCGCGGTCTTGCGCATGACGATGCGGAAACGGGCCGCGCGTGGGCCGAGCGCCTGCTGAAAAGCGGCGTACGCGTTGAGGACGCGGCGGCGGACTGGCTGACGTTTGATATGATTCGATGAAGGAGAAAAGGCGTATGAAACAACCTGTTTTGCTTTGTTATAACCTGAGCGGCGAAAAGATGCAGAAAATCCGGCTGGCGGCGATGCGGCTCAAGATCCGCGTTCGTCCGGTGGAAAAGGACGAATACGCGCAGACGGTCGCCGCGCTCTGCGGCTTGGAGGAAAAGACCGATGCGGCCTATGTGGGCGCAGGCTTTGAGGACGAAATGCTGGTGATGGCAAATTTCCCGGCGGGAATGATGAACGCGTTCCTCGGCCTGTTTCGCCGGATGGGCATTGCGCCCGTGGCGCTCAAGGCGATGCTCACGCCGACCAACGCCGCATGGAACAGCGAAAAACTCCATGCGGAAATCGCGGGCGAACATCAGGCGATGATGAACGGAAAAGAAAAGAGACATCAGCCTGATTGAACCGCAAGAAAATAAACCGTAAGCACGAAGTGAAGGAGGGAAATCCAAGAACCTCAGGTTCTTGGTGGGGTATGGGGAAAAGCCCCATCGTTTCCCCGTTGAAACCATAATCCTGCAAAGGAGAACGACCATGCAGAATAAACAAACGCTTTCCAAACCGCTGGTGGTGATGTTGCTGGCAAGCCTGTGCTGCCTGCTCTGGGGCAGCGCGATTCCGTTTATCAATCTGGGCTACCGCTATTTCGGCGTGACGTCGAGCGACACGGCGACGCAGATTCTCTTCGGCGGCTGCCGTTTTTTTCTGGCGGGACTGCTGACGATCCTGTTTGAGAGCGTCGCGCAAAAGAAGCCCGCACTTCCGAAAAAGACGAGCTGGGGCAACGTGGTGAAGCTGTCGCTGGCGCAGACAATCATCCAGTACGTGTTCTTTTACATCGGTGTGGCGCACACGGCCAGCGCGAAGGGCGCGATCATTCAGGGATTGCAGGCGTTTACCTCGATTTTGATTGCGTGCTTTCTCTTCCGGTCGGAGAAAATGAATGCGCTCAAGTGGCTTGGCGGCTTCATCGGCGTGGCGGGCGTGGTCATCGTCAACTGGACGAAGGATGGATTCGGCGGCGGCGTGAGTTTCATCGGCGAAGGCTTTGTCATCATCTCGATGATCGCGTCGGCATGCAGCACGGGCCTGATCAAGAAGTTTGGTCAGTTTGACAGTCCGGTGGTGATGAGCGGCTGGCAGTTTATGCTGGGCGGCGCGGTGATGGCGGTTTGCGGCTTTGCGGCGGGCGGACGGCTCGGCTCGGAAAACCCGATGGCCTACGTTGTGCTGCTGTATCTGGCGCTGCTCTCGGCGGTGGCCTATTCCATCTGGGCGGTGTTGCTGCGGGCGAATCCGGTTTCGCGCGTAGCGGTATATACGTTCTTACAGCCGATTTTCGGCGTGATTCTCTCGCTGCTTCTGGTGGACAGAAACAGCGATGCGCCGCTTCTGCGTTATGCGGTCGCGCTGGCGCTCATCTGCGTGAGCATTGCGGTGGTGAACCGCGGGCAGAGGATGGAGGAGACGGGGAAACGTTGAGGCTCTGCCTCAAATTTCGGCAGGAACCTGAGGTTTCTGCACTTCCCATAGGATAAATTTGAAATGTCAAGTGAAAAAGCTTGACACGGCGAAAGCAATATGATACAATGTTCAGGCTGTCAAGGAAAGAAACTTGACGCGGGAGGTGCCTGTGGCGGATCGGATTGAAATCGGCTGGCTGTTCGATTTTTACGGGCCGCTGCTCACCGAGCGGCAGCAAAAGTTGCTTGCCTTATATTGCAACGAGGATTTTTCCCTGTCGGAAATCGCCGCGCGAGAGGGCATTTCCAGACAAGGGGTTTACGACGCGGTTCACCGCGCGGCGCGCCAGCTGGAGGATTATGAAACGCAGCTTGGGCTGCTCAAGCGATATCAAAGCATGACGCAGGGCCTTGAAGAGGGGCTTTCCGCTCTGGAGAGCGGGCAGACGCAGCGCGCAAAGGAAATTCTGATGCGGCTGCTTTCGCAAGAGGAGGAGTAAGATGGCCTTTGAAGGATTGACCCAGCGCTTGCAGCAGGCGTTCGGCAAGGTGCGCGGCAAGGGCAGCCTGACCGAAGAAGACGTCAAGCTGGTGATGCGCGAAGTGCGCATGGCTTTGCTGGAAGCCGACGTCAACTACAAGGTCGTCAAGGACTTTGTGAAGAAGGCCACCGAGCGCTGCATCGGGCAGGAAGCGCAGAACGGGCTGAGCACCCAGCAGCAGGTCATTAAGATCGTCAACGAAGAGCTGACGGAGTTGATGGGCGGCTCGAATGCGAGGCTGCAATACAGCTCGTCGCCGATTTCGGTATTCATGCTCTGCGGCCTTCAGGGCGCGGGCAAGACGACGATGTCCGCCAAGCTGGCAAACTGGCTGAAAAAGGACGGCAAGCGTCCGCTGCTTGTCGGCTGCGATATCTATCGTCCGGCGGCCATCAAGCAGCTGCAGGTCGTCGGCGGTCAGGTCGGCGTGCCGGTCTATGAACACGGCACGCAGGATCCGGTCAAGACGGCGCAGGAAGCGATTGAATACGCCCGTCAGCATCAGCGCGACGTGGTGATTCTGGATACGGCGGGCCGTCTGCACATCGACGAGGCGCTGATGGAAGAGCTTCACAGAATCTGCGAAGCCGTCCATCCGAGCGAAATCCTGCTGACCATCGACGCGATGACCGGTCAGGATGCGGTGAACGTCGCCAACACGTTTAACGAAAAGCTGGAAATCACCGGCGTGATTCTCACCAAGCTGGACGGCGATACCCGCGGCGGCGCGGCGCTCTCCGTGCGCGCGGTGACGGGCAAGCCGATCAAGTTCGCGGGCACGGGCGAAAAGCTCACCGATCTGGAAGCGTTCCACCCGGAGCGCATGGCTTCCCGCATTCTGGGCATGGGCGACGTGATGACGCTCATCGAGAAGGCGCAGGAAAACATCGATATCGATCCGGAACAGGCGGGCGATCTGGCCAAGCGGATGAAGAACGCCGACTTTACGCTCGACGATTTTCTCAGCCAGATGCAGCAGATCAAGAAAATGGGGCCGCTTTCCGGCATTCTGAAAATGCTGCCGGGCATGAGCGCCATCGGCGATATCGACATTCCGGACGACGCGATGAAGAAGCCGGAGGCCATTATCCGCTCCATGACGCTCAAGGAGCGCAAATATCCCGAAATCCTCAACGCCAGCCGCCGCCGCCGCATTGCGGCGGGCAGCGGAACGACGGTGCAGGATGTCAACCAGCTCATCCGCCAATTCGAGGACATGAAGAAGCAGATGAAGATGGTCATGAACCAGGCACGCGGCAAAAAGGGACGCTTCCGCTTCCCGCCGATGCGCTGAAAAATCAGGAAGCCGACAATCATTTGATTGAGGTTATAAATCATTCAACCTTTTATGAGATTTAAGGAGGAACACCACCATGGTTAAGATTCGCCTGAAGAGAATGGGCATGAAGAAGAAGCCGTTTTACCGCGTTGTCGTCGCCGACGAGCGTGCGTCCCGCGATGGCCGCTTCATCGACGAGCTGGGCTACTACAACCCGGTTTCCAACCCGGTTGAGCTGAAGATCGACGCTGAGAAGGCTCAGCAGTGGATCAAGAACGGCGCTCAGCCGACCGATACCGTCCGCGCGCTGCTCAAGAAGACCGGCGCCATCGCCTAACGGCGACGTAATCGGGCGCAGCCCGGAAAGGCAGGCCTGACAATGGAAGAACTGGTTCGCTATATCGCTTCGACGCTGGTCGATCACCCGGAACAGGTTCAGGTGAAAACCGTGGACAATCCGGAATCCACCATCATCGAGCTGAGCGTCGGCCCGGACGACATGGGCAAGGTGATCGGCAAACAGGGCCGTATCGCCAAATCCATCCGTTCCGTGGTCAAGGCGGCAACCGCGCGCAGCGAGAAGCCCGTTTTTGTCGAGATTCTCTAAGCGCTGCAAGGCAAGGCCGAAGAAAACCATACCATGCCGCGCAGCGATGCGCGGCATGTTGCGTTTAGGAGGACAATATGCAGCAGGAATATCTGCAAATCGGCGAAATCGTGCGTCCGCAGGGCATCCGCGGCGAGGTGAAACTGCGCGCAATGACGGAGGACATGAGCCGATACGCGCGGCTGGAAAGCGTCTTTTTGAAGAAAGGCGGCCGGCTTGAGGAAAAGAAAGTGCTCAAGGGCCGCAGTTACGATGGTTTTGCGTTTTTGCAGCTGGAAGGCGTAAACGACCGCGACGCGGCAGAAGCGCTGCGCGGGACGGAGGTCTACGTCGATCGCAAACACGCCATTAAGCTGGGCGCGGATGAAAACTTTGTCTGCGAGCTGATCGGCCTGAAGGCGGTGGATGAAAACGGCGAGGCGATCGGCACGCTGCGCGATGTGCTCAAGCCGAACACGGTCTGCGACGTATACGTCTTTGACACAGCGCGCGGCGAACTGATGATTCCGGCGCTCAAGCGTGTGGTGCGCAAAGTGGATGTTGACGCGGGCGTGATGACGCTCGACCGCGCGGCGCTGAATGAAGTCGCCGTGTGGGAAGACGAGCCTGCGGAGCGTGACGAATAAAATTTTTCCCCGCAAACGGGAAGAAAACGGCGCGACGAATCGTTTGTTCCGGCAGGAGGACAATATGAAACACAAAACCCTGGTTTGTTTGGCGCTGGCGGTGATGCTGATTGCGGCCTGCGCGAGCGCCCAACAGCTGCCAAGCGTCAACTGCTTTTCACCCGGCCTTTTGAAGGTGAACGGACTTGAAAACTCCGCGGTGAGCATCGACGCGGCGCTGACGGTTGAAAACGCGATGTACGCCCGGAATCTGTCCGTGCTTCAGGCGATGCTGGATGGAACGAACTTCCGCGTTCAGGCGGACGGGAAAACCGGCACGCTTTCCATTGCGCGCGGTGGCGAAACGCTGATGCAGGCCGCCGTGACGACGGACGGGCAGGGAGCGCGTGTCAGTTTGGATGGAACGGTTTGCAACGTGGCGACGCCGGACGAGGCGGCGCAGGATGATGCGCCGACGTTCATGCAGAATATGCCGATTTTGGAACGTGTGCCGCTGACCGCGATTGCGGCGTGGCTGGAAGCGTTGAAGGCAGGCGATTCAGTCGGCTTCGGCGTGACGGCTGCATCCGCGTTTGATGTGCAGCGCACGATGAGCGACGACGGCGAACGGCTGACTAAACTGGATATCAGCGGCGGCCTGAGCATCGGCGGGGAAACGTGGCAGATCAGCGGTTATCTGCGCCAACCCGGCGGCAAATCGCCGAAAGACACGTTTGAGCTGACCGCGAAGAAGGACGACGCGAATTACCTGGAATTGTCTTACAGCGCCGCGCGCAAGGACGAAATCGAGCAGAAAAACCGCAAGGGCAAAACGAGCGTGGCCACGACGATCAAGTCTGTGGGCAAACTGGATGGAAACGCCGTCAATACCGTGCTCAAGGTGAACCAGAAAAACGAGTGGACGGCAGACGGTGAAAGGCTGAACGAAAAGATCACCGTTTCCGTCAACATGACCCATAAGGACAATACGCCGGGCAGGCGCATGCAGCGGCTGAATCAGATCGATGCGGAAGGGAAAAACGTGATCCGCATGACCACGACGGAGGACGACGCGGACGCGTACACGTTCACGGACGAAATCGGCGGCAAGATCATGATGGACGGCAACACCTTCCTGGAGGGCGGCGCGAAGCTGGACGTGACCGTCGGCGGCGACGCGCCGGAAGCGGTTGGAGCGGAGACGACGGATAGGCCGCTTTCACAGGCGCTTGAACAGGCCGTTCAAACCCTGAGCCGGAGAATCTACCAGCAGCTGGATGAGAAAACCCGAAAGGCGATTTCAAACGGCCTGTAAACGATCATCAAAGGAGGAAACCTATGAGTCTGAAAAACAAAGCGATGGCGCTCGGCCTGAGCGCCGCGATGCTGCTTTCGCCCGCCGCTTCCCTGGCGGAGAGCAATTACGCCGCGGGCGAACTGACGACCACCGCGATCTCCGACAGCTATGCGGCGGGCAATCAGCTGAATCTCAGCACCGATTTCAGCCTTGAGCTGGGCGACGCGCTCCAGAATCTGGGCGACGCGAAGCTGCAAAAAAAGGTGAACGCAGTGGTTTCACTGCTGGATAAGACCGAGCTGAACATGTCGTTTTACGATGATTTCGGCACGGCGCGCATCCATCTGTCGCTGGATACCGACGGCGTGACGCTGCTCAGCGGCGATGCGTTGGTTTATGCAGACGGTTCCATGCAGATCATGACGAACCTGACGGGCAAGCTGGTGCTTGCGCTGCCGCAAGGCGCGCTCAGCGCGTCTTCGGTGGGCGTGGACAGCCTGCTTTCCGGCGTGGCGGGTAAGAGCGTAGACGATCCTGATTTCGCGGATTATCCCGCGATGGAGCGTTTGCAGATCACCGCTTCCGACATAAGCGTGCTGGTGATGAGCCATCTGCTCGGCTGGGTTTCCGCCACGCAGATGGATACCGGCGAACTCTATGTCTTTGACGACACGTATCTGGATGAGACTGATACGCGCGACGCGGTGGCCCAGCGCATGATCGGCACCATTAAGGCAGACGAATTTAACACGCTGTTTTGGAATGTATTCACGACGATCTGCGACGAGCAGGAAGAGTTCCAACAGGCGCTGGCCGACGTGCTGGCTGAAAATGGCGTGACCCGCTACCAGATGCGTCAGGTGATCGACAGCATCTTTCAGAATGAGCAGATCAACCCGGCGACCGACTATGTGCAGCTCTCTCACACCATCGAAGACGACGGCGCGCTGTGCACGTATGACGACGTTTCCTACTTCTTCCGCAAGCTGACCAAGTACGCGGACAACGTGTGGGAAAACAGCACGGATAACGTGCTCAAGATGATCGTCAGCTACGACGATTACGGCTCCACCGTCGGTTTTGACGCGGAATTGCCGCAGTTCACCGAAGTGCTGCCGTATGAGGGCGCGTTTACCTACTCCATCAAGCACGATGAAAACGAGCAGCCGACGCTCACCAGCCACGGCGAATTGCAGCTGCTGAATGAGCGGCGCGTCGTCGGCGATCTGACTGCCAGAAGCGGGCTGGATGTGAACGGCGTGAACGACAGCGGCCTGAACGGCTATATCGATTTGAAGAACACGGCGGACGGCACGTCCGTCGGTCTGGGCGTGAACAGCGCGGCGCACTTTGTCGCCGAGCAGAACGACGAAGGGGCGGACGTGGAGAGCTTCACGGGCAGCGTTGCGCTTACCTATCGCGATAACGGCGAGGATGGCGGCAGTCTGGTTGCCGCCGTTGACGGCACGACCACGACCGACGGGGATACGTTTGCCACTTCGGCCGGTCTGTCTCTGACCCTTTCGGATGAGTTCAAGCTGAATGTGAACGCGACGCTTGAGCAGGCGGATTATGAGGAGATCGAGTTCGCGGGCGGTCAGGCCATCGACTTGACCGCGCTGAACGACGATCAGCTCAGCCAGATTAAGAGCGAAGTGACCAAGCAGGGCGCGAAGCTCTCCGCTTCGCTGGTGCTGCATCCGGGCGTGCTGGCCGATCTGCTCACGATCGTTGGCAACTGAGCGCGCTGCTTTTGAAAGAAGGCGATTCCTTTGGCGCTGGATATGAATCAAAACGATCCGACAATTCGCGAAATGTGCGAACTGGGGCGGGACGTGCTGGAAAGCCGGGATATGCAGGCTTTGCGCACGTTTCATCAGCATGGTGTGATTTCGCGGTATGAGCATTGTCTGTCGGTGTGCTACATTGCGCTGCGGCTGGCGGATAAATGGCACGTCGATGTGGACAGGCGGAGCATGGTGCGCGGCGCGCTGCTGCATGATTTCTTCATGTACGACTGGCATGATCCGGGCAACCTGCGCCTGCTGCATGGGTTTACGCATGCGAAAGAGGCGCTTTCCAACGCGCGGAAACAGTTTGAGCTGAACGAGGTCGAGTGCGACGTGATTCAAAAGCACATGTTCCCGCTCAACATCGCTCTGCCTAAATACTGGGAGACGGTGCTGGTCAGCGCGGCGGACAAAATCAGCGCGGTGCTGGAAACCGTTCACAGTGCCAAGGCTTTGCGCATTCTCAAAATGTGCAGGGGCGTTGGGTTATGACTTTACAAATCGCCGGAAATGGTGTATATGGTTGCTCAACGGGAATGAAGTTCTCCCGAATGCGAAAGCATTGAACCGCTTTTCAAAGCTGATGACTTCTGCAACGCTCATGGGTTGCGGAGTCGTCAGCTTTTTTCGGTTTCAGGGGGAAAAACGATTGGGGCGCCGCCCCAAACCCTGGTCGGAACCTGAGGTTCCGACACCTCCCACATTTGCGACACGCATGCGTGTCGCTTGGGTGTAATCATTCAAACAGGCGCGAAGCGAAGAAGGGAGTCTGAGGGACATTGTCCCTCAGGCGGGTTTGGGCGGCAGCCCAAAAGGAGATTTCTATGTTTGCATCTTTGGCGTTTGTGTTCCTCTTTGGCCTGATGGGCGCGGCGGTCTTTGAAAAAATGAAACTGCCGCGCATCATCGGCATGCTGCTGGTCGGCATCCTCATCGGGCCGTATGCGCTCGGCCTGCTCGATCCGACCATCCTGTCCATTTCGGGCGATCTGCGGAAGCTGGCGCTGATGCTGATTCTGCTGCGTGCGGGCCTGTCGCTTGATTTGGGCGATTTGAAGCGCGTTGGCCGCCCGGCAGTGCTGATGGCGTTTGTGCCCGCGACGTTTGAGGTGCTGGCCGTTGTGCTCTTTGCGCCGATGATTTTGGGCGTGACGCGCGTGGAGGCCGCCGTCATGGGCGCGGTGCTGCTCATCGCGCTGGCGCTTGTCATCCGTTCGGTCGGCGTGTGCCTCTGCGTGGCGGGCACAAAGCTGACGAAAAAGGAACGGCTGTTCTGCGTGATCGCGTATCTGCCCAAGGCGACGGTGCAGGCGGCGATCGGCGCGACGCCGCTGGCGATGGGCCTGCCCTGCGGCAATCTGGTGCTTTCCGTCGCCGTGCTGGCCATTTTGCTCACCGCGCCGCTGGGGGCAATCGGCATGGACGCAACGGCAGACAGACTGCTGCAAAAATAAGCTGGTCTTTCCGCACGGAATAGGGTATAATGAACAAAAAGAGGGACGAGGAGGAGAACGGGGATGAGCATATCGCCGGAGAAACTGGCCGACGCGATGGCGCTGCGAACCATCAGCCACGCGGAGAAGGAAAAGCTGCCGTGCATCGCGATGGCCGATTTATGCAGACCCGGTTTGCAATTCGCGGGCTATTTCGACGTGTTCGCCTTTGAGAGACCGCAGATCATCGGAAAAACCGAAATGGCCTACCTGGACAGCCTGTCGGAGGAGCTGCTGAACGAGCGGCTGAAACGGTATTTTTCATACGATATTCCCTGCATCATCATTGCCCGAAGCATGCAGTGCCCGCCCGAACTGCTCAGGCAGGCGCAGAAAAACGGCGTGCCTGTGTATGGATCGGACGAAGAGACGAGCATCTTTTCGGCGAAGGCCATCACGTTTATGAGCGAGGCGCTTGCGCCGCGGCAGACCTGCCACGGCGTGCTGCTGGATGTGTTTGGCGTGGGGCTGATGATTACGGGCGAAAGCGGCGTGGGCAAGAGCGAATGCGCGCTGGAGCTGATTAAACACGGCCATCAGCTCGTCGCGGACGATGTGGTGGATATTTCCCGCGTGGGCCGCGCGCTGTTTGGCGAATCGCCGGAAATGGTGCGCGATTTTATGGAACTGCGCGGCGTAGGCATTGTGGATGTGAAGGAGATTTTCGGCATCGGTTCGATTGTGCGGCGCATGCGCATCGACCTGGTGATTCATCTGGAACTCTGGCGCGAGGGCAAGGATTACGACCGGCTGGGCAACACGGAAAAGACCATGGATATCCTCGGCGTGGAGCTGCCGCTTATCGAACTGCCGGTGCGCCCCGGCCGCAGCCTGGCCACGATTGTGGAGATTGCGGCGCGCAACTGGCGGCTCAAAGCGGAGGGATACGACGCGGTGGCCGAGCTGGACAGGAGACTGCAAAAGCATTATAACCGCATGGCGGATTGAGGAGGAAATCATATGCTGTACATGGGTGTGGATTTGGGCGGAACGGGCATCAAAGCGGGCGTGGTGAGCGAAAACGGCGAAATTCTGTCGAAGGGATCGACCCCGACGATGAAGGAGCGCCCCTATCAGGACATCATTCGCGACATTGCGGCGCTTTGCGAAAAGGTGGCCGGGCAGGCGAATGTGACGATGGATGAAATTGCGGCGATCGGCGTGGGTGTGCCGGGTATCTGCGACGCCAAGACGGGCATTATTCCGTTTTGCACGAACCTGGGATGGCACGACGTACCGTTCATCGCGGAGATGCACAAATATCTGCCCAATCGGGTCATCGTCGATAATGACGCGACGGTGGCGGGCTATGCCGAATCCATCGCGGGCGTGAGCCGCGGCACACAGTCCAGCGTGTTTATCACGCTGGGCACGGGCGTGGGCGGCGGTATCGTCATTGGCGGCAGGCCGTATTCCGGCGTGCATGGGATTGGTTCGGAGATCGGCCACATGATCATCAAGATGGACGGCGAACCCTGCACCTGCGGCAATAAGGGCTGTTTTGAGCGCTATGCTTCCGCGACGGCCATCATCCGCGAGGCTAAACGCGCGGTGGAGAAGCATCCGGAAAGCGCCATTTTGGCGCGCTGCGGCGGCAATCCGGAAAAAATCAACGCAAAAATCGTCATCGACTGCGCGAAAGAGGGCGACGCGACGGCCAAACAGGTGTTTGACGACTATGTGAAGGCGCTGGCGCACGGCATTGTCAGCATCTTCAACATGCTCGATCCGGAGGTGATCGTGCTGGGCGGCGGCGTGTCGATGGCGGGCGAATATCTGCTGGACGCGGTGCGCACGGCGGTGAAGCCGCTCGTATTTTTCAAAACGCTGCCGTATCCGAGCATTCAGCTTGCGCGGCTCGGCGCGGATGCGGGCATCATCGGCGCGGCGCTGCTGGGGCGCGCATGATGGGCGCGTGGGAAAAGATCGTCCCGGCGCTGGAAAGGCTCAGCGGCGATACGGGCGTGTATCTTTGCAATCTGGTCACAGGCGATATGCGCGCGTATGCGGCGGACAAGCCCGTCGTGGCGGCGAGCGTCATCAAAATTCCGGTGATGATCGAAGTTTTTCGGCAGGCGCGGGACGGGCTGCTGGATTTGAATGAAATCCATCGGCTTTCCGACGACGAACGCCTGCCCTCCTGCGGCACGCTCAAGGCGATGCACACAGGCATTGAAATGACGCTGCTGGATTTGACCAGGCTGATGGTGATCGTCAGCGACAACGCGGCGACGAATATCCTCATCCGCCGTGTCGGCATGGAGAACGTGAATCGGACAATCCGCGAGCTTGGCTGCGAAAAGACCTGTCTTCGCCGTCTGCTCTTTGACGGCGAGGCGGCTGCGCGGGGCATTGAAAACAGCATTACGGCGGGCGAAATGGGGCTGCTGCTCGAAAAGCTGTACCAGGGCGAGGTCGTTTCCGCAGAAGCCAGCGCGCAGATGCTGGATATTCTGAAAGACCAGCGGCTCAATGGCAAGCTCCCGTTTTTCCTGCACACGATGGGCGTTCCCGTCGCCCATAAGACCGGCGAGGACGACGGCATCACGCACGACGTAGGCATTATCTACGCCAAAGAGCCGATGGTCTGCTGCTTCGTCGGCGAACATGTTGATGTGCCGGGTTATGAACGGCTGATGCAGGACGCGGCGAAATGGGTTGCGGAAGAAGGACTATAAATGAAAAAGAGACTGCGCGGCGACGCGGTCTCTTTTTGCATATAAGCAGAGTAAAGATTATATTTCCTGCCCGGCTATGTTGAACGGAACGCCCAGCTTATCGCAGACGATGCGCACGAAATCCTCCATATACCGGGTGAGATACATGCCTTTACGGTAGCTGAGGAAGAAGTGACGCTCATAGTCGTTATTCTTGATGGGATGGCATTGGACGCGGTATTTCAGCTCCATGGAATTGACGACGTAGACATGGGGGATGAGCATGACGGCGTTAGCACGCGCGGCGACGTGTTTGCCGGCTTCCATGTTATTGGTTTCCAGAATGACGTTGGGTTTGAGGTTGTAGCGCTCAAAAAGCCTGTCCTGAATGGTGCGGATGCTGTGGCCTTCGGTCATGCAGACAAATTTCTCGCCCATCGCGTCTTTGATATCGATGGGCTGGCCGTCCTCGAAGCGGTGCGCCAGTTCGGTGGAGCGCGCGGCCATCAGCACAACCTGCTCGTTTTCGATGAGCACATAGTTGAGGCGGTTGGGTTTGGCGGTTGTGGTGATGAGACCGAGATCGCACTGGCCTTCGGCCGTGAGACGCTCAAGGGTGTCGCTGCCATATTCCAGCAGGTCGATTTTGACATAAGGGTAGCGTTTGACAAATTCCGGAATGATGAGGGGGAGCAGCTGAATGCCGCGCTGGCTGGAAATGCCCACGCGCATGCGGCCGTGCACCTCTTTTTTGGTTTCGGCGATTTCAGCGCGCAGATTGCGGTCGATATCCAGCATGGCCTGCGCGGCTTCGACGTAGCGCTGGCCGGCATAGGTGAGGGAGATGGGATCGGTTGAGCGGTCGAAGATGGGCGCGCCCAAATCCTGCTCAATCAGCTTGATGGTCTGCGAAAGCGCGGGCTGAGAGACGAACAGCTTTTTGCTTGCAGCGGTGATGGAACCTTCGGTCAACACGGTGAGCACATAATTGATATGCTTGAAATTCAAGAAAAATCCCTCCACAAGCCGTTAAGTTTTCTTAATTCTTGCAAAGAAATGGAAGCAGATGCGAACAAACAATGGGAAAAAGTGAGTAAAATCAAGACTTATAATCCCAGACTTATATGATTCATAGAAAAAACGGTATTTGCATTATAGTCGCCTTTATATTATCATATTCCTATCAAAAGCGCAAGAACTTCGGGACGGGCAGTTGGAAAATGTGTCTCGTTGAGCGCTACACTTTGTATCGGGCGTTAAGAAGCCTGTATAAACGTAACTTGAGCCGGAGACAAAAACCGGCTTAGGAAATAAAAGGAGGTAAAACTTATGAAGAAGCTCGTATGTCTCGCTATCGCTCTCGTGATGGTGCTGGGCCTTGCGGCCTGCGCCAGCGCCGAATTCAAGTTCGAGCGCAAGATTGACCTCGTTTGCCCGTGGGGCGTCGGCGGCGGCGCTGACTCCACCCTGCGCCCGATGGCCACGCTGCTCCAGGATATCCTGGGCGTTCCGGTTGAGGTTGTGAACGTGGAAGGCGGTTCCGGCGTCAACGGCGTTGAGTACACCTACAAGCAGCCGGCTGACGGCTACACCTTTATGCTCGGCACCCAGTCCCTGTACATTCAGGACATGCTGGGCAACACCTCGATGGACTTCAAGACCGAGTTCGAGTGCGAAGACGTTCTGGTTCACTCCATCAACGCCATCGTTGCTTCCAAGATCTCTATGGAGAAGTTCGGCGTGAGCAACTGGGCGGAGCTCCAGGCTTACATCAAGGATCATCCGTTTGAGGTTTCCGTTGCGATGCTGACCGCGACCGGCGTTGACGGCGCGTCCCTCGCGCAGGCGACCGAAGGTCTCGACCTGCTGGAGATCCCGTATTCTTCCGGTTCCGACGCGAACTCCGCACTGGTTGGCGGCCACTGCGACCTGTATGTCTGCGGCTGGGATGACATCGCCGGTCTGGTTGAGTCCGGTGACATCGTGCCGATTCTGGCGCTGTGCGAGAACCGCATGAGCATCGCGCCTGACCTCCAGTGCTCCGTTGAGAACGGCATCGACTCCGTGATGGGTCCGTGGCGCGGCATCTTCGCCAAGAAGGGCACCCCGCAGGAAGCCATCGACACGCTGGTTGCCGCGATCGAGGAAGCCAAGCAGTCCGACACTTGGAAGGAATTCACCCACAATGCGGCGTATGACGAGCGCCCGATCCCGGCTCCGGGTGAGGAGACTGCCGAGTTCTGCCACAACGAGTACAAGGATCTGCACGACTACATGGTCGAGCAGGGCACTCTCGTGAAGGATTACGACGATCTGAAGTAATCATCCTCTATCCGCTGAATCCGTGATACGATTCTGAACGGATTCTGACTCAATCAATACGGAAAGAGGGGAAGCGCTTCTTCCCCTCTTTCTCAATCACAAAGGAGTTGCGGCACTGTGTTTGAACTGATTATCAACATTCTGCTCTTCATCTTCCTTGGCTTTACGTTCTTCACGCACGTGCTTGAAGCGGCGGTTCCTGCGAGTGTGGCGCGGAACCCCTACGCGCTTCAACCGGACGTCTGGCCAAAGACGATCATCATTCTGCTTGAGATCTGCATCATCATCAACATCATCCAGATCATCAGGAAGAACAAGGGCAATCCGGATTTCTCCCTCGGCGCTTTTGCAAAGAGCATCCCCGACTTCCTCAAGAGCAAGCTGTTCCTGGGCATTGTGATCATGGTGGCCGCGTCCTTCATGCTGGAGACGGTCGGCTTCATCGTGACCGCGCTGTTCGTGCTCTTCTTCTACGGCATGCTGCTGGGCGAGAAGAACATCGTCCGCCTGCTGATTGCGGCCGTGTGCATTACGCTGGTGCTCTACATCGTGTTCAGCGGTATGCTCAGCGTCAATCTGCCGCGCGGTACGATCAGCTTCCTGCGCAACTTCGCGCTGTGGCTTGAATCCATCGTCGCCGCAGTCAAGAACATCTTTTAAGGAGGCGACAATATCATGAGTATGGGACAACTTCTGGCCTCCGGTTGTGCGGCGGTCTTTAATCCGGGCATGTTCCTGATGGTCTGCGTCGCCATCATCCTGGGCACGATCTTCGGCGCGCTGCCGGGTGTTTCCGCCACGATGGCGGTTGCCCTCGGCCTGACCTTCACCTACACGATGGAACCGATTCCGGCGATTGTTTTCCTCGTCGCGATCTATTGCTCGTCCATCACGGGCGGCTCGATCACCGCAATTCTGTTCAAGATTCCGGGCGTTCCTTCTTCCGCGCCGACCACGTTTGACGGTTATCCGATGGCGCAGCGCGGCGAAGCGGGCAAGGCCCTCGGTGTGGCGCTGCTGGCCTCCGCTATCGGCGGCCTGTTCTCCGCCATCGCGATGTTCCTGCTGTCTCAGCCGCTGACAAAGGCTGCGCTCCAGTTCGGCCCGAGCGACCTGTTCGCCGTGACCTTCATGGGTCTGTCCATCCTGACCTGCCTGGACAGCGACCACATCCTCACCTGCATCATCTCCGGCCTGCTGGGCCTGCTGCTGGCCTGCGTCGGTCAGGACAAGATGTACGCGGTGCAGCGCCTGACCTTCGGCAGCCGCAACCTGCTGGCCGGTATCGACATGATCCCGGTGCTGATTGGTCTGTTCGCCGTGACTGAGGTCTTCAAGCAGACCGACCCGAAGAAGAAGCGCCTTTCCGCTGAGGATGGCGTTTCCGGCGGCAAGGTCAACACCAAGATGCCTTCCCTCAAGGAACTCTGGAGCATCAAGTGGACGATGATCCGCTGCTCCGTGGTCGGCACGGTCGTCGGCATTCTGCCGGGCGCCGGCGCGACCATCGCTTCCTTCATGTGCTACACGATGGAGACCAAGCTCTCCAAGCATCCGGAGAAGTTCGGCACCGGCATTATCGACGGTATCGCGGCTTCCGAAGCTTCCAACAACGCCGCGACCGGCGGCGCGATGGTTCCGCTGCTGTCCCTCGGTATTCCGGGCGGCAACGCCGCGGCGGTTATGATGTCTGCGCTGACGCTCAAGGGCGTCCAGCTTGGGCCGCTGCTGCTGACGAACCAGCCGACCTACCTCTCCGCGACCTTCATGTCCATGATCGTCACGAACATCCTGATGGTTATCGTCGCGATGGCGATTGCGAAGGTGTTCGCGCAGATTCTGGCCATTCCGTATTCCTACCTCGGTCCGATCATCCTGATGCTCGCACTCATCGGCACCTATGGCGACCAGATGTCCGCGACGAGCGTTCAGATCATGGTTCTGGCCGGTGTGCTGGGTCTTATTGTTCGGGCCTGCCATCTCAACAGCGCGGCCATCGTTCTGGGTCTGGTTCTGGGCAATATGTGCGAGCAGAACTTCTCCCGCGGCTATCTGATGAGCAAGGGCAGCATCCTGGCGATGTTCAACCCGACGCTGCACCCGATCGCCTTCGTGCTGATCATCGTCTGCATCGTGCTGCTGGTCAGCCCGGTCTTCATGTCCAAGAAGAAGACGGCTAAGTAAGGCGTACTCATTTAACCGAATCGGCGAGACGATTCGCTTCTTCAGGTTCCGGGGCAGCGCCCGCCGAAAGGGCGGGCGCTGCTTCGGTCTATAGGAGGATTTAAACATGCAAATTGAAAAGAATGCTGTGGCGGGCACGCTTGAATCCAGCGACGCGCTGGTGACGGTTGAGCCTGCCGAGCAGGGCATTGAGCTGGAAATTTCGTCCAGCGTCATGAATCAGTACGGGCGGCAGATCCGCCAGACTGTGCTGGAAACCCTCGACCGCCTCGACGTGAAGAGCGGCAAGGTGACGGTCGTGGATAAGGGCGCGCTGGATTGCACGCTCAAGGCGCGTGTGGAATGCGCCGTGTTCCGCAGCTGCGACAAGAGCGCGGCGGGGATTCCGTGGGGAGGTGTGATCCAATGATCAAACGCCCGAAGCCGGAACGTTTCCGCCTGCGCCGCACGATGATGTTCATGAACGCGCAGAAGCCGGGACTGATTAAGGACGCTTATATCTATGGCTGCGACTCCATCATGCTCGATCTTGAGGATGCCGTTGCCGAAAACCAGAAGGACGCGGCGCGCTTCTCCCTGTATCACGCGCTGACGACGATTGACTACGGCAACACCGAGGTCATCGTCCGTATCAACGGTCTGGATACGCCGCACTGGCAGGAAGATATCCGCGTGTGCGTCGCGGGCGGCGCGGACGGCATCCGCATCGCCAAGTGCGAGAGCGCGCAGGACGTGAAGACGGTTGAAGAGCATGTGGCAGCCGCCGAGCGCGAGTTCGGCGTAGAAGTGGGCCGCACGCTGTTGATGGCTGCGCTGGAAAGCCCGAAGGGCATCATGAACGCCTACGAGATCTGCACCGCTTCCGACAGAATGCTGGGCTGCGCCATCTCCGGCGGCGACTTCCGCAAGTGCATGCAGACCAAGTTCCAGAAAGACGGCATCGATATGCTCGTCGCCCGCGGCCAGATGCTGATGGCGGCGCGCGCGGCCGGCGTGCAGTGCTTCGATACGGTGTTCACCGATCTCGACGATAACGAGGGCTTTGAAGCCGAAGTCCGCCAGAACAAGGCGATGGGCTTTGACGGCAAGAGCCTCATCAACCCGAAGCAGATTCGTCTGGTTCACCAGGTTTTCGCCCCGACCGAGAAGGAAGTCGCGCAGGCGGAAGCGATGGTCAGCGCGTTCCGCGAGGCTGCGGCCGCCGGTATCGGCGTGTTCACGGTCAACGGAAAGATGGTTGACGTCGCCTTTATTCCGGGCGCAGAGCGCACGCTGAAGCTGGCGAAAGCCTGCGGCATGTATGAGGGGGATCTGGTATGAAAAACGCAGTTGGACGCGATATCCCGGAGGAGCTCCTTGTGAACGGCAAGGAGGTCTATCAGGGCAAAAACTATATGGACGGCAAGTATATGCAGAAGGCCGCCCCGCGAACCCGCCGCTATGAAAAGCCGCAGGAGAGCAAGATTGTGGAAACGCTGGCCGACGCGCTGCGTCAGTGCGGTGCGAAGGACGGCATGACGTTCTCGTTCCACCATCATCTGCGCAACGGCGACTATGTTGTGAACATGGTCATGAAGGCCGCGATTGAGGAACTCGGCCTGAAAGACCTGACCATCGCCGCCACGTCTCTGGGCGAGGCGCACGACCCGATTGCCGAGTATATTGAAGAAGGCAAGGTCATCGGCATTCAGACCAGCGGCATTCGCGGCAGAATGGGCCAGGTCGTCTCCGAAGGCAAGCTCAAGACTCCGGCCATCATCCGCAGCCACGGCGGCCGTCCGCGCGCGATCGAGGCGGGTGAAGTGCATATCGATATCGCCTTTGTCGCCGCCCCGACGAGCGACTGCGTGGGCAACTGCCGCGGTATTGGCGGTAAGAGCAACTGCGGCTCGATGGGTTACGCGATGACGGACGCGAAGTATGCAGATCACGTGGTCGTCGTCACCGACTGCCTGGTGGATTTCCCGAACATGCCCGCGTCGGTTGAAGCGATCGATGTGGACGCGGTTGTGGTCGTCGATTCCATCGGCAACCCGAAGAAGATCGCCTCTGCGGCGGCGCGTATCAGCCAGAACCCGCGCGACCTGATGATGGCGGAAGACGTGGCGAAGGTTATCGCTTCCACGCCGTACTTCAAGGAGGGCTTCTCCTTCCAGACGGGCGTCGGCGGGCCGAGTCTGGCTGCAAACCTGTTCCTGGAAAAATACATGGACGAGCGCGGCATCAAGATGGGCTGGGCCATCGGCGGCATCTGCGGCCCGATGGTGGAGCTGCTCAAGAAGGGCAAAGTCGGCAAGGTCATCGATGTGCAGGACTTTGACCTCGACGCGGTCAATTCCATCAATCAGACGCCAAACCACTTTGAAATGAGCGCCAGCCAGTATGCCAACCCGGCGAACAAGGGCGCGTTTGTCAATAAGCTGGATTTCGTCGTTCTTGCGGCGTTGGAAATCGATACCAAGTTCAACGTCAACGTGCTGACCGGTTCGGACGGCGTGCTCCGCGGCGCGCCGGGCGGACATCCGGATACGGCGGCGGGCAGCAAGGTCTGCATCATCGTGACCCCGCTGGTGCGCGGCCGCCTGGCGACGGTCTGCGAAGACGTTGTGACCGTCACGACGCCGGGCGACTGCGTGGATGTGCTGGTCACGGATTACGGCATTGCGGTCAACCCGCTGCGTCCCGACCTCATCAAGTGCCTCGACGATGCGGGCATTCCGCACGTTTCCATTGAATCGCTCAAGGAGAAGGCTTACAGCATTGTGGGCCGCCCCGATCCGGTTCAGTTTAAGGACAAGGTTGTCGCCGTGCTTGAGGCGCGCGACGGCACCATCCTTGACGTGGTGCGCGAAATTAAGCCGTACACCTTCGAGGACTAATCTCTCCTCCAACATCCCATACCATTGGAGTTTCCCCATGATAGCGGAACGGGCGCGAAGCGATAAGCTTCGCGCCCGTTTCGTTTGATGCATACATTTAGAATGTATAAAGGAATGTATCGAAGCCGTTAAAAGGCGTTAATGCGATGAAATAACGTAAAAAATAATCCAAGTATTGCTGAAATATAAGGTTAAGATTATCCTAAACATATTTTTTTTCATATTTGCGTTATACCCCTCGCGCATATTATGATAATGCCACAAATAAACAGGAAAACTGCAACGATGAAACTTGAGCCGGTGAGCGAAAACGGCTTGGGGAAAAAGGAGGGGAAAGTTGATGAAAATGTTCGCATATCCCGCAGCCGCGCACGCACCGCTGTCGCGCCCTGCGGCCTGTATGGGAACGGCCTAGAATTCCGGAAGCCTCAACCCAAAAAGAATTTCCCCGCTGCAAGGGGTAAAGGAGTGACAGCGCTGTGTTTGAACTGATTATCAACATTCTGCTCTTCATCTTCTTTGGCTATACGTTCTTTACCCACGTGCTGGAAGCGGCTGTGCCCGCGAGTGTCGCGCGCAATCCCTATGCGCTCCAGCCGGACGTCTGGCCGAAGGCGATTATCATTCTGCTTGAAATCTGCCTGCTGATCAACATCATCCAGATTATCAGAAAGAACAAAGGCAACCCGGAGTTTACGCTCGGCGCATTTGCCAAGAGCGTGCCGGCGTTCCTCAAAAGCAAACTGTTTTTCGGCATTGTGATTATGGTCGTCGCGTCCTTCATTCTGGAGACGGTCGGCTTTATCGTAACTTCGATGTTCATTCTTTTCTTCTACGGCCTGCTGATTGGCGAGAAGAACATTGTCCGCCTGCTGATTGCTTCCGTGTGCATCACGATGGTGCTCTACATCGTGTTCAGCGGCATGCTCAGCGTCAACCTGCCGCGCGGCACCATCGGCTTCCTGCGCAACTTCGCGCTGTCGCTTGAATCGATGGTCGCGGCGGTCAAGAATATCTTTTAAGGAGGCGACAATATCATGAGTATGGGACAACTTCTGGCCTCCGGTT
>OLFX01000201.1_pt1 | contig 105239 bp, 80 predicted proteins | sample 1605091 | NCBI WGS metagenome assembly OLFX01 (sample SAMEA3888906, study PRJEB22519) | human gut metagenome | biome: human gut; feature: human-associated habitat; material: faeces | place: Denmark | collected 2012 | reverse complement strand
CGGACGAGCTTGCAAAGCTCATTGAAGAAGGCAAAAACAACTCTACCGATTATGAAGATGAAGAACAAGAATGGGGTCCTGTAATAGGCGGAATGTAACTAAAACTATAAAGTCCCGGCGAGCAATCGTCGGGCAGAAAGGAAATTAAATTATGAAATTTATTGTAATAGAAAAATTGAATATGGAGGTGATGTTTTAACCTAACAAACTTGCATTGGTGATAATATTGGATTTCAATATTAAGAATGTACCAAGTGAAGTTTGGGAATCTATCGCTGAATTGATTTATCCACAAGTGGTAGAGTTCTTTGAAAACGAATAAAATCAAAATAAATACGAGCTTTGGTTAAAGCAACAATGCGATAAATGAGAAAAGGCAAGAACGTAAAAAACTCTTGCCTAATTTATTACCTTGCGTAAAGGTGACTGATGCAAAAAGAAAATCCGAACCCATCGCCTAAAAACGTAAAGTTCGGATTTATCCAATATGGCTCCCCCTGTTGGACTTGAACCAACGACAACTCGGTTAACAGCCGAGTGCTCTACCGACTGAGCTAAGGAGGAATGTGTCTTCTCTCTTGAGTGCTTACACATAATATCATTTTATTAACGATATGTCAAGCCTTTTTTTGAATTTTTTTAAACTTTTTTTGAGATGTGGTTTTTTGTCGCTTTTATCGTGGTTTTATGGCACACTTACTCTTGAATTAAAGCGACAATAATGGTACACTTTAATAAGTATTTTATGGAGGCAGGCTATGACGGATTCAGAGTTGAAAAAGCAAATGTGCGAAAATCTGCAAGATGATTATTTGCTCAACGGCAGTTCCGATTTGTCTGATTTTGAGCTTCTTGAAAAAGCACTTTCGCTTGCTGTTGCAAAGAATAACAGCAAAGAGATTGCCGATAACTTGATGAATGAGTTTAACAATCTGAAAAGTGTTTCGGTTGCTTCTCCCAAGCGATTGATGCAAATTGATGGGGTCAACGAACAAGTTGCAACTTATCTTTCGCTTATGCGTGATATTTTGGCAAGAATCGAGCTCCGAAAAAATCAAAGCGTCGATGTCCTCGCTGATGTCAACAGCGCAATTGAGTATGCAAAAAATATGCTCTTGTTTCAAGATGTAGAACGGGTTGTGTTGATAACTCTTGATGAGGATTTTAGGGTAATCAAATCCGATTACATTTCGCAGGGAACGGCAAATTTTGCAAATGTAATGCCTGTTGAGGTTTCGAAACGGTTGGTTGCCGAAAAGCCTTGCTATGTTGTTGTGGCACACAATCATTTGGTTGACAACGGCGAGCCTTCTTTTTCGGATGTCAATTTTACAATAAATTTGACAAATTGGTTAAGTCAATTCGGAATAAAACTGCTTGACCACATAATTGTCTGCAAAAGCTGTTCAACATCAATGGCGATGGAAGAAGAATACAAATTTATTTTTGACTGACATTGTTGACATTGAATAATTATATTGATATTATAAATAATAGATTACTATATACGGAGTGATACTATGAGAGATTTTGACAATCTTTGCGCAAATTGCTGGGAAGAACTTACAGAAGGTTCTGTTTGCGCCGAATGCGGTTATGACAACGACACTCAAAACGACAGCATTAATCTTAAAATAAAAACGCTCCTTGCCGACAAATATGTGGTTGGCAAGGTTATTAAGGTTGAAAGCGATTCGGTCACCTATTCAGGTTATGACGGACAAATCGAAAAGCCTATTTATATCAGAGAATTTTTCCCAAAGGGGATTGCAAGCAGATTTGACGACGGCGACGAAATACATGTTCGCCAAAAGTTTGTGAACGAGTTTGCACGATACAAAAAATCATTTTTCAATTTGTGGACAACCATGCAAAAGCTCCACAACCTTTCTGCCGTTGTGCCTGTTTATGACCTTGTTGAAGCAAACGGCACATATTATGCAATTATTGAAAAAACAGAATCTGTTCCGCTTCGTGAGTATTTGCTCCGCAACGAGGAAGGCTATATTTCTTGGGATACTGCAAGACTTATGTTTATGCCTGTTCTCACAACAATCGAGGCACTTCATTCAAACGGTATTGTTCACGGCTCAATCACACCGGATAATCTTGTTCTTTGCAGAGACGGCAAGGTGCATCTTGCTCCGTTCCCAATCACAGAGGCAAGCGACAAGGCAACCGCTTTGGAATTCACCGAAAACGAGGGCTACACAGCACTTGAGCAGTATGACAATAAGCACAGAATTTGTGCGGCAACTGATATTTACAGCTTTTCGGCTTGCATATACAGAGCACTTGTCGGAGCAAATCCGCCGTCTGCTGTTTCAAGAGAGGCAAATGACAAGTTGATGATTCCGAATACTATTGCCGAAAAAATCCCTATGCATGTAATAAAGGCGCTTGTCGGCGGTTTGCAGGTTTATCCTGAAAAGAGAGTAAAGACCGTTGATGATTTCAGAGAACTTCTTGACGCCGCTCCTGCCGTAAGAGCAAAGGCAGCCGTTGAGCATGAGGATGTTTATCAAGAGGGCGCAAAGGGCGGTTATCCCGATTATGATGACGCTAAGGGCGACAAAAAACGCAAGGCAGTCGTTTGGGTGCTTGTTATTTTGATTGTTGCCGCAATTGCCGCTGCGGTTTATGTTGTGCAGTTTTCGGGATTGATTGATAACAACAAGGATAATACCACAACTTCCGCACCGATTAAAACTCACCAAGTTCCGAATTTTGTCGGCGCAGGCTACACCCAAAGCGATATTGAAAACAACGGCGCTTGGAATGAGCAGTTCAAGTTCACTTTCCAAGGTGAATATTCATCCGATACCGAGGAGGGTATAATCTTTAAGCAAAGCGTCAATGCAGGCGAAACTGTTGACGAGGGCACAGAGATTATTCTCACCGTGTCAAAGGGTATCCAAACTCAAACCGTTCCCGATGTTAGAGGCTTGACCCTTGAAGATGCAACAAAACAGCTTGAAGAACTTGGTTTCAAGGTCAGCACTGTTGCTGTTTACAATGACGGAACTCATGTTGCAAATACCGTTAAAAACACAGACGCATCTGCTCCGGCAGCAGGTTCAATTGCCGCAGTCGGCGAAGAGGTTATTCTTCAGGTTTACGGCGAAGCCGAAACAACAACCGCTCCTGCTGTGACAGAATCGGCTGAAACCGAATAAGTTATAAAAAAGATAAAACGCTTCTCGTTCGAGGGGCGTTTTTGTTGTTTACTAAACTTAAGAAGGGCAAAAGGTAGTTTATTTTCAAAAAAATTTGACTTTTGGTTTCAAATTTGATATAACATTAGTCGGTTACAAAAAGGTTACAAAAATTACAAGTTTGTAAAGGAGATTTTGTTATCAGTAGACTATCAATAAAAATCGTTTCTTTCGTGATGACGGCAATCGTTGTTTTTGGTGCGTCTGTTCCGGCTTATGCCGGCTCGGTTCATCAGGACTACACGGGAGTAAAAACGGCAATGACAGGTGAAGCTCCGCTTGTTCAAAGTACATTCGATATGATGCAACCGAAAAAAACGGAAGTGTTCAGCGTTGAGGCTTATGACATCGGCGAATCAACTGCAAAAATCAAGTGGTCGGGCGACAAGATTTACTTGGGCTATAACATTTATATGTTTAACCCTGTTACGCATGGCTTTGAAGAGTATGCAACCACAAATACAACCGGCATATCAATCAGCGGTTTGTGTGATGATTCAACATACAAATTTATGGTGGCATCCGCTATCAGCGATGAATCATTGGGCATTGTAAGTTTTAAGACAACATCGTTGAAGCCACAACTTAAGATTGATGAAGCGTCGTCTGACGGAATAAAATTGACGGTTGAAAACATCTATGACGATTCAAAAATTGTTGTTTACAGAAGCGACAACGACAAGGAATTTGAAAAAATAGGTGTTGTAAAAGATGAAAACTCATTTGTTGATGAGCAAGCAAAAGTTAATGTTCGTTACACCTACAAGGTGAAAATGGTTTCCGCTCATAAGGACAGATTCAGCGATGCGGTTGAAGCGGAAATACCTGAAGAAATGGGCTTGCCTGAAGTTTCGGGCGAAACAAAAACCTATGCCTATTACACTGCTGTAACTGCCAAAGGTTCACCGCAGTACGCACTTCTCAATTCAGACGAATGTTATACCGATGAGAAAACAGGCATCCGTATGATAGGCGACTATTATTGCGTCGCTCTCGGTTCATTCTATGGCAGTACAATCGGCACAAGATACCGCATTACATTTTCAACAGGCAAATCCATAAAAGTTATTCTTTGTGATCAAAAGTCGGACAGACACACCGACAGTAACCATCAGTACGCAGTAAGAAATTGCGATATTATGGAATTCTATGTTGAAAAGGGCAAAATCCCGTCAAATGTTCGTGGCAATTACGGAAACCTTGAACAATTCAGCGGCGATATTGTTAAAATAGAAAGATATTCGTTATAAACTGACAAACAGCTCTTCAATTTTGGAGGGCTGTTCGATTTTGAAATGGACCAAACTCTTTTTGACGAGCACTGCATTTTGTGTTATAATATTAGTATATAATTTATATAATTAACGAGGTGACATATATGTTTAAGGAAATAGAATTCAGCGAGGTCAAGGAAAATGTTGTTGACCTTATTGCAAAGCAGTGGGCGCTTGTTACGGCAGGCGACAAAGGCGGCTACAACACAATGACAGTATCTTGGGGTGCAGTCGGCGAACTTTGGGGCGTTGACACAGCAACTGTTTATATCCGCCCGCAGAGATACACGGATGAGTTTATTGAGAAAAACGATTATTTCACAGTCAGCTTTTATCCTGCCGAACTCAAAAATCAAATTCACGGTGTGTGCGGTTCAAAAAGCGGCAGAGATGTAGACAAGGCAAAGGAAGCCGGAATTACTCCTGTTTTTGATGAAAAAGCACCGTATTTTGAGGAAGCAAAACTTGTTCTTGTTTGCAGAAAAATGGCAAAGGGCAAATTTGAGCCTGAACAATTTATCGACAAAACCGTTGATGAAAGATGGTATCCTCAAAAGGACTATCACAACATTTATTACGGAGCAATCGAAAAGGTTCTTGTTAAAGAATAAAAATAATTATTGATTTATTATATTATTTATTGTATAATAATAAGACAGAGGTGCTTTTACACCTTCAGCGTAGCGTATGGGCCCTGTGCGACAGGATGCTACGAACCTTGTCAGGCGGGGAACCGAGCAGCAATAAGTGGATTATTCTGTGTGCCTCAGACAAGTCTGTACGTTACGTTGAGGGCGTAGAAGCATTTTAATTCTTTAAGGAGGTTTTGATATGTATCAGGTTTTGTACAGAAAATACAGACCAAAGGTTTTTTCCGATGTTTACGGACAGGACCATGTCACCTCCACGCTTAAAAACGAAATCAAAAACGGCAGAGTGTCGCACGCATATTTGTTCACCGGTTCTCGTGGAACAGGCAAAACCACTTGTGCAAAAATTCTTGCCAAGGCTGTGAACTGCGAGCATAATGTTGACGGTGAGCCTTGCAACGAATGTGAGGTTTGCAAAGGACTCGACAATGGTTCAATCTATGATGTTGTTGAGATAGACGCCGCTTCAAACAACGGTGTTGACAATATCCGTGAACTTCGTGACGAAACGAATTACGCTCCAAGCCGTGGAAAATACAGAGTATATATTATCGACGAAGTGCATATGCTCTCAACAGGGGCATTCAATGCCTTGCTCAAAACTCTTGAAGAGCCACCTGCACATGTAATATTCATTCTTGCAACAACCGAGGTGCACAAACTTCCTGCCACAATTCTTTCTCGCTGTCAGAGGTTTGATTTCAAACGAATTCAGCCCGAAACAATGGCGGTCAGACTGAAAGAGGTTGCAGGTCTTGAGGGACTTAATCTTGATGATGACGCAGCTGTGCTCATTGCAAGAATTGCCGACGGTGCATTGCGTGACGGACTTTCCATCCTTGACCAATGCGCAGGCAGAAGCAAGGAAATCAATTCGGATTTAGTGTCCGAGGTTGCAGGCCTTGCAGGCAGAGAAGCTATGTACAAACTGTCCGATTGCATTGCAAACAGCGACAGCAACACGGCAATGTCAATTATCAGCGATCTTTATCAAAACAGTTTTGATATGGAGCGACTTTGCGTTGAGATGATTAATCATTTCCGCAATTTCTTGGTTGCCAAAACCGTGCGTAAGAGCCGAGAGCTGATTATCTGCACGGATGATGAATACAATACAATTTTGGAAGCGTCAAAGGAATTTACGGTTGAAAGCATTGTTTTTGCACTCGACCTGTTCCAAAACACTTTGGTGACAATCAAGGGTGGCGCTTCGGCAAGGATTGAGGTTGAAATGGCGTTCATCAAGCTCTGCGAGCCAAGGATGGACGAGAGTATCGCTTCACTTCTTGACAGAGTTTCAAAACTCGAAAACGCAATTAAAAGCGGTGTAAAAGTTCAGCCGACACAAACTGCTGTTCCTGCACCGAAAGAAGAATATATACCAAAGGATGAACCAAAGCCACAACCAAAGGCAGAGCCGACACCTGTGCCGATGCCTGAACCTGAACCTACTCCCGTTGAGGAAGAACCGCCGGTTCAGGAGCAACAACCGGTTGTTGAAACTCCTCCTGTTGAGCACAAAACCGCACCGCCTGTTGCAAATCCAAACGAAACCGTGGAATTTACACAATGGGGCGATTTTATGGATGTTTTGCACAGGACAAACATTCCGTTGTTTGGTGTGTTGAGTGGTTCAAAGGGCTATGTCAGAGGCGAGTTTTTCTTGCTCGACAGTCCAAATCCGGCGGTAAGAGATTTCATCAAATTGCCGATTCATTCAAAATCAATCAAGGCGGCATTGCTTGAAGTAACAGGCGTTCACTTCAAACTCGGACTTTTCAAGCGTCCGGCAGAGCAATCCGCACCAAAACGAGATCCGCTTGAGGATTTAATCAATCAGGCGCAGGGTTCGGTTAATATCGAATTTAAATAATTTTATCAAGGAGAATATTATGAAAGCAAGAATTCCAAAAGGTATGGGCGGAGGCCCACAGAATATGCAGGCAATGCTCAAGCAGGCTCAAAAAATGCAAGAGGATATCGAAGCAAAGAAAGTTGAACTTGAGCAAAAGGAATATGTTGTTACTTCAGGCGGAGGAATGGTAGAAATCACCATGACAGGCAGCCACGAAGTTAAGGCAATCGGCATCAATCCGGAGGTTGTTGACCCTGAAGATGTTGAAATGCTTGAAGATATGCTTGTTGCCGCTCTTAACGAAGTTACCCGTCAAATTGATGAGGAAGCTGAAAGAGAGCTTAATTCCGTAACAGGCGGACTTAATATTCCGGGACTTTAATCTAAAAATATAAGAGGATAATTATGGCGTATAATCTTGCTCCGCTTCAAAATTTAATAGACCAATTTGAGCGTATGCAGGGCATCGGCCACAAAACCGCACAGCGAATGGCGTTTTATGTTCTCGGCTTGTCCGATTCACAGGCACAGGAGTTTGCAAAGGCAATCACCGACGCTCACACCAAAATCAAGCAGTGCAAGGTTTGTTGCGATTTGGCTGATGATGAACTTTGTCCGATTTGTAAAGACAACACGAGGGATAAGAGCGTTATTTGCGTTGTTGAGGACCCGAGAGATGTTGTTGCGATTGAAAGAACGCACGAATACAAGGGCACTTATCATGTGCTCCACGGTGCAATTTCGCCAATGGACAATATCGGTCCCGACCAAATACGCATAAAGGAACTTATCGCAAGGCTCGGAAGCGGTGAGGTTGAGGAAGTCATTATGGCAACCAACCCAACCGTTGAGGGCGAGGCAACCGCTATGTATATATCCCGATTGCTCAAACCTATGGGCATCACGGTCAGCAGGCTTGCTTACGGCGTGCCTGTCGGCGCAGACCTTGAGTATGCCGATGAGGTAACTCTTTCAAGGGCAATCGAAGGCAGAAGCGTAATTTAACAAAGAAAAGGAGTGACAGGCTTGGAGAAAAAAGAAAATAACACAGTTGCAACCAACAAAAAAGCCTATCACGACTATTTTGTTTTGGAAAAATACGAGGCAGGCATAGAACTTTTCGGCACGGAGATTAAGTCAATCCGTGCAGGCAGAGTTAATTTGAAAGACAGCTTTTGCAGTGTTGATGACGGCGAGATGTTCGTTATCGGTATGCACATTTCACCGTACGAGATGGGCAACCGCTTCAATCGTGACCCGCTTCGCAAAAAGAAACTTTTGCTTCACAAAAAAGAGATTATGAAGTTGTTTGGCGAAAGTCAACAGCAGGGATTGTCAATTATTCCGCTTGAATTATACATCAAAAACGGCAGAGCCAAGTTGTCAATCGGGCTTTGCAAAGGTAAAAAACTCTATGACAAGCGTGCCGTTCAGGCAAAAAAAGACGCCAACCGCACAATTGAACGAGAGTTTAAAGAACGATATTGAGTGCTCGGCACTTGAATATATGGGGATGAAAGGATTTCGACGGGGTCGGAAAACCTTGGTCAGCGAGTAGTGGAGTTGCACCACTTTAAAAGTAACAACTTTAAAATTAACTGACAATAATACAGTTTCTTTGAAGGCTGCGTAAGCACCCTTCCGTTCTCACCGATAGTGCCACGGATTGGATGAGGGCGTCGATTAGTGGCGAACATGAATGAGAGAGCGCTTCGGCTCTCATCAGGAATCAGAAGCTACCGTAGCGTATAGGCTGTTTGTCGCCGATGCGTGAGGGGAATCTCAAACGATAAACTACACTCGTAGAGCCCTTGGCAATCCTTCTTCGGACGCGGTTTCGATTACCGCCATCTCCACCAAAAAAGACACCTTGTCAATGGTGTCTTTTTATTATAACAAAAAGGTAATCGAAACCGCATAAATAAAAGGATTTCACGGTATGATGTACTCTTTGCCGAGAAAAACAGAGAGAATTAAAACAGTGTGATTTAGTATACTTTTTCTATTCTGACTTGTGACGAAATATCATCCAACAATTTGTGGTTCAGTTCTTCAGCCGAAAGGATATATCCGTGCATGCCACTGCAAACCAAAACAGATTTAATATTGTCAAAAATTAAATATCCGCTGACGATTTCTCTTGCAAACAAAATACTAATTTGTTCAAGCTTAAATTTATCAACAATTTGAAAAAAATTGCCCTGATTGCTCTTAACAAATTCAAAATCAAAATCCACATCACTGCTGTTGTGAAAAGGAGAGCTTTTGTCAATAGGCGCTAAAAACTCATAATAAACATAAACATTACTTTTTTCAGACAATATATTAATGAGATTTTTAAAAGCCGATTCTGCGGCATAATACTCTTTTTTGTCAATATCTCCGTCAAGAACCCCCTGAAAGTATATTTCTTTGTATTCTTCTTCGGTTTGATATTTCTCCACTTCAAAAAAATAACGAATTAAATCAGGATTATATTCATTTTCTATCTCACAATATTCTGTTGGATTTTGAATGTTAAGATAATCCGAAGAATATATATACTCCGCAATATCATCTCCGCTAATATTTTTTTCACTAATATTATTCCAAAAAACATAACTTTGACAAAACATTGCTATCTTCTCCTAACAAATTTGTTCTTTGCCAAAACAGGGCTTCTAATGTTTTCATTTTTAATATAAGTATAATTGTATTAGATTTTATTGTCAATTATTCTTTTAGGGCTTCCTTGATATTTCAAGTGTTTTTACTATAAGTGAGAGCATTACAGTTATCGACAGTCTGAATGTTTTTGTTTTGTGGAAATTTACTATGATACTATGCCTAATTTTGTGTACTATTATTAAATAAAATTTGTTGAAAATGCCTATTCTGTATGATAAAATAATTTTGATATATCTTGATATAAGCAGGGAAAATCCTGCAAATTTTACAAAAAAGGGGCAATAGCTATGCAAAAGCTTAAGGTGGGCATTATCGGTGCCGGAAGAATCGGACAGGTTCATGCAAAATCAATTACTTATCATATTCCGCAGGCGGAAATTGTTGCAATTTCGGACATTTATTTGGAAGGTGCAATGAAAGTTGCCGATGAATTGGGTATTCCAAACGCTTGTGCAGATTATCACGAAATCCTTAACAACCCTGAAATTGAGGCGGTTCTTATTTGCTCGTCAACCGACACTCACGCAGACATTGCGGTTGAGGCTGCCGAGGCAGGCAAGCACATTTTTTGCGAAAAGCCTGTTGATTTGACCGTTGCAAAAATCAAGAAAGTTATTTCTGCTGTTGAAAAAGCAGGTGTAAAACTTCAAATCGGCTTCAACAGAAGATATGACCACAACTTTGCCGAAATCAAACGCCTTGCTAATGAGGGCAAACTCGGCAAGCTCCAAACAATAAAAATTACATCTCGTGACCCTGAACCTCCGGCAATTGAATATGTCAAGGTTTCGGGCGGTATCTTCCTTGATATGACAGTTCACGATTTTGATATGGCTCGCTTTATCGGTGGTGAGGTAGAAGAAGTTTATGCCAACGCTACCGTTATGGTTGACCCTGCAATCGGCGAGGCCGGAGATGTTGACACCGCACTTGTTGCACTCAAATTTAAGAGCGGTGCAATCGGTGTTATTGACAATTGCCGTAAGGCTTGCTACGGCTACGACCAAAGACTTGAAGTGTTCGGTTCGGGCGGTCAGGCTTCTGCGTCAAACGACACTCCTACAAATGTTGCTTACATCAATAATGACGGCAATCGCACCGACAAGCCTCTTTATTTCTTCCTTGAAAGATATATGCAGTCGTTTGCAGACGAAATGAAAGAATTTATCAATGCCGTTCAAAATGATGTTCCGACAAAGACAACAGTAAATGACGGCTTGGAGGCACTCCGCCTCGGCTTGGCTGCAAAGTTGTCGGTTGCAGAACATCGTCCTGTTAAACTTTCAGAAATTGAATGTTGATAACGGGGTGACGATATGAAACGAGAAAGATTGACAATGGCACAGGCTCTTGTCAAGTTCCTTGATAACCAATACATAGAAGTAGACGGAGTTGAGTCAAAATTCGTCAGCGGAATTTTTGGCATCTTCGGTCATGGCTGTGTAGTCGGAGTTGGTCAGGCACTTGAACAGGGTGGCCATAATTTGAAATTTTATCAGGGCAAAAACGAGCAGAATATGGCTCTTGCCGCTGTTGCTTATGCAAAACAAATGGACAGAAAGGCAATTATTCCTTGCGTTTCGTCTATCGGTCCGGGTGCAACCAATATGGTGACTGCCTGTGGCTGTGCAACTGCAAACAGAATTCCGCTTCTTGTCCTTCCGGGTGACACATTCGCTTGTCGTCAACCCGACCCTGTTTTGCAACAGGCAGAATTTTTTGACAATTACGGCAGAACGGTTACGGATGCGTTCAAGGGTGTTTGCCATTATTTTGACAGAATTATTCGCCCTGAACAGCTTATGACTGCCTGTATAAATGCAATGAGAGTGCTCACCGACCCTGCCGACACAGGTGCGGTTTGCCTTGCAATGCCTCAGGATGTTGAGGGCGAGGCATATGATTACCCGGAGCACTTCCTCCAAAAACGAGTTTGGCATATCGACAGACGACCTGTGAGTGCTTCACAGCTTGACCGTGCAACACAGATGATTAAATCCGCAAAAAAGCCGATTATCGTTTGCGGCGGCGGTGTAAGATATTCAGGTGCAGAAAAAGAGCTTCAGGCTCTTGCTGAAAAATACAATATTCCTGTGTCCGAAACTCAGGCAGGCAAGGGACTTATTGATTGGAATCATCCGCTCAATTTGGGCGGTATCGGTGTGACAGGTGGCAAGGCGGCTAATGTTATCGGCAGAGATGCGGACCTTGTTATCGGTGTCGGCACAAGATTTACAGATTTTACCACTTCGTCAAAGTGGCTTTTCAACGAGGACAGAAAGGTGCTCGGCATAAATATTTGTCCGTTTGATGCGTACAAAATGGATGCTCAGGCAATTGTTGCCGATGCCAAGGAAACTTTGACGGCACTTATTGAGTCACTTGACGGATATAAAACCGCATATACAACCGAAATTGCGGATGCCAAAAAAGAGTGGGACGCTATTGTTGACGAGTATTATTCAACCGAACTTGATGGCGGACTTAATCAAACTCTTGCACTCGGTATCATCAATGAATTTATGAGCGAGGGCGACATTGCACTCGGTTCGGCAGGCTCACTTCCTGGCGATATGCAACGACTTTTCAGACCTAACGGCGTCAGAACTTATCATATGGAATACGGATATTCCAATATGGGTTACGAGGTCAACGGTGCACTCGGTGCAAAACTTGCAAAGCCTGAAGCAGAGGTGTACACCTTCTGCGGTGACGGTTCGTTCCTTATGGGTCACAGCGAATTATACACAGCTATTCAAGAAGGTTTGAAGATTAATATTTGCCTTTTTGACAATCTCGGTTGGGGCTGTATCGAAAATTTGCAAAATAATCAGGGCACGGATACTTTCGGCACTGTGTTCCGTGCAAGAAATCCAAAAACAGGTATGCTTGACGGTGACGAAATCGCTGTTGATTTTGCAAAAATCGCAGAGGGATACGGCGCAAAGGCATATTCAATTCGCACATCGGCAGAGCTGAAATCGGCTCTTGAGGATGCCAAAAAGCAGGACAGACCTGTTTTGTTCGACATCAAGGTGCTTCCAAAAACTATGACACCGGGATTTGAATCGTGGTGGAGAGTCGGAGTTGCCGAAGTGTCAAAGAGCAAGAGAGTTGCCGAGGCATATGACGATATGCAAAAACATATTGCACAAACCTTTGATTATTAACATAAAAGGAGAACATAAGATGCTTAATCCTAACAAAGTAAAATTGGCGATTGCGCCGATTGGTTGGACCAATGATGATATGCCTGATTTGGGAGCGGAAAACACTTTTGAACAGTGCATTTCCGAAATGGCACTTGCAGGCTTCAAGGGTAGCGAAATCGGAAACAAATATCCGTCAGACCCTGATGTTTTGAAGCCTTATCTTGACATCAGAGGACTTCAAATTTGCAATGCGTGGTTCTCGTCATATCTCACCTCAAAGCCTTATGAGGAAACTATCGAGGCATTCAAGGCTCATTGCGACAAACTCCATAAGCTCGGCGCAAAGGTTATCGGTGCATCGGAGCAGGGCAATTCGATTCAGGGCGATTTAACAAAATCAATCCTTGACGAAAAACCGTATTATACCGATGAAGAATGGGCAATTGTTGCCAAAGGCTTCAACGAAATGGGCGAATACGCACGAAGCAAGGGTATGTATTTCACCGTGCATCACCATATGGGCACAGGTGTTCAAACTGTTGAAGAAATCGACAAACTTATGGAACTTACCGACCCTGAACTTGTGTATCTTCTTTTTGACAGCGGTCACCTCACATTCGCAGGTATCGACCCTGTTCCTGTGCTTAAAAAGTATGTTGACCGAATCAAGCATGTTCACCTCAAAGATGTTCGTCTTGATGTATATAACAACGAAGTTGTGCCAAAGCATATGTCATTCCTTGATGCAGTCAGAGCAGGTGTGTTCACTGTTCCTGGCGACGGAGATGTTGATTTCAAGCCGATATTCGACATTTTAGAGGAAGCTGATTATGAGGGCTGGGTTGTTGTTGAAGCAGAGCAAGACCCGGCAAAAGCAAATCCGTTTGAATATGCCGTCAAGGCTCGCAAATATATTGCAGAAAACACAGGGCTGTAATTCTCTTGAATAATTGAACAGGAGGGATAAGTATGGAGGATTATAATAACCAATATTATCAACCTAATCAAAATCCGAATCCAAACCAACCGCCGTATCAACCGCAATATCAGCAACCGATATATCAACAGCCGTATGACCCGACAACCGAGGTCATGAGTATCGGCTCGTATATCCTTATGTTTATTCTTTCGGCAATTCCTGTTGTAAACATTATTTGCTGGATTGTTTGGCTTGTCAGTCCAAATACAAACAAAAACAAAAAGAACTTCATTTGGGCACAAATCATTATGGTTGCTGTAGCATATGTTGCTGTGATTGTTGCATTAACGACAACAAGTCTGGGTGTGAACTATCTCAGCGATTTAATGGTGGCATTGTTGTAAAAACAGAACGCTGTGAGCCTTTTGGTTTACAGCGTTTTTTCTGCCGAAAATATTTGTAAAGAAAAAGTCTTGACATTCGGCTTTTAATGTGGTATATTATTTGCACAACAAAGCAGAGCGTATGTTCTCCCCTTCAGCGTGAAGTGAAAAGGGCAATAATTTTTGAGATTATTGAGTACAGGCGTTTTGCGTTTGTACTTATTTATTTTTTTAAAGAGGTGTTTTTTATCAGCAAAGATGCTCCACAGCTTAACGGCGAAATCAGAGATAAGGAATTAAGAGTAATTTCTGATTCAGGCGAACAATTGGGCATTATGAGCGCAAAAGAGGCACAGGCACTTGCAGACGCAAGAGGCGTTGACCTTGTAAAGATTGCTCCTATGGCTAAACCGCCGGTTGCAAAAATTATGGACTACTCAAAGTATCGCTATGAGCAAAGCAAGCGTGAAAAGGAAAATCGCAAAAAGCAAAAGACTGTTGAAACAAAGGAAATCAGACTTTCGCTTAATATCGACATAGGTGACTTCAATACAAAGGTCAACCAAGCACGCAAGTTCCTTGCAAAGGGCGATAAGCTCAAGGTGTCTATCCGCCTTCGTGGCAGAGAAATGGCTCACCCGGAGCTTGGTGAAACTAATATGCAAAGATTTGCAGACCAGCTTGTAGATGAAGCAAATATTGATAAAAAACCAAAACTTGAGGGACGCCAAATCCTTATGTTTATGTCCCCAAAAACAAAGTAATTAATTTTAACGGAGGAAATAACTATGCCAAAAATTAAGACACACAGTGGCGCAAAGAAGCGTTTTAAGACAACAAAGAGCGGCAAGGTAAAGAGAGCTCACGCTTACACTTCACACATTCTTACTAAAAAGACAACAAAGCGCAAGAGAAATCTTCGCAAGACTGCAGTTGCAGATGTAACCAATCAGAAGCAATGCAAGAGACTTGTTCCTTATAAATAAGAAGAACGATTAAAACTTACGGAGGTAATTAACAATGGCTAGAATTAAAGGCGCTATGGCGACTCGCAAAAGAAGAAAGAAAGTATTAAAAGCAGCTAAGGGCTACTATGGATCAAAGCACACCTTGTTCAAAACTGCAAAACAAGCAGTAATGAAGAGCGGTCAGTATGCATATATCGGCAGAAAGCAGAAGAAGAGAGATTTCAGAAGAATTTGGATCACTCGTATCTCTGCAGCAGCAAAGATGAATGGTATGAACTATTCAACATTTATGAACGGTCTTAAGAAGGCAGGCATCGACCTCAACAGAAAGATGCTCTCAGAGATCGCAATCGCAGACCCTGCAGGCTTTGCAACACTCGTTGAAGCAGCAAAGGCAGCACTCTAATCCATAAAGATTAAATAAAGCATCCGTAATCACGGATGCTTTTTATAATTTTGATGATTTTCAAGTTGTTGCATTTCAAAAAAATTGGTATTAATTCCGATTCTTTGAGCAAAATATTACAGTAACAAATGAAAATGAATTGGAGAGATAAAAATGAAAGCAACAGGTATTGTCAGAAGAATTGACGATTTGGGCAGGATTGTCATCCCAAAGGAAATTCGCCGTTCGTTCAGAATCAAAGAGGGTGACCCGCTGGAGATTTATACGGACAGCGAGGGGGAAGTTATTTTTAAAAAGTATTCGCCGATTGGGGAGTTGTCCAACTTTGCGGGTCAGTATGCGGAAGTTTTGCACAAGGACGCAGGGATGCCTGTTGTCATCACGGATAACGACCATGTGATTGCTGTGTCAGGCATCAGCAAAAGGGAAGTGCTTGAGCGCAGAGTGAGCAAAAGTCTTGAGGAACTTATGGAAAACCGTCAAATCCACATCAAGACCGACAAGGTGCCGTCTATGAACGCCATTGAGGGCTTTGACCGCCGTGCACAGATTGTTTATCCTATAATTTACGGTGGGGATGTGAGCGGTGCCGTGGCTGTTTTTGATGACGAAAATCGAACATTGCCGAGTGAAGCGGACATTAAACTTGTGCAGGTGGCAGCCTCTTTTCTTGGCAAACAGATGGAATAGTCTTGTGCAAGTTGCACAAAAATCTTGATTTAAGTTTGTGTATACTATCCAACACATAGAATATGATAAAATCCCCTTGCATTTTTTGAAAAGGGTACTATAATAGGGTGCAAGAGAGAGGAAAGTTGGGCAAATGATTGGATTTGTCAAGATTACGAGGCGTATTCTATGAAGAAATTTGAAAAGGAAGCATATGGCTACATTAAAGATATGTTCGTTCAGCATAATATGTTTAAGCGAATTATCTTTACGGTAATTTCAATTATCGTTATGGGCTTTGGAATTGCACTTTTCAATGTTTCCGGATTTGGTGTTGACCCCTTTACATCAATGAACATGAATATTTCCTCCACCTTGGGAATCAGCTACGGAACATTTCAGCTGATTGTCAATGCCGTAATCATCGTTTTTGTCGTGATAGTTGCTCACAGAGGACTGATCGGTGTAGGCACGGTGATAAATATGGTTGGCGTCGGCTATTGTTGCGAATTTTTCAGCGGTCTTATTTCTCCTCATATAAGCGATAATATTGCGGTTCGCATCTGTCTACTTGCGGCAGGCATAATTGTTCTGTGCTTTTCCTGCTCTCTGTTTTTTGTTTCAAACATCGGCGTTGGTCCGTATGACTCGATTAGCTTTATGCTCAGTCAATTTACTCCTATACATTACAAATGGCTACGAGTTATGACGGATATTGCCGTGATTATAATAGGTCTTGTAGTGAGCGGAGGTTTGACCTCGCTCCTCAAGGGCGATGTTTCGAGTGTAAAGAACATCGGCATTGGCACAATTATTACAGCCTTTATGATGGGACCACTCGTAAATTTCTTTTCAAAGCATATCACATCAAAGATTTTGGATGTTGATTATGCCGGAATAAGTCGTGATATTGCATTCTTTATGATCAAAGGTGCAATGGTTAAGAACAGCGTTCCTGATGATTACAACCCGTCAGAGCTGAACATCGACTCTCCTGATTGCATGGTTATCACTCAAGGCAAAATCACAGAGTTGAAAAATGCAAAAGAGATTAACACCGCAACCAAGGTTGTATGATTAATTTCATCAACCTTTTAATATAGCCCCTTTTAGATTTTATATAAATTTACTCCAAGTGCTTGTTACAAGCACGAAAAAGCGACTCTCGAATGACTCGAGGGTCGCTTTTTCTATGCAAAATATTTGTTAAACCCCACTGTCTTTTTGCTATGCAAAAATCAATCTCCCCTTATCAAATAAGGGGAGGCTGTTAGGTTTGATATTTGCCTTTTTTTAGAGATTTGAAATTCTGAAAACCTTTACATCGTGAGATGCAACAGAAGTTTTGATTGTGTCGGAGTGGAAGATTTCTTCGCTCCAAAGGTTCTTGATTTGAGCCTTGCCGATGCGAGAAATGTTGAGATATTTTTCATCCTTAAGTGAAGCGAGGTCAAACTCAATTTCCTTTTTGCTTCTGCCCATATTGAAGAAACAGAGAGCAATGTCGCCGTTTGAAAGCGGTCTTGCAAGAATGTCAATAGTGCCTTTTCTTGCGATACGCTTTGCAGGTTTTACAAGTGAGTCTTGGTCAACTCTGATAAGATTTTCGTTTGTAACGATTTTGAGAATGGCATCGCTCTTTTTTGAGCCGTTTTGGAGTTCTCTCAAATCATTGCCCAAAACAAGCGGAGCAGCCATCATACACCAAAGTGTAAAGTGAGCACGGTTCTCCTCAATAGTGAGCTTGCCGTTGCCGACTTCAAGCATATCAGGGTCGTTTATATGCCCCGGAGAAGCACTTTTGTACATATTGACGGTACGGTTGTATATCCAAACAATGCTGAACCATTTTGGCATAATATCGTGGGTTGTACGCCACATATTGCCTGCCTTTGCACCCCAAGTCCAAGGGCGGTTTGTGCCCCATTCACAGATTGAATATGTGATTGGTCTTTGAGGTTCGCCCGAATACATTGACCAAGCGTGAGAGGCGTCTTCAAGTGCCTTGCCCATTCGTCTGTACTGAATGTATGATGAATCGGCACGGGTGACAACAGGGTTTTGAAGTGTAATGATGTTTTCGCCTGCCGAAAGTTTGATGACTGTTTGAAGTCTTGCATCGGGAGTGAATGCCACACTTGGCGGGAAGAACACTTCGTTGATGTTGCCGTTGACATCAATTTGAAGATAGGTTTCTTTTTTGCTTGCAAGTTTTTTGAAATGAATGGTGAAAACATATTCTCCGCTTTGAGAAATGTCAACCTTGAATTGTGCCTTGCCTGCACCGTGGTTCAAGAAAGCAATACCCTTTTTTGTAGGAAGTTCCTTGACTGTGATTTTCTTTGCTCTGCCAAAATACTTTGCACGGTCAGGAGTGAGCTTGATTGACTCTCTTTCGCCTTTACGGCTAATGCCTATATATTCGATAATCGGAGTTTTACCGCTGATGTATTCGTGGTGACAAAAGTCGTATTTGAAGAATTCTGCACCCCAAGATGCAAAAGTCTTTGCGTCAATTTCCTCGTTGCCGAGAGAAGCAGGCAAGTCCTCGCAAGTGAGTGTTCCGTTTGATGTGTAAAGACCCATCTTAAGACCAAGATGATTGATTTTTCTGCCGAGTTCTGCCATACCGCTCGGGAAAGTTTCAAGGTCGCCCTGAAGCATTCCGTTTTCATCTCTCATAGAGCTTTGCCAGCAGTCGTCAATGTTGATGTATTTGTATCCTGCGTCTGCAAGACCTGTGTCCACCATCGCCTTGCCCATATTGAGGATAGTGTCCTCATCAATGTGGTTACGCAAGGTGTTCCAGCTTGACCAACCCATAATCGGTGTTTTGCTTCCGCCGTGGTAGTCCTCGTCTTTTTTGTAATCAATAGTCACCTTTGACGGCGGAAAAGCCTTCAAGGCACAGAGCGGACAGTTTCCGTCTGCCTTGGTTGAGAAAAACCAAGTGAAAAATCCAACAACTGCCACAGCAAGCAATACAATCAAAATAATAAGGAAAATCATAACAATCCTATCTCCTCAAAATAATAAATTTCTTTTTCTGCCTCCTGCCTTGTTTCATCACCGTCAAGGTTGGAGGTTGCTTCTTTTATGAAGTCTTTTTTGTTTTTTAGGTTATATATAATTCTGTATACCCATCCGAACGGGAGCAGATACGGTCTGCCGTCAATAAATTTGACATATGGAATGTTTTTCATTTTTTTGTATGACGGAAAGAGAAGTGTCAGCTTTGTCATAAAACTGCTGTCGTGACCGTCCTCAATCGCCTTACGCTTAACCACAACTGCCTTGTTGCGGTTTATATTGCCGAATGCACCGTAACCGAGCAAAAATTCCTTTGTGCTGACGGTATCATCGGTATATTTTTTGCCAACACCGAACCAATCACAGCAAACCGAAAAAATGATCTGCGAAAACAGTTTCAGGTTCAGGTCGTCCATTTTTTCAACAACGCCGTCAAGGTCGGGCGAAAAATGTTTTATGAACACAGCCAGGTCGAGTATCATCTTCACCCCGGCACCGTAAAACCAAAAATGATGTGCAATATGGGTCAGCAGATACATCAGGTTGTATTCGTTGTTGAGCGTTCCGCAAAATCTGTCAAAACTTGCGTGATTGATTGCATCTTCAAAGTAGGTTTCGGCGTCTGCGTTGCCAACCTTACCGCTGACAATCTTTGTGTGGCACTCAAGGGTGAGATTGTTCTTGCGGTAGTTATAAACAGGACCGTTGTCCTCGGTCAGCTCAAAGCCGTTGTTAACAAAAAGCTGTTTTGCTTTTGGTCTGTCATCAAGCCTAATCAGCACATCAATGTCGCTCATAAGTCGAAGTTCGGGAGCGGGGAAGTATTCTTTTAGTTGAGCGCCTTTGAAAAAGATGTGTTCAATTTCGTTTGCCGTCAGCAGGCTGTCAATTTCATTGATAAGTGTTTTTTGCATATCGTAGTTGACAATCGCATCATAAAAGGCGTCTTTAAATCCCTCGTAAGCCGTTTTGTTCTCTTTTAAGGAATAGTTATCTTTAATCACAGAAAAGACAATAGGGGCTAAATTATGAGCCATAGAGAGGGAATACAGTTTGTCCCAATCGGCGGTCAGCTCCATATTTGGCTTTTCGTTGTTGAAATATGCTCTCAAACAGGTGAGCATACAGTTTTGTTCATTGTTCATCAAAATACTGCCATATTAAATACTTTTGACAAAACAGTCATTATCACTCCGGCACAGAACACGCCCAAGCAGATTACGCCGAAGCTCTTTTTTCTGTCAAGATGGAGGAGGGAGGCAAGGAGCGAACCGGTCCAAGCACCTGTTCCCGGCAACGGAATGGCAACAAAAATGAGCAATCCCCAAATGCCGTATTTGTCAATCTTATCTCTTTTTTTCAATGTCTTTTTTTCGAGCCAATAAATCGGCTTGTTTATTCCCGGAACTTTCTTGAGCCACTCAAAAATCTTGTTTATGAGGAGGAGAATGAACGGGATAGGTAATATGTTACCTAAAAAGCTGATTATGAAGCCTTTAAAAATATTCATCTGAAGCAGGCTGATTGCTGTGAACATACCAAGTCTGCATTCCAAAACAGGGCAGACGGATATGATGAAAACAACAAGCCAATCAGGGATACCGTGTGAGGTTAAGAATTCTTGAAAAGTTGTAACAAACTCGTGCATAAAATCACCTTTAAATTATATTGTGTTCATTAAGAAAATTATATGCACCCGAAAGAATGTTTTTGTCATTTTCAAACTTAAGCAGGTTCATTGCCTTGTCGTAGGTCAGCCAAATATAATCTTCGATTTCTTCTTTTTGAATAACGGTTGATGTGTCTCGTGTTGTGCCGACAAAGATGGTAACCATTTTGTCAATCTTGTCACGGATTTTGTACTTTGACACACAGCTGAAGCCGTCAATCAAATTGATGTGAAGTCCTGTTTCTTCAAGCACCTCACGGTATGCGGTTTCTTCGGGAGTTTCTCCCGGTTCGATATGACCCTTTGGAAAGCCCCAATGAGCCGAGCGATTGTTTTTGATTAAAAGGTATCGTACTTCGCCTTTTATGTCCCTAAAAACGACTGCTCCGCAACTGCGTTCATAAAGGCAGTCAAGTCTGTAAGTAGGGAAGTCTTTTTCAACATCAATGTATTCCTTGATGTCGTTGATTATGAAGCGGGTACTTTTCGGCGCAACAACCCAAATGTAATGATTTTTCTTTCTGTCGCTTAATATGGCAATAACTCTGCCGTCAAAATTGCGAACGGGATGATGGATGCCCATAACAAATGCATCCTGATTTTCTGTATTGTATACAGTGCCGAAATTTAATGGATAGGTGTAGCCCGCTTCGTCCGTTGAGCCGATAGGATGTTCTATCTTGACTCTAACATATTTTCCGAGCATTTTTTCACCACCGAGTATAAAGTTATATATGGGTTTATTATACATAATTTTGGCACGATATACAAGTGTTTGTGTGCAAATAATTATATTTTATGGAGAGGCATAATTCGGCTGAATATACTTTGGTACGGTTCAAGTGCTTTATAGAAAAAGTTTTGTGACAGGTTGTAGGCTGTGGAGAAAGTATCTAAATTTCGTTTTCTTGCGAAGGAAGATGTATATAGATACTTCGACTGAGCAAAAAACGAAAAACGCCAAAAAAGCCATAGATTCGATACCTACGGCTTTTTTACTCCCCTCCGGCAATACTTTGCGTCGCCACCTCACTTTTATTAAAAGGAGAGGATTATATGGTTAATTCATATATTGGCGTGGTTCAGGAGTTTTATCACAGACTAAAAGGCCATCCTCGATTGAGGATGACCTTTATGTTTTGAGTATTCAGTTGTAAGCCGTTAGTTATTAACTATTAGCCTGCGATTGACTGAAGCAACTCTACAAGGCTTTCGATAACAGGGTCAGCGTCGCCCTTGAGCATACCGAGTACCTGATCAACTACGCCTGAGATACTGTCGCCTGCGCCGCCGAGAAGTCCGCCAACGAGAGCAACGATCTTGTCGTAGTTATCCTTGTAGTTGATTGTGTTGATGAGGTATCTGAGAACAGCGATGAGAGTTTCATCCTGGTCTGATTGAACAGCAATTCTTGTGCCGTATGTTGCAACCTGTGAAGTTGTTGAAACAACTTTACCGTGGCTTGCAAGCTTGAACCAATCAATTTCAGGAAGAACCAAGCCGAGTGGCTTGCCACCGATCTTGACTGTGCCAAGAATGCCGTTGAGAAGTGATACAACGCTTTGTGAACCGATTACAGGCTCAAGTGTACCCTTAAGGTCATAAACATTAATCTTAACATTTGCCTTGATACCAATCTTGCCAAGGAGAGCGTTTACATCAACGCCGAGTACATCGAGTACTACATTTACATTAATAATTGGCTTAACTGCATTGAGAAGTGCAGAAACAGGTGTCAAGAGATTGTCAATCAACTGAAGCAAACCGTTGTTTGCAAAGAAGAGTGAAAGGTTTGGAAGAATATCTGCAAGCATTTCGATAGGTGCATTGAGGATATCCTCTACCTTATCCATAAGAGGATTGAGAATGTCGAGGAGAAGTGCATCATATGCCTTTTCCATATCCATTCTGTAATCGTACTGTGTCTTGATGTTGTATACACCGAATGCCTCAAGAAGAGGAACGATGAATGATGTGTATCCGTTTGAACCAGGAACGCTAACAACATTGAAGAGGTTGAGGTTGCCGTTGTTCAAAAGAACATCAACTACGCCGTAAACCGGACGAAGAACTGCTACGAGAGCATTGAGGAATGATTCTCTATCCTTAACGCCCCACTTGAGGTCTTCTTTCTTAACATTCTTCCAGCTACCTGCCTTTGCGATAACCTTTGCAGGCTGGCTGAATGTCTTGCCGTATCTCTTATCTGTGAGGAGGCTTGCAACATTTGATGTTGTAAAGTCGATGTCTGTCTTTGCGAGGAGAGCTGTAAGTGAGCCCATATCGCCAAGGTCAACACCGTCAATTGCACCGTAAAGACCTACTGCAAGAGAACTGATGATGTCGTCTTTGTATACCATATCGGTGATAAGACCGAGGAGACCGCCCTTGTCAGCAAGGAGACCGCCAACCAAGCCGTCAAGCATTGGAGCGAGCTTTCTGCAGAATTCCTCATCCATGTTACCGAATGTGAAATCATACTTCTTTGTTACGAAGTTGCTGTAATCGAAGAATGAATCCTGTGCACCGTGTTGTGTAAGGAAGTAGAACACTGCTCTAACGATGTCATCCTTTGATGCAACCTTGAGTGATGAGAATACACAGTCAAGGATGTCTTTGATTGTCTTGTTGTTCTTGATAGCGTCAATTCCGCCGAGAAGGTTGTTAAGAGTTGTTGCGTTCTTAATAAGAACATCGCCAACATATCTAAGAAGAGCTACGAACATTTCGCCCTTATTAGCCTTAACCATCTTTCTTTCATATTCGCCCTTGCTGTTCTTTGCAGCACTTTCTGCTGTCACGATCTTGCCGTGAGAAGCAATGCCGGCAAATGAGATGTCAGGAATCTTGATGTTAATCTTGTTCTTCTTAAGGATTGACTTAACAAGAGGAATAACGATTACCTGAACATTACAGCTTGCAAGGTCAGTCAAATCAAGGTGAAGTTTTGCATTGATGCCAAGTGCATCGGTAACAATCTTGCTGAGTGACTTGCCTGTGATTTGTTTGATGAGCTTGTTGATATCAATTCCGTTCTTGTCAAGAATGCCGATGAGACCCTTCTTTGAAGTGATAGGAGCAAGGAGATTGCTTACTGCCTGTGCCAAGCCGTTGCTGTCAATGAAGTATGCAAGGTTTGGAAGAATTGCTGTCAATGTGTTAGCAGGAGCTTCGAGAACTCTGTTAACCAAGTCAACGATTGGGTTGAGTATATCAATGAGGAGGTTATCCTTTGATTCTTCGTAGTCTGCAAGATATTCTTCATATGTAGGAACATCTTCGCAGAGGAAAGCCTCGAGAAGAGGAATAATTGCGTTTTCGTATCCGTTTGTACCGAATCCGAATTCAGCATCTGAAGCCATTTCAACCAATGTTGCTGCAACACCGTTGATGTCGAGCTTAAGAGTTGAGTTCTTGTTGCTTGCATTGCTGTCGACTGTAATGATAAGAACGCCGTTCTTGATTTCAAGATAAAGTTTGCAACCGTATGGATCTTTATCCTTGATACCGCCGATTTCAGACTTCTTAACATTGATTGTCTTAACCATCTTGATGATTTCAGCCTTTGAGCTGTCATCAAGGTCAACTTCAAGTCCCTTGCCCTCTGCAAGGAAGATTGAAAGTACGCCGTTTACAGGACGAAGAAGTGCTGCGAGAGCATTTACAAATCCTATTTGAGCCTTTGAAGAACCGTTCTTGAATCCCCAGTTGAGAGTATTAACTTTCTTCCAGCTCTTTGCTTTCTTCAAGCTGTGTGCAGCTGATGAGAATGTCTTGCCGTAGCTTTCATCCATAAGGATAGAAGCAACACCCTTTGGTGAGAAGTCAAGACCGAGTGACTTGAGAAGATCTGTGATTTCAGCCTTCTTTGCTGCATCATAGATGCCACCGTAAACTGCTGTTGTGAGCTTTGTGAGATTTTCGTTTGTGAAGAGCAAGCCGTTTACGAGAGTAGGCAAGTCTTCAACATCGAGTACGCCCAAATCCTTAAGGAGAGGGAATACATTTTGTACGAGTTTGTCAAGGTTGTCAACAGCCTCGTTAGCTTCTCTTGCAGTGATACCCTTAGGGTAAACAAATGTGTTTGTAAGTTTTCCGGCATATTCTTTGAATGTCCAGTATACTTCTGTAGGGCTCTGTGTAATGTCAAGGATTGCACAGATGAGTGCGAGAACTTGACCCGGATCAAGAGATTCAAGAAGTTTAACGATTTCCGGAGCTGCATCCTTAACCAATCCGAGGATTACAGGTGAGCTCAATACTACATCGATGAGATAGCTCAAAATGAGAACTAACTTTTCGCCTGCTGAATTTGCCTTTGCAAGTGCATCCCAATCAATGTTCTTGAGAGCAACAAGCTGACCGAGAGTCATATTGACACTGCTAATCTTGATGTTTCTGAGAAGTGTAACAATGATGTCCTTTTCAGGGAGTTCAAGTTTGATTCTAAAGTGCTCTGTGATAGCGCCGTTTGTCTTTGAACTCAAAAGAGAGCCAAGGAATTTAACGAGTGACGGAGCGTTAAGCATTGCGCTGTTGCCAATAGCATATGCAGCACCGTCAAATACTGTTCCGACTGCACCCAAAGCGTTGCCGAGAATCATTCTGATTGAATTATCATTGAGAAGTTCACCAAGTGAACCAACAAGATTTACAAGGAATGATGCAGGTGCCTTGTAGAATTGTGTAAGGATGTTTGAAAGTGGAGTAAGAATACCCTGAACAATCTGTTGACTGCCATTGAGAGCGTTCCATTCTTCTGCAGTAAGAACTCCTGTTGCGCCTGTGTGCTTTGCAATAGCACTGAGAACAGGTTGTAATACACCTGAATAAAGATTATCCTTATGAGATGTATCTGTATAGCTGTAGGTAAGTACTGCACCTAATACTGCGCCAACCGGTGCAAGTGAATCACCGAGTGCATCGTAGAATGCAGCTTTGTTTCCACTTCCGATACCAAAGCGAACTTCCTTGACATCTGACCAATGCTTTTTACCTCTGAGGTAGTTAACAGCGGTGTATGAACTCATACGAACTGCAAGTGAGTCAGGTGAATAGATACCATTGATAGCAGAAGCTACAACATGATATCTGTCACCGCCTCTGATAACACCTGTTTTAATATCATAGAATACATAAGTTATGATGTCCTCAAGCAATCTGTATGTCTTTGTTACAATGTTTGAAAGGTTAGAATCTGAATATACCTTATCAGCGTCAACCTTGCCGTTATTGGCTGTTGTATCAAATACCTTGAGATATTCATCAACTAATGTAAGCAATTGGTTTGTATTCTTTTCACCAATGTAGTTTGATGCAGTTGTAAGTACGCCTGCAAGAATGTTTTCGTTTGAATTCAAAGCGAAATCATTGAGTGAAGTATTATCAAGGAGAGATGCAAGAATTTTGTCGAGCTTTGCAAGCAATTGATTTGCTGTTTTAATATTCTTGCCGGTTAATACTGTTTTCTTGTCATACTTCTTGTTAGCCTTTGATGAGTTAACAAGTGTTGGCTTTTTAGTATTATTTGTTGTGTTATTATTGTTTGTATTGTTGTTTGAACTTGCCGGTCCATACTTAGGATTCTTCTTATTTGCTTCTTGGATGTCTTTAATAAGGTAGATAATACCTTTCTTATTTCCATTTTTATCTGTATATGCAACATTTGAAATAAGGAAGTATCCGGATTCAACCGACAAACCTACAAAGCCTTTTCTTGCATCCTGTTGTTGGAGTGTAAATGTAGCTTTGTCATCTCTTGTGAGTGAGAAGAAACCGTTGAGTGCATCAGTGAGGATGCTTGTTTCACCAAAACCGCCAAGAGAATTGAGCAAGCCTGCAATCAATGGAATGTTGCTTGTGAGCTTGTTGTCAGTTGACAATGTATCATTGATAAGGTCAAGCAAGCCGTTAATCCAAGTTCCTGTAAATGCATTCATAAATGCATCAAGAATTGCTGTTGCATTTTCTTTGTTCGGCTTGTTCTGTGCAAGGAGCTTAAAGTTGTTGAGCGGACTGTTTACAGTTTGATTGACAGTTGCATCCTTATAAACTCTTTCTGCTGAATCGAACTTTCCGCTATAAATAAAGGTCCAATCAGATTCAACTCCGTATTTTTTAATGAACTTTTGACCAATCTTGTCAAGGAGTTTAGGGAGTGAAACAGGAATGTTGTTCAAACCGGTCTGCAATGTAGCACATTCTGTGTTTGAATCTTCAACCTTTATATATCTGTAATCTTTGTGTTCGGCGTCAGCCTTGCATTCTGCAAGATATTCTTCTGTTGCATCATATGCAAAGCCTGCAACTTCTTGAATAAGCTCTGTCAAGCCCTTTGCAAGTGTTGGGTCAAGGTCTTTGTTTGATGTCAAATCAAGGTTATAGATAGCCTTGTCGGCAACATAAATACCTGTAAATGCGATAACATCTTGCTGAACCTTTTCTTGAGAACCGGTTGCATTGTCGGTTACATTGTAGTTCTTGAGGTAATCGCCGTATGTACCGCTGATTTTCTTTGCAGTTTCAGCATCACCTGAAAGGAATGCAAAAAGGCTTGGGAGAATCTTGTTGAGGTCAAGTGTGTTGAAGATTGTACCAACATTGATCTTGCCATTTTCGTCCCTTACAATAAATTTTCCTTTACTAGTGTCGTTAGCATCAACAGGAGCCAAAAGGCTGACCTTCAATCCTTCCAAAGCACCTGAAATAAGACCGTTGTCGCCACTGTAATAGTTATCATTCTTTACACCATCTCCGAGATAAGCATTATCGCTGTTGAGAGCCATTGGAAGAACAATCTCATCAATAACGCACATCAATACAGGGAGGAGGTTGAATACGGTTTCAACAGGTTCTTCGTAAAGTCTTAACCAAACATTGTCAAGAGCACCTGAACCGTCGCCAACAAATAATTTAATGTTGGTTTCCAAAAGCTCATTAACAACCTTGCTGATGTCGATGCTGCCGCCACCGCCGAGGTATTGACCAAGAAGACCGTTCAAAGTAGCGTTCAATTCTGTAACGCCGGCTTCAGTCTTGCTTGATTCGTAATAATTCTTTACTGCTTCAGGCATTGCATAATCAGAATATTTATAGTTAGGAATGCCGTTTGTTGCAACCAATACTCTTTTTGTTACTTCATTTGCAATATTGTCGTATACAGGGCAAGATGCTGCACTGAATGCGTTCTTTTGACCCGAACCGATTTCAATATTTGTTACAATACCTGAACAAATTTCACTGTAGAAATCAAAGAAGTTAATTTCTTCGTAATCTCCGTTATAGTTGCCATCTCCGTCAAGAGTGAGTGTTGCAGGAGCGTGTCTGTATGCAACAAACTCGTAAAATGCACCGTTTTGCAAAGTGAACTTTTTATCATCTGCATCTTTCTCATCTTTAGAAAGATATTTAATGTTCTTTGCGTCTTGTGCTGTGTCAGCGTTTTTAAGAGCTTTATGAATAATATAAAAATCATTATCATTTAAAGATGATGTAGCTCCGAAAAATGCTTTTTGATAAGCGTTAAGATAAGTGCAATTGTCAGATGTGAGATATGCTCTGAATTTTGGAGAATCTTCTGCGTTTGCGTTATAGTTCTTTGCATCATTCCAGAGATTTGTAATTGCCTCATCTGTGAATTTTGCATCATCAATCTTCTTAAGAGCTTCTTCTTCTGTCAAACCGCTTTCCATAAGAAGAGCCTTGTTGATTGCTTCGTATGATGAAGATGCAAAAGCATCAAGTTTGTTTGTTGAATATTCCGCTGCCCATGAAGCATTTACTTTGGTACCGTTATGGTTACCGTCCCAAAGAGCATCAAGTGCATCTTGGCAGTACAAGTCATTCATGCTCAAGAAAACAGCTTTTGGAAGATAACGGTATTCCAAACCTTCAGCATAATCTGTATAAAGCGCATTGCCTGTTGCTTTCTGTTCTGCAAGATAATTCTTAACAGTTTCTTCGCAATTTGCTGTTGTGAGTTTTACACCGCCGACTTTAATAGGGCTTCCGCCTTTTTCAGCAAGACGAACATATTCAATAGCTTGCTGATAAGTCAACTTTGTTCTGCTTGTGCCATCATATGGATCATAAACAAATAAGTTTGTATTTACAATGTAGCTATAATAGTAAACAATTGCTTCTGCAGGAGTGCTGACTGTAACAGTTGAACCTGAAGCCTTGAGTGCTCTGTTTGCTTCTTCGATACCTTTTGCAACATCAGGGTCAGCAGCTGTTGCAGCAACTGTTGCATATGATTGACCGTTGAGCACGAAATTGGCTCTTTTGGTGTATATTGTCAAATCGTTAATAGATTCGATGCTATTGCCGGCAAGAATCTTCTTCGCAACATTGTTTGAAACACTATTGCTTTTAACAACATTAGCTTTCAAAATCTTTTGGAATGCTTCCACTGCCGCTTTGCTTGGAGCTGTTGATTCATCGTTAATAGCCATGCAAGCAACTTTAAGCATATCGTTCAATTTTGCAAGAGTTTCTGTGGCATACTCCTTAACATCGTCATTTGAATTATCCAAGTTCTTTTCGCAGAATGTGTACAATTCAATGAAGGTGAAATCGCCGGCTTGTGGATTTGGATCAGTTAAGTAACCAAAGTACTTTGCATAACTGTCTTTCCAACTCGTATCATCGATTGATGTTACAGATGAGTGACTTGTGATAAAAGTCTTCAAATCTGTACTTGATTTTGAACCACCTAAAAGATCCAAAAGCAGTGGGCTTGCCGCCGCAATTACATCTTGAAGTGTGGCGTCCGGCTTAACGCCAAGCTTTTCATAAATTTTGACTTTCTTGCCGTTATCATCAATTTCAGCATTGAGGATTTGTGGCAAAGCGTAGTCAATAATGCCGCCGATTGCATCAAATGCACCTTCGGCAGTCGTTACATCATTCCAGTAGCTGTCGGCTGTGGTTTCTTTTTTGTCTTCCGCAAATGCGGTGAAACCGACAGAACATGAAGTAACGATCATTACTACAGCCAAGAAGAAGCTGAGTAACTTTTTGCTCGTTTTTTTCATAATCATCTCTCCTTCACTTTTTAATGATTTTACAGCTGAATGAGCGGTGTAAAGTGACTTACTTAACACCATGTAAAGCAGTTTGCTTTACAGCTGTAACTGGAATCATAGAGGCGGTTTGAACCGAATTTTTGGGATTTTGGCGCAAAATACCCCTATGCACGAACAATATCCAAGATTATTTATAACAAATTAAGAACACAAAGTCAATAACTTTTTAACGAATAATAACCATTGTTTAACATATAAAGGGCAAAAACACACATTTTTTGTGGCATTTTGACCTATTTTTTCGTTCAAACAATAGCTGATTTTGTGTATAATCTGCACAAACAATCTTTTGTCCACAAGTTGTTGTGTGTCTGGTTTTTTTGCAAAAAAAATTGTGAATTCTTTGACAAAATGTAAAAACATTGTAAACAATTTGTGAACTTTTAACTGAATTTTACATCATTAATCACAAAAAATCAATACTCCGGCAAGAATTTCTTGCAGTTTTTACAAAACCGAATATATGTCATTTGTGCAAATGTTACGAAAAAATTAACAGATTTTCTCACATTAGTATAATGTTATTAATATGTAAGTGTCTTGATTTTCTTTGTAAATTGTGATTTAATAATAATGCGTGAAATGGTTCATCGTGAATTAACTGTATGTTAATAATTATGCTATCGGGATTTGTTCCATTCTTTCTGTTGCGAGATATTGCAATTAGGTCAGAGAAAGCGACAGATACATAATCGGGGAATCATTATCGTAATTAAACATGGAGGAAATTTAATAAAGTGAAAAAATCTAAAATCTTTGCACGCAAAATTGTTGCAATCATTTTGTCTGTTATTATGGCAATGTCCACTTTCACAGGCGTACTTACAGTTTACGCTACATCAAAGGACGATGCTCATGACAGCCATCTTGCAGCAAACTTTATGACATGGGCAGAGACAACAGACAATCAAACCTGTGAAGCACTTCTTGACTGGGTTGACGATATTCTTGGCAGTGCAAACATCGCTCCGATTTCTCTCAACCTCAACTATGTTGTTGTTGTAGTCAACATCAACGGTTATCTTGACAGTGTTGACGGTGCACTTGACCTTGTAAGGCAGGTTAGAGACTTGTTGTCAAAGTACGGTGGTACAGTTGGCGGTGATGTTGCAAAACTTTCAGTTGACCCACTCGCAAATTTGAAGTATTCTAAAAATGCAGCTGATATCACTTCACAGTGTAACAAGTCATATCGTGCAGTAAATGATGCCAAGGATATTGTAATGGCTTTGGCAGAAACATTATATTACAACTCAAACAACGATAAAACATCAAATAGACAAAACCAAAACATTATTGGTTCATTCCTCAGCGGTAACCTTAACCTTGGTGTTGCAAAGAGCTTCCTTGATGTATACAATATGATCGGCAAGCTCGGCGGTCTCAACATGTGGAACGGCTATCAGTCAAACCTCGTATACAACCTTGTGGCTCAAGTTATTTTCAACAACACAAACTGGTTCACAAATGAGGAAGCTGAACAATTCAGATTAGGCCTTCAGGGCAAGGGCGGTAAAACATGGAACTATGATGAACAGCTCCTCAGCAAGCTCACTTCTGAATTCATCAGCAAAATCTCAATTGAGATGACTTATGCTATCAGCACAAACAAGAAAACCGAAGACGGAACTAATTTTGAGGTAACAGATTCATCAAAGACCCGTTATAAGGAAATTAAGGCTTGGCTCAAGGCTGAAAACTTGGATGACACAGACGCAAACATTGCCCGGGCATCAGAGGCTCTCGGATATGATCCAAACCTCAGATACGACAAAAACGGCAATGGTATGATTTACCTCTTCAGATATGGTAAAGCAGACGGCGGAGAGGAAACTCTCACAATCACACCACAAGATACTTTCTACACAATTTTGGACAGAGCGTTCAAACTTGCTTGGAAGACAGGTCTTAAGCCAACACTCAAAACAATGCGTGTTAACAACAGCATGGATTGGTACAAGGGTCACGGCGGCAACTTTGATAATGCATATTATTATTGGTTGAAGAAGAATGACAAGATTGACACGACCGATTGGGTAAACAACTACACTGATGAAAAGTTCAATGCTTTCTTGGCAGCTGAATATAAGGAGTATGGTTGCTCATCTGTTGAAGAATTCAGAAACAAAGTTAGAAAGACATTTGACTATGACAGAAATGTAGTTGAAGATCCACAGTACAACTGGAGAGATGTTGCAAAGAGCAACAACTATGTAACTTCAGAGGGCAGCACAGAAAGCATCCTCTTTGGTAAGCTTCGTTACAGCCCACTTGCAGATAAAGTCTTCAAGATGCAGACAGGTCCTATCAACCTTTACTTCATGCAGACAGGCTTTAAAAATCTTGAGCACTTTGTTGACAGCTATGTTAACAATAACAACACAGTTGACGGCAAGAAGTACAATAACATTGTAGCTGCACTTAACAACTGCCTTGTTGCTGCAGTTAAGGACTTGTTCCCTAACTCAGATAACATCGGTTTGGGCGAAAAGAATGTTGTTAAAACTATTATTGATCGTCCTACACTTCAAGAAACAAGTGCAGACCCATCTAACTTGGAAATTGCTCAAACAATCGTTACAAACTTGTGCAGTATTTTCGAATATGGCGCAAATGTTACTGATGAAAACATCCTTAATGCTTTCTATAACAACCACAGTATTGTTGACAAGACAACAAGCAATCACCTTTCAGAAGAAAACTTTGAAGAAGCTATGATGCCTCTCCTTATCGGCACACTCGGTGTTATTAAGGCAATAAGAAGCATCCATAACGAAGAGTTTGACCTTGTAAAGGATGCAAAGGGTCTTGCTTATGTAGTATTGAAAGAACATCTTTCATACTCACAGCCTGACAAGAATTACGATCAGTTCGTAACAACAAAGAACGGCTACTATGAAGCTGCTCTTGATATTGATGGCGATGGCAATAAGACAATGTTTGAAGATGCACTTCTTCCTATGGCTCGTGATGCGGTAGGTTACTTCCTTAACGCTCTCATTCCGATTCGTACCAAGGATGGTAAAGTTTGGAATTATGAAGCCATTAAGGATCCTACAAAGGACAAGACAACATTGTATGACATCGTAAATTCAGTTATTTGCTATTATGCATCAATGGATGAGTATACAGAGCCTTCTTACAACTTGACTACAAAATCAACAATCGGTAAGGGCGTTGCTGCTCTTCTCGGTGTAGTTAATGCAGACGGCTCATGCGATGTATCAATCCACAACGATATTTGGACAAACATCAGCAACATTGCAAACAAGATTTGGCCAACAATCGGTGTATTGCAGTATGGTACAACTGCGAAGGCAGGTCATGCAGACGCCAAGGATCTCCTTTATAACACAATAATTACATCAGTTCTTGATATTAAGCAGACTCACGGTGCAGATCAAACTCGTGGTCTTACAACAATTATCAAGCAACTTTTGACAATCTTCACAGCAGAACCAATCATGAGCAAGGGTATTGACGCTCTTATTTATGATGAAGTTGTTGCTTCTCTTGTAAACAGCATCTTTGGTGCAAAGGTTACAGGTCAGCAGTATAAGCAGGTTATTCCTACTTCATCTGAAATGGGCACAACAACACCATTTGACCGCTTGGTTGATCAGGCTGTACTTGTTAAATACAAGGGCGACGGTCAAAAAGAAACAGGCGTTCTTGGTATTTTGATCAGTAATATCTTCTGTGCATTCGGTGGCACAACTGCTGTACAGAATAAAACTCGTGGCGACGGTTGCTGGCAGGGTGCAATGTTTGTTGTTAAAGCAGTAAGCTACTTTGTAAACGGCTTCCTTCCACAGTTGCGTGACCATCAGTTTGGTGCCGCTTCAATTTCTATCAACGACCCATCTCGTTCTGACTTCTCATTCGGTACAGATATTAAGAATACATATATCACTATCAAGAATGAGTCTGTAGGTCTTAACAAGTTCTATAAGGACACAAATGGAAATATAGTTCCTGACGATAGATATTTCGTTGAACTTGTTAACTTGGAATCATCTGACGGTACAATTGCCGCTAATCTTCCAACTAAAAACTATATGCTTGCTCCTGAAAAGAGCCTTAAACTTAAAGTTAATGGTAAATATCCTCAGACAAGCCAAAAGATTAAGTATACTCTTACTTATAACATTTATAAGGGTACATCAGACGAGCCTAAGAAGAGCGGTGCAAAGCCGTTGTATGAAAATCAAATAGCTGTTTGCTACTTGAACCTTTCAACAGATAAGGGCTGGTACGGCAGTCTTAATAAGAAAGATGAACGTACAGAGGCTGTTTACTCTAACGGCGCTTATACACAAACTCCATACGGTCATAAGATGAATAAGCAACTCATTTCAAGCTCACTTACAGGTCAGCTTGAATCACTTGGTATCGGTCTTAACGGCAATGTTGACGGCGTTTATGAAGCTTATAATAACGCACAAGACGAAAATGACAGATGCAATGGTATGGCATATACTTCATACCAAGTAGACGGTGACAAGATTCAGGTTACAAACATTAACAAGTATGACTATAGCCTTGACGGTGGTAAAACTTGGAATTCAGGTGACATCGTTGGTTCAGATGTTGGCCTTTCATTTGCAAAGGGTTATACTCTTGACGAAGCAAAGGCACAAACCGAAGTTAATGGTGTAACTAAGCCAAATGCATCAACAAGAACTCATATCGCTGCTGAAATCAGCAAGTCAGAATATTTAAATAATATAAATAATCCTGATTATTATGAAGGCGTTGAACTTAAGTTTGATGAAAACGGTGATCTTGTTAACGTATTTGTTGATCCTGTTGCTATTCAAAATACATGTGCAACTCCTATGTCAACAGTTCCTAATGTTTACTATGTTTCTCTTAAGGGCATATCATCACCAAATAAGAGATATATGAAGGTTAAGGATCAGGTTAAGACACTTACACCTGGTGTATACAACATTAATCTTGTTGGTTATTCAGCAACTGATGCAGCACTTGATCTTGGTGATAATACTGTTCTTACAATTGCTGATACAAGCGGTTCTGCAACACTTCAGAGCGCATATCAGTCAGCACAAGGTCAAATCAACGCATATCAGCCTTCAAATTATACTGACTATGTTGAGGCATCAAACTCATCTGCTATTTATTTGGATATGCAGAGCAAGTTCGAGACAGTACTTGATAAGATCGTTACTGCTCCAACAGAGAGAAACATCGAGGATCTTACTTCTAAGACTCAACTCACTGCAAAGACATCAACAACAAAGGCTTCAACCGGCGATCCGGCTTACAAGCCATTGACAGATGCTGATCTTAATGCAGATGCTACTCTTAAGAAATATGTAGAAAACAATTTCCATAAGAAGGGCAATTACTACTATGTAGACGAAGCATTTAAGTTCCCAATCTACTCAAACAAGCTTATTGTTGGTGAAGATGTTACAAACGGTACTGAAAAGTACTTCAACCGCAAGGTAGAAATGCAAGGCGGCGTATACTATTATGTAAATGATTATGTATACGAAAATGGTTGGGATACAACATCTTATGCTTATCCTTACTACGGTCCTACAAAGACTATTGCAACATATGAGGAAATGGTAAATGGCGTAGCAACAAAGAAGAATTACTATGCAAAAGAAAACCACTCATACTATGCATCAACAGGTAAGAGCGTAAACGCTTCTGAAGGTTGGAAATTCACTCATGCAGAACTCTATGATGCCGTTATTCCTAACGATGGCAAAAACGACTATCGTAGTGTATATGCTCAGGCACAGGACTTCATGACATATTATGTTCAAGAAACAATTAAGAAGATTGATACATCTGCAATGAACGAAATCGTTCAGAAGGACGGTATCATTGATTCTTACAAGGGCAAGGAAATTATCAACTATGATATCGCTTCATATCAGAAGATGACTCAGGTTGGTAAGGAAGCAGAAGCACTCTTGAAGGATACAGGTGCTAAGGATGAAAACGGCAAGCCTGTTTACACAACAACTGCTTCATATGCTCAACTTCACGAAGCAAGTGAAAACTTTAAATTCTATAATAGCCGTCTTGTTCCTCGTGAATACAAGGGTCAAAAGCTTGAAGCTGAAATCGCTCTTGTAACAGGCACAACAAAGGCTAATCTCACAGCAACAGTTTCCGAAGATGAAACAACTCACGCACTTTCAAACGGTGAAGTTACTGTAACAGGTACTCCAACTGTTAAGTACGGTAAGGTTGTAAACGGTAAACTTGTTAATCAGGGTGCAGTTGTTTATTCTGACGCTACATGGACAGAATATATCAACCGCCTCGCAAAGGCAATCAAGGTAGCTAAGGAAGAAAAGGAAGCTAACATTTCAAGCATTTACGAAGCAAAGAAGAGTCTCGTAATGGCTGAAAATGCTCTTGCAGTTCCTGATCCTAACGCAGGATTCACAATTTCAGGTACAGTTACCGAAGCAATTGATGCTAAAGGTAAAGCAGGCACATTTGCACTTGTTGGCGCATCAATCGTTGCTGACGGCGAAGTAGTTGCAAACACAAAGGCTGACGGTTCATTCACTGCTGAAGTTCCTGCCGGCACAACATCAATCACAGTTAAGGCTACAAACGGTATCAACAGAACAGTTCCTGTTTCAGGTGCTACAGAAGGTCTTAATATTGGTGTAATCGCTATTGACTACAACGGTGATGGTAAGGTTAACTCAACTGATGTCGCTCTTGCTTCAAAGGCAGGCGAAATCGGTGAGGGCAAGAAGATCACTGCTGACCAGTTCAAGAAGATTTTGAGATCAAAGATTGCTTATAGCAACACACTTGCATAATTAACAAGGTTATCGCACTAAATTAAATTCCACTAAATTAATTACGATTTAGTTATGTCCTATGATGCCTTGTGCAGGGGCAACTTTGTGCGGGGCATCATATAAAAAATCAAACAAGAACTTTAGGGGGTTTCATTATGAAACGCACTTTTAAAAGCTTCTTAACTACCCCTTTCGTTTGTTTAATTTTAATAATTTCAATGTTTGCACTCCCTTTTAGTGCAAATGCCGAGGCCGGAACCCTCGGCAAAGAAACTCCTGAATTGTCTTGTGTTTTTACCAACGCAACCGGAAAAAAAGTTGACGGCAACAGACTCCAAAATGGTACATATTATGTTGACATCGTCCTTTCCGGAATGAAGGCAGTTTCTATGGTTGAGTTGACAGCAACCTATGATTCTAATTATATCTCTAACATTTCTATTCTCGGCACTTATGCTGATGAACATAGCGATATGATCAATGGTTGTCAAAAAATAGAGAACAGCACTATCTCTTTGTTCCAAGTTGCTGAAAGTAAAGATGCATCTACAATCGATTCAAACGGGACTGTAATGGTCTCACTTTCTGTTACAGTCGCATCCTCTTGCGATTTCGCAGATGTATTTGCATTTTCAAGAAATCCTGATTTGTGCTTTATAGGAGCATCATATTTAGATGGAAAGAATGACTGTTATGTTCTTGATACAAGCGTTCAAAAGCCCTACAAGACTTACCCAATGACAGCCGATGTTTCTCCTACCTATCTTGTAACAGAATTTGATGTTTCGGGTAATGTGACTATTGCAAATGAAACCACAGGTGTTGCAACAACAGCTCCTGCAGGCGGAATTACAGTTTCTGTCAAAGGAACTGACAAGAGCACAGTTACCAACGCTGACGGTTCGTATACACTTAAAGGTCTTGAAATAGGCGAGTATACACTTGTGTTCAGCGGTGCACACACGATTGACAGAGAGGCAAAGCTCGTAGTTGCCAGAGAGAATGCCGACTACGATCAAATCACAGTGAATAATATCGGAATTTGCGTACTTGATTACAATAAGGACGGTAAAGTAAATTCTACTGATGTTGCTCTATTTTCTAAATTTAAAACCGATTTAAACGGTGATAGTGAATTTAATGAAGAAGATTTTGCAATCTTTAAGTTATTTTTAAGACATAAAGTTGCATATACTCAACTAAACTTAAATTAATTGGAGGAAACTATATAAAATGAAAAAATCATTTAAAAAAGTAGTCGCAATCCTCTTAGCAGTAATGATGATAGTTTGCTCGGTTCCATTGACAGTTTTTGCTTCCGATGATGCAAACAGAGCAAATATTAATCTTCAATTCGGAGATGTTTCTTGTTCCACAACAAAGAAAACTGTATTAAAGCCAAGAGCTACAGCACTTGATGAGTTCTTGAAGCATTCCGGATTGAATTCTGATAAGTTGACTTATTCAAATGGCAAGATTGACGGCTATGCTACAGGCGACTTCTTTACAGTAAGCGTTCTCCTTGAGAATGTTACAGAGCTTTCTGCTGCAGAAGTAGCTATTAAGTATTCAGAAGCTATTGAACCGGCTTATATCAGAAATTATTCTGGTAGACAAGGAACGGTAGTAGCTGCCATGTATAATGAGACTTTTACTGAAGGTCCATATGCAGAATTCCCTATCAATGAAGCAGTACCATCTCAAAGTGGTAACGCTCTTTATAATTCAACAAGCACATTGGGCGAAACTTCTTATGTTGACCCTGAAGCAAGAATTATGCACGCAAACTTTGCAGTTCAGACAGGTTCTGATTCTGTAAGTTTGACAGATTCAAAAGCTGTTTTGGCAACATTCATGTTCAAGATTGTTAACGATCAGCCAATTACATTCAGCATTGATAATACTCAAGGCGATCCTTACAAAACATACACTCTTGGCACAATTGCTAACGGCGGTAAGGTTGAAGAATATAAGACTTACGCAAAAGTTTCAGAAGCTGATGTTCCTGCTCTTGACTTTATGGGCGAAAACGAATATAATGGAACAGTAGGTAAGAATTATACAATCACCTTCGTAGACGCTGACGGTCAACAGATCTCGGCATATAAATACAAGGAAGGCACAGCAATTGTTCCACCATCACTTCCTGCAACAACTTATGATGATGCACAGCACTACACATATGCTTGGGATAAGGAAATTCCTGCAACAGCAACAGCTAACGGAACTTATACCATCATTAAGACAGGCGCAGCTCATACTTGGGATGCAGGTGTTGTAACAACTGAACCTACAACAACCACAACAGGTGTCAAGACATACACATGTACATTTGACGGCTGTGACGCTACAAGAACAGAAGAACTTCCTAAGGTTGAAGAAACTCATCAGCATACATGGTCTGAGTGGAAGTACAACAATGATGCTGTATATAATGTTAAGGCAGGTACAGCTACAAGAACATGTACTGATCCTAACTGTCCGGATCATGCAACAGAGACAAAGACAATTGAAGAAACTAAGGCACTCGGTGTATATGGTAAAACAGTAACTCTTGGTGCTGCAGTTACTCTTAATTTGATGGTATTGAAGTCAACATATAATTCTTTTGATAATGTTTATGCTGAAATAACATTTGACAATACTTCTTATATTATTGATTCTCCTGTAGATTATGCATCAGCATATAAGAGATTTGACTTTGATAAGATTGGTCCTAAGAATTTTGGCAAGCCACTCGTTATAAAGATTTGTGGTACAACTAAAGATGGTATTAAATGTGAAAGCGAACCATTGGATTATTCTATCAAAACTTATCTTTATAATATGTTGAAGAAAAATCCAACACCAAATCTTAAGAAACTTCTTATAGAAACATTGTATTATGGTGAAGCTGACCAGAAGTATAATAATATTAATACTGATTTGCTTACTGCAGAATTGACAGAGGAGCAAAAGGCTGTTCATACCAATGATGTTCCAACTTATGAAACAAAGAATCAGCAGATCAACAACCCAACACCGACTGCCAAAGATATTGTTTGGAGAGGTTCATCCCTTTCATTGTCCGGTGCTGTATATGTTATGTATTATGTAGTAATTCCAAGTACATCAAAAATTGATGATTACAAGTTTACATTTACACTTGATGGTGTGAATACAGATGTTACATATGCAAATGACCCTGATTGTTTCAAGAAAGTGTCTAATACAGAATACTATTTGTTCTTTAAGAAAATGGGCTCTCACCAGTATAGTTTACCTGTAACAGCAGTTCCTTATGATATTGCTACAGGTGAACAAGTTGGTCCTACCAAGATTTACAGTGCTGAATCTTATGCATTGTCAAAGGCTTATATGAACGGTACAGCACAATTGAGAACCTTGGTTGATCAGTTGCTTCGTTACGGTAGAGCAAATATTGCTTATAGAGCAAATCCTAAGGGTTGATTTATAATTAATTATTTTGTATAAATATTAATTATTAAAATATTTCTTTGGAGGTGAAACAAGAATGAAGTACACAAAGCCAGAAGCTGAACTCCAGAAGTTCGAGTCTGCAGATGTTATCACAACATCTGATACTACGTTGCCTTGGGACTAATAGTCTAAAGGAGAGGGATGTGCTATGCACATCCCTCAATGAAAAAAGGTAGTTGAGAAATCAACTACCTTTTTGTTTTTTATTTGTATGAAATATATGTTTTTAGAAAATTAATAAATACAACTGTAAAAATACAGTTAGCTTTTTGCCATGTTCGAATACAGTATTTTGATCCTGCTTATTGTATTGTTTTTGGGTTTATAATAAGCTGATTCCTTTATTGGTCAATAATTTAACAACTATTTTATAGAGTCAAATGTAAAAATAGAATAAAACTGTGGATAGAAACTGTAGATTAATATATTTTTTTTATAAAGTATTCCTTGCTTTCTTAATGTCCAATTTGGTTTGCCTTTTAGATATTTTGACATATAAGCATCAGCATAGCAAATTACAGTTACCGGATGTTTGATTTCGTTAACCATTTTTTCGGCAAACTGTTCGAAGGTTTCTTCCATAAAAGGTCTGTTAAAATAGAAAACATCGTAATTATCACAGTTAATGTTAAAAGCATCGTCATTTATTATATTGACATTTTCTTTTTTGTCTGCCCAGCCTTTTGCATAATTTGCAACATCGGAATTGAATTCAATTCCTGTTGCTTGACAATTTTTATTTAAGCAATGAACAAAATTTACAACTCTGCCTTTGCCACAACCTACATCAATAAATCTTGTGTTGTCATTGATGTTTACATTTTTAAACATTTCATTTAAAGAGATATATCTTGTTGATTCACTTCCGGTAGAAATGCTTCGGTCAATAGAGTTAACATATTTTTCAAGAGAAGTTCCGCATGTAAATATGTCTTTTAGTATGTCGTGGTATTTGACAAGTTTACGAGAAACCTTGCTGTAGAATTTTCCGAGGTTAGTTGTCATTGACCACGAATTTAATTGTTTATAATACTCTTTAGCAAATTCGTTCATATTTTCCTCAAGTTATTATCCATTAAGGATTTCAAAATTCTTTTTGTTGCATTTGTAGAGGTTTTTGAACACCTCGAAGTTGCGGTCGTAGACCGCTTTGTTTGCCTTGTTTGGATGGTATGTAATCTTTGCAGGGATGAGCTTCTTAACCTCGGTCATTGAGCCAATCATTCCTGTGCCGACAGCGATACAAGCTGCTGCGCCGACTGCACCGATGTTTTGCGGTGAATCAACAACCTCAACATCTCTTTGGAGAATGTCGGCAAGGATTTGGCAGGTTGAAGCGCCGAGTGCACCGCCACCGCAGAAGCGAACAGCGTTTGTTGTCTTGTACTTTGCAACTTTTTGCTCCTGACGCTCAAGCATCCATCTCATATGGAAGCAAACGCCCTCAACAACAGCTCTGATGAGTTCTGTTTTGCCTGTTTCAAGGTGAATATTGAAGAACATACCTGCGGCATTCGGGTCTTCAAACGGACATCTGTTGCCGTGAAGCCACGGAGTGAACACAACGCCGTCCGAACCCGGATTTGCTCTATCGATAACCTCTTCAAGATAATCGTAAAGGTTGAAACTTTCCTCCTCCAAGTCGTCTTTTTTGTGACCGTATTTTTTGAGGAATACGCCGATTTCGTCAAGTGCAAGGTGGTCCTTAACCCAACCCATACATTTGTTTGAGGTTTCGAGTTCGGCAAAGTAGTTGTAAGTTTTAGGATTTGCACCAACGATAGCAGCCATCATAGCACCTGCGTCAACAAGTTGTTCCGGAACAACAGTTCCAACCCAACCTGAAGTGCCCGAATAAACATGAGTGTCGCCGATTTCTGTTGCACCTGCGCCTACGCCGATAAGTGATGCGTCACCGCCACCGCCGTAAACAGCTGTGCCCTCTGCAAGACCGAGCTCCTCGGCAGCCTGCTTTGTGATTTCACCAACCTTTTCGGTGCTTGCCTTGATTTCGGGCATATGCTCAATATTAACTCCGACCATATCACAAATCGGTTTGCACCAGCCCTCGTGACCCTTGCGTGTGTCATAAAGAAGTGTGCCGAATGCGGAGTCGTTTGTCATAACAAATTCGCCACTGCAACGGAGAATCATATATTCCTTAACATCAAGCCATTTGTAAATTCTCTTGAAGTTTTCAGGCTCGTGAGCCTCAACCCATTTGTATTTCCAAATCGGGTCTTTAACAGATGACGAAACCGCACCTGTGTATTTGAGATATTTGAGAAGTTTTGTAACCTCGGCGCCTGCAATCTGAACACCGTGTGCAATCCCTTTTTTGATTTCTTCTCTTGCACGCTGGTCCATATATGTCATCGGACGGCGGATACATTTGCCCTCTCTGTCAACAAGAACAAGTCCCTGCATAGCAGAACAGAAGCTGATGCCCTCAATCTGCTCTTTTTTGATTTTACGGCATTTTTTCAAAACCTCTTTGGTGGTGATGCACATTGCACTCCACCATTCGTCTGCGTCCTGCTCACTTCCGCCCTTAACGCCTGTTTCTTCATCAACATAGAGATTATATCCCTCTGTTGCAGATGCAAGAATTTTTATCTCCTTGTCGATTTCGATAAGACAGGTCTTGATGCCTGTTGTACCGATATCATACGCCATTACATATTTACTCATACTGTCCTCCGTATACAAATTAGTTTGTTAATTATTTTTCGAATGTAAACGCAGACTCAATGAACTTGAGCAACTGCCTTACTATCTGGTCTTCCGAAAGCTCTGCCACATTCACTCCCGTGTATATCTCAAGCCTGTTGCGATAGTAGTCGCAGGTGAATGAAAATTGCAGTGAAGTCAACAAATTATCAAGGAAAAAAGCAAAAAGACGAGGATCCATATCCTGTCTTACATCGCCTTTTGCAAGTGCATCGGTGATACATTTTACATATTTTTTGCTTGTTTCGCCCTCGATAGCCTTGGCAAATTCCATAGCCTTTTCGCTATCTCGCTCGGATGTTATCTCGTTGTACAGCTTGACATAGTTTGCATCACGCTGGCTGAGCTGACATGTTGTTCTGATGAGCTTTTCAGCCTTGACAATCAGCTTGTCATCGCTTTGCAAAATTTCGTCTATCGCATCGTCAAGAATTGACATTCCTCGCTGAATGCAGGTGATGAACAAGTCTTCCTTGGTGCTGAAATATTTGTACATCAGTCCGATGCTTATTCCGGCTTTTTTTGCAATTATATTTATATTGGCTTTTTCGTAGCCTTTGGAAGCAAATTCTTTGATACCGACTTCAAGGATTTTTTCCTTTCTCTCATCGGTAGCCCTCTCGAACGCTTCTTTGTATCTCTTTTCAAACATAAAAATCTCGATTTTGTAGCCTTGCACAAAACAATTTGTTTTCGTTTGTGCAAATGCTCCAAATCTCCTTCGGTGAGCATTAATTCACTAAAGGTATATTACCATTTTTCATTGTATATTGCAACAAAAATAACAAAAAAATCAAGGCTTGAAGTTGACAAATCGTTGAAATGTGATATACTTAATTTGTAAAAACCGTGAGTACCGGCTCACCAACCAAATAGTGAGTGACCGCTCACTAAAATTTAAGGAGGATTATTTATGGATACAAGATTCGCTATTACAGAGTATCCTAACGCTGCTGCACTCACAGCACAGCTTGATGCGTTAATTAAAAAACCAATCTACTCTATTAACAGAGCTGCTCTCAAAGAGTATGAAGATGAATACTTCGCAAAGAAGTGCGCAAAGTCAAAGGAAATGATTACAGAAGCAAAGCAAGTAATTCCCGGTGGCGTTCAGCACAACCTTGCGTTCAACTATCCGTTCCCAATCGTTATGACAAAGGCTAAAGGCAACAAACTTTGGGATATTGACGGCAACGAATATTTTGACTTCCTTCAGGCAGGCGGTCCAACAATTATCGGTTCAAACGACGATGTTGTTAAAGAAAAGGTTAAGGAGCTCCTTGACGACTGCGGTCCGTCAACAGGTTTGTTCCACCCTTATGAATATAAGCTCGCAAAGAAAATCAGCGAGTGTGTACCATCAGTAGAAATGTTCCGTATGCTCGGTTCAGGTACTGAAGCATGTATGTGTGCTGTTCGTGTTGCTCGTCTTGCAACAGGTCACAAGAATATAATCAAAATGGGCGGTGCTTACCACGGCTGGTCAGATCAGCTTGCTTGGGGTATGCGTGTTCCGGGTACACTTAACCTTCAATCACACGGTGTTCCTATGTTTGTATTCAAGCACACACAGGAATTCTTCCCTAACGACCTCAAGGATCTTGAGAAGAAGCTCATCATCAACAAGTTCCGTGGCGGTACAGCTGCTGTATTCATCGAGCCATGCGGACCTGAATCAGCTACTCGCCCTGTTGACAAGGACTTCCCTAAGGGTGTACAGGCACTTTGCCGTAAGTACGGTGCTCTCCTTGTTTGTGACGAGGTTGTAACAGGTTTCCGTATCGGTTTGTCAGGTGCACAGGGTTATTATGGTATTGATCCTGATATTACAATCTTTGGTAAGATTATCGCAGGTGGCTATCCTGGTGCAGGCGGTATCGGCGGTCACAGAGAAGTTATGAAGTATCTTGGCGCAGGTCTTGATAAGGCTGAAGGCAAGAAAATTCACAAGGCTATGTGCGGTGGTACAATGGCTGCAACACCAATTTCTTGCTGTGCAGGCTACACTGTAATTTGCGAAATCGAAAAGAGAAATGCTTGTCAGGTTGCAGGTCAAATGGCAGACAGACTTGTTAAGGGACTCAACGAATCAATCAAGAAGTATGACCTTCCGTTCGTTTGCTACAATGTTGGTTCAATTTGCCAGCTTCACACTGTTGCAACAATGCACTTCAGAATTAACTGGAAGAAGCCTTGGACAATTCCGTCAGTACTTAAGGAAACAGGCATCCGCCAGACAGAAATGCAATATATGGGTGCTGCTTATATGGCAGAAGGTCTTGTAACTCTTGCAGGTTCTCGTCTTTATACATCAAGTGCATACACCGAGGAAGATATTGACGAATGCATCAAGAGATTCGACAAGGTTCTTTCAAAGTGCGAAAAAATTGATTATTAATTAATGACATAAAAAGGGCGGTCAACAACCGCCCGTTTGTCGCTTATAATTTACATATAATATAAGGGGAAAAATATGGCTTACGAAATTGAAGAAGCTAAAAGATTAGTTGTTGAAGCAGGCAAAAGGCTTGTTGAATCCGGTCTTATTGCCCGCACATGGGGCAATGTTTCTGCTCGTATCAGCGACACACAGTTTGTTATCACTCCGTCAGGCAGAGCCTACGAGGATCTTACTCCTGAAGAAGTTGTAGTTGTTAACATTGCTGATTGCTCACACGAGGGCGACATCAAGCCATCATCGGAAAAGGGCGTTCACGCAGCTGCGTATCGTCATCATCCAACAGTTGATTTTGTTATTCATACTCACCAAAGAGCAGCCACAATTGTTTCCATCACAGGTATGGATATCGTAAATGTTTATGATGAGTTCAAGGGCGTTTTGGGCAACAAAGTTCCTTGCGCCGATTATGCTATGTCCACAACCGATTCTCTCCGCAGAAAGGTTGAGAGATGTATTGAAATGAATCCGAGTGCTCGTGCAATTATGCTTATGCACCACGGTGCTCTTGTTATGGGCGATGACTACGACCACGCATTTGCTCTTGCAGAAAATCTTGAGAAATGCTGTGAAAAGGTAATTAAGGATAACTATCTTCGTCATTCTTGGGATAAGACTTATTCCGATGACGCAAGAAGAGCATACTTCCTCAAGAAGAATGGCGCAGATGAAATGCCGGATGAAATTTGCGACCTCGGTTCATCTGTCAGAAGTGGAAACTGCTTCACTCTTACATTTGGCGGAAAGACAGTTGATGTTGACCTTGAAACAGGTCTTGGAATCAACGGCATTGCTCCAAAGGTTGAAAAAATCCACAGAGCAATTTATAATTCGGAAAATGTTACAATGATTAGGCACCTTGCAACTCCTGATGTTGTTGCAGTATCTTGCCTTGATGAAACTATGGACCCAATGATTGATGATTTCGCTCAAATTGTTGGTCTTGATGTAAAATGCGTCCCATGGATTAACGGCGACACAGACGAATGTGCAAAGGAAATTGCAAAGTCAATCAAGGATAGAAACGCTGTTCTCATTCAGGGAATGGGTGCAATGATTACAGGCAACAATGACGGCGACCTTCAGGCTCTTGATATTATTATGGACAAGGGCGCTGCCGCTCAAATTGATTGCAACATCTTCAATCGTTCACACTATGTTCCAAAGGCAGAATGCTTCCTTATGAGAACTGTTTATCTTGCAAAGTACAGCAAGCAGATTGATAAAAAGTAAAATAAAAGAAAAGAACATAAGCCGAGGGAACACTTCGGCTTTTGTTTTTTAAAAAACTGTTGACAATATATAGGTTTTTATATATAATATAAATGCTGATTTGCCGGCGTGTCGGAATTGGCAGACGAGACAGACTCAAAATCTGTTATCCGTTTGGGTGTGTGGGTTCAAGTCCCACCGCCGGCACCAACGACGAGGTTTTTACCTTGTCGTTTTTTTAATATAAAAAAATTGGTATATAATAATGTAAAGGAGTATGATTTTATGTGCACAGCCGCAACTTATAAAACAAAGGATTTTTATTTTGGCAGAACACTCGATTATGAATTTTCTTACGGTGACAGCATCACGGTTGCACCTCGCAATTATCCGTTCGATTTTCGTTTTGAGGGCAGAAATGACAATCACTATGCCATTATTGGTATGGCGCATATTGCAAATGACTGCCCGCTTTATTATGATGCCGTAAACGAAAAGGGAGTTTGCATTGCAGGGCTTAATTTTGTGGGCAACGCTGTTTATGCAACCGAGCCTTGCAAGGGCAAGCAAAATGTTGCACAGTTCGAACTTATCCCGTGGATTTTGTGCCAATGCAAGGATATGTCGGAGGTTCGTGAACTACTCGGCAATATAAACATCACAAACACTCCGTTCAACGAGCAACTAACTTCTGCACAGCTTCATTATATTATTTGTGACAAAAACGAGTGCATAACTCTTGAATGTATGGCAGACGGAATGAAAATTCACGACAATCCAATCGGCGTGCTCACAAACAATCCGCCGTTTGATGTGCAGATGTACGAGTTCAGCAAATATATGTCGCTTTCTCCACAGCAACCGAACAATAATTATAATTTGGATTTGCAGTATTTCAGCAGGGGAATGGGCGCACTCGGCTTGCCGGGCGATTTGTCGTCACCGTCACGATTTGCAAAGGTTGCGTTCACAAAACTTAATTCCAAATCAGCCGATGATGAAAAATCAAGCGTCGGTCAGTTCTTCCACATTCTAGGCTCTGTTGACCAGCAACGAGGCTGTTGCGAGGTGGCAGACGGCAAGTACGAAATCACGATTTACACATCTTGCTGCAATGCCGACAAGGGAATTTATTATTATACAACCTATAATTGCCACAAAATCAATGCGGTTGATATGCACCGTGTTGACCTTGACAGCGACAAGTTATTTGCATATGCCTTAATTGATGAAGAAGATTTCTTCTTCCAAAACTGATAAAGCTCCCGAAGCGTATTTGCTTCGGGAGCTTTATCGGCAGTCTTATCAGTCCGGGTAGCCGTTAGGGTTCTGACTCTGCCATCTCCAAGAATCTTCGCACATTTCTTCAATGCCTCTTTCAGCTTTCCAGCCAAGTTCCTTGAGTGCCTTGGATGGGTCGCTGTAGCAAGTTGCAATGTCGCCGGCTCTGCGTGGCTTGATTGAGTAAGGAATTTTTACTCCGCTTGCCTTTTCAAAAGCGTGAACAACATCAAGAACGCTGTATCCGATACCTGTGCCGAGGTTGTAGATGAACAAGCCTTTGTCTGCTCTTACTTTTTCAACAGCCTTGAGGTGACCGAGTGCAAGGTCAACAACATGGATGTAATCTCTTACACCTGTGCCGTCATGAGTGTCGTAATCGTCACCGAATACGCCGAGTTCTTCTCTCTTGCCAATAGCAACTTGAGTGATGTATGGCATAAGGTTGTTTGGAATTCCGTTTGGATCTTCGCCCATTGTGCCACTCTTGTGTGCGCCGATTGGGTTGAAGTAACGAAGCAAGCAGATGCTCCAGTCGTTGTCGCTTGCATAAAGGTCTTGGAGCATACACTCAATGATGTATTTTGTTCTGCCGTATGGGTTTGTAACTCCGCCAACCTGCATATCCTCGGTGAGAGGAGAAATGTTGTTCATTCCGTAAACGGTAGCTGATGATGAAAATACAATCTTCTTGCAACCGTTGTTTCTCATAACATCAAGCAAAACAAGTGTGCCTGTGATGTTGTTGTCGAAGTATTCAAGAGGCTTTACACAGCTTTCGCCGACTGCCTTAAGACCTGCAAAGTGAATTACACTGTCGATGCTTTCGGCTTCAAAAACCTTTTGCATACCTTCTTTATCTCTGATGTCTACCTGATAGAAAGGGAAGTCCTTTCCAACAAGAGCCTTGATTCTGTCATAAGATGATTTCTTGCAGTTGTAAAGATTGTCTACAACAACAACATCAAATCCTGCATTCATAAGTTCAACGCATGTGTGCGAACCGATGTAGCCGAGTCCGCCTGTTACTAATACTGACATAGTGATGCCTCCTAAATAATATAATGTTATATTATCGTCAGAGCGATTTGTTTTGCCCTGACGGTTTTGTTTTTGTTAAATTAATAAGCTTTGCCCCAGTAAACCATACATTTGGCAGGCTTGCCGCAGCATACGCATTTGTCGTCAATGTGCTCTTGTTCAAGCGGAATGCAACGGGAACCGACACCGGTAACTTCCTTAACCTTGTCTTCGCAAGCCTCGTCACCGCACCACATAGCTTTTACAAAGCCATCACCGTTCTTTTCAAGGTCGGCAATGATTTCGTCCATATTGTGTGCAATGTATGTTCTGCGTTCTCTGTTTTCAAGAGCCTTTTCGTAAATACCCTTGCGTACTTCTTCAAGCTTTTCAAGGATAACTTCTTCAATTTTGTCAAGAGGAACGATTGTTTTTTCTCTGTTGTGACGGGTAACAACAACGCATTGACCTGCTTCAATATCTCTCGGACCGAGTTCGATTCTTACAGGAACACCCTTCATTTCGTATTCTGCAAACTTCCAGCCCGGAGTGTTGTTTGAATCGTCAATCTTTGCTCTGCAAACCTTGTTGAGTCTGTCGCAAAGTTCGTTTGCCGCATCAAGAACACCGTCTTTGTGCTGTGCAACAGGAATAACGATTGCCTGAATCGGTGCAACAGCCGGTGGAAGAACGAGTCCGTTGTCGTCACCGTGAGTCATAATGATTGCGCCGATAAGACGGGTTGTAACTCCCCAAGATGTTTGGTGTGGGTATTGGAGCTGATTGTTTTTGTCTGCAAACTGAATGTCAAATGCCTTTGCAAAACCATCGCCAAAGTAGTGGCTTGTGCCTGCCTGAAGTGCCTTGCCATCGTGCATAAGTGCTTCGATGCAGTATGTTCTTTCCGCACCTGCAAATTTGTCGCTCTCCGTCTTTTGACCTTGGATAACAGGCATAGCCAAATCCTCTTGGCAGAACTTGGTGTAGATGCCAAGCATTTTTTCTGTTTCCTCAATTGCCTCCTCAGGTGTTGCGTGGAGTGTGTGACCCTCCTGCCACAAGAATTCTCTTGAACGGAGGAACGGTCTTGTTGTCTTTTCCCATCTTACAACAGATACCCACTGATTGTAGAGTTTAGGCAAATCTCTGTGAGAGTGAACAATGTTTTTGAAGTGCTCGCAGAAAAGAGTTTCGCTTGTAGGTCTTACGCAAAGACGCTCTTCAAGTTTTTCGTTTCCGCCGTAGGTTACCCACGCACATTCAGGCGCAAAGCCCTCAACATGGTCTGCTTCCTTTTGGAGCAATGATTCAGGGATGAACATTGGCATACAAACATTTTCGTGTCCTGTTGCTTTGAACATTCCGTCAAGTATTCTTTGGATATTTTCCCAAATTGCATAGCCGTAAGGTCGGATTACCATACAGCCCTTAATGCTTGTGTATTCTATAAGCTCTGCCTTTTTGCACACATCCGTGTACCATTTGGCAAAGTCCACATCCATCGATGTGATGTCATCAACCATTTTTTTCTGATTATTTGCCATAACTATCTCCTATATTAATATTATTTACATTATATATTCGTTTTATATATTCGTTTCAGCCTCTTATTATAAATGATAATTCCAAAAAAGTAAACCGATTTTTGAAAATAACCTGCCTCTTTGCAAAGATATTACAAATGGTAGGGTAGTACAGTATGCTTTATATACAGAGAGTAAATCAAATATTAACAATAGGTATAAAGTTGCACAAAATTACTTCATTTTTCTTGGTTATTTTTATCATATGAATGTCAAAAATATGAAAAAGCTGTATTGCAAAATTCAAATTTCGTAGTTATAATGAGAGTAAAAGCAGGTGAAAAAAATAACAATCTTTTTAAACCTGCAAATATATGGGAAATGGAGGAATGACGATGGCATTAGCACCTATTAGTATGAGCGTCAATTTGCAGGAAGAACTTCAAAAGCAGCTCAACATCGACGAAGTGTTCGGATTTGATATCAAGGGCGTGCATGTAGGCTTTGATGAGAGTACGGTTGTTTCCTGGATTATTATTGTCGCTGTGACGATTTTGGCTATATTCCTCACCCGAAACTTAAAGGTTCAGGGCGAAATATCCAAGCGTCAGATGATACTCGAAATGTGCTATGAAAAGGCAGAAGCATTTTTCAAAACCATTATGGGTCCAAAGGTAGAAAGGTATATACCATGGCTTATGAGTATGGCTTTGTTTATCGGCGTGTCCAATATGATTGGACTGTTGGGATTCAAGCCACCTACAAAGAGTATGCAGGTCACTGCGGCTATGGCACTCACTTCTATCGTGCTCGTAGAATATTGTGCCTTTAAGGATAAGGGTGTCCTCGGCAGGTTCAAGCAATTTACAAAACCTGTGTGGATTGTAACTCCTATTAATATTCTTGAGGTGTTCACCAAACCGCTTTCGCTTTGTATGCGACTTTTTGGTAACATCATTGCAGCGTTCACCATTATGGAATTAATCAAGGCAGTGCCGTTTATGAAGTTCGGATTTCCGGCTGTGTTCAGCCTCTACTTCGATTTGTTTGACGGACTCCTGCAAGCGTACATTTTCTGTTTCTTGACAGCTATTTATCTTCAAGAAGCTGTTGAAGAAGAGGAAGAAGAGCCAAAGGAAGCAAAGAAAATGCGCAAGGCTCAAAAGAAAGCCGAGAAATTGGCAAAAAAACAAGCAAAAAAACAAGCTAAAGCTACGGCTTGAGCATATAAACAATGATTTATATTTTAAGGAGATAAAATTATGACAGGATCAATTATTGCAATCGGTGCAGGTATTGCACTTTTGTGTGGCATTGGCGCAGGTATCGGTATCGGTATCGCAACAGGTAAGGCAGTAGAGGCTCAGGCTCGTCAGCCTGAAATTGCAGGTAAAATTCAAACAACTCTTATTCTTGGTGCCGCTTTGTCAGAGGCAACAGCTATTTACGGCTTGATTGGTGCAATTTTGATTATCTTTATGGTAAAATAGTTCGCCGTTCATTATTGATTGAAAGGAAATTAACAAATGTTAAAGTTTGATTTTAATTTGCTTTGGACAATAGTCAATCTTATTATTTTCTATCTTTTGATGAGATTTTTCCTTATCAAGCCAATCAAAAAGACCCTTCAGGCAAGAAAGGAATTGATTGATAATCAGTTCAAAGAGGCTGAAGATACGGTTAACGCCGCAAACGAAAAAATGGCTGATTATGAGGATAAAATCAAAAATGTCAACACCGAAGCAAAGGAAATTATTTCTGATGCAAGGGATAAGGCAAAGGTTGAATATAACAAAATCCTTGACAAAGCAAATAATGATGCCACAAGGCTTAAGCAAGACGCTCAAAAGCAAATCGAGTTGGATACGGAAAATGCCCGTCGAGATGTTAAGGAAGAACTTGCAAAGCTTGCTATGGAGGCAGCACAAAAGGTTGTCGGCGAAAGCGTAAGCGTAAAAACCGATGCAGAAATTTATGACAAATTTTTAAACGAAAGCAGTGAAGATTAATGATTAAAAATCAAGATTTATATATCCAAAACCTGCTTTCAAACCAAGTTAGCGTGGGTAGCTTGGAAGATGCGTTGAGATTGTACAACAGCAGCGAGGAGCTTCGTGAAACACTCAACAATCCAAACTATCCTGCCGAGGAAAAACAGCAGGTAATCAACGATTTGTTTGCTCCGTCCGTAAGAGAATTTTTGGGCGAGCTTGCCGAGAAATGCCAGTGTGGCGACCTTGAGGAGCTTATTGAGGCATATATCGTTGAAGGTGACAGAAAAAAGAATATCATTCACGCAACAGTAACTTGCATCAACCCTCCTGACGAAAAGCAACTCAAGGGTATTGAGGATTTTGTTCGTAAGGAAACAAAGAGCGAAAATGTTGTTGTTGACATAAAAAAAGATGCGTCTTTGATTGGCGGTTTTGTAATTGCGGTTGAGGGCAAGGAGTATGACTTCTCTCTCAAAACAAAGATGCAGACTATCAAGGAGCAAATTCTTCGTACTGCCAAGGAAAGCACCGGAAGCAACAAAGAGGTGCTTGAAGTTTTGCGCAAGGATATTAAGTCCTTCAAGGATAATCTTCAGGGCGAAGAAGTCGGTCAGGTAGTCAAGGTTGGCGATAATATCGCAACAATCGTTGGACTTGGCAATGCAATGTACGGCGAAATCGTTGTGTTTGAGGACGGCACAAAGGGTATGGTTCAAAACATCAACCACGACTCAATCGGCTGTATCCTTTTTGGTTCGGATGACGAAATCGAGCAAGGCACAAAGGTTAAGCGTACAAAGAGAAAAGCAGGCGTTCCGGTAGGCGAAAATTTTGTCGGCAGAGTTGTAAATGCTCTTGGCGAGCCTATCGACGGCTTGGGAGATATTGAAGCAAGCGATTACCGCTTGGTTGAGCAACCGGCTCCGTCAATCGTTGACAGAAAATCGGTTTCAAAGCCAATGGAAACAGGTATTCTTGCTATTGACTCTATGTTCCCGATAGGCAGAGGTCAGCGTGAACTTATCATCGGTGACCGTCAAACAGGTAAAACATCTATTGCAATTGACACTATCATTAACCAAAAGGGCAAGGACACAATCTGTGTTTATAATGCCATCGGTCAAAAAGCGTCAACTGTTGCAAAACTTGTTAACACACTCAAAAAGAACGGTGCTATGGATTACACAATCGTTGTGTGCTCAACAGCATCGGATGCGGCTTCACTTCAATATATTTCTCCGTATTCGGCAACGGCTATGGCTGAATACTTTATGTACAAGGGCAAGGATTGCCTCATCGTGTATGACGATTTGAGCAAGCACGCTGTTGCTTACCGTGCAATCTCTCTTCTTTTGGGCAGACCGCCCGGACGAGAGGCTTACCCCGGTGATGTATTCTATTTGCACTCAAGACTTCTTGAGCGTTCAAGCCGTTTGAGTGACGAGCTTGGCGGCGGTTCAATCACTGCCTTGCCTATCATCGAAACCCAGGCAGGCGATGTATCTGCATACATCCCAACAAATGTTATTTCAATTACAGACGGTCAAATTTATCTTGAAAGTGACCTTTTCTTCTCGGGTCAAAGACCTGCGGTTAATGTCGGTCTTTCCGTATCCCGTGTTGGCGGTGCGGCTCAAACAAAGGCTATGAAGAAGGCAGCAGGCTCACTTCGTGTTGATTTGGCACAGTTCAGAGAAATGGAAGTGTTCACCCAGTTCTCTTCTGATTTGGATGATGACACAAAGATGCAACTTAAGTACGGTTCGGGTCTTATGGAACTTCTTAAGCAACCGCTTACTCACCCAATGTCACTTGCACAGCAGGTTATCACTCTTGTTGGTGCAATCGGCAAGAAGTTTGTTGATGTGCCAAAGGACAAACTCAAGAGCTATCAGGGCGAAATGCTCGAATATTTTGAAAATCATCACAGCGACCTTGTTGCTGAAATCGACACTCAAAAGGTGCTTGATGATGATTTGAAGGCTTCAATCCTCGATGTGATTGATGAATTCGGAAAGGCAAATAATGGCTAATGCAAGAGAAATCCAGGGCAGAATAAAGTCTATCAAGGATACTATGAAAATCACAAATGCAATGTATATGGTGTCCTCGTCAAAACTTCAAAAAGCCCGCAGAGATTTAAAAAACACAGAGCCTTATTTCTATATGATTCAAGACAGTCTTGCAAAGATTTTGGATGTTGCGCCGGAGGTCGGTTCGGTATATTTTGACGAAAGACCAAACAAAGTCGGCGATGACAGAATCGTTGCATATCTTGTAATTACTGCCGATAAAGGCTTGGCAGGTGCATATAACCACAATGTTATCAAACTTGCCGAGAAGTGCACAGTTGATGACGGATGCAACAATATGCTTTTTGTAGTCGGTCAGCTCGGCAGACATTTCTTTGAAAAAAAGGAAATTCCGATTGATATTAATTTCAGATATGCGGCACAAAATCCTACTGTTAACCGTGCAAGACATATCAGCGAAAAAATCGTTTCGATGTTTCTTGACAAAAAGATTGACGAGGTTCATGTTGTATATACAAAAATGGTCAATTCAATGACGGTTGAGGCGGTCAGCACTCAGCTTCTTCCGTTGAAGAAGGGCAGTATCAATATGCAAAGCAACGAACTTGTTGAGCACTACAACGATGCAGTATTTATGCCTGATGTAAAAACTGCGTTTGATTCTATAGTTCCAAGTTATATTGCAGGCTTTGTGTACGGTGCGCTTGTAGAGAGCTATTGCAGTGAGCACAATGCTCGTATGATGGCAATGCAAAACGCATCGGACAGTGCCAATTCTATGATTAAAGATTTGTCCATTCAGTTTAACAGAGCACGACAGGCAGCGATTACACAGGAAATCAGTGAGGTTTGCGGTGGTGCAAGTCACGCTGCTCAAGAGGCTCAATAACAACCTTTCAGAAAGGTAATAATAGTATGAATTACGGTAAAATAACACAAGTTATGGGACCTGTTGTTGATGTACAGTTTGACGGCGAGCTTCCAAAAATTAAGGAAGCACTCGAAGTCGAAAATGACGGCAAGCGTGCCGTTATGGAAGTTGCACAGCATATCGGCGGCAACACAGTTCGTTGCATTATGCTTGCTGCTTCGGAGGGCTTGTACAAGGATATGCAGGTTGCCGCAACAGGCGATTCAATCAAAGTGCCTATCGGCGAAAAAACTTTGGGCAGACTTTTCAATGTTGTCGGCGAAACCATAGATGATTTGGAAAATTTGGATAACGAGGAGCACTGGTCAATTCACCGTAAAGCTCCGAGCTTTGACGAGCAATCGGACGAAGTAGAGATTTTGGAAACAGGTATCAAGGTTATCGACCTTCTTACCCCTTACCAAAAGGGTGGTAAAATCGGTTTGTTCGGTGGTGCCGGTGTAGGTAAAACCGTACTTATTCAGGAACTTATCACCAATGTTGCAACTCAACACGGCGGTTATTCTATCTTTACAGGTGTCGGTGAGCGTTCAAGAGAAGGTAACGACCTTTGGAACGAAATGAAGGAGTCGGGTGTAATCAACAAGACTGCTTTGGTTTTCGGTCAGATGAACGAACCACCTGGAGCAAGAATGAGAGTTGCCGAAACAGGACTTACAATGGCAGAGTATTTCCGTGACAAACAACATCAGGATGTGCTTCTTTTCATTGATAACATCTTCAGATTTATTCAGGCAGGCTCCGAGGTTTCCGCTCTTTTGGGCAGAATGCCGTCAGCCGTTGGTTATCAGCCGACTTTGGCAACTGATGTCGGTGAACTTCAGGAGAGAATTACCTCCACCAAGAACGGCTCAATCACATCCGTTCAGGCTGTTTATGTTCCTGCCGATGACCTTACAGACCCTGCTCCTGCAACAACCTTTGCTCACCTTGACGCAACTACCGTTCTTTCTCGTAAGATAGTAGAAAAAGGTATTTATCCTGCAGTTGACCCACTTGAGTCTAACTCAAGAATTTTGGAGGCTGATGTTGTAGGCGAGGAACATTATGAGGTTGCCTGCAAGGTTCAGGAATATTTGCAGAAGTATAAGGAACTTCAGGATATTATTGCAATCCTCGGTATGGAGGAATTGTCCGATGATGATAAGCTTTCTGTATATCGTGCAAGAAAGATTGAAAAGTTCTTGTCACAGCCATTCCATGTAGCAGAAACCTTTACGGGCTTAAAGGGCGTTTATGTTCCTATTAAGGAAACCGTAAGAGGCTTTAAGGCTATTGTTGACGGTGAGGTTGATGACTTGCCTGAAATGGCATTCTTCAATGTCGGCACTATTGATGACGCTATTGAAAAAGCAAAAACACTTTAATTGGTGATTTATATGAACACTTTTAAATTGAAGATTGTTGCGTCAAACCGTATCTTTTTTGACGGCGAGGCGCAAAGTCTTGTTGTGCCCGTTGCGGAAGAGGGATTTTGCGGATTTTTGGCAAACCACGAAAACACGGTTGCACCTATCGAATTTGGCGAAATGAAGTTCACGGATGCCGAGGGCAAGGTGACAGAAGCGTTTGTCGGTTCAGGATTTTTGGAGTTCTTCGACAATCGTGCAAACCTTGTGTGCATTTCTGCCGAACTTCCTGAAGAAATCGATAAGCGCCGTGCACAAGAGGCTGCCGAAAGAGCGGAAGAGGAACTTCGTCAACAGCATTCGCTTGACGAATACTATCAAATTCAGGCAAATCTCTCTCGTGCGATGGAACGACTTAAAATCAAAAATAAGCATCAAATCTAATTATGTTTTTTTAAGGCGGACAAAGATGTCCGCCTTTTTTGTGCTTGACAAATTGGCGGTTTGGGTGCATTATTATATATAATTCAAATTAAGGATTTTGCAATATGAAAAAATTGTTCAACAAAGAAGTAATAATGTATCTCATTTTTGGAGTGCTCACAACCGTTGTGTCGTGGGGTACTTATACCGTTTTTGTCAATCTTTGCAAAATGTCGGTGTTTTGGGCAAATCTTGTCAGCTGGGTGTGTGCCGTAACTTTTGCCTACATCACAAACAAACTTTGGGTGTTTGAATCAAAAAGTTGGGAAATCAAATTTGTCCTTAAAGAAGCTGTATCGTTTTTTGCATCCCGTGGAGTTACAGGAGTTATTGAGATTGTCTGCGTTCCGTTGATTGTAAAAACTTCTTTTGACAATCTGTTTTACAATTTGTTTGAAAAAATGGGCGTAGGTATGAAAATTCTGTTCACTGATGGTATTTATTCAAAGGTGGCAGTGTCGTTCGTTATAATAATTCTGAATTATGTTTTCTCAAAATTAATAGTGTTCAAGAATAAAAAGACCGAAAAGTAATCGGTCTTTTGTTATTTTCACAAAAAAATTATACATTTTTTGTATAAATTTTAAAAATTAATATAATAAATATATAAATTAATATTGAATATCAAGTCCGTTTATGAGATAATAAAATGTAATTCTATGTAACATTAATTTTTTTAGGGAGAGAATATGACAGATTTTAAGGAATTGGCACAGCTTTTGTTTCCAAACATCACAAAAGCTCCGCAGGATATGGAAGATATGTATCCGCCAAGAGCACTTAAAGAGGGCGCAAGGGTAACTCGTTTTGCTCCAAGTCCAACAGGCTTTTTGCATTTTGGCAACCTGTTCACCTGTATGGTGTCTTATAAGACAGCAAAAACTACCGACGGTGTGTTCTATGTTCGAGTTGAGGACACCGACCAAAAGCGTAAAGTTGATGGTGCTATTGATGTAATGCTCAAGGGACTTTCGGTTTACGGAATCAATGCAGATGAGGGCGTTGTCGGTGACGAAAAAGAAATCGGCGACTACGGACCGTATTATCAAAGCGCAAGAGTTGAGATTTATCAAACCTATGCAAAGGCACTTGTTGAGCAGGGACTTGCTTATCCTTGCTTCTGCTCCGCCGATGAACTTGACGAAATCCGCACCGCACAGGAAAACGAAAGCATCAAGGGCTATTGGGGCAAATGGGCAAAATGCCGTGACCTTTCGTTTGAACAAATCAAGGCTAATATTGATTCGGGTATGAGCTGGACACTTCGCCTTAAATCTCCTGGCGAGCTTGATAAAAAATGCTATTTTGACGATATGATTAAGGGCAAAATTGAAATGCCGGAGAATGTTCAGGATGTTGTTCTTCTCAAATCGGACGGAATTCCGACCTATCACTTTGCACATGCAGTTGACGACCATCTTATGAGAACCACTCATGTTGTCAGAGGTGATGAATGGATTTCATCTGTTCCGATTCATCTTCAGCTGTTCAAGGTGCTTGGCTTCAAGCCTCCAAAGTATGCCCATGTTTCTCCTATTATGAAGGAAGAAAACGGAGGCAAGCGCAAACTTTCAAAGCGTAAAGACCCTGAAGCAGCCGTTACTTATTATGCAGAAGAGGGTTATCCTCAGGAAAGCGTAAACGAATATATGATGACTCTTGCCAACTCAAACTTTGAGGATTGGCGCAGAATGAACAAAACAGAGCCTATCGAAAAATTTCCGTTCAACCTCAAAAAAATGAGCGTGTCGGGTGCACTTTTTGACATTGTAAAGCTCACCGATGTGTCAAAGAATGTTATTTCGGTTATGCCTGCCAAAAAGGTGTTTGAGCTTGCTTGTGCTTGGGCAAAGGAATATCAGCCACAGCTTGCAGAGCTTTTTGCACAGGATGAGGCAAAGGCAACCGCAATTCTCAACATCGACCGTGAGGGCAAAAAGCCTCGTAAGGATATTGCAAAGTGGAGCGATGTGCTCGATTATGTAAGCTATATGTATGACGAAACCTTTGTTCCGAATTATGAGCTTAACGGCAACGCAACTCCGTCACTCGCAGTCAAGGTTATTGAAGAATACATCAAGGTTGTAAATCTTGATGATGACAAAGATGATTGGTTTGGCAGAATGAAAGAGGTTTGTCCTCTTGTCGGATGCACACCGAATGTCAAGGAATATAAGGCAGAGCCTGAAAAATTTGAAGGTCATGTCGGCGATGTGTCAACAATTATTCGTGTGGCACTCACAGGCAGAACAAACACACCGGACCTTTTTGCCATCACCGCACTTTTGGGCGAGGACACAGTAAAGGCAAGATTGAATTCGGCACTAAATCACTACAAGGAGGAAATGTAAATGGCAATTGATGAAATCAAAGACGAGGAAACCGTAACCCAAAACTTCATCCACGATTTTATTGATGAAGATTTAAAAGAGGGAGTGTATTCCCGAGTTCAAACAAGATTCCCTCCTGAACCAAACGGCTATCTCCACATCGGACACGCAAAGGCTATTTGCATCAACTTCGGTGTAAAGAACAAGTACAACGGTGTTTGCAATCTCCGTATGGACGACACAAACCCGATTAAAGAGGACACCGAATATGTAGAGTCAATCAAAGAGGACATCAAGTGGCTTGGATTTGATTGGGATAATATCTACTTTGCGTCCGATTATTTTGATTATATTTACGAATGTGCGGTTAAGCTCATCAAAAAAGGTCTTGCTTATGTTGACGAATCATCGGCAGACGAAATCAGAGAGATGAGAGGCACTCTTACCGAGCCGGGTAAGAACAGCCCGTACCGTGACAGACCTATTGAAGAAAGCCTTGATTTGTTCCAAAGAATGACCGACGGCGAATTTGAGGCAGGTTCAAAGGTGCTTCGTGCAAAAATTGATATGGCGTCACCGAATATGAATATGCGTGACCCGATTATCTATCGTATTATGTATGCACATCACCACAGAACAGGCGACAAGTGGTGCGTTTATCCTATGTATGACTTTGCTCATCCTCTTTCGGACGCTTGCGAAAAGGTAACACACTCGCTTTGCTCATTGGAATTTGAAAATCACAGACCGCTTTATGATTGGGTTTGCGACAACTGCGTTGAGGGTGAAAAGCCAAGACAGATTGAATTTGCAAGAATGAACCTCAACTACACTCTTACATCAAAGAGAAAGTGCCTGAAACTTGTTCAGGACAAAATTGTTGACGGTTGGGACGACCCAAGAATGGCAACAATCAGCGGTATGCGTCGCCGTGGCTATCCTGCCGATGCAATCCGTGATTTCTGCGAAAAAATCGGTGTTTCAAAGGCTTACAGCGTAATTGATTTTGCGATGCTCGAAAGCTGTGTTCGTGACAGCCTCAACAGAAATGCAAAGAGAGCAATGGCTGTTGTTGACCCGCTCAAACTCATCATCGACAATTATCCTGAAGATAAGGTTGAAGAACTTGAGGTTGAATATCATCCTGACCACGAGGAATTCGGCAAGCGTACAATTCCTTTCGGCAAAGAACTTTGGATTGAGAAAAACGACTTTATGGTTGAACCTATCAGCAAGTACCGCCGTTTGTTCGTTGGCAACGAGGTTAGACTTTACAAGGCTTATTGCGTAACCTGCACAGGATATGATTTGGACGAAAACGGCGAGGTTATCGCTGTTCACGCAACATACGACCCTGAAACTTTCGGCGGTGACACTCCTGACGGAAGAAAGGTCAGAGGCACAATCCATTGGGTGTATGCAAACGATTGCAACACAGCAGAGGTTAGACTTTACGACCGCTTGTTCAATGTCGAAAATCCAAGTGACGAGGAGGGTGTTGGCTCATTTGAGGACAATCTCAATCCTGATTCACTTGAAGTTAAAACCGCCTATGTTGAAAAGGCACTCGCAGAAACTCAGCCGGGCGACAGATTCCAATTTATGCGCATAGGCTACTTCTGCACCGATAAGGACAGCAAGCCGGATGCACTTGTGTTTAACAGAACAGTACAGCTCAGAGACAGCTTTAATAAAAAGAAGTAAAGAAGGCATTATTGTGGCAAGAGAAGAAAGAAAAAATATAAAAAATATTGCGATTATTGCTCATGTTGACCACGGCAAGACCACCCTTGTTGATGAGATGCTTCATCAAAGCGGTATTTTCCGTGACAACGAGGTTGTGCAGGAAAGAGTAATGGACTCAAACGACCTTGAAAAGGAAAGAGGCATTACAATTCTTTCAAAGAACACCTCAATTCATTATAAGGACACAAAGATTAACATCGTTGACACCCCGGGACACGCTGATTTCGGCGGAGAGGTTGAGCGTATTCTCACTATGGTAGACGGCGTTCTCCTTGTTGTTGACGCATTTGAGGGCTGTATGCCTCAAACCCGATTTGTGCTTAAAAAGGCACTCGGCTTACATAAAACTCCGCTTGTTGTTGTCAACAAGATTGACCGTGACGGCGCAAGACCTGCCGAGGTTATTGATGAAGTTCTCGATCTTTTCATCGAGCTTGGTGCGGATGACGACCAAATTGATTTCCCTGTTATCTATGCTTCTGCAAGAGAGGGCTATTCTTCAACCGACCCAACCGTTCGTGAGGGCGATATGCGTCCGCTTTTGGATGCTATTTTGGAATACATTCCGTCACCTGTCGGTGATCCTGACGGTCCTGCACAGATTTTGTTCTCGTCACTCGAATATGACGATTATGTAGGCAGAATCGGTGTCGGCAGAGTTGAAAGAGGCACAATTAAGGTTAACACTCCTTATGTTCTTTGCCGTCAGGACGGAACACAGGAGAATGTAAAATTCACAAAGATGTATCAGTTTGAGGGACTCAAGAGAGTTGCTTGCGACAGCGCCGAGTTCGGCGACCTTGTTTCCGTTGCCGGTATTGCCGACCTTAACATCGGCGAAACTGCTTGCGACCCTGAACATATCGAACCGCTTCCGTTTGTAAAAATTGACGAGCCTACAATCAGTATGAACTTCATCGTTAACGATTCACCGTTTGCAGGCAGAGAGGGCAAGTATGTAACTTCCCGTAACCTCCGTGACAGATTGTTCAAGGAGGTTGAAACCAATGTTTCTATGCGTGTTGAAGAAACCGATTCTATGGACACATTCAAGGTTTCGGGCAGAGGTGAACTCCACCTTTCAATCCTCATAGAAACTATGAGAAGAGAAAATTACGAATTCCAAGTTTCTCGTCCGCAGGTTATCACAAAGACAGACGCAAACGGCAAGGTGCTTGAACCTATGGAAACCGCAATTGTTGAAGTGCCTGAAGAATATGTCGGTGCTGTTATGACAAAACTTTGCTCACGCAAGGGCGAAATGATTAATATGGATACCCGTCCAACAGGTATGACACATATGGAAATCAAGATTCCGTCAAGAGGTCTTATCGGTTACAGAAGCGAGTTCTTGACCGACACCAACGGCAACGGTATTATGAATCAGCTCTTTGCAGGTTATGAAGAATGGCACGGCGATATCGAAACAAGAAGCCGTGGTTCAATCGTGGTTCACGAAACAGGCACAACAACAGGCTACGGACTTTGGAACACTCAAGACAGAGGTCGTTTGTTCGTTGGTCCGGGTGTTGATGTTTATGAGGGTATGATTGTCGGCGAATGTGCAAAGGACGAGGATATTGTGTGCAATGTCTGCAAGAAAAAGCATGTCACAAATACTCGTGCAAGCGGTTCTGACGAAGCACTCAAGCTTGTTCCGCCAACCACTCTTTCACTTGAGCAGAGCATGGAATTTTTGGCAGATGACGAACTTCTTGAAGTTACTCCAAAATCAATCCGTTTGCGCAAAACAATCCTCAGCAAGGAATTGCGTTTGAAGGCAGAAAACAGAGCCAAAAAGGGTTAATTATGAATAACGAGCGTTCGGGATTGTATTTTCACATTCCGTTTTGCAAAAGTAAATGTCCGTATTGCGATTTCTACAGCGTGAAGTTTGATGAAGCGTCTGCACAGCAATATGTTCAAGAAATATGTGATGAAATTAAGCAGTATCAAGGTATCTTTGATACTGTTTATTTCGGTGGCGGCACTCCGAGTATTTTGCCGCCCGAACTAATCGGCAAAATCCTTGATTGTGCAAGGGCGCAGTTTGAAATTTCGGATGATGCGGAGATTACCGTTGAATGTAATCCGAGCAAGGATTTGTCCGAAGATTTCAAAAAATATGCTTCGTACGGCGTTAATCGTATAAGTCTCGGTATGCAAAGTGCGGTTGACAGCGAACGCTTTGCTCTCGGCAGAGCGGCAGGCAGAAATGAGGTTGAACGCACGATAAATTATGCAAGGCAGTCGGGGATAGAAAATATCAGCCTCGACCTAATGCTCGGCACTCCAAAGCAAACGATTGAGTCACTCGATTATTCATTCGATTTTATCAAAAGCGTGGGTGTTCCTCATGTGTCGGCTTATATGCTCAAAATCGAGGAAGGCACAAAGTTCTTCCAAATGCGTGACCGACTTGTTTTGCCCGATGATGACACGGTGGGCGAAATGTATATTAAAACCGTTGACACTTTCGCTTCTTTCGGTATTAAGCAGTACGAAATCAGCAATTTTGCCGTTCCGGGATTTGAGAGCAGGCACAACACGAAATATTGGACTTTGACCCCGTATCTCGGCATCGGCAAATCGGCTCACAGTTTTTGGGGTGGCAAAAGATTTTTCTACGACATAGAGTGGAACAAAATTGATGACGGCACGGGCGGTGACAAGGAAGAGCAGATTATGCTCGGGCTTCGCCTTGCAAAGGGGATTGACAAATCGCTTGTTGACCGAGATTTTGCCGAATTTGTCAAAATGGGATATGTTGCCGACCTCGGCGAACGAATTGCATTGACCCCAAAAGGTATGCTTGTTTCCAACACGATAATAAATTATATAATAGGTTAGACGAAAATCACGGTGATAGGGTTTGCAACCGGTCAAAATATCGCCAAATTTTTGCAGATTGTTACAAAATTAACATAATATATGTAGGGTATATAGATTGTTTTTGTATAATCTGTAAAAAATCCAATTTTCGCTTGATTATTAATAGTAAAAAGTATAAAATAATAGTGCAATAAAATAAAGCAATTTATTTAATTAATTTAATTTTCGGAGGTATAATCCAATGGTAAAAGTTGCTATTAATGGTTTCGGCCGTATCGGTCGTCTTGCTTTCCGTCAGATGTTCGGCGCTGAAGGCTACGAAGTTGTTGCAATCAACGATCTTACAAGCCCAAAGATGCTTGCTCATCTTTTGAAGTACGATTCATCACAGGGCAAGTATGCTCTTGCTGATACAGTTTCAGCTACTGACGATTCAATCATCGTTGACGGCAAGGAAATTAAGATTTATGCAAAGGCTGACGCTTCAGAACTTCCTTGGGGCGAGCTTGGTGTAGACGTTGTTCTTGAGTGCACAGGTTTCTACACATCAAAGGAAAAGGCTTCTGCTCACATTAAGGCAGGTGCTCGTAAGGTAGTTATTTCTGCTCCTGCAGGCAACGACCTTCCTACTATCGTTTACAATGTAAACCACGACACACTTACAGCTGAAGATACAGTTATTTCTGCTGCATCTTGCACAACAAACTGCCTTGCTCCTATGGCAAAGGCTCTCAACGACTTTGCTCCAATCCAGAGCGGTATCATGTGCACAATCCACGCTTACACAGGCGATCAGATGACTCTTGACGGTCCTCAGAGAAAGGGCGACCTCAGAAGATCAAGAGCTGCTGCTGTTAATATCGTACCTAACTCAACAGGTGCTGCAAAGGCAATCGGTCTTGTAATTCCTGAACTCAACGGCAAGCTTATCGGTTCTGCACAGAGAGTTCCTACTCCAACAGGTTCAACAACAATCCTTACAGCTGTTATCAAGACAGACAAGGAAGTTACTGTTGAAGCTATCAACGCAGCTATGAAGGCTGAAGCTACAGAATCATTCGGTTACAACACTGATGAAATCGTTTCTTCAGATATCGTTGGTATGAGATACGGCTCACTCTTTGATGCTACTCAGACAATGGTTCTTAAAGTTGCTGATGACACATATGAAGTTCAGGTTGTTTCATGGTATGACAACGAAAACTCATACACATCACAGATGGTTAGAACAATCAAGTACTTCTCAGAGCTTGGCTAATTAATAACCCAAAAAAAACTCGGAGCATCTGCTCCGAGTTTTTTAGTCTGTAGATAAAGCTCCTGAAACACGCCGAATTACAGTTTATTGACAAATTTTGATGTGTTATGTATAATTACAAAGGATAAGGAAAACTACCGGATACGGTAGGCGGTTAATTTTGCCCTCGTTTGGGGGTGTTGCCCATGGAATATTTGGCTATGATAGCTATTGTTTTAATAGTTGCCACAGGTTACATACTTGCAATAAAAAAGAAATAACCGCCAACCCCCGCTAAAAGTTGGCGATTATTTCATAATCCGCTTTTGATGAGGGCTAACCGTCTATCGGGCAAGCTCCTTATCTGTTTTTATTATATATCAATTATTTTGTTTTGTCAATATTGTGCTTATTCAAGGTAAAGCACGATTTTTTGTTCCTTGATTGTTTTCTTTATGTCGATTACTCTTTGGTTGGATGAACCACGGAATTTGAGTGTGATTGAGTGCAAATCTTCCACATATGGGCCGTCAACAAGTATGTCAATGAGCGACAGCATTTCCTTGCTGATGTTGGTTGCGGCACGGCTTTTTTCTTCCGTACAGCCGAGGATTTGCTCAAGCGTAAATCCGGTGTAGCACCACACGGTTTTGTCCGGGAATCTCTCGTGAAACATCACTAAAAACGGCACAAGTACCTTTTGATTTTCGGGTTCAAACGGTTCGCCGCCGAGAAGCGATATGCCGTTAATCCAGCTGTGGTCAACACTTTTGAAAATATCTTCCATGGTTTCTTCGGTGAAAAGATGACCGTAGCTGAAGTCCCATGTAATTTCGTTAAAACAATTTTTGCAATGATGCCTGCAACCGGATACAAAAAGGGAAGTTCTTACTCCCTCGCCGTTTGAGATGTCATTTGTTTTTATTTCTGCCCAATTCATAAATCAGTCCGCCCTTCAGCGCTCTTTTTTATATTATAGCACATTAACATTGTAAAATAAAGAGTATAATATTTGACAATTATATGTTGGGTGTGATAATATATTTACATACTATATAAAGTGTTAAATAAGGAGTATTGCATAATGAAATACGGTGTGTTATACAGAAAAACCACCAAAAATATCGGTGACGATATGCAGTCATATGCCGCAGAGCAATGGTTGCCGCATACAGATTACTTGGTGGATATTGAAGCTATGGACAGCTTCAAGGCTGATGATGACGAGCCGGTTGCAACCATTATGAGCGCATGGTATATGTGGGAAAAGTGGAATTGGCCGCCGTCAAAATATGTTTATCCTTTGTGGATAGGTCTTCACTACAATGATATTCAAAGAGGCAGACCTCGTGGTATGCCTTCAAAGTTTGAGTATATCGAGAGCGGACCGGGCAAGGAATATCTCAAGAGATTTGAGCCTATCGGTTGCCGTGATTATTATACGCAAGAGCGTCTTTCTGAGCGTGGAATAGACAATTATTTTTCGGGTTGCGTAACTCTTACGCTCAAAAAGCGTCCGCCAAAGCCGAGAGAAAGAGAATATATCGTTCTTGTCGGTCTTGCAAAATCTGTTGAAGAAGCTGTTAAAAAGCAGATGGAGGGCACCGGCATTGATGTAATCGTTGAACCGCCAACCCGCCCTATTCCGTCAGACCAATTTATGACTTGGGAGCAGAGGCGTGCCGAGGTTGAGGAAAGACTTGACCTTTATCAAAACGCAAAGTGCGTGCTCACATTCAGAGTTCACTGTGCACTTCCTTGTATCGCACTCGAAACTCCTGTGCTTTGGGTTCGTCACAACTTCAATTCGGTTCGACTTGACCCGTACAAGCACTATGCAAACACAGCTCTCAACGAGGATGTTATCGCAGGTAAGTACAAGGATTATATGCTTAATCCTATTCCAAATCCTGACACCTACAAGCCTGTCAGAGAAAATCTTGAAAAAATTATTTCGGAATTCATTGACAAGGCGGAGCACGAAACCCGCACTGCTTCCGAGCTTTACGAATCACAGTATACCGATGAGGAAATTATGCAGTGGCGTCACGATACTATGAAGAAAACTCTTTACAGCTATCACAAGGAACATCACATTGACCTTCGTGAAATGGCTGCAATGAGAAATGAGCTTGAAAAGTATCAAAAAATCGGCGATATTGATGAGGTTCGCCGAATGAATAGGGAATATAATTCAAAGATAGTCAAACTTGCAGTTAAATTCAGACGACTTCTGCTTAAACTTTTAGGCAAAAAGCCATAATAAAAAGGATCGATTATATGAGCGAAAAGAAAGAAAAAGGCAACGGCGGTTTTTGGCAGTTTGTAAAATTTGCACTGTTCTCCGCTTCTGCCGGTATTATTCAGGTTGCGGCTTTCACTCTTATGAGCGAGGTTATCATCAAGCTTCCGGTTTTTCAAAATTGGATGGATTCAAATGCCACTTTTGCAAAAATTATGCAAAATGAGTACGGTCCGATGTATCTCATTGCACTTTTGCTGTCGGTTATTTGGAATTTTACTTTTAACCGAAAATTCACCTTTAAATCGGCAAACAATGTGCCGATTGCAATGCTCAAGGTTCTTGCGTTCTATTGCGTGTTTACACCGGTGAGCACAATTTTGGGCAATCATTTCACGGCAAAGTTTGCTGATGTAACTGCTATTAACTATATCGTTCTTGCGTGCACAATGGCGTGCAATATGATAACGGAATTTTTGTACGACAAGTTTTTTGTATTCCGTGGTCAAGAGGGAACAGCAGTTAAAAAATAGACAAATGCCGACTTTTGAACAATTCGCAATTTGTTCATACTTACAAAATTGTGCAAAAACATTTGACAAATTGATTTTTTGGTATTAACATAAAACCATAAATTAAACAGACAAATGCAATGAACAGGATATGACTTTGCGTAGCACCGTTTACAGAAAGCTGTCGGTTGTGCAAGACAGTAACAGGCACGCTTTGCCCTCACCTGCAAGCAGTTTCAGTGAAAGATTGCGAGTAGTTGAAAACGGGACTCACCGTTATATGAGACACTGTTAATTTTATTGACGGTGGTTGAGCGGTCGGCATCTGTCGGCAAGCAAAGTGGTAACACGAAAGCACTAAATTTTATGCCTTCGCCTTTGCGGAAAATCGGAAACGATTTTCGCTTTGGCGGAGGTTTTTGTTTTTGTTATCCGATGCAAGTTGCTTTTGAACTGTAAAAAAAGAGAAAGAAGATGTAAATTATGAACACGCTTGTAATTGTTTTGATTGCTGTTGTTGTTCTCGGCGCAGGTTATGTCTTTTACGGCAGACATCTTGCAAAAAAATGGGGCATTGACCCCAAAGCCGAAACCCCTGCCGTAAAATATAATGACGGTAAGGACTATGTTCCGACAAATGGTTGGACCGTATTTTCTCACCAATTTTCTTCAATTGCGGGTGCAGGCCCTGTAACCGGCGCTATTCAGGCGGCTGTGTTTGGCTGGCTTCCCGTACTTCTTTGGATTTTAATCGGCGGTGTATTCTTTGGTGCGGTAACGGACTTTGGTGCACTTTACGCTTCGGTTAAAAACCAAGGTAAATCCATGGGTATGCTGATTGAAAAGTACATCGGTAAAACAGGCAGAAAACTTTTCTTGCTTTTCTGCTGGCTCTTTTCCCTCTTGATTATTGCGGTATTTGCGGATATGGTATCGGGTACTTTCAATGCGTTTGACGATGCGACAGGCAAACTTGCAGCCAATGCTGCGGTTAACGGTTCAGCCGGTATGGTATCAATTATGTTTATGGTCTTTGCCGTAATCTTCGGACTTATCCAAAAGAAGTTCAACTTCTCCGGCTGGAAAGAAGCTGTTTTGGGCATTGTGTTCATCGTTGCTTCGTTTGCTGTGGGTATGCAGTTCCCGCTTGAATTCAGCAAAACAACATGGAGCTATGTTGTATTTGTCTATATTTTCTTTGCTGCAATTCTTCCTATTTGGCTTATGAAACAGCCTCGTGACTATATGACAACAATTATGTTTGTTTGTATGATTGTCGGTGCGGCTTTGGGACTTGTAATCGGTCACCCTACAATGAATCTTCCTGTGTTCACCGGCTTCAAAAACGAACAACTCGGCACAATGTTCCCGATTTTGTTTGTAACCGTTGCTTGCGGTGCGGTTTCAGGCTTCCATTCACTTGTTTCATCCGGCACATCGTCAAAAACAATCGCCAATGAAAAAGATATGCTTAAGGTTGGCTACGGCGCAATGATTCTTGAAAGCGTGCTTGCGGTTCTCGCCCTTTGTGTTGCAGGTGCTGCTGCTAAAAACGGTGTTCCTGCCGATGGTACTCCTTTCCAAATCTTCTCATCGGGCGTTGCAGGTTTCTTTGAAAAGATGGGTCTTTCGGTTCACTTATCAACAGTATTTATGACAATGTGCGTGTCTGCTCTTGCTCTTACAACACTTGATGCCGTTGCCCGTATCGGCAGAATGTGTTTTCAGGAATTCTTCAGTGTTGACGATATGGAACATGCAAAGCCTTGGAGAAAGGTTGTTTGCAATACATATTTTTCAACAATTGTCACACTTCTTTGTGGCTTTGTTCTCACAAAAATCGGCTATCAAACAATTTGGCCTCTTTTCGGTTCTGCAAACCAACTTTTGAGTGCGCTTGTTCTTATCACACTTTGCGTATTCCTCAAGGTAACTGGCAGAAGCAACAAGATGCTGTTCCCTCCGATGATTATTATGCTTTGCGTAACATTTACCGCTCTTGTTCAGCGTGTAATCGGTCTTGTTAAATCTCTTGCCGCAGGCACGGATGTTTTTGCAAGTGTAATTCAACTTGTTGTTGCGGTTCTTCTTATTGTACTTGCCATTATCATTGCAATTAACTCGTTCAAGAGTTATGTAAACAGCAAGAAAAACAGCGAGGTTGAAGAAAAGACGGAAGCAGTTGAAGAAGTCAAAGGCTGTTGAGAAAGGTTCTGAATTTCGTTTTCTTGCGAAGGAAGATGTATATAAATACCTCGACTGAGCAAAAAACGGAAAACGCCAAAAAAGCTGTAAGTTTTATACTTACAGCTTTTTTTAAATCTACTGTTAATACCTAGTGTTGCCAACCTCCGCTTACATTACTGTGAGCATAATTCGGTTGACTGTATTTTGGCGTGTTTCAGGAGCTTTATCAACAGTCTTTTTTATTTGTTGAAGCGGTAGCCTTTACCCCAAATTGTGTTGATGAGTTCCACATTGTTGTCCACCGCAAACAGCTTTTCTCTTACTCTGTTTATGTGCACGGTGACGGTTGATGTGTCGCCCATAGAATCGTAGTTCCAAATTTTGCTGAGCAGATCTTCTTTTGTGAAAACCGTGTCGGGGTTTTCTGCCAGGGTTGCAAGAAGGTCGAATTCCTTGTTTGTAAAGGTGATTTCAGTGTCGTGAAAGAAAATTCGGCGTGATTTTTTGTCGATTTTTAGATTGTCAATATGAATAACGGACGAGTCCTTTAGGTCGGTGTTGGTCAATCTTTCATATCTGTTGAGGTGGGCGATAACTCTTGCAACAAGCTCCGACGGGCTGAATGGTTTTACGATATAATCGTCTGCGCCGAATCCAAGTCCGTTGATTTTGTCAAACTCATCTTTTTTTGCGCTGACAAGAAGAATCGGTATGTTGCTGAATTCTCTGATTTTTTTGCAAACCTCAAGTCCGTTGAGCGACGGAAGCATAACATCCAAAAGCACGAGTGCAACATTGACTGTTTTTGCAATTTCAAGCCCCTTTAAGCCGTCATTTGCACAAAGCACCTCAAAGCCATGCGCTTCAAGATAATCCTTTTCAAGACAGGTTATGTTTTCGTCATCTTCTATGATGAGTATCTTTTTATTCATTGGTTTGTCCTCCGTGTGCTGTTTTGTTTTCGTCAAGCTTCTCGATTGAGGGAAATCATAATCGTTGTGCCGCTGCCCTCTTTACTTGTTGCCCAGATGTGACCGTTGTGAAGTTCAACAATTTCCTTGCAAACCGCAAGTCCCAAGCCGGAGCCGTCACGAACCCTTGTTCTTGCTTGGTCGGCACGATAAAATGTTTCAAATATATGCTTCAGGTTTTCGTCTGTAATTCCGATACCGTTGTCGGATACTGCAATGATAACAGACTTGTCGTAGATTTCAAGGCTGATGCTGACAATGAGCTTTCTTGCACTTGAAGAATATTTCAATGAGTTTGAAATGATGTTGTTGAGCACTCTTGAAAATCTGTTTGGGTCAAGCATAACATATGCTTTTTGCTTGATGTTCGGTCCTGCGTATGTGAGGGTAATACGGCTTGCGTCAACATTGCGTTGCTTTTCCGTAAGGTATTCAAGGATGTAATCGTTTATGTCAATTTTGATTGTTTCAAGCTGTGTTGAACCTGATTCAAGCCTTGAAAGAGTTAGCAACTCATCAAGCAATTTTTCCATATCAAGTGCCGAGGAATATATGGTTTGCAGATATTTTTCCTGCTTTTCGGGGGTGTTTGCGATTCCGTCACGAAGTCCCTCAACATATCCTTTGATTGAAGTCAGCGGTGTTCTCAAGTCATGCGCAATTCCGGCAGTCATTTCTTTTCGTGACCGTGCCATTTCTGTTTGAACTTCGATAGACGCTTTTAGCTTGTCCGTCATATCGTTGATGGATTTAACGGTTGTGCCGATTTCGTTGGTTGAGTCGTATTCAATGTGATGGTTGAGGTTACCGCCTGCAATTTCGTTTGCACCGTCAGATAGTTTTTTGATTGGTGCGGTGATGGTCTTTGATGTTATCACCGACATAATGAGGTTTGATACAATGATGATTAGAAGTGCCATGAGCACCATAAATCCACTTCTGCCTGTAAAAATAGCCTTGAAATCCTCCAAAGAACTTCGCTGTGATGCGTCATCAACTGAAAAATTCGTGTTAACTATTTTGATGGTGAAGTGATTGTTTTCGGTTTTTAGGTGAGATTTGATTATCAATCCGTCTTTGCCGAAATAGTACATATTTCTTTTGCCGTCAGTGTCCATAATGGCATTTGCGTGGGCATCAACCTCTGCCTTTTCGGTGTTGGCAAAATACTTTTTGCCGTCTTTTGCAATGTAAATCTCCGAGCCGAGCTCCGATATTGATTTTGTGATGCCGTCAAGGTCGCTTTTTATTTTGTCGTCGGTGTCGTTGTCGGCAAGTTCACGGTTTATGCTGTTGATGGTTTGCGCCCATTGCAGTTGATTGATTGTGGAATATTTGTTTGAGTCAACTCTCGATATTCCGTAAATATCCGGTAGCAGAGAGCGAAAGATGAGAATAACGGCAATTATCATAATCACCGATGTTGCAATGCTCGCAAGAGTTGCTATTGATATTCTTGTGGTAATTTTCAGATTTTTAAATTTATTCATATAAATACCTCTGCATTATATATTAAAACAATTTATAACATTTTTCAAGTGGTAAGAAGTTATTGCCACACTGACAAATATTTAACGCTGTTTACAAATTGTAATATTTCCTTGTCGGTCGGTTCTCCGTTTTGTGCCTAATACTGCGTGTTTGCGAAAAAGTGTAAAACAACATTTCGTATAAAATTATTACAATTTCAGTTTTGGGCACAATATATTGTATTTTTTGCCTGAATTCTATTGACATAGCCACAGTATTTTGTTATTATGATAAAGGTCACATATTAAAGGTTACAGCTTTGTAACACTTGGATTTAAGTTATTTGAAAGGGGAAAGAATAATGAATATTATTAAGAGAAACGGCTCGGAAGCCAAGTTTGACCTTAACAAAATCGTTATCGCTGTGTCGAAGGCGAATGCTGCCTGCGAAAGAAAAGAACTTACTCAAGGTCAAATTAACGATATTGCTGAATTTGTTGAGTTCAAAATCAGCAAGGCAAATCGTGCTCTCTCGGTAGAAGAAATACAGGATATAGTTGAAGATCAGATTATGGCACAGGGCGCATTTGAGGTTGCAAAGCGTTATGTTAAGTATCGCTACACCCGTTCTCTCGTGCGTAAGGCAAACACAACCGACAATCAAATTCTCTCCCTTATTGAATGTAATAACGAAGAGGTTAAGCAGGAAAATTCAAACAAAAACCCAACTGTCAACTCGGTTCAGCGTGACTATATGGCAGGCGAGGTTTCAAAGGATATTACAAAGAGAATTTTGCTTCCTGAAGATATTGTTGAGGCCCACGAAAACGGACTCATCCACTTCCACGATGCAGACTATTTTGCACAGCATATGCACAACTGCGACCTTGTCAACTTGGAGGATATGCTCCAAAACGGCACGGTTATTTCCGACACTATGATTGAAAAGCCACACAGCTTTTCAACAGCTTGCAACATTGCAACACAGATTATCGCACAGGTTGCTTCATCACAGTATGGCGGTCAGTCAATTTCTCTTGCACACCTTGCACCGTTTGTGCAGATTAGCAGAGAAAAAATCCGTGCACAGGTTATCGAAGAAGCAAAGGATTTCGGCGGTGAACTTACAGAAGAAAAGATTGTTAAGATTACCGAAAAGCGTTTGCGTGACGAGGTTTCAAGAGGCGTTCAGACTATTCAGTATCAGGTTGTAACACTTCTTACAACCAACGGTCAGGCTCCGTTTGTTACTGTGTTTATGTATCTTAACGAAGCAAAGAACGAGCAGGAAAAGAAAGACCTTGCACTCATTATTGAGGAAACACTTCGCCAGAGAATCAAGGGCGTTAAGAACGAAAAGGGCGTTTGGATTACACCTGCATTCCCAAAACTCATTTATGTTTTGGAAAATGATAATATCAACGAAAACACACCGTTCTACTATCTTACAGAGCTTGCGGCAAAGTGTACTGCAAAGCGTTTGGTACCCGACTATGTAAGCGAAAAAGTTATGCTCAACCTCAAGGGTGATGTTTACACTCCTATGGGTTGCCGTTCATTCCTCACTCCTGACAGATTTACCGAAGCGGGAGTAGGCAATATCGCAAGAGCAAAGAACTATGTTGAGGGCAAAAAGAAGTACTACGGCAGATTTAATCAGGGTGTTGTTACAATCAACCTTGTTGATGTTGCTTGCACATCGGGCGGCGATATGAATAAGTTTTGGGAAGTCTTTGACGAGCGTCTTGAACTTTGCTACCGTGCACTTATGTGCCGTCACAACAGACTTAAAGGCACACTTTCCGACGCTGCTCCTATTTTGTGGCAACACGGCGCACTTGCACGACTTGATAAAGGCGAACCTATCGACAGACTTCTTTATGACGGATATTCAACAATTTCTCTCGGTTATGCAGGTCTTTATGAATGCACAAAGTATATGACAGGCAAGTCGCACACCGATGAAAACGGCGGCAAGGAATTTGCATTGCAGGTTATGCGTCATATGAACGATGCTTGTGCAGAGTGGAAAGCACAGACAAATATCGACTTCTCGATTTACGGCACTCCGCTTGAATCAACAACTTATAAATTTGCAAAATGTCTCCAAAAGAGATTTGGCATTATTAAGGGCGTAACAGACAAGAATTACATTACAAATTCTTATCATGTACATGTTACGGAAAAGATTGACGCTTTCACCAAACTTAAATTCGAGAGTGAATTCCAGGCTCTTTCACCGGGCGGTGCAATCTCTTATGTCGAAGTTCCTAATATGCAGGATAACATTCCGGCAGTTATTCAGGTAATGAAGTTTATCTACGACAACATTATGTATGCCGAGCTTAACACAAAGAGCGACTACTGCCAGTGCTGTGGCTATGACGGCGAAATTAAGATTGTTGAGGATGAGCACGGCAAACTTATTTGGAGATGCCCAAACTGTGGCAACGAGGATCAGGACAAGATGAATGTTGCAAGAAGAACTTGTGGCTACATCGGCACTCAGTTTTGGAATCAGGGCAGAACACAGGAAATCAAGGACAGAGTTCTCCATCTGTAATTGCATGAAAATGTACAACTCTATCGCAAATAAGACAACTCTATCGCAAATATATTTTTATAGCAAAAAGCAAAATGTACAACTCGAAATCAAATGAGAATTGTAAAAAACCGAAAACCCCCTTATTTTGGGGGTTTTATTTTTTTTCGTATTCACGAAAAATACAACTTGATTTCAAATATATATTGTGCTAAAATAAAGAAAATACAACTAATTTCAAACAAGAAGGAAATAAAATGAATTTTTTTAATATTCCGGCTATTGAAAATGATGAATATATATATTCGTATGTTTTAAGGCTTGCAAATGCTAATGGCTTTGATTTGAAGACATTTTTACAAGTTGTGTTAGATCAAGTTTGGGGATACGAAAGAAAAAGGGCTTATGATTTAAATCTTGACATAGTAAAAATATCAGAATTAATAGGTCTAGAAAGAGCATTACCATTCTATTTAAAAACTACTCTATTTAACGGAATAGCACCGTTTATGAATAGAGATAATATCGGTAAACGTGTTGATGCCGTTAATTACTATGTTTTTAAAAATATGAAAAAATTAGAAGGCTATGAGCATTTGCTTAATGACTTAAAAATATGTCCTGAATGTATGAAAGAAGAATTGGAAAGCAAAAACTTCTTCTATTATCATCGAGCACATCAAATGCCAAGTGTTGAAGTGTGCCATAAACACAATTGTAGACTTAAAATTGTTGATTGTGATTATGGTAACGAATTTGTGTATCCACTTAATTTAATTGAGGTTGAGGATACTATCATTACAAACAAAAAAGGGTATGCGAATTTTTGTTATGACCTTCTGCAGTCAGATCTTGATATATCAAGTCAGACAGTAAAAACAACAATATATAAAAAAACGGGTAATTATAACAAAGATTGGAGTCATAAAGATCTTATTCTTATGTGTTTCGAATTGTATGGGAACGTTGAAACCTTTGAAAATAATTGTGAACCTGCTTATCCATATAGTTTTGCTTTTGGGAATGACATTCTTAGTAACAATGAATATAGACTACTTAATGGTTATTCAGGGCAAAGAAGACAATTTTATGATCATAGAATAATAGAACTTATTCATAATGAATGTGGTACAAGATTCATTTCGACACCTTATAGAATGCTTCAAGGTTTTGGATGTCCTTATTGTGACTCTAAAAGAGAACCTGCTGAACTTTTTAAATCTACATTTGAAAATACAATTAACAGTAAACACAATCTTTTCTCAGAGTATGAAGATGTGAGACAACCAAGTAGAAAATCAGAAGGTACATTTGAGATAGTAGAATATAAAGGTTATAACAATATAAAATTGAAGCATTCTGTGTGTGGTAAAACTTTCAAGACTGGAAGGACAAATTTTCTAACGTATCCATGGTGCAAGAAGTGTAATTTAAGAGTTAGAACTGCTGAAAGCTTTAAGGATGATGTTTATAAACTTGTAGGCAGTGAATATTCAGTTGTTAAGGATTATGTGAGTGAAAAAGAAACAATTACATTACTACATAATACATGTGGCAGAGAGTTGACTTGTTATCCTAGACATTTTATGTCCGGACAGCGTTGTCATGTTTGTTCTCAAAAGCCCATTGTAGAAATGTTCATTGAAAGATTAAAACTAGATTATAAAACTGATGATATTATTTTTTTAGAAGACATTGATTATTCTGGTCAATTTGCTGAAAAGAGCAAGACTTATATCACAAAAGCAGAAAAGAAGGGCTTAATCAGGAAATTAGCCCCTGGAATATATACATTTTCAAATAATGAGATTTTAGAAAAAGAAATATATGAAAACAAATATTTAATACGCAATGGTGAGCGTATTGGATATTACAAAGGACTGAGCTTTGCGTATGATATTGGTTTGACTCCTACAAGGCCAGATATTACCAGTATCTGTTATAATAACGAAGCCAGTGCTCATGGAAGAACAAAAGTTTATTTTGGAATAAAAACAAAAATACATTCCACTCCTGTTGCTGTAAATAATCAAAATTGGCCTGTTATTGCGACTATGGACTTTTTGAAAAGCGCTAAGAGCAATGGCTTTGATTATAATCAGTTAGGATTATTAAAAGATTGGCTTACATCTAAAAATATTAAAATAGATGACTTTGACGATTATTATAGATATTTCAAACCTTGGATACGTAATAAGGTTATAACACTATACGAGGAGAACTAGAATGCCCAAAATAACAGATAAAGGCAGATATCGACAGCATCGCGGTGAAGGTACAGGTGCGAATTATAAACCGTGGATAAAAATTCGTGATTTCGGTAGCCAAGGTACAGCATCTAATGTCATCGATTATAAACACGGTCGTACAATGCAACTACTGTCGCAAGGCGAGGTTTATTACTACTACTTGTTGCGATGGAGAGACGATGTAGAAGATATCCGTGAGCAGTTTCCACTTGATCTTGCGGATACTGTAGAGATAGCAAATAGACTAGAGATCATGCATCCAAAGGATGATAAGACTAGAATGACAACAGACTTATTAGTAACTAAAACTAATGGTCAGTTAGAGGCTTATAGTATCAAGACCAATAAGTCCGAATTAGACAATCCGAGGACCGCGGAAAAGATCTATATTGAGAAACTGTATTGGGAAAGTCGTGGAGTGCCATTTTTTATTAAATTCAAAGACGATGTTAATAAGATATTGGTCCAAAATATAATTGATGTCGTTTCGTGCTATGATATTAAAAATGTTCATACTATTCAGGATGATATTAGATTCAGAATTGCGCACAAAGAAATATCCATTAATTTGGAAACAGGACCCATTGACTACAAAAAAATTGAACAACTGATGTTAAAGGAAAGAGAAAATAATGCTTGATAAAATAGAAGGCTTAAAGGTTGCCAATGATGATATTGAATTGAGAATTATATGTGATGATGGTGAAATATGTATAGTGTGTCAAATTAACACCACAAAATTAGTTCTAAATTACTATTCTGCAACCGATATGAGAGAACAAATTAGAAATGGTTATTTCCATGTTGTCGAAGAAGCACCTGTTGTTTTTGATGTCAACTCAATGAAACCAGATGAACGTAAACGATATGAACAAAAAAAGGCCCTTGTTAGTGATGTTGCTGAAATATATGGACCGGGTTATATTGGCTTACTTGGTAAAGGTAGAAAACCAGAAGTCGAGGCTTTACTAGAAAAACATCAGATCAAGAGATTTATATTTTGGAAAACCGTGAGAGAGTATTTGCAATCTGGAGGTCAATTGATTTCTTTAGTGGATAACAGAAGCAGCAATACTCCGAGTGTGAAAAAAACTCCTATTAACTATGAAACCAAAACAGGTCGTCCAACCAAATACGGATTAGTTAAGGGAGTAGTTCTTAACGACGAGGTAAGAGAACGTTTTGATGAGTTTCTTGAGAGATACAAAAAGGGACGTGAACAGACATTTAAAAATGCTTATATTGGCTTAACAGAAAAGTATTATTCAGAAATGAAAAATGGTGTTCTTGTGCCTCTTCCAGAGTCTCAAAGACCTACATATAGACAATTTTACTACTATTGTAAAAAGCACCTAACAGGTGCAGAAATGGACGAAATTAAAACCAGTAGGATGGAGGCTCGTAATGCTAAGAGGTTACTTTTAAGCAGTGCTAGAAAAGATGCAATTCGTCCGGGTTGGATATGCGAGGTTGATGCTCTTGAAGTTGATTTGAGTATTACCTCAGTTTTACATCCGGACCAAGCAGTAGGCCGTCCAATTGTTTATTTTATGGTTGACGTTTATTCTTCAATGATAGTAGCAGCATCGGTATCTTTTGAAAATAACTCAATGATTGGACTAACCAACCTATTAACAAATTTAGCAGACGACAAAACTGAATACTGCAAAAAGCACGGTTTTAATGTGGATGGTAACGCATATTGGAAATCTTGCTTTATTCCACACGAGTTGCGTTGTGACCGTGGCTCCGATTTTATGTCGAACAAATTCGAGGAGATATGTAACAGATTAGGTATTATTAGAACTCTTGAACCACCTGGAATGGGTTCAATGAAAGGTATTGTTGAACAGTCATTCCACCAATTTCAAAGTACTTTCAGGCCGTTGCTCGAAAAGAAAGGTCTAATTACTAAAAGGTACGACTCAAACCATCACCGTGAGGCTATGTTAAACATTGAAAGTTTTGAACAAATGCTTATTACTTTCATATTGGAGCATAACAGAAAGTCAATCGATAATTATTCAATGTCCAAGCAAATGATCAAGGAAAACATAACTCCTTCACCAATTAACTTATGGGTGTATGGCTGCGAAAAATTTGGTTCACCTGTACCTATAACATCGGCTAACCGAAGCCAGTTTATTTACGATCTTATGCCTGAAGTTAATGCTTCTCTATCCCGAAAAGGTATCACTTACAAAGATTTGGTGTATATAAATAACGAAACTGCTTTGCTAAGTAAGATGTACGATTTGGGAACAAAAAGAACCAAGTTTCCTGTTCGTTACGATCCTCGTAATGTATCACATGTGTACTATATCGGTGAAAATAACAAGTTGTGTATCGCAACATTAAACGAGGACATTCCAAACATGTCAGATTTTGCGGATTTAACATGGTTCGAATATGAGGAAATTTTAGAAGCGAAAAAAGAAATACTGGCAGATGGTAAGTCTAAAAACTTTGGCATCGATTTTGATCAGTACAGAACATATTCTGCTATTATCGACGCTGCTTACACTCCTGTACTTGCTAATACAAAGAATTTACGTGAAGCACGAAAAGAAGAAAAGCAACTGCGTAATGCATCTAATAGTCTTTACGAACATATTGATGAGGAAGACAAGAATGCTCTTCCTGAAGCAAAAAACAAAAAGAAAGTATCAAAGAAAAAAGAAGAAGGACCGTTCCTTCCTGAAAAGAAGAAAGAACAAGAAATCGTTATTAAATCTAAACCAAAGCCAGTAGAAGATGATTTTGATCCTGACGATATCGACTTCGAAAAAGCATTAGAAGATTTTGAGGAGAATAAATAATGAAATATGATTATGTTGAACCTGGTATAAGTAATCAGTATATCGATGACTATGATTTAACCCAAAACATACCAGTTAAAGCCAGATACATTAAATCTAAAATCGATGGGGATAACGGTAATCCTTTTATTGAAGCGCTGCCACAACCTCGTCTAGGAAAAGAAGTTTCTCACGACTACACTCGAAGCATATCTAAGTTTAGCCGTGAAAAACAAGCAGAGTTAAATAATTATGAAAAAATTGCTGCAATTTCTCAACTGCGAAAAGTAAGGTTTGTTCTTCCTTTTCATAAAGAGTTAGAAGAATATTTTCATATGGCATTGCTTCTTTCATACAGAGAAAGGAAATTGGAAATATCGCTTTTTAGCAATTTTAGTATCACTAAAAACAATAAAGAAGTTTTAAGTAACACTATGGTTTACGGTAGCAGTACTGCGGCTGCAAATGCAGGTATTACACTTTTAGGTTACTCTGGTTGCGGTAAGTCTGCAGCTCTTGAAATATTGTTATCTAATTACCCACAAGTAATAGAGCATACAATGGAAAATGGTAGCGTTTTCACTCAAATCGTATATTTGCCAGTGGTCTGTGCAGCAAACTCTAACTTTGCTGCCTTATATCAAAGCATAGGTGCCGAAATCGATAGAGTGCTAGGCAATATGGAGCCTGTTTATGAAGAACTCATTAGAAAAACTAGAACGTTGGGTGAAAAAGTTAATGTTATATGTCGATTGATTAATACATTTGGCATCGGTTGTTTAATCTTCGATGAGATTCAACTTATGGACTTTGCAAGCACTAAGGAGAATTCATTCGAAAGCCTTCTAACTATTGTTAATAGAACCAAAGTAGCACTTATGTCGGTTGGTACAGAAGAAGCGTACACTAAAATGTTCCCAAATGTAAGAACTGCACGTAGAACAGGTAATCTTATCGATGCTAAGGGTTATTGCAACGAAAAGAGATATTTTGATGTAATAGTGAACAACCTGTTTAAATATCAATGGTTTGACGAAGAAATTAAACCTACCCGAGAAATAATTGATGCTTTTTATGATGTCACAAAGGGTATAATAGATCAATTAATTGGCGTATATATCTTTATGCAAATTGACTATGTTAGGAAAAAGAACAAGCCTATAGTCAATGCTGATTATGTGTATAAGATTGCTGACATGTATTACCCTGGCATGCAGCGACTATTAAAAGATGTCGATATGCCATTCAACGAGGAACAAAGAAGGCAAATCTTAGAAGATGCTCAGTTAAAACTTCAAGCGATTGAGGACGAAGCATATCAACAAGCAGAAGCAACTCGTTTGCTTGAAGAGCAATCGTCTAAATCAAGGGCGAATATTGAAGATATTAAAGATTTTGCCGTTGTAGATGTTCAGAAGACTTTGAAAGTAACTGGTGAAATATATAACTACGCAACTATAACACGTGCTGTTGATTATGCTGTTAAAAAATTAGGTTACGATAATCTTGATGAAGATGCTGTGACAAGAGTGGCTTATGAGTGGCTGAAAAAGCAAAAGTCTGATGCTCGCACTCCCAAAAAGAGGGCTGCAAAGGACTCAAAACATACCACCATATTGAAAGAATTAGCAGATAATATGGAATAATACAAAGGCACCAGCCTAAAAACGCTGGTACCTTTCGTTTTTATATTGCAAATGATCTAATACTGTGATATGATGTAGGTGCGAAAGAAGTTACAACTGAATATGAGTCCAATAACAGGGTATGTTAATTTTGTAAAAAATTGCGTGCTCTTAACCCTGTATCTTTGGACTCAGTTGGTGGCTTCTTTCGCGAGAGTCGAGCATTTGCAGTTTTTTAGGGTGGGCTTAGGCTCACCCTTTTTTTAAAGAAAGAATAACATATATATGGGAATAAAAGATAAAACTTGTTGTTTTTCGGGACACAGAATAATCTCAAATAATGACTATGACAAGGTTTATAACGACACTAAAAAAGCAGTTATATCACTTATTGAAAAGGGTGTTATATATTATGGTGCTGGTGGTGCTTTGGGGTTTGATACACTCGCAGCACAGGTCATTTTAGACTTAAAAAAAGAGTATCCTCAAATTAAACTTATACTCGTTTTGCCCTGTGTTAATCAAACCATGAAATGGAACCAAAGAGATATCAAAGTATATGATGACATTAAGAGCAAAGCGGACAAAGTAGTTACTTTGTCAGAATGCTATTACGAGGGCTGTATGCAGGCTAGAAATCGTTATTTGGTTCAAGGCAGCAACTACTGTGTCTGTTTCTTAAAAAACGTTTATAGCGGCACTGGATACACTGTACGTTATGCAGAGCAACAAGGTCTTACGGTTCTAAATGTTGCTGACTAACATTCAAGAGAACATATAATCGGACTTTTACAAATAACTTATTGAAAGCAGCCGTTCAAATGAATATAATACAGTTAAACAGTTAGTTTGTGAGTGGATTTTTTAAAACTTAAATAGGTCGCCTTTCGCCTGTTGAGGTCTAACTGTCAAAAGAAAAAACCAGCCAAAAGGCTGGTTTTCTTTATTTTTTGGTGTTGTCCCATTCATCAAAGAACTGTTCAAGAATTCGCTCGATTGCCATCGTCGCTGTCTGACCCTTCTCTTCGCAGTATGCGTCAAGTTTTTCTTTTACATCTCTGCGAATATAGTAGTTGATATTGACACCATCTTTTTTTGCTCTTGCCATATGAGTCTCCTTTATGCTGATAATTCACAGTTTTTCATCATACTAAAGAAATTCTCATAAGGCATTTTTCCAGACTTCATATCTTCAGCCAAATACAATAAATTGTTTACGGCGATTGCTCCGCCATTCACACCAGTGTTTGCATGAATGGATTGAAGATTATCTGTAAATTTACCTTTTAAATATGATGTTATAAATAAATAAGTAAAATCTGTTACATTATCAGGGAACGACTTCCACCATTCATTAGATGGTTCTCCTGGCTTGCGATTTTTGTTTTGTAAAATGTATCGTGTCATTTCATCTGAACAATGAGCATCAACATTGAACCCATTTTTATATGATTTGTTATCTATAATAGTACCATTTTTACCATGAGAAATAATCACATCAGGTTTTCCAGAATCACCAAGCCTTTGCCCAATAAAGTTTAACTCCTCAGTAAACAATGAATTGGTTTCAATTTCAAACTCACGAGCGTCAGCATTTTTCTTTGCTTTAGTTGATGCATCGCTATATGCTAAATCCACTAAAATAAGATATTTATGATTTAAATTATGCAGTCTAGTTCTTATAATATCTTTCATTTTAGAGATTTCAAGAGTCTCAAATTTTTCTTCTGGAATAGATAATTTGATTATTGTATCATTTAAACTTACTGATGTTTCTGATATATCAAAAGATAGACCTATTCGTTCTAATCCATAGATGTCGTCTTTTATTGTATCACAAGAAACATCTACACCTTGCTCTTTTAAGAATGTTTGTATTTCTACAAAGGTTTTATTCTTTTTTCCATTTAAACATTGAATGATTTTAGCTCTTTTATTTCTTAAATAATCAGCATCTGGGGCTTTTGATGCGAGCATTTCAAAATATACTATTTTAGGAATACGAGGATTGCTACTATATCCTTTGGATAATTTTAAAGCTCTTTGACCTTGTATAGTTATTTGATATGCTAAAAGGTCTTCTCCGTAGTTGATTCCCATATATTTTTCATTCACTCTTTTTTTACATGTTATAACCCAACCCATTTGTTCAAGCCATCTTGCAATGGTTCTTGCATATTTATCTGAGTCTCCTTCTTCATTAGAGCGAATTTTTGTTTTCTCGGAAGGACTACTTGTAGAACATAATTCTGCTATGAATAAGTTTTGTGGAATTGAAGTAAATCCCATTTCTCCTGAAAAGCCTAATCTTTCACCTATTTCAAATTTCGTATACTTTTTTCCATCACTTAAAATGCTTAAAACTCTGTTGGCTGGTGGATATGAGAGTAAAGCTGTTGTGAATGCAACCTTTTCTTCATCACTATCTTCAATCGACTCTACTAAAGTTTTGCCTAATGCCGAAACGGTAACCAAATCTGTTTTAGCATCGTAATCAAATAATCCAGTTGAAATAGCCCAACGAACATACCCATCGGCAGTCCAATCGTCTGAATATGGTTTTTTTATTTCTATTGTATTATTTTGGGTATCAATTAGTTTTATTGTTTTTTGAGCTTCGATAGATGCTTGAGTTATACCAGTGCATTTTGAATTTGGAAGCCCTTTTGAATTTAAACCTCTTTCGCCGCCCTTACCCTTTAATTTTTCATATGCAATTCCATTTTGAGGGTTTTCTAATAATGACATAAACTCTTTATAATCTTCTTCCAAAATCAACTCATTCTTAAGAAGTAATGGTAATTTATTTTTTCTCAAGTGTTTATTAAATTCACTATCTACAACAATTGATGCAACAACATTTTTTAATGTTTTTAAAACATTGGGATTTTGCACCCAACCAAAAGTTCTTCTCATTAGATTAACCTCCTTTCTTTAATAATTTGTAATTAAAACTTCCACAGTTTCTTCTTCTGTGTTTTTACCATGATAACTACTGTTATCATAATTAAAGTTCAAATAATGGATATTATATTGTGATGCCCATTTTTTTAACTCTTCATTTTCGATGCCCTTGTGTTTTAAAACATTTGATAATGCAAATCTGACACCCTTTTTATTTGCTTTATCAAGAAGGGAAAATAATGCTTCATCATCTTTTTTTGACCAACCTTCAAAGCCTCTTTTACCATCATTATAGGAACCTGTTGTAATTAAATACGGTGGGTCGGCATATATAAAGTCAAACTTACCCAATTTTGATATATCTACTGATTTAAAATTCTTACATGAAAAATGGATACTTTTTATTGCTTCACAAAACTTTATCAAGTTAGCTCTCATTGCAGGACTAAAACAACTTCTATCTTTTCCAAATGGGTTATTGTATTCGTGAGCAGTATTAAATCTGAATTGATAATTAAAGGAATAGCAAACAAGTGCATATAACTCTAATGGATTTTTTTCTTCTGATTCATTATAATGAGTTCTCAATGCTAAATATCCATCTTTATTAGTTTTTGATAAAGAATAATCTTCAATAATCTTGTCGATTTCTTTTAGTAAATCATCGATATTTCTCTTTTGGAATTCCTTAAAAATACCAATGACGAAATCATTAATATCATTAGCATAAATTTCTTTTGCAATAACATTCGAAGCAACATCACACCCACCACAAAATAAATCCACCATTTTATTGATATCTTTAGGAAATAGTTTTTCAATTTGTGGTAAAAGTTTATATTTACCACCTATGTAATTCATTGGAGACTTGTTGTAATAATTTTTCTTTTTTTCAAAATAATATATTTGTTCACAAAGTCCATTTTCTTCATTAGGAATTTTGCTTTTATATCGTCTATAAGGAATTTCTTTTAAATGAAAAGTTCCTTCTACAGCATATTTTTTGCAAATAGATGTTAAATCTTCTGTTGAAATCAACCCTTCGTTATTGTAACTAATAACTACATACTTTACATTTGCAGTTCTAATCATTGTTTCGAAAGCATTGTGAACTTTTGCTTTTACACAAAAATCAGATTTTTGAGACTTATAATCTCTCATTCCAGTAACGCCTTTTATTGTTGGATAGTCATATTTAGCTATTGTTTCTAAAATATGATAATTTGGAAGATATTCTCTTGAATTATATGGACTATCCGAATAAAGGACATCTGCTGATACATTTTCCAATAAGCTGTTGCAAGCGGTGTTATATGAACAAATATTTTTCGTGCTAATACTAATCTCTGGTTTTTCCAACCTTAAAGATTTTAATGCTCTTGGGTCCCAATGTTTTAAATATGCTGCATATACTCCAGCTATGTTAGCAACAAAAGGAACTGCAGATATTAAAGACGCCAATAAGTAAAAATACTCATCATCATTAATAAGTTCTTCATCTTTCCATTGTTCAATTTTCAATCTAATAATATCTATTTTTAATGCATTTTCAGTCGAAAAATACATTCTGTTGCAATCATCATGTGGTGCATAATTTTGATACATAAAACATTTTTTAATGTTAAATCCAGAATCGACAAAAGTTAAATTATTTAGATATTCTATTGGATTATCGATTCCCAATTTATCAAAAGCTGGTATGCCATTTAATTGTGTAATTCCCCTCAACAAAACATAAGAAAAATACATTTGGTCATTACAAATTACATCATAGTTGTTTTCTTTAAAATAGTTAGACACAACGCCACTACCAGAAAATAAATCTATTACACTTTTTGCCTTTGGAGCTATCTCTTTTATTGTATTTCCAATTTCATCTAGCAATAAAGATTTTCCACCGATATATCTCATTTAAGACCTCCATTCGTTAAAATTTATCTTACTCAACATATTAATTGATTTATCTACATAATTGAAGTTGAAAAATATATGGGATTACTCCCAACAAGTGTATCAACTATAACATGTTTTATTCTCTTCATATTGTACATTTAATATCAACACAAATCAATATAATTATATTAAATTATTGTTCACAGTCCAAAAAAATGTATTTTTCAAAAATACCCCAACAAACTGCAACTCTGCTATTATTAATTATTGCAGGGATGTGCTTCGGCAAAATGCGGGCGTAGTTAATGCTGCGTTCGCATCCTTTTTTATTTTAAGGAGGTAATAAAATGGTAATCTTACAAAAAGACAATATGCTGTATATCGAGCATTCAAAGATCAAAACATACGACAGACTTCCAGCAAAAACATATTATGTCTGCGAAGATCAACAAGACACTTTATATTTGACCCAACGTCCAAATATGGTAGTGAACACTAAAATTTACGGAAGTAATGAAAACAAAGTGAATAAAATATTTAAAGCATATTCTTTATACGACAGAAGTTTCGGTGTTTTGCTTCACGGTCCAAAAGGCACCGGTAAATCTCTGATGGCTAAGATGATCTGCGCTGAAGCAAATAAGAAAGGTATGCCTGTTATTATAGTCAACAAACAATTCTCAGATTTACCTAACTTTATTGAGAGTATCGAGCAAGAATGCGTGGTGCTGTTTGATGAATTCGATAAGGTCTTAAGAACACACACATATGGTCAAGAAAATTTAAATGATAGATTACTGAGCGTTTTTGACGGAACTTCAAGTGGTAAAAAAATATTTGTTTTGACCGTAAATGAAGTTAGCGACATTAATCAACTTCTGATTAATAGACCGGGACGCATGCACTATAAGTTATTTTTCGGGAACCCAGAAATTAAAACGGTTCGTGAATATCTTGAAGATAATGTTGAAAAAGATAAACAAGCCGTAATTGATGATGTAATAGAAATGGCTACACAAATGCCTTTGAACTTTGACTCCTTACGTGCTATAGCATTTGAAATTAATATGGGTTCGACTATTGAAGAAATTCAAAATGAGTTAAATATTGGCTGTAACGATATTTGCCATTATGAAATAAACATCAATTTGAAAAATTCTGCCACTTGTATTTATGCTCATCGTGTTGCAATTGATTGGAACGAAGAATCAGTTACTTTTTTTGGACGCGAAAATGATTATGAAGAGGACATTAAGATAGTAATGAAACTTACAGAGAAGAACATGGATTTTAAAACTGGCAAAATAGTTATACCAGGTTCAAACATTTCGTTGTTTCCACAAGATGATGATTCAGAATTTAAAAATGCTAAACCTTTAAATGCTGAATTGAGTTACAAGGCAAATTAAAATGTATTTTACCAAAATACCAAACGTTTGATTAATAATGTTAATATAATGTCGTCAGAGGCAAAAACTTAATATTAACTGCTAAACCGCTTAACGGCAAAAAGGAAAAATTTAAGCAAAATATTGCATTGGGACCAAAAGATCCTTCGCCTCTGACAAATTCAAGGAATGAAAAACATTCCTTGAAGGTGCGGTACCACCTTCTTGCGAGGGGAGCACAGTAAACATATCGCACCTTCACATTTTTGGAGGATAAGATGGACGATTTTGAAAATAATCCTGTTGATTATCTTGATCTCTCAGACGCCTTTGATTATTTGGACATGGGTGACGAAATCGAAGATAATTTGATGTTTTTAATGGAACAAGGCTGGCGAGATATGAAAAATGAACAAACATTTAATTTCGATCATTTGAATAATATTTACGACGAAGATAAACGTCAAGAATACAGAAACGCAGTAATCAATTCTTTTATTCAACCGTTAGAATTAATTCAAGAAAGAAGAATGTTGGAAATTAAAAAATTGGTTATTGAGATGCTTGTCGATTTTCAAAAGGAAAAAGAGTTCTTAAAACAATGCATCGATGAATTAGAAGAGTACATTGCTAACGAAGGATACTATGGAGTGTGTGCGTCTTATGAATATGAGGACTTTTTGATTGCACTGAAAATATATTACAAAGAAATATACTTTGATTTTCCTGAAACGGTTTTGGTCTCAATCAAGAATGCAGACTTAAATATTTCGCAAAGTAAGCCTTGGGATATCTAATATATAACTTAAAAGCATTATATACATTATATATATGCGCAAAAAAGCCAGTCCTGAGGACTGGCTTTTTTTATAAAGTTTTACTTGTTTTTTCGAACAAAAAATTATTAACTTCTATTACTTGGAAAATTTGGTTTTCAATGCAGTATCTGATTGCTAAATCAAATGGCAGAGATAAAGACAACGAATAACCAGCGAGCGAGAGTAAATATTCTGCTTCTGAGATGTTAAGTCTTAACCCTAAACAACACTTTATTGCAGTGATTTTACTCGGCAGATAGTCACGGTGACAGTTTATTTTAGAAAACAGATCACGAGTTAAATCTGCGGCTTTGTAAAAATCAGTAGATTCAATTTTTTCCTCTTTCATTTTATTAAGGATAAAAAAAGAAAATGTTTCCTGATTTTTTGTTTGTTTTTCCCAAGTTTCATAATTCATAAGAACGTCCTCCTTTAAAATAAAAAAGAGTTATCCGGTTGATGGATAACTCAATTATTGAATGATATTAAATTAAAAAAAGTCGCAAGAAGAGCAGAAATGATTTCTGTATTCTCACGACGACATACACTACTTAAAAGATAAGTAACAATTTAATTATAACATATTTATTTGTTGAAAGGAATTCAGATGAAACAGAATATGGTCACAGAAATATAAAGAGTACCGTAGGGTTCTCTTTTTTGTGTTTTATATTGCATTTTCTATAGCAATGTGTTACTCTGTTATTAGAGAAACAATCGAAAATTACAATAATGCGATGTTTTAATGTACAGCCTCGATTTTATATTTGAAATGCAGTTGTATATTTTTTAGCGCCAAATACAGGCGGCGAAAAATATATTTGAAAATGACTTGAATAACGGCTTTCAATTTTCTATAAAAAATGATATAATTCATTTGAGAAAGAGTTGTACATTAACATTGCAAAACAATCTAAACTAAATTGTTAAAAATACACAAAAGACCACAATCTGTTTTGTATAGATTGTGGTCTTTATTTGTGCTGTTATGTATGATTTTATTAGATTTTAGTTGTTGCTGACGCTATTGAGAATGTCATGGAGAACTGTGTCTTTGTCAATGCTTTCGTCAACGGCAGGAGCAACGGGTGCTTGCGCTTCGGCGATAGGCTGTGACTGTTCGGTTTCTTGAACAATCGGTTGCACAGGCTCTGCTTTTGGAGCAACAGGCACTTCGATAACTTCTGTTCTGATTGCCTTGCCCTTGGTTTCTGTTTGGAACGAATCGAAAAAGTCCTTGTATTCCTCTACAACTGCTTGTGCCTTGTCGGCATTTGCAGTCTTGATTTGCTGAATTGAGTCCATTGCTGTGGCAATTTCCGTTGCCTTTTTAATCATTGCGTCAGTGTTTGCGGAAACTGCGTTGATCTCCTTTGTGAGATTTGTGAGCAATGCCTTGATGTCGGTATTGATAAGGTTGTAGGCAGTGAGTGCCTTTTGTGCTTCTGCCTTTGCTTCAGCCGAAACTTCCTCGATTTTCTGCAAAAATTCCTGTGAACCTGCGGTTGCATCGTCAGTGATTTTTGCTCCGCTTTCGTATGCAGAATAGAAAATCTGACCGATGCTTGCAATGTAATCGTTGTTTGATTTTTCGGTTTCTGCAAGTTTTTCGTTAAGATCGGCAACAACTTCGTTGAGCTGTGCAATCTCGTTGTTGAGCTTTTCGTTTTCGTTATAATATTTGTCAGCCTTGAGTGCGTTGTGCTCTGCAAGGTCAAGTGCTTTTTTGAGTATATCGTTCTCGTTTTCGAGTTTTGAAACATATTCGTTTACGGATTTTTTGCTGTATCCGCCGATAAATGAGGACTTAAATTCCGCCATTTTTATCTCTCCTTTTATTTTCGGTTATAATATTATATCACAAAACCGCACCGAATACAATGCAGCAGATAAGGTGGAGCAATGTCGAGGAGCACCTACATATAGATTTAATCATCGTAGCTTTCAAGGAAATTGTGCTTAACGCCGTCCTTTTTGTACGCAATAACTGTGTTGACATTTACATTTTCAACGCTTCTGAAAATATTGCTTTCAACCTGCGGATTGATTTTTGCCATTTCTCTAATCAAATTTTTGATTTCCTGGCGCTTTGATGTGGTTTCAAAGTCGTCAGACGCACATTCTTCGGTGAATTTGCACGCACATTGAATGAAGTGCAAATTGTTGTAGTCACGCCAACGCTTGATGTCGTCCTCACGGATGAGATACATCGGGCGAATAAGCTCCATATCCTCAAAGTTTGTTGAGTGAAGTTTTGGCATCATTGTTTGAACCTGACCGCCGTATAGCATACCCATAAGCACGGTTTCGATAACATCATCGTAGTGATGACCAAGTGCGATTTTGTTGCAACCGAGCTCCTTTGCCTTGTTGTAGAGGTAGCCTCTCCTCATCCTCGCACAAAGGTAGCACGGTGATTTTTCAATGCGCAAAACCGATTCAAAAATATTCGATTCAAAAACCGTGATGGGAACATTCAGCAGTTCTGCATTTCTTTCGATAATTTCTCTGTTTTCAGGGCTGTAGCCGGGGTCCATAACAAGAAAAACAACTTCAAACGGAAACTTGTTGTGCCTTTTTAGTTCCTGAAAAAGTTTTGCCATAAGCATAGAATCTTTGCCACCGGAAATGCAAACGGCAATTTTGTCACCTTCCTCAATGAGTTTGTAGTCGTTGAGTGCGGCGGTGAATCTGCTCCAAATCTGCTTGTGGAATTTTTTGTTTATGCTCCGCTCAACATCTTTTGAACGGTCGGCGTCAACCTCTGATTCGTTGAGCATATAGCCGTAATAACCGTTCACGAGATTAACCGCACAAAATCCTTTTTCTCTCAATTTTTCGGCAGTCGGTTTGCTGAAAGTTCCGTTTTTGCAACAGATAATCAACAACTTGTCTTTTGGCAAGGTATCGAGCTTTTCATCTATTTTGTTTTGCGGAATGTTGACAGCGCCGTTAATTGAGCCGTAGGCAAACGCTCTTTCGTCACGAATGTCAACAACAATATAATCGCCACGATTAAGCGACTTCATTTCGTCAACAGAAATTTCTTTGATTTTGTCAAAATCGTTTTTTGTCATACCGCACCTGCCCATAGTAATTATTTTCATCAATATTATAGCAGAAAAGAGCATAATTGCAACAGAAAACTCAATTTGAAGTCGTTGCTATGATTTACTTTATGACAACAAAAATATGGATTTCTTAATCAAATTTTAATTATTCCTTGGTTAGTTCTTTGTTGACTCGATTATTTTGGCTTGATATAATAAAACAGGTGATGAACATGAAAAAAGGAATGAGAATAATCATAGGATTATTTGCTTTCGTGATTGCTGTTTTTTATATAGGTCCGCTTGTTACAACCGGCGAAATGAACATCGGCGTTGTTGCAGGACTTGGTCTTGCATGTGTTTTGTTTTTGTATGCAGTGTTCTATGATGCGGTTAATCTTGCTGTGAAAAAACTTAATTCAAAAGCTATAGGAAAGATTATCACTTCGGTTGTGTGTATTGTGCTTGCCTTTGGAATCGGCGTTGGAGGATTTGCGTTGGGAAATGTTGTGACGCATAGTGGCAAAAGCAATCACAAAACGGAATATGCCATTGTTCTTGGATGTGTTGTCAGAGGCGACCAACCCGGTATATTTTTGAAAAAGAGAATTAACTCGGCATATGAGTATTTAAAGGATAATCCTAACTCTAAAGTTGTTTTGAGCGGCGGACAGGGTAATGGCGAAAATATTTCAGAAGCACAGTGTATGTATAATGAGCTTACTCAAATGGGGATTGAATCAAGCAGACTTATTCTTGAGGACAAGTCAACTTCCACACAAGAAAATTTTGAGAATTCAGTAAAGCTTTTGAAAAACAATGGTGTGGAAATTGATGAAATAACTGTTGTTACAAATGATTTTCACGAATACAGAGCGAGTAAATTTGCCGAAAGAAGCGGACTGAAAGCATATCAATATCCGTGCAAAACCCCATGGAACGGATATATGCCGTTTGCTACTCGTGAGGCGTTTGCAGTTGTTTATCAAATATATATGAATTAAATATCAAGCTCCCCTTGGGGCACACTGCTTACTTCCTTATGCAGTGTGCCCCAAGGGGAGCTTGTTTTTTGTTTTGTGCTTTTGCGTCAAAAAATATAATATTCTTGTAATAAGATTGAAAATATATTATAATAATTTTTATGGAATATAATTATGAAAGATTGTCGGACAATATAAAAATCGCAGTCAGCCCCGACCACACTTTTGGCACGGATGCAGTGCTTTTGTCGCATTTTGCAAAGCCAAAATACAAGGACAAGGCGCTTGATATGGGCACAGGTTGCGGAATTATTCCGCTGTTGTGGCTTCGAGATGAGAGGCAGACGGATGTGCATTGTTTGGATATTCAACAAAATGCCTTTGAGCAGGTTAATGCTTCGATAAAATATAATAATTTGGACAGCAGGCTTACACCGCACCTTTGCGATTTGAGGAAAATCAACGAGGAATTCTCTGCGGAATGTTTCACCCTTGTCACTATGAATCCGCCATATAAGCCGATTAATACAGGCTTTGAGTCGCTTGGCGAAAGTGCAAGGATTGCTCGCCACGAGGTGTGTTGCAACATTGAGGATGCAGTCAAGGCGGCTTCGTATCTGCTCACTTATGCAGGCAGGTTTTGCATGTGTCACCGTCCTGAAAGATTGGTTGATGCACTTGCGATTATGAGGCAGTACAAGATTGAACCGAAACGACTTCGTTTTGTGATTGACAAGCAGGGCGAAGAACCTTTTTTGTTTTTGGTAGAGGGCAAAAAGGGGGCAAAACCGTTTTTGCGTGTTGAACCTACTTTGGTTATCAAAAACGAGGAGAGCAAGTTCACTCCCGAGATGATAGAAATTTACGGCTCTTATGCCGATGGATACGAGGATAAAATCAGATAATGAGCGGAAAATTATATGTTGTGGGCACTCCGATCGGTAACCTCGGCGATTTTTCACCGAGAGCGATTGAAACGCTTGAAAATGTGGATTTCATTGCCGCCGAGGACACAAGAGTTACCCTAAAACTGCTTAATCATTTTGGAATAAAAAAAGAAATGGTTAGCTATTTTGAACATAACAAAAATGAGCGAGGCGAGGCAATTATTTCTCGACTTGCAAACGGCGAAACCTGTGCTATATGCACGGATGCAGGTATGCCGGCAATCTCTGACCCGGGTGAAGATTTGGTCAGACTTTGCCACGAAAACGGCATAGCGGTGGAGAGTGTTCCCGGACCGACCGCCTTTACCACGGCGCTTGCAATTTCGGGTATGAACACAAGAAAATTCACTTTTGAGGGTTTCCTTTCTGCAAACAAAAAAGAACGCAGGGCAGAGCTTGAAGAGGTGCAAAACGAAAAACGCACACTTGTTTTTTATGAAGCACCGCACAAGTTGACTCAAACGCTCAAGGATATGTATGAGATTTTGGGCGACCGTGAAATCGCCCTTGTAAAAGAAATTACAAAAATGCACGAAAGTGTTATTCGCACAGATTTGGCAACGGCTTCGGCTATGTTTGATGAGGAAAAGCCAAAGGGCGAATTTGTTGTTATCGTTGACGGAAAAAAGGCGGAGGAAAAGGAAATATCGTTTGAAAGTGCGGTTGAGGAGGCAAAGCGTCTTATGGCAGACGGAATGAGCACAAATTCTGCCGCAAAAGAGGTTGCAAAGGTGACTTCCTTTAAGAAAAACGATATTTACAGGGCTTTGCTATGATTTGTAATGCGTGCCCAAGAGGGTGCAATGTTGATCGAGAAGTGTCGCTTGGATATTGCAAAAGTCCCGAGAAATTCAAACTTGCCCGTGCGTCGCTCCACTATTGGGAAGAACCGTGCATAAGCGGAAAAAACGGCTCGGGCGCAATCTTTTTCAGCGGTTGCAATCTTGGTTGTGTTTTCTGCCAGAATTATGAAATCAGCCACGGATGCAAGGGTGTTGAAGTTAGTGACGACAAGTTGATTGATATTATGAAACGGCTTGTTGACGAGGGTGCAAACAATATCAATTTTGTCAACCCAACTCATTATTCGCTTCAGCTTTTGCGTGTGCTTGAAAAATACAAACCGCCTGTTCCGATTGTGTACAACACTTCGGGATATGACAGCGTTGAAACCTTGAAAATGCTTGATGGGGCGGTGGATATTTATCTGCCTGATTTTAAGTATATAAGACCTGAAAAGGCTTTGAAATACAGCAAGGCAGAGGATTATCCGCAAGTTGCCGAGGAGGCTCTTGCAGAGATGAAACGGCAGGTCGGCGAGGATGTTTTTGACGAAAACGGCATAATGCAACGGGGTATGATTATCCGTCATCTTGTCTTGCCGTCAAACACAAATTCGTCAATTTCGGCGCTTGATTATTTGGCGGAGAATTTTGGTGATACATACATTTCGGTTATGGCGCAGTATGTGCCGTGTGGGGATTTGACCGAATATAAAGAAATCAACAGACCACTCACGCAAAGAGAGTACGACAAGGTGGTCAATCATATTTTTGACCTTGGACTTCAAAAGATTTTTGTGCAGGAGCTTGAAGCCGCAAGCGATGAGTTTATCCCCGATTTTGATTTTACCGGTGTGGTTGATTTTTAGTATTTTATCTGCTAAAATAATATAAAATGATGTGAAAAGGAGAATAGAAATGAAAAAGTTTTTAGAAGAATTCAAGGCGTTTATTTCAAAAGGCAATGTGCTTGATTTGGCTGTCGGCGTGATTATCGGCGGAGCGTTTGGCTCGGTTGTGTCAGGACTTACGGATAACATTATTCAGCCACTTCTCAACTGTATTGGTGGTGCAGAGGTTCAAGGCAAAATTCGTCTTTTCGGCACAGAAAACTTTCTTGATTACGGTGCGTTTATTTCATCAATAATCAATTTTTTGATTATGGCACTTGTTGTTTTTCTTATTGTGAAATCGGTTAACAAGATTTCGGATGCGGCTCAAAAGCTGTCAAAAAAGGACGAGCAGGAGGAAGCACCTGCGCCGACCACAAAGGTTTGTCCTTATTGCAAGAGCGAGATTGACATTGAGGCAACAAGATGTCCGCATTGCACATCTCAACTTGATTAATAGACTTGTTTGTTACAAGAAAGTTGATTAAGTTTTTAAGGAGTAAAATATTTATTATATAAAAGGGGCTTTATTATGATAAAGAAAGAGTACACTTATAAAAGTGCTTCAGGCATTTGTGACATCAAGGCTTGGCAGTTCGCACCCGAGGGCGAAGTAAAGGCTGTTATTCAGATGCACCACGGTATGGCTGAACACACAAATAGGTATCGCAATTTTATTTCTGCGTTTACCGACAAGGGCTATGCAATTTTCATCAACGATATGCTCGGTCACGGTCAGTCGAATGACGACAAGGACCTGCTCGGCTATTTTGGTGACAAGGATGGCTACAAGAACATCCTTGCCGACGCAAAGGCTCTAACAGACATTGCGAAGAAAGAGTATCCTGATAAGAAGTTCCTTATTGCAGGTCACTCAATGGGCTCACTCATTATGAGATGCTACATCAACGAGTACGGCAACGATTTTGACGGCGCTGTGTTCATCGGCACGGCAGGACCTACGCCTATTGCAAAAGCAGGTATTCCTATTATGAAGGTTGTTGCCGCACTCAAGGGCAAAAAGCATCACAGCAAGTTTCTCAACAATATTTCACTCGGCGCATACGACAAGCCGTTTGAGCACAGAACTCACTATGATTGGGGTATGAGAGATACAAAAGAGGTTGACGAATATGTTGCAGACCCGCTTTGTGGATTTCTCTTTACAGTTGCAGGCTTTATGGATTTGAGCCAGCTCACAATCCAGTGCAACGAGGACAGATGGTTCAACAATGTTGCAAAGGACAAGCCGGTTCTTTTGATGTCGGGCGATATGGACCCTGTCGGAAATTACGGCAAGGGCGTAAAGGAAGTTTATCAAAAACTTCTTGACACAGGTCACAAAAATGTCACCCTCAAACTTTATCCGGAGGCTCGCCACGAGATTCTCAACGAGATTAACAAGCAAGAGGTTTATGACGATTTAGATAAATGGATTGAGGAGAATGTTCTTTGATTTACAAAAACATTTTTGACACACATTCTCACTATGACGATGAGGCTTTTGACAGCGACCGTGATGAACTGATTTTGTCGCTCAAGGATAAAGGCGTTGTCGGTGTTGTCAGCTGTGGATGTGATGTTCCGTCAACGGCAGCAAACCGTGATTTGGCACATAAATTTGATGATTTTTACTTTGCGGCAGGTTTTCATCCCGAAAATTTGGAGGAATATGGCATTGACGATTTGAGCCTCCTCGATGAATATTTGAGTGATGAAAAGTGCGTTGCAGTTGGCGAAATCGGACTTGATTATCATTGGATGGAATCAACCAAGGAAAAGCAAAAGGCTTTTTTTGAAGCACAGATTGAGATTGCCAAGAACAAAGATTTGCCTGTGATTGTGCACGACAGAGAGGCTCACGGCGACACTCTCGACCTCCTCAAAGCAACCAAGCCAAAGGGCGTTTTGCATTGCTTTTCGGGTTCAAAAGAGATGGCAAGAGAGATTATCAAGCTGGGTATGTACATTGGTTTGAACGGCGTTGCAACATTCAAAAATGCACGCAAAAGCCTTGAAGTTGTCAAAGAAATTCCGCTTGACCGCTTGGTGCTTGAAACGGATTGTCCGTATCTTGCACCCGAACCGCACAGAGGCAAACGCAACGACTCGTCCTACATTCCGTTCATTGCCGAACGAATAGGCGAAGTGCTCGGAATGTCGGCACAGGAAGTCCTTGACCAAACCTGCCAAAATGCCAAAAAATTGTATAATATTTGAAATGACAAAGCGACACTTCTGTAATGGAAGCGTCGCTTATTTTTACGCCGATTGGTCAGAATCAGATATTGAAAGTGTGTTAACTTCAAGTTCCAGGATTGTTTGCTGAAGCACGGTTGCAAGTGTGATGGGGTTGAACAGCGGAATGCTGTCGTCAACCGTCACCGTGCCGTCTGTGATTTCGCAGTCGTGCGCTATATTTTTTGTTGTGTAAATTATCGTGTCGGCGCAGGAATATTTGATTGCGTCAATGTACGGCATAACAATCGGCGTCGATGCGCTGTTGCTGACAATCGGCACAATCAATGTGTTTTTCATCTCAAGACAGCTTTGTGCAATGTCGTATATCGGCAGAGCAAAGGCGGTTTTCCCGGCAATCAGCCTGAATTTTTCCGCAATCGCTTGTGCCAACGCTTCGTCCGTTGAATATCCGCAAAACACTATGTTGTCAAATTTGCCGATGAAATCAGCGACATTTTGCAATTCTTTTTCGCTGTTAGGTGTGAATGACAGTTTGCCCGGAAGCATTTGGGCAAGTCGGAGCGAAACGCTCGTATTGATTTTTGACATACACCCGAGTGCTTCGCCGAGATACATTGAAAGCATTGCTACAGCAAGGTATTCGTTTTGGAATGTGCACAGGCTCGTGTCGCAATCGGTGAGGTGCACCTTACTTTTGCACATTTTTGCAATGGTCGAGTCTTTTGCGGTTACCGCCACAACTTTTGCGCTGTTGCCCATTGCTCGCTTCACCGCCGAGATTGTGTCGGCATTTTCTCCGCTTTGCGATATTGCTATGACAAGTGCATCACGGTACAGAACCCCTCTTGTGCCTTTTAGCAATGCCGATGGTATTGCATAGGTGGGCAGGTCGGTGAGCATTTCGGTGTTGTGCGCCATTGCCTGTGCAGTGTAAAACGATTGCCCCGAGCCTGTCAGAATTATTTCCGACAGGCCTTTTATTGCGTGTCTGCTCATTTTCAATGTCGGCAAAACGAGTTTGTCTTTTTGTATCACTTCGTCCAAAAATCTTCTTATCGACTGTGCAACCTCGCTTATGTCGTTTTCGTATAAATTGCTGATTCCCAAGTTATCAGTCATTCAGTTTCGCTCCAATCTTGCAAAAATTATACTCATATCATCTGCTTTTTTGTCTTTCATTTCTTCTTTTGCCCTGTTCAAAATGTAGTCTGCACCATCTTGCACACCACTTGGCATAGTTGCAATTGTGTCACGCAGCCATCTTTCGCCAAGGTCGGTTATGCCGTCACTCATCAAAATTATGCTGTCGCCAAGGCTCAAAACCGCTGTTCGTTTTGCAAATTCTATGCCTCGCAAAATCCCTGCCGGCATAGAGGTCAGCTCGCACTTCGTCAGTCTGCCGTCTTTGATGATGTAGCTTGCAGGCGCACCTGCCTTGAACAACTCGCACTTTCCCGTAAAAAGATCGATGTTTGCAATGTCAAGCGTTGCAAGGCTCTCGTCATTGGATTTGACAAGCAGGGCGGAGTTGACGATTTTCAGTGCCGAATCAAAGCCGAAACCCGAATTGATGAGCTTTGACAAAAGTCCCGCACCCATTGCGCCGTCAAGTGCCGCCCGGCTGCCTTTGCCCATTCCGTCACTTATAATAAGTATGGAATGACCTTTGCTGTCGTTGATTATTTTCACCGTATCACCGCACAGTTCGCCTTCTGCGCTGAATTGTGCAAAGCCGACTTCAAGCGAATAATTCGGCTTTTCGGAAAAAGAAAGCATACTTTCGTTTTTGAAGTTTGTGATTCTGCCCGTGTCAAAATATCGGTTGCAGATTTTGCCTATTTCGTTTTTCAGTTCGATTCCCGTCAATTCTTCACTTGATGACGAAAGCAGAATTTCAACCCTCATTCTGCCGTATTTGTCCACTATTGCGGAAATGTTGATTGGATAAATTTCGTATTCGCCGAGTAGTCGCCTGATTTTGTTGCTTGCGTTGCCGTCAAAGATTTCTGCCTCGTCAAATTCCTTTGCAAGGTCGTTCAACATACCGGATATTGAAATAAATTGGTCGGATGCGACCATACGGATTTGGTTCGTTTTTTCAAGAATAATCTCCCTCGTGATGTATTCGGTGTCGGTCATTGTGTCACGCATTGCCTCGTTTTGTCTGCGTGTCACATCGTTTATTCGTTCTCGCACTTCGTCCACGCTGTCCGATATTGCCGACATTGCGTTGGATGCAAATCGCAGTTTCAGCACAAGATTTTGTCGCAGAGTGCCGTCCGGCGGTAGGTCTGTTCCGATGTCAAAAAACTTTTCGATTTTGTCGGTTATCCCTGTAGGCATCAGCACGAAAATCAGCGAGCCGATTATTCCGTCAAGGAACAGCGACAACCCCACTTCTTCGCCTGTGGCAATTGAAAAGAAAGTGATTGACGCCAAAAAAGCTCCTGCCGTGCCGAATATTGAAGCGCTCGAAAACAATCCTGCAACGAGCGTTGAAAATCCGAAAGCACCGCATAAAAACAACGCTTCTTTGCTGTAAACTCCAAGCACAAATCCGAGTGACAGTGCCAAAATCATTCCGAGCCGTTCACCTGCATAGTAGGTGGCGGTCAGCACCAAAACAACGGCTATAATTCTTATCGGATAAAGTCGCCAAATTGCCACATTGCCGAGGCTCAAAAACAAGGTCGACACGGATATAATTATGTATGCAAGCTCCGAAATCGGCAGTGCTTTGAATCTCATTTGGCGAAGATTTGCGTTTATTCCTTTGTAGTAGCAGTAGGTTACGCCTGCACTCAGCATCGTTTCTGCCAAGAGGAGAAAATATGCATCACTGCTTGATGAAAGCCTGATGTTTACAAATATTCCCGTTGAAAGAATTGACACCGTGCCGATGATAATTGAAAACAGCGGATTGTGGTATGCGTCAAGCAGTTCAATCAAAAACGCACCGAGCGCCGTCAAAATCACTGCGCACATATATCGGATGTTTTGTGCGTTGAACCCTGTCAGCAGATAGCCGATTACAGTCCCGAGTGCCGAAAATATGTAGCCTTTTTTTCGAGCCGAAGCGGTCAGCGCCACACCAAACGGCTTCAGTCCGCCGATTGCCGAGCCGAACGAGGTTATCAGCCCTGCGAAAAAATATCCTGCAAATATTCCCGCTCTTTTCAGCACCTCGCTTTTCACATTCTCCTCTAATCTTTTCTTGATTTTAACTTCCATATTTGCCTCTTTTTGTTGTTATTTCTCCTGCATTATATGGCAGTTTGTACAAAAAATATGTCGCAATAGGTCATTGGCTAAAAATAGGTTGAAATATATTTGCCGTTGTGATAGAATATTGTGGATTTTAGATATTAGAAAGGTGAGGGATAGATATGATTTCAGCAAATGATATTTCCGTTCAGTTTGGCGGTCGCTCTTTGTTTGAGAGAGTAAATGTCGCTTTTACACCGGGCAACTGCTATGGTATTATCGGTGCAAACGGCGCAGGCAAGTCAACATTTTTGAAGGTGCTCAGCGGTGACCTTGAACCGTCAAAGGGTGAGATTCACATCACTCCGGGCGAGCGTCTTTCTGTGTTGAAGCAGGATCACTTTGCTTATGATGAATACGAGGTTGTTCGCACAGTTCTTATGGGCAACCCAAGACTTATTGAGATTATGGAGGAAAAAGACGCTCTTTATGCAAAAGAGGATTTCTCCGAGGAAGACGGCGTAAAGGCAGGCGAACTTGAAGCAGAATTTGCCGACCTTGACGGTTGGAACGCAGAGAGTGATGCAGAATTTATGCTCAACAAATTGGGTGTTCCTGATGAGTTCCATTATCTCAAAATGGCGGAGCTTCCGTCTGATATGAAGGTTAAGGTGCTCCTTGCACAGGCATTGTACGGCAATCCTGACATCCTTCTTCTTGACGAGCCTACCAACCACCTTGATTTGACAGCAATCAGCTGGCTTGAAAATTTCCTTTTGGATTTTGAAAATACGGTTATCGTTGTATCTCACGACCGTCACTTCTTAAATAAGGTATGTACTCACATCTGTGATGTTGACTACGGCAAGATTACTCTTTATACAGGTAACTACGATTTCTGGTACGAATACACCCAGATGCGTCAGCGTCAGGCAAGAGACCAAAACAAGAAGAATGAGCAGAAGATTAAGGAATTGCAGGACTTCATCAACCGTTTCTCTGCAAATGCCGCAAAGTCAAAGCAGGCAACTTCTCGTAAGAAACAGCTTGATGCTCTTGAAATGATTGAGATGCCTGTTTCATCTCGCCGTTTCCCGTATGTTGATTTTAAGCCGGACAGAGAATGTGGCAACGATTTGCTCCGTGTTGACCATTTGACAAAGACAATCGGCGACCGCAAGGTGCTTGATGACATCAGCTTTGTTATCCATCCAAGAGAAAAGGTTGCTTTTGTCGGCTCTGATGTTGTTGCAAAGACAACACTTTTCAAAATTATTATGGGCGAGCTTGAGCCTGATGAGGGTAGCTTCAAGTGGGGTGTAACAACTTCTCAAAGCTATTTCCCAAGCGACAACAGCAGTTATTTTGACGGCGTTGACCTCACGCTTGTTGACTGGCTCAGACAGTACACAACCGAGCAACTCGAGGCAGACATCAGAGGTTGGCTCGGCAGAATGTTGTTCTCCGGTGACGAAGCGCTCAAAAAGGCAAATGTTTTGTCCGGTGGTGAAAGAGTTAGATGTATGCTCTGTAAGATGATGCTTTCGGGTGCAAATGTTCTCATTTTTGACGAACCGACCAACCACCTCGACCTTGAATCTATTGCAGCGCTCAACAACGGTCTTATCCGTTATCCTGAAACTGTACTCTTTACTTCTCACGACCATCAGTTTGTTGAAACCGTGGCAGACAGAATTATCGAGATTTCGGGCAATACCTACATTGACCGCAAGGGAAGTTATGATGAGTTCCTTTCTACATTTGATGAGGAACAACTCAAACATTTATAAGCAAAATAAAAGACTGTAAGTTCGTTGCTTACAGTCTTTTTTACATATTAACGATTTAGTTTAATGATTTTGTTTTTAGTTTGTTTCATCTGTTTGTGTTCAATTTGTCTGCCAATGTCAAAACAGGTGGTTCGATTTGTTCATCGCTGTTTTCTTCAATGCTTCTTGTTGCAAGGGCAAATTGATTTTGCACATCAACGGTGCGTGCTCTTTCGGTTATAATTTTGTCCGAATTTTGATTTGTTGCATTAAGGAGCTTTTCCTCCAATTCTTTTGTTACACCGCCGTTGTAGGTGTAAATGTAGCCGTAAAAAGTTTGCCCGTAGTGCGATGAGAGAGTTTTGTAGGTTACTGTGTTGAAATATCTCCCACGCCAATGTGATTCTGAAATGGTGATGCCGTTTTCGTCAATGGCTTCAACTACTGCAACATGTCTGCTCCAGCAGGCAACTGCGCCGAGCTTTGGCTCACTGCCGTATTCGTAGTAGCCGTTTGATTTGTTGATGAAATACCAATCACCGGCACTGCCGTGGGTGATAAGCGGTGCTTCACCGTTCATTTCGTAAATTCTGCCGTAGGCATATGCCACACAGTTTGGCATACCCGAGCCAACCTGAAAATAACGGTTAAGCTCTCTGTTGTAATATGCACTTGATGAGCTTGGCGCTGTTAAACGAGGCTCGTAGGTGCTGTCGTCTGCATAGCAAAGTGCAGGTGTGATGAGCGATAATATGAAACTCATAACTATTACAAATGGAATTATAAGCAGGGTTTTCTTCTTAGTCATAGATGCCTTCCTTTTTCTTTGGCGAAAATAAAAATTTATTCTCGCTTTTTGATGATTACGAAAATCAATGTTTTCGATTCAACTCGCTTAATATGTACTTGTTTGTGTTGCTTCGACACAACATTAACATTATACCAAATGTGACATTTTGTAATCTATGTTAAAAATATACAACAGATTTGTAACCTTTATGTAACTTTTGTAACTTTTTACAAAATTTTGCTATTTTACTTGACAAAAACAGGGGATTTGCTTGTTGTAATGAGAGAATTATTGTGATATAATTAATCTATTTTAAAGAGGTGTAATTTATGAGTGAACATAATCATACCCACCACCACGATTACGAAAATTGCTGTGATAATCATACTCCTGACAATCACGGCTGTGGTTGTTGCGGTGAGGATCACTTTAACGAGCATAAAAAAGAAAAACTTACAAAGATTATCATAAGTGCGGTTTTCTTTGTGGCAGGGTATATCATCAGCGAATTTACCGAGCTTCCGAGCTATGCCTATCTTTTGTGCTATCTCATTTCTTATCTTATGGTAGGATTTGACATTGTCAGAGATGCGGCGGACAGCGTAATTCACGGCAAATTTTTTGATGAAAATTTCCTTATGAGCTTTGCGAGCATCGGTGCATTTGCAATAAAGGAATATACCGAGGGCGTTGCAGTTGTTCTTTTGTTTACAATCGGTGAGTTTATCCAAGGGCTTGCGGTTTCAAAAAGCAGAAAGTCGATTGATTTAATTCTTTCTCAAAAGCACAAGACCTACACATTGCCTCGCCATTATGACAATGAGGAAAGCCGAACCGAGCGAATGATTACAAAATTTGCAAGGATATACACACCGGCTATTTGCATAATTGCAATTGCCATTGTTGTTGTTCCTCCGCTTTTTTTCAAGGCAGAGTGGCATGAATGGTTGCACAGGGGCTTTGCCGCACTTGTTGTCGGTTGTCCGTGTGCGATTGTAATTTCAATTCCGCTTTGCTACAGCGCAGGAATCGGAGCTTGCTCAAAGGATAATGTGTTTGTCAAAAATACTTCAACTATGGACGAAATCAATGCTTGCGACACTGTGATTACTTATGATGACGATAAGAGTATTGATGACATCAAGGTGCTTCAAAACAACGGTCACAAGGTCATTTATCTTGGCAAGGGACATAACGATTTGACAATGATTGAGGCTGCCGACATTGCTGTTGCAGTCGGCGAGGATTGCACGGGAGATGCCGTTAACCTTGCTGATATGGTGATGATTAATTATTCCGACAGCGCAATTGACGATGTGAAGAAGAACGCAAAGAAAATTCACGCAATTGCAATGGAAAATATTTATTTTTCAATCGGCGTAAAACTTATTATTTTGATTCTTGATGTTGTGCTTGCAAAGAGCATTCCAATGTGGTTTGCAATTTTCGGCGACATCGGCGTGTGCTTGCTTGCGGTTGCAAACTCGGCAAGAGCAATTTCAATCAAACGAAAATAATTTTAAAGGATATATTCTTAAATGAACAAGTCCGTAAAAAATGGACAATAGAAAAAACAGACCTCCTATGGTAGAATAAAAGGAAGTGCCATAGGAGGAAATTTTATGCCCAGAAGTTACA